>Ga0209344_10000244_pt1 | contig 107503 bp, 79 predicted proteins | sample Cruoilmetagenom6_FD_187293 | JGI IMG/M metagenome (GOLD analysis project Ga0209344, IMG submission 187293) | Oil polluted marine microbial communities from Coal Oil Point, Santa Barbara, California, USA - Santa Barbara Oil Seep Sample 6 (SPAdes)... | ecosystem: Environmental > Aquatic > Marine...
CTTGGTGGATAATCCGAGGCATTCTGCGCCGCGGCCAGGCCGGCCAGCGCCAATGCAGCTGCCGATATCAACATCAGTTTCGTCATGGTCTTCCCCCTTCGCTGCGTTCGGCAGCCTGCCATACCTGTCGGCGTCCGGGCTTGTTTTAGCCCACCATTCCGGGACCGGCCAGCCTGTTAGGCCCGGACGCGACCCGGCCCGTTCGGCGCGGTGGCACTGGCATTCAGTCGATTCCGGGCTATACGGGCGTTTCAAGCAGCGAGGCACGACATGATCCCGAGATATACACGACCCGAAATGGCTGAAATCTGGTCACCGGAAACGCGCTTCGGCATCTGGCTCGAGATCGAGACACTCGCCGCCGAAGCCATGGAAAACCTCAGCCTCATCCCCAAAGGCGTGACCAAGGCCGTGCGCGAGCGCGGCGCTTTCGAAGTCGACCGCATTGACGCCATCGAACGCGAAGTGAAGCATGACGTCATCGCATTCCTGACTAATGTTGCAGAACATGTCGGCGACGAAGCCCGTTTCCTGCACAAGGGCATGACCTCCTCGGACGTGCTGGACACCTGTCTTAGCGTCCAGCTCGTGCGCGCCGCCGACCTGCTCCTGACAGGACTGGACCGCGTCCTTAAAGCCCTGGAAACGCGTGCCCGCGAACACAAATTGACCCCGACGATCGGTCGCAGCCATGGCATCCATGCCGAACCCACCACGTTCGGCATCAAGTTGGCGACCTTCCACGCCGAATTCCAGCGCGCCCGCACGCGCCTGCTGCTGGCACGCGAGGAAGTCGCCACCTGCGCCATCTCCGGCGCCGTCGGCACGTTCGCCAATATCGATCCCGCTATCGAAGCGCACGTCGCGGCGAAGCTGGGCCTCACCGTCGAGCCCGTCTCGACGCAAATCATCCCGCGCGACCGGCACGCGATGTATTTCGCGGTTCTCGGCGTGATTGCATCATCCGTCGAGCGGCTTGCCACGGAAGTGCGCCATCTGCAGCGCACCGAAGTGCTCGAAGCCGAAGAGTTCTTCTCGCCCGGCCAGAAAGGCTCGTCAGCGATGCCGCACAAACGCAATCCGGTCCTGACGGAGAACCTGACCGGCCTTGCCCGCCTCGTCCGCTCCGCTGTGACCCCGGCGCTTGAAAATGTCGCCCTATGGCATGAGCGGGACATCTCGCATTCATCCGTCGAGCGCGGCATCGGCCCTGACGCCACGATCCATCTCGATTTTGCGCTCCATCGCCTCGCTGGCGTGGTCGAAAACCTGGTTGTCTATCCCGAGAACATGCTCCGCACGATCGAGAGCATGGGCGGGCTGCACAATTCCCAGCGTATCCTGCTCGCGCTTGTCGAGCACGGCGTCAGCCGGGAGGATTCCTACAGCCTGGTCCAGCGCAACGCGATGCGCACATGGCGCGGCGAAGGCAACCTCCTGGACCTGCTCAAGGCCGATCCCGACGTGTCCGCGAAACTGACGGATGCCGAACTGGAAGCGCTGTTTGACCTTGATTATCATTTCAAGCACGTCGACACGATTTTCGAACGGGTTTTCGGAACCGCCTGACTACTGACCCCAAAAGAAGAGCCACCCCGCGAAGCGCAGTCTGACGCCAAGCGGGGTGGCTTTTTGTGTATGCGAGGCCTTGCTAGAACGTCGTGGAAAAGCTCGCCGAGAAGGTTGTTCCGCGCTCATAGGTGTTGAACTCGGTCCGACCGATCCCGCCTTCGGACATCTGGTACTCGGAATGCTTTTCGCCCAGCAGGTTGCGCCCCTTCAGGCCGAGTGACACGTCGTGCCCACCGAGCGTGAAGTCGCGGTTGTATACCAGGTCCAACTGCACACCAGGTTCCTCCACCACATCCGGAAGCGCGGCGGCACCAATGCCGAAGCCGCGTTGCAGGACACGATCATCGACCCAGCCCACGAGGAGCGTCATCTGGTCGACATCGCTTTGCCAGCCGAACTGGGCATTCAGGATATTTTCCGGTGTGCCCTGCAAATCGGACCCGTCCAGCCCGAACAGGGCTGCGTCACGGAGGGAACGCGAAATCGGGTCAAACACTTTGTCACTCTCTGCCGCCTTCACCTCAGATGCCGTATAGGTGTAGTTCGCCGAGAACATCCATTCCCGCGCATCCATCCATGGATTGGAAAAGGGCATGCTGAAATTGGTCCGGTACTCGATTTCGGCACCATACAGTTCTGCTTTCGGACTGTTGATGAACGTCGTCTCGAACACGAAGGAGGCCGTTGAATACTGCACTTCCTCGATCGGATTCTGTATTTCCTTGTAGAAGCCACCCAGCGTCACGAACTGGTTGCGCCCGATATAGTATTCCAAGCGTGCGTCGTAATTTGTCAGTTCGCTGTCCACGAGGCCGCTATTGCCGCGATAGGTGCGGTCCGTCTCCGGGTCGACAAAGGACGACAAGGCAAGTTCGCGAAATTGCGGACGGGCAATCGTCTGCGAATAGCCGGCGCGCAGCTGGAGATCGTCCGCGAAGTTCCAGGTGAACGTCAGCGCCGGCAGAATGTAATCGTTGCTCAGGTTGACGTCGCCCGCTCCGGGGTTCCCGAACCGGTCAAACGTCTTGACGGTTTGCTCCGCGTCTTCGTACCGGAACCCGACCGTACCGCGAACAAAGTCCAGCAGGTCAATTTCGGTCTGCACATAGAACGCGTTGACGTCGAGGCCGGCTGAATACGAGTCGTTTGGCGTTACGACTTCCTGGAGGACGAACCGGGCAGGATCGATATTGTCTGGCGAAAACAGGTAGTCAGGCCGTGCAGCCTGCACATCGGCCGGCAACGCATTGCCGCCGACAAACCGCAGGGAAAGGTAGTCATAAGTTCGGTCGGTCGACGCAATGTCGAAGCCGCCCGACATGACCAGTTCCCGCGCGTCACCGATATCGACAGTATATTTGGCATCTGCGCCCACGCTGGCGATCGTGTCCTCGAGATTCGAGAATACGATCCGATAATTGTTCGCTGTGGAATACAGGGGCACACCGTCCGCATCGGGACTGCGTCGCAGCGCGCGGTCATAAGGTGCATCGCGCGTCGATACCGCATAGGCGCCGCGCCAGTTCAGGTCGAGGTCGCCAATCTTGTGCTCGCCGCGAAGCTGGGCAAAGCTCAGCTCGCGCTCGAACCACCCGCTCGACTCATCATAGATCTCACCCGTGGCGCCTGGCGCGTTGAAATCGGTGCCGGTCGTGATTTCCGCTTGTTTCGAGGTCGTATGGACATAGAACAGAGTCGCCTGGATCTCGTTCTCTCCCCAACCGATCGAGCCGGAGCCGAGCGCGTTCAGAGTGGCATCATACGTCGTCGACAACTGGTTCTGGTCGCTGCCAATGACACCGGCTTCGACAAATTGGCGCGTGGCATCTTTCGTGGTCCAACCCGAGTCAAAGCCGACAACGCCGATCAAGCCGATATCGTACTGCCCCTTGTCGAGGATCATGCCGCCTTCCACCGAGCCGTTCCAGTCAGGATCCAGTTCGCCCTGTTGGATGACAGACAAGGGTGAGTTGACGAGGCTCTCGCCGATGGCTTCAATCTGTGCCGCGCCCTGGTCGCCCAGGCGTTCACCGGACGACAGGACCGCTGACAACGGTCCCGGGATGTCCCGAAGGCCGTCATCATAGCCCGACCAGTCCAGGTCGCCGCCGTTAACAAACAATCCATCGGAGCCGCTGGTTTCGGAATTCGCCGAAATGCCAGCCTTTACCGTCAGGAAATTCTCTGCTGGCTGGCGAAGTGTCTGGAGGTCGATCACACCACCGCCGAATTCGCCCGGATAGTTGGACGAGAATGTCTTCTGGACAGATGCACCGGCCAGGACGCTGGACGGGAACAGGTCGAGCGGCACTGTGCGGCGCAGGGGCTCGGGACTGGGCAGCGGCGAGCCGTTGAGCAAGGCCGAAGAGTAGCGGTCGCCGAGGCCGCGCACGAAGGCGAAACGTCCCGAGACGATGCTCAGGCCGCTCAGGCGGGTCAAGGCAAGCGCCGCGTTGGAGTCACCCTGGCGCGCTAGGTCTTCGGTCGACAGGAACGTCGCCACCTGGGACGTTTCACGCTGGGGCTCGGGAATGAATTGACCGCGCACGACCACGGTCTGGAGCGTTCGGCTGTCTTCGGGCGTTTCTGCCGGAGCTGTCGCCTCCTGGGCGACCACGACAGGGGCCAAAGCGAAAAGGATCGCTGTCGACAGCAACCATTTATATCTGACGGAATTGTTCTGCATATTTCTAAACCTAGCTTGGCGTGAAATGGACGCCTTCAGTTGGTTGCGTCCGCGTCTGGCCCGAAATGAAAGAGCCGGGATGGCACACGCTTCACGTGGCCATCCCGGCGGTTCTCAACTTAACAAGGGTCGCTGGCTTCGAGGCCGCACGACCAGCCCTGCCACCAGGTGTCCGTGGCGTTCTCGACGGCACCGATATAGTCGACCGGCTCGAGATCACCCGACAGGCCTGTCACGTCGAAGGCTGTGACAGCCGATTCAGCTGCACCATTGATGAACGTGTTGATCAAAGTGCTCGCTGTACCCGTCGAGTTGTTGGTTCCTGCCGCGAGGGATGCTGCCGCAGCGCCCGCATCAGAGCTGGCCGTCTCAACGCCGCCTGCACAGTCAAACAGGACTGAATCGAAGGCGGGATCGACACCGTCCTGGTAGCCGGCCACGCCATTGCCCGCCGAGCCTTCCCAGCGGAAGCACTCGGTGACTTCCTTCACCACGCCGTTGACATATGTCCCGATCGTGCCGGTGTTCAGGCGGAAGGCATTGCCGCCAGCGTCGCCGATAAAGGTGAAGTTGGAAACTTTGGCATTGGACGCTGGCGTAATGCCCGCGACACTGCTGGCCTCGACCATATTGTCACCGCCGCCAGCGCGCTGCTTCACGATGATATATTGCAGGCTGCCATTGTAGCCATTGTCGGTATCCAGCGAGTCATCGTCCTCACCAGTCAGCACGAGGTGCTTGGCGTTGACCGTGCCACCGAAGAATTCGATGCCATCGTCCGAGCTGTTGTGGACCTGGACATAGTCGACCGTCGTGCCCGTACCAATACCGGCCAGCGTGATGCCGTTCAGCTCATTACCCGTCGTGACTTCGAAACCGGAATGCTTGACCAGCGTATAGCGCAACGAACCGCTATTATCCGTTGGCTCGGCACCGCCGTAGACTGCGTCAGGATTGGTCACGCCTTCCACCACGTTGTCACAGGCGAGCGTTGCCGGGGTCGCCGCATTGCGGCAGCGATTGATCGGCGCACGGCCGAGGATCACCAGGCCGCCCCATTCGCCAATGGCATTTTCCGGATTGGGTTGGGTGTCGGTGACATCCGCTTCCGATGTCAGGACAACCGGATTTTCCTTTGTCCCGTTGGAGAATATCTGCGAGCCGCGGTTAACGACAATATAGTCGGCGCCGCTTCCGCCAAAGACCGTCACGCCCGATTCAATCGTCAGCGTTGCCGGATCACCTGTCGCTGCCGTGCCATCGGCGCCGATGTCGACACCGACGTCCAGACGTCCAACCACTTCGTAGATATTTCCGCGTGTCAGGCGAACATCATCGGTGATCACGCCTGAAATTCGGCAGACCGTTTGGTCATCGATTTCGAGCCCCGAATCGGTCGTCCCGGTCGGGCATGTCGGGTCGGGAAAGAGGCCAAACGTCCAGCCGGATGCCCAGTTCTGGGTTGCTGTTTCGGTTGGGCCAAAGGCGCCGATATATGTCGTCGGCGAGAAGAACGCGTCCAGCGTTGCCACGTCAAATGGCGTTACGGCCGCTTCATTCGGGCCAGGAAAGAAAGAGGCTGCCAGCGAATTTGCCGTGTTTGTGGAATTGTCGGTACCAGCTGCGAGGGATGCAGCTGCAGCGCCCGCGTCAGAGTTTGCCGTCTCAACGCCCCCTGCACAATCAAACAGGACCGAGTTGAAGGCGGGATCCACACCCGCCTGGTAGCCGGCAACACCATTGCCTGCCGAGTCTTCCCAGCGGAAGCATTCCGCCGTTTCGGTCACCACGCCGTTGACATATGTGCCGATCGTGCCGGTGTTCAGGCGGAACGCGTTGCCGCCGGCATCACCGAGGAAGGTGAAGTTGGAGACATTGGCATTGGACGCTGGCGTAATGCCGGCGACACTGCTCGCCTCGACCATATTGTCACCGCCGGCAGCGCGCTGCTTCACGACAATGTATTGCAAGTTGCCATTGTAGCCATTGTCGGTGTCGAGGGAGTCATCGTCCTCACCGGTTAGCACAAGGTGCTTGGCATTGACCGTACCACCGAAGAATTCGATACCGTCATCCGAGCTGTTGTGGACCTGGACATAGTCGATGGTCGTTCCGGTACCGACACCACCCAGCGTAATGCCGTTCAGTTCGTTGCCCGTGCCGATCGCAAAGCCGGAGAAGCGCAGCGACACATAGCGGAGCGTTCCGCTACTATCCGCAGCATCGGCGCCGCCGTAAACGGCATCCGGATTGCTGACCCCTTCGACGACATTGTCGCAATCGACTGTTGCCGGCGTCGCTGCATTGCGACAGCGGTTGATCGGCGCCTGCCCGAGGATAACCAGGCCACCCCATTCCCCGATATTGTCGCCACCAAAATCATTTGTCGGGTCACTGTCAGCGCGGCGGACCAGGTCGCCTGCACTGGTCAGGACGATGGGGTTCGCAGAGTTTCCGTCTGCATCAATCTGTGAACCACGGTTGACAACAATATAGTCAGCACCCGAACGACCGAACACGGTGACACCAGGCTCGATTGTCAGGACGGCTGCCGTGCCGCCCGAAGTCGTCCCATCGGCACCGACGTCCACGCCGATATCCACGCGTCCGTCCACCGCATATGCAACGCCGTCGACAAATGGAAGCGTCAAATCCGCCAGGTACGTACCCGAAAGGTTACATGTCGTGAGTCCGCCGACAGCCGCGCCTTCGGTGAAGCCCGTCGGGCACGTTGCGGCGCTGCCGCCGCCACTGCCACCACTGCCACCGCCTGTAGGAGGCGTTCCCGGAGCGCTTGCTCCCGGTGAAGCAATGTTACTTCCTTGCGAACACGCTGCTGCTAAGCAAAGCGCAAGCGCGCTAACCGACCTGCGAAATATCATTGGAACCCCTTGTTTGGACCATCAGACAGGCCGACTCCATTGCGACCTCGTCAGCGGCTCAATAGCGGCGCGCCATGACAAACAATTAACGGAAATATTTCGGTTTTGAGACAGCCGGTCGGGATGGCGTACCACTCACAGAAACGACCGGGATTACGCCGCGTCGCGTCACAAAACTTTCGCGAAAGCGACATCTGAGCGCGTTAAATTTCGCATATTCGTGCCCCTGTTGAGAACTAGAGGATCAACGCAACAGGGGGCTGCCTCGGTGGAAAATGCGGATTTGATTTACAGGCTCGAGGGTCGCCTGATCGATCTTGAAACAAAGGTCGCACAGCTTGAAAAGACCATATCTGACTTGCCAAAGACAGAGCCGGCAATACCGGAAGAAGCGCAGAGACGAATTGACGCCGGCGAACATCCCGTTCGCGTCATGCGCGAACTTAGGTTGCTGACACAAAGCCAGTTAAGCGAACTATGCGGCATTCGTCCCAATCACATTTCCGCAATCGAACGTGGCCAGACTTTCGGTCTCAAGACGGCGCGGCGTCTGTCAGAAGCGCTTGATGTTCCCGCAAGCGTACTGTTCTGACATGGTCTTACCCTTGGATCGTATCGAAGAAAGTAACGATGTGCGATATTGGCACAATGCCCACGCCCTCAAGTATTAACAAGTTGTACTGTAATTCAGCTTGCCACTATTGATTAGTTTGCTTCATCACCATTCCAATTGCCCGGGTCTCGGCCATGGCCCACCTGTTCGACGGGTTGCCCAGTTACATGATCGGGGCAGGGAAATTGCAGTCAGAGTAGAATATGAGCCAGTTAGACATCCTTTCGACGAAAGCACTGCACCTTTTGCCGCGCGTCCGCGTCGGCCTTACCGTCGTGTTTGTCGCATTTTTGGGACTGCTGCTTGCCCGGTTCGTCTGGCTCCTGATCGAGCCCGGCGGCGCCGTGAGCGCCCCGCTGCCCCTGCCTGCTACTCAGGCCAACGCACATGCAGGATCCTCTTTTGCGAGTGCTGACCTCATGATCCTGACCCGATCAAACCGGTTCGGAACGGCCGCGGCCGTCGGCGACATCATTCCGGATGCGCCAGCGACCAGCCTCAATCTTACCCTCAAGGGCGTGCGATCTGTCGCAGAGAGCACAAGCGAAGCAGGTCCGGGCCCGCTCTCGATTGCCATTATCCAGACTCCCGACGGACGGGCGCTGACCTATAACCCGGGTGACACGATTATCGAGGGCGTCACGCTTGACCGTGTCCTGCCTGACCGGGTGCTCATTCGAAAGAGCGGTTCGCTGGAAACACTGATGATGGAAAGCGGCATTGATGCACTTTCAGTCCTGACCCTGCCCGGCCAGGAAGGCTTGGTCGAAGGCGCGCCACGCGCTCCCTCGACTGCTCGGGAACAGGCACCAATCGATCGCGCCCTTCTGGCGTCGCTCGACGTCGCGCCTGTATTCACCGATGGCGTCCTTGTCGGCTACCGCCTGTCCACACCCGGTTCGACCGCAGCCCTGTCAGGTTCCGGTCTCGAATCCGGCGACATCATCACAGTGTTCGACGGAACGCCTGTCCGCGACATCAGGATCGAAAACATCACCGAACGGATGTCGAATGCAGCCGAGCTATCCATGACGGTTCAGCGCAATGGCGCCAACGTCCCCGTTACGCTTCGCTTCCCCGAGGGAGAATAGAATGAACCTCCGCTTCGGCCTTTCAGCCATCCTGCTGGCCACGACCGCCCTGCCCGCCTTCGGGCTTGCGGGCGAGTCCGGTTCGAAGGCATCGCTCCACGTGTTGAATTTCGATGATGTTGAATTGAGTTCGCTGGTTGCGGACGTGTCTATCGTCACAGGCTACACATTTATCGTCCACCCGGATGTCCGCGGCAAACGCGTGACTGTTACGTCATCGTCGCCGCTGACACGCGAAGGCGTGTTCGACGTCTTCCTTTCAACCCTGCGCGTTCACGGCTTCACGGCGATCCCCGCCGGCAAGGACACCTATCGCATCATCCCCGAACAATCGGCGGTCAGTGAAGCCGGCACGCGGTCTTCCGGCTCGAACAGTTTTGTCACCGAGATCATCCATCTCGACAACTTCAATGCGCTTGAAGCGGCCCAGATGGTGAAACCCCTCGTCGACGCCCAAGGCCAGGTCATCGCCAATCCGCGCTCGAACACGCTGGTCATCGTCGACTACCAGTCCAACATGCCGCGTATCCGCCAGCTGGTCGCAGGAATAGATGAAGACCGCACGCGCACGGAAACAGTCTCCCTCAAGAATATCCCGTCGGGCGAACTCGAATCCATCCTGATGGCGCTTCAGAAGACCGGTGGCGAAGACGCCTACGCGTCAAACTTCCAGGCCATCGCCTCCCAGACCGGCAATGCAATTGTCATTCGCGGCGGCGACCTCATGGTTGAGCGCGCCCTGAAAGTTGTTCAACAGCTGGACGCGACGGACCGGGTCGAAGACACGCTGCGGGTCATCTCGCTCAAGAATGCCGATGCCGCCGATATCGTCCCGATCCTCGAAAAGGTTGCCGGCGCGATGGCGTTCCGGCGCAGTGAGGCCGGCGGTGAAATCGCACCCAGCACCATCGCCTTTCACGCATCGACCAACTCGCTCGTGATCAATGCGCCCAGCGAGACGCTTCTTACCCTCGAACGCGTGATCCAGGATCTCGACAAGCGCCGGGCGCAAGTTCTCGTCGAAGCCATCATCGTTGAAATGTCTGACGACACGGCACGCGAACTCGGCCTGCAATTTCTGCTCAGCGGCACCGGCAACTCTACCGTTCCGTTCGCGTCCACCAATTATTCGCGGTCTGCGCCAAACTTGCTGGCCCTCGCCGGCGCGATCAGCGGCAACACACCCTTCAATAGCGGTGACAGCAATCCGTTTGCCGCATCCGCTGTCACCTCGCTGCTCGGCCTCACCGGCCTCAGCGTTGGCGTCGGCGGGCAGGATGGCGACACGCTATTCGGCGCGATCCTGACGGCTGTCGAGAATGACACGAACTCCCGCGTTCTTTCGAAGCCATTCAACATGACACTCGACAATGGCACATCCTCCCTTCTCGTCGGCCAGGAAGTGCCGATCGTCACAGGTGAAGTGCTCGGGGACGGAAACACCAACCCGTTCCGTACCGTCGACCGCAAGGAGATCGGCATCAGGCTCGATGTCACGCCGCGCATCTCGTCAGACGATGCCGTGCGTCTCGAAATCAATCAGGAGGTATCCAGCATCTCCGGGGCGATCAACGTCGCGACGTCGGACCTCATCTTCAACAAGCGCCAGATCACGACAGACGTGCTGGCCGACAGTGGAGAGATCATTGTCATTGGCGGCCTGATCGAACAGTCCGATACAATTGCAAACGAGAAAGTCCCGGTCCTCGGCGATATTCCGATTGCCGGACGCCTGTTCCGCACGGAAGGCAAGGCTACAAAGCGGAGCAATCTGATGGTATTCATCCGCCCCACCGTGATCCGTGACCGTCAGAGCGCGTATGACGTCACCGCTCGCAGCTATCGTTTCGTCCGCGCCGAGGAGCTCTGGAACGGCAAGGACGACAAGGTCAATTCTCTCGACGCCTTTGTCAGCGAAGTGCTGGGGGCGCCGCCGCCGCAATAATCCCATGAGTATACCCGCAACACCTTCCCGCCAGTTCACCTATGCTTTTGCCAAGGACAGGGGCCTCATCGTGCTGGCTGATCGTGACACGCTGACTGTCGGCATGCGCGCAGGTGCGGATGTCATGTCCCTGATCGAAGCACGCAGAGCGCTTGGTTGCCCCCACGCGATCGAATCCCTTGACCCGGCCAGCTTCGATCGTGCTTTGACACTCGCGTTCAGCCAGGGTCCGCTCGGTGCCACGGACATTGAAGCCGCCGTCGCCAGCCGGGGCGGACTTGAAAGCCTGATCGACGACATCCCGGAAGCAGCAGACCTGCTCGGCGGCAGCGACGATGCGCCAGTCATCCGCCTGATCAACGGCCTCATCTATGAGGCCATGAAGCGCCGGGCATCAGACATTCATATCGATCCATTCGAAGACAAGCTGTCGATCCGGTACCGGATCGATGGCGACCTGGTCGAAGTCCTGACACCGCCGCGCAAACTGGCCGCCCCGCTCGTCTCGCGCATCAAGGTCATGGCCCGTCTCGATATTGCCGAAAAGCGCCTGCCGCAGGATGGCCGCATCTCGCTGCAGGCAGGGGGACGCTCCATTGACGTACGCGTCGCCATCCTGCCGACCCGCTTCGGCGAACGTGTCGCGCTGCGCCTCCTCGACACGCAGAACGCCCTGCTCACGCTTGAGCAGCTCGGCATGGATTCCGACACCTACCAGCGTTTCGACAAGGTATTGCAACAGCCGAACGGCGTGATCCTCGTCACCGGTCCTGTCGGCTCGGGCAAGACGACGACGCTCTATTCGTCGATCTCGCGCCTCAATACCGGCAGCGTCAATATCATGACGCTGGAAGACCCGGTAGAATACGGCCTGCCGGGCATCAGCCAGACCCAGATGGACGCCAAGGTCGGCCTCACCTTCGCCCGGGCCCTGCGCAACATCCTGCGCCAGGACTTCAACATCGTCATGGTCGGCGAAATCCGCGACCTTGAAACCGCCGAAGCCGCATTCGAATTCGCCTCCACGGGCCGCCTCGCCTTTTCCACCCTGCACACCAACAGCGCAGCCGGCGCGATCACGCGCCTGCGCGACATGGGAGTCGAGACCTACCTCATGGCCTCCACCCTGCGCGCCGTCATGGCCCAGCGGCTCGTGCGCAAGCTTTGCGACGTCTGCAAACAGCCGGCAACCGCCGGGGCCGCCGAATACGAAGCGCTGGACCTGCCGCCCGCCGAGCCCTTCACTCACTATACACCGAAAGGCTGCGTGGCCTGCGGCAATACCGGCTTCCATGGCCGCATCGCGATCTATGAACTCCTCGTCGTCGACCATGCTGTGCGCGACCTTCTCCACGCCGACGCGACAGAGGACGCCATCGAGGCTGCCGCCTTCGCTGAGCATCACCGCCTGATCGAGAACGCGAGGCGTTATGTTTTCTCCGGCGAGACCAGCGTGACGGAAGTCCTCCGCGTCTGCCGCAAGGAGGCACGCGATGGCAGCGTTTGAATATGTTGCCGTCGATACAGGTGGCAAACGCCTGCGAGGCGTCATCTCCGCCGACAGTCCCCGCGCCGCCCGCAAGGAATTGCGGATGCGCGAACTCATGCCCGTCGACGTGTCCCCACTCAACGCGAAAGCGGCACGTGGCGGCAAGGGTGCCGGTGGCCGCATGTCCGAGAAGGACCGCGCCCTGCTTGCGCGCCAACTGGCCGTCCTGCTCCAATCCGGTCTCACCGTCGAACAGGCCCTCACCGCTGCCGCCGGCGACGCCAAGCCGGACACCGTGGCCATCCTTCACCGCGTCCGCAATGAAGTGACCGAAGGCTCCCGCTTTGCCGACGCGCTGGCAACGGCGCCGCGCGCCTTCCCGCCGCTTTTCAAATCCGTCGTGGCAGCCGGCGAAATGTCGGGCCGCCAGGGCGAAGTCATGGAACGCCTCGCCGTCTATCTCGAGAACACATGGCGTCTGCGCCAGAAGGTCCAGTCCGCGCTCATCTATCCCGCGCTGCTCGCGACGCTCGCCATCGGCATGGTCGTCGCCTTGATGATCCTCGTCGTCCCGCGCCTCGTCGAACAGTTCGATATGTTCGACGCTGATCTCCCCTGGCTGACCCAGCAGGTCATTGCCGTGTCCAATATCCTGCGCAACTGGGGCTGGCTGATCACGACTGGACTCGTCGTCGGCGTCATCCTCCTTGCCCGCCTCCTGCGCACACCCGCCGTCCGCGAGACGCTGGACCGCCTCGTCCTGCGGCTGCCCATCATCGGCAACCTGGCTCGCACCGTGTCGGCTGCCCGCTTTGCGCGCATCTTTGCAACACTTTCATCCTCAGGCGCCACCGTGCTGGAATCCCTTCAGGCGGCACGCGGCGCCATGTCCAACAGCGTGTTCCGCAAGGCCACGGACGAGATCGCCGTGCGGGTCAGCGAAGGCGGCTCATTCGCCGCTGCACTCAAGGGCACTGGCGCCTTCCCGCCCATGATGGTTCACATGGTGGCCAGCGGCGAAGCAGGCCGTGACGTGCCCGGCATGATGACGCGCGCCGCCGAATTCCTCGAGGAAGAATTCGAGAATGCCACATCCACCGCCCTCAGCCTGATGGAGCCGATCATCATCGTTGTGCTCGGCGGCCTTGTCGGCATGATCGTTTTGTCGATCATGCTACCCATCATCCAGCTCAACACGCTGGCGCTGCAATAGCGCTGCGGACCTTACAGGAGATATCAATGACACATGCCGAAGACGACCGGAAAAAAGCGACCGACACGAAAGACGCCGGCTTCTCGCTCGTCGAACTGCTCGTCACCGTGTCGATCATGGCACTGCTCGCCACGGCGGTCGTGATCTCCGTTGGCCCCGTGCTCGGCAAGTCCCGCATCGACCGCGCGCGCTCCGACATCGCCGCACTCGAAAGCGGCCTCGAACAATACAGCTTCGACATGTTCAACTATCCCGGCGCCGATAGCGGCCTGGCGGCGCTGAAGACGCCCCCGTCTGGCGACAAGGCCGACCAGTACCGGCCCGGCGGCTATATCAAGCGCATTCAGCAGGACCCATGGGGCAATGACTACCATTATACCGTGCCCGGCCCGCGTTCCGGTGGCGCCTATGACGTGTTCTCTGCCGGTCCGGACGGCGAGCCCGGCAATGAAGACGATATCGGCAACTGGAACTGACACATGAGATGAACACCCGCCGCGACGTCCCCCCATCCACCGAAGCAGGCATGACCCTGACCGAAATGCTGGTCGCCGTGTTCATCATGGCGCTTGCCGCCGGCATGGTCACGCTGACCATGCGCCCGAAAACGGATCCTTTGGCCGAAGCCGCAACGCGTCTTGAACGCGATGTCACCTCGGCGCTCGACCTGGCGCTTGTCACCGGTGTGCCCCAGGGCCTGTCGATCACCGAAGACGGCTACCAGCGGCTCAGCTGGCAGAACCAGGCCTGGTCCCCGGCACCGGGCAGAGCAGTTACGTTCGCACACAACGTCTCCTTCGATACAACCCGCACGCCCTCGCGGACTGTCTCCGACACGGAGACCATTGTCCCCAATATCATCCTCGACACGACGGGCACCGCCCAGGGTGAGCCCCTCACGCTTATGCGCGACCGCCAGACGATCATGCTAACCATTGCGCCCAACGGGCAGGTCACGTGGGAGGCGCCCAATGCCTGATCACACCTCGCAATCCGGCTTCACGCTTGTCGAAGTCCTCGCCGCACTGGGCGTTTTCTCGATATCGGCCATCGGCCTGATCCATCTCAGCAGCGAAACCACGGTCGGCGCCAAACAGGTCGACCTGCGGGCGCTCGCCGAGATTGAGGCCAGTAACCGCATGGCTGATGCCATGACACTGCCTCCACCGCTGCCAACCGGCGTGATCGCTGGTGCCGCCACGCAGCGCGGTCGCACATTCGACTGGACCCGCACCGTGTCCCCGACCCAGGAAGACGGCCTTTATCTTGTCGACGTGACAGTCTCCCTACCGGAGGCCGGGCAGGTGCTCGCCCACATTCAGGCGCTGAGGGCGGGCGAATGAAAAAGCAGGATGCCGGATTCACACTCATCGAAACGCTCGTCGCCCTCGGCGTCACAGCCATGCTCGCCACGGCCGGCACCCTGATGATGCTGCAGACGCTGCAGGCCAGCCGCGCGATTGATGCGCGCATGGAAGACGTCCGTACGCTGGAGGCCGCCAACGGCCTGATGCGCGCCGATTTCAGCGAGATGACCCAGCGCCCGTCAGCAGCGCCTGACGATTTCACTCCCCCCGTCGGCTTCACGGGTGGCCAGGGCATTGAAACAGGTGATTTGATCAGCTTCGTCCGGTCCGGCTGGCGAGACCCACGAGTCGGCGGCGACCGCAGCGATCTCCAGCGCGTGGCCTTTCGGCTCGAAGATGGGAAACTGATCCGCAAGGCCTGGCTGCGGCCAGACCCGGTCCGGAACACGCCCGTCGTGGAGCGCGTGCTTCTGGATGGCATATCCGATCTGGAAATCCGCTACCGCCAGGAAGGTGTCTGGTTCGACGAATGGCCTGCCGATGCCAACGGACGGTATCCGGACCTCGTGCAACTCGATCTGGAATTCGCCGCCGCGGACCAATTGACACTGCAATACATGGTAGGGGCCACACCATGACCCCGGCATCACCTCCCAAGGATCGTGGCGCCGCCCTCCTGTCGATCCTGATGATCGTCGCCGTGATGTCCGTAGCCGCCCTGGCCGCCGTCGACGCGCTCGGCCGCTCGATCAGCCTCGCGCGCGTCTCGTCGGAACGCTCCCAGACCCTGTGGGCGGCGCGCTCTGCGGAAGCGATCGGCGCCGTCGCCATTTCGCGCTTCACAGACCTTGACGACGACACGCTCCGGCAAGCCCTCGAAACAGGACAGGTAATAACCGTGCCAATCGAGCGCGGCGTCATCCACGCAACGCTGGCCGACGACTCCAATTGTTTCAATCTCAACACGATTACCGGCGAAGCTGACGACACTAACCACATCCGGTTCCAGGCACTGCTTGAAGCACAAGGCTTGTTCAGGTCGGACGCCCGCGCGCTGGCAGAAAGCCTCGCAGATTGGATCGACACAGATTCCAATCCACGCGCGTTCGGCGCGGAGGATGCCTATTACGGAACGCTCGAAACGCCGTACCGCGCCGCCAACGCACAACTGGTCAATCTGTCGGAACTCCGCGCCATCAAGGGTTTCACGCCAGAGATCATCGAGACGATCCAGCCACTCGTTTGTGCCAGGCCATCCACATTCCAGTCCGCCCTGAATATCGAAACCTTGCGTGAATCGGAGGCCCCCTTGCTGATCGCGCTTTTCTCAGCTGAGCTTAGCCTGGAACAGGCACAATCCGTCATCCGTGCACGCCCGCTCTCCGGCTGGTCGACGCCCGACGCATTCCTGTCAGACAGCGCGATACAGTCGATTGCCGTTGCGGCGCGAAATGACTCCATGATCGCGCTCAGGCCGACCAGCCTGCGTTTGACAGCTCGCATCGTCTCTGGCCAGACGCAGGAAAACCTTCAGCTGACCTATGCAATGGACGAGGGTGGCAAGGCCAACCTCATCCAGCGCACAACGGGAGACCTCTGATGTCCCGGCGCCTCTATGCAATGCTTCCCAAAGGGGAAGAGCCAGTCGAGTTCGCGCTTGCCACGGACACGGGCATCAGCCTGATGTCCGCCGGCACGGCTGAGATTGACTCCAGCGACGAAGTCGTCGTCTTTGTTCCGGCAACCGAGGTGGGTTGCTTCGACGTTCGCCTTCCCAATCAGGGCACTGCAGAATTGCGCCGGTCAGCAGCATTCGCGCTGGAAGACGACCTTGCCGTCCCTGTCGAAGATGCCCACGTCGCCATCGGACAGCCGCTCCCCGACGGATCACGCCCGGTTCACATCGTCGATCCGGCCCTGATGGAGCAATGGGTGGCAATTCTGAACACTGCCGGCCTGAAAACGGCCCGCCTCGTCGCTGACGCCTCGATCCTGCCGGCCACACCGGTCGCTGTCGATGCCGGGACCCATATTTTGTTCTCCGTCAGCGGTCGGCGTTTCGCGGTCGATGCCCAGCTCCCTGACGACGCGCTCAAGGCATTTGCCAATAAATCCGAGACCCCCGTCATTGCATCGGGGGATGAACTCGCGCGCCGGCTCGGAGGCGCAGCGGCTCAATCGACTTCCCTTCCCCTTCTCGGCCAGCTCGCGCAATGGGCGGAAGACGGCCCGCCACTGACAGACCTGCGGCAAGGCCCATTCGTCAGCCGGCGGCAGGCAGAGATCCGGATCGGCGCCTGGCGTCCGGCGCTCATCCTTGCTGCTGCTGCCGCCGTCGCCTTCCTGTCTGTAACAGCGCTCGAAACACATTCCCTGTCTCGCCTCGCCACCGCGCTCGACAGCCAGGCCCGTGCCACTTACGCAGCGGCCTTCCCGGGCACACCCATACCAGCAAACCTCGCAGCAGCCGTCAGGAGCCAGGACACGGCACCTGTCGCAAACCGGCTCCCCTTCCTCGAAGCGACGACTCTTCTCTACGAAGCCATTCCTGACGATAGCGGAATCGCGATCCAGAGCCTGCGATATGATCGCGCCACCGGCCGCCTGCTCGCCAATCTGGTCTATCCGAACTTCGGCAGCGATGCCGATCTGAAGAACGCCCTTGAGGCGAACGGCATCGCCGTTTCACTTGGCGATTCCCGCCAGCAGGACGGACAGGTCCTCGGCGACCTCACACTGGAGGCCGCGCGATGATCGAGTGGTGGGACAAGCTCAGCCTGCGCGAACGCGGACTCGTCGGGGCGGCAGCAGCATTGCTCGCGCTAATCGTGCTGCTCCAATTCATTCTGTTTCCGCTTCTGGCCAATCACTCCGCCGCCAGCCTCCGGGCTGAACAGGCTTCGCGCACGCTGGACCTCATGACCTCTCGTGGCCTGTCACCCACCTCCGGCGCGAGTTCATCCTCTGGCGCCGCACTTGATGCCGACACTCGACGCCGCGCCATTCTTGATGCTGCCACGCGCCGCGGGCTCGCGATCGCGCGCGTCCAGGTCAGCGCCGAAGGCGTGGTCACCGTCCAGGTCGACGACACCAATGCCGAGAATGTCTTTGCCTGGTTGTTCGAGCTGCGCAGCAGCGCCGGGCTCGAAGCCAGCAAGGCGACAATTACGCAGGCCGGTGAAGGGCTTGTTCGTTCCAGCTTTGAATTCGGAGGCATGTCAGCCGGATGACGCGCCTCATCCTCACCCTGGTGTTCCTCGCAGCCCTCGCATTCGGCCTGATATCTCAGGTGCCGCTGTCATTCGTGATGCGCAATGCAGGCCTCGTTGATCAGGGCATCAGCTGGCAACAGGCCCGCGGCACCATCTGGAATGGACAGGTCACCGGTCTTGGCTATCGCGGACAGTCCGTCGGTGCGCTGGACGTCAAATCCTCACCACTCTCGCTGCTCTCCGGCACCATCGCGTCCGACGTCAATTGGGTGAGTCAGGTCGGCCGGGCACGCGGCAAACTCAAGTTGACGGGTTCAGCCATGACACTGTCCGGTTTCGCTGCCGAGCTCGATATCAGCCGCCTGAATGGCGTTCACCCCGAATTGCGCCGTATCGGCGGCGTCCTGAAACTCGCCGATGTCACCGCCAGCGTCGACAGCGCTGGCACATGCAGGTCAGCCAGCGGCGCAGCCCAGCTTGATCTCGCCCGGAGGCTCGGAATCCAGTATGGCCGCGACTGGCCCATGCTTGAAGGCGCGCCGACCTGCAGCGATGGAGACCTCGAATTGCCGCTCACCGGCGACGGTCCCAATGGCGAGAGATTCGAAATCACGCTGCGCGCGCGTCCCGACGGACGCACCGGCATGGACGTATATGTCGAACGCCTCGATCCTCAGGCAAACGCCGCCCTTGCCGCAATGGGCTTCACAAATACCGGGAACGGCTACACGCTGAACCAGGAAGCGGCTTTGACCGAAGGTAACTGAATATGCGCCATTCTCATTCCATCTGTCTTGCAGCCCTGTTGGCCGCGATGGCCATGCTCCCGGCTTGCGCGAACAAACCCGCGCCCGCTCAAACCGTCGCGTCCGCCACCACCGTGATTGCAGGGACCGGCGAGCTGCCCTCCCAGACACTTGCCCCGGGCGCCTGCGGCCTGTTCCTGTGGACGCAATCAGCGCCTGTCCGGTTCGTCTTCTTCACCGAAGCTGGCTCAGACAAGGCGGTCATGAACATCAATGGCACCGAATCTCCGCTCGAACTCACATCGTCTCGTGGCGCACTGTTTGGCCAGTTCATGACCGAGATGACTTACCGGTCGCCCGACGGCAATGTCGGCGTCAGCTTCAAACCCGGAGAGTTGCTCGACGGCGGCCAGCGGATCGAGGACGGACGACTGTCCCTCGTCGGCAAGGATGGTTGGGAAACCATGATCCCGGTGCTGGGCCTCAGCGCCTGCCAGCCCGAGCCTCGCTGATCCGTCGCCCGACCACCATCAGTGACCAGGCCGGCCCGATAGACATTTCGGGCTAGGCACCGCCGGCCCGATCAAGCTTTAGAATCGAACAACCGACACACGACAAGCGCCGCCGCCAGAGGCGTCGGCATGGCTCCTGCGACTCTGGATGCGTCTCACGCATCGATCCAGCCAAAAATCCGTAAAACAACAAAACTTTGTCGTTTATCGCGTATCACTTATTGTTTTTCAATTATTTGGTGTTATCCAGACTCATCAAGGCAAGGTGAGGCGCCTGCCCATCCATGCCAGCACCATCAAAGACCAGAACGGGTATCTGAACCATGACCTATGCTGAAACAGACCAGAAGCCGCCGTTCAGGCTTGGCCTTCTCATCAAGCGGATACTGTTCCTAGCACTGCCCGTCTTCGTGCTCATTGGTTCCGTCGGCGGCTTTGTCGCCATGGGGGCACTGAAACCGGCTCCCGAAGAGAAAGCCGAGATTATCGAGGCCCTCCCCGTGCTCACCACCGTGGCGCAATCCGAACCGGTGTCCATCAAGGTCAAGGGTCAGGGTGAGGTCAAAGCCCGGTCCGAAGTCATGCTTGCCTCTGAAATCAGCGGTCGGGTGGCCTATGTTTCACCCAAATTCCTGGCAGGCGGTCAGTTTGAACGCGGCGAAACCCTGGTCCGCCTCGAGTCCCGCGAATACGAGCTCGGAATTGTCCAGGCTGAAGCCGCCGTGGCGCAGGCCCATACCGCGCTCCTCCAGGAAATCTCCGAAGGCCAGATCGCCAGCCAGGGGGCAGAACAACTGGGCCTGGACCAGGTGTCCGACCTGACGCTTCGTCATCCCCAGCGCGCACAGGCCGAAGCCCAGCTTGCCTCCGCGCAGGCGCGTCTTGACGATACTCGGCTCCAACTCTCACGCACACGCATCGTCGCGCCCTTTACGGGCCGCGTCCGTGAAAAATCAGTCAATATCGGCGCCTATGTCTCGCCCGGTGCACGCCTCGGCGAAATCTATGCCAGTGATGTTGTCGATATCGCGATCGCCCTGACAGATTCAGACCTCGCCAATCTCGGCCTCGGCATCGGCTTTTCCGAAACACCCGCCCGCAAGGGCCCAGCCGTCACACTATCGGCCACCGTCGCGGGCGAGCCACACACATGGACCGGTCGCATCACACGAACCGACAGTGGCTTTGATCCCGAGACCCGCGTGCTCTTCGCCTATGTCGAAGTCCAGGATCCCTACGGCAAAGGCGCGGACAATGGCACGCCTCTCGCCACCGGCCTCTTTGTCGATGCCGAGATTGACGGACGCACACTGGCAGACAGCGTCGTCCTCCCGCGCACCGCGCTGCGCGGAAAGGACAGGATCTATGTCGCCCGCGAGGACGACACGCTCGAAATCCGCCCGGTGGAGGTCGCCTTCTCCGAACGTCAACGTCTCGTGCTCACGGCAGGCATCGCCGCCGGTGAACGCGTGGTGACATCGCCTGTCCGTGCCGCATCTGACGGCATGAAAATCAAACCCGTCGACCGGCTCGAAACCGCTTTTGCGGCCGACGCCAGTGCGGCTAACGAGTAGAAGGACCGGGGGCATGTCGGCAATCATCCGCTGGTGGGCAAGCAACAAGGTCGCAGCAAACCTGCTGATGATCGCAATCATTCTCGGTGGCATTGTCGCCTTCATCCGGATGGAACGCGAACTCGAACCCTATGTCGAATTCCCGGGCGCCCAGATTTCCGTCGTCTGGCGCGGTGCCTCGCCGCAGGACATCGAGGAACAGATCACCGTCCGGATGGAAGAGGCTGTCAGTTCCGTGGAAGGCATCAAGGAACTGCGCTCGGTCTCCAGTGAAGGGATCGGCCGCCTCATCGTCATCGGCAACCAGGATCTCGACGAGGGCAAGTTTCTCCAGGACCTGAAGCGCCAGATCGACGCCATCAGCACCTTCCCCGCCGCCGCCGAACCGCCTCAACTGAACGTCTTCCGCAGCCGTGACGAGATCATCCGGCTCGCTGTCTCCGGCGACGAGACCGTCAGCGAGCAGGACCTCAAGCACTTTGCCGAAGCCACCCGCCGCGAGATTGGCCTGCTGGGCCATGTCCCGTCCGTCGAGCTTTTCGGCGTGCGCAACGAAGAAATATCCATCGAGGTCTCCGAAGAGGCGCTCCGCCGCTATGGCGTCAGCCTGTCAGACGTCGCCGACGCAGTCGCCGGCACGTCGGTCAACATCTCTGCCGGGAATGTCCGCAGCGATGGCGGCAATGTCCAGCTCCGCACCCGCTCACAGGCTGACACCCAGGCCGAGTTCGAGAATATCATCGTCAAGCAGATGCCGAATGGCGCCATCGTGCGCGTCTCCGACATGGCCAAAGTCATCGACGGGTTTGAAGAGGTCAACCTCCTCGCCACGGTGAACGGACAGCGCACGATCCTGATCCAGGTCATGAGCGGCCCGCAGATGAACATCGTGAAGATGTCGAAGAACGTGAATCAATATTTCGATGAAGCAGTGAAAAACCTGCCGCCCGGCATCTCGATGACGATCTGGCAGGATTCCGCGATCGACTATATGAGCCGCATCCGCCTCATCGGCACCAATTTCCTGTCCGGTCTCTTCCTGGTCTTGGTTACGCTGCTGCTCTTCCTGCGTCCGGCCATCGCCCTCTGGGTCGCGATCGGCATAGGCACAGCCTTCGCTGGCGGCCTTGCCCTCCTGCCCATGTCGGACGTCTCGTTCAACATGATCTCGACCTTTGCCTTCCTGCTCGTCATCGGCGTAATCGTCGATGACGCGATCATCGTTGGCGAAGCCATCCATTCACGCACCGAAGACGGCGAGGAAGGCTTCGTAGCCGCCGTGAACGGCACCACGATGGTGATCAAGCCTGTCATCTTCGCCGTCTTCACGACCATGATCTTCTTCGCGCCCTGGATGTACCTCTCCGGCGGCACCAGCGAATTCACCCGCTCCATCTCGCTCGTCGTGATCTTCGCGCTCCTGTTCTCGCTGGTCGAATCCCTGCTCATCCTGCCAGCCCACCTGTCCCACCTGAAACCGGTCAACCCCGAAAGCCGGATTGCCCGGTTCCAGGCTTCCATTGCCAACAGCATCGTCTGGATCTCGCGCCGCATCTATCGCCCGCTCTTGCTCCGTGCACTGCGCCACCGCTACCTCACGGCCTCCATCTTCATTGGTGGCATGATCCTGTCGGTCGGCCTCCTCACCAACGGACTGGTGAAAACCATATTCTTCCCTGAGACCGAGTCCGACCAGATTCAGGTCACCGTCGAAATGCCGGAAGGCACCCCCTATTCCCGGTCGCTTGAGGTGCTGGCCCAGATCCAGGCCGGTGAAAAGGCGCTCGAAGAAGAGATCAACGCATCCACCAATGGCGAAGGCGAGCTGATCGAAAACTGGTACACGCGCTCGCGCGACAACAACATCCTGGCTCTGGTCAAGCTCGTGCCGCCGGAAACCCGCACCCTCACGGCCAAGGAAACCGCCGAACGCCTGCGCGCCTTGATCGGCGAAGTCCCGGACGCAGAAACGATTACGGTCAATTACAGGAACGCCGACAATGATCCGCCGATCCAGTACATGCTGAACTCGACCGATCTCGACGCACTCAACACAGCGGCCGAAGACCTGATGGCCAAGCTGCGCTCCTATGATGGCGTCTACAATGTCGTGAACGACGTACAGAGCGCGACCGACGAGATCCAATTCGACCTGAAACCCGGTGCCGAATCCCTTGGCATCACGACCGCCGATGTCGCCCGCCAGGTCCGCCAGGGCTTCTATGGCGAGGAAGTCCAGCGCCTGCCTCGCGACGGCGAAGATGTCCGCGTCTTCGTGCGGTATCCGCGCGCCGACCGGGAATCGCTCGATTTTCTGAACAATATCCGCGTCCGGACAGCCGATGGCCGTGAACTGCCCCTTTATGCGGTCGCCGACATTCGCTTCGAGAAAGGCATTTCCCAGATCAAGCGCCGCGAACGTCGCCGGGCCATCGTGGTCAGCGCCGAAGTCGTCGCCGAGCGCATCGCTGAAATCCGTGGCGACCTGAATGACAATTTCTTTGAAGAATTCGACAAGGCCCACCCCCAGGTCCGGCGCGGCAGCATTGGCCGGGCCCAGGGCGAGGCCGAATTCCTCGTCGAGATCATGACCTTCCTTCTGATCGCCATCGGCGTCGCCTACTTCCTCGTCGCCGTTGCGTTCAAATCCTATGCTGAACCGATCCTCATCCTTCTGGCCGCCATCCCGTTCTGCTTCACAGGCGCCATGGTCGGGCATCTCGTCATGGGCTTCCCGCTCAGCATCCTGTCCTACATGGGCATCATGGCCGCAGCCGGCGTGGCCGTGAATGACAATCTCGTCCTGCTCGATTACGTCCACCAGCTCCGGGACAAGGGCATGGACGGTGCGCGGGCGCTGATCGAGGCTGGCACCCGCCGCTTCCGCCCGATTCTGCTCACCTCGCTGACCACCTTTGTCGGTCTCCTCCCGCTGATGATGGAACGTTCAATCCAGGCCCAGTTCCTGATCCCGATTGCTGTCGGCCTCGCCTTCGGTGTCCTGTTCGCCCTGTTCGTCACCCTGTTCTTCGTCCCGGCCCTCTATGGCATCGGCGCCGACATCAGACGCTTTTTCGGCTACCTCATCTCCGGCAAGCCGCGCCCGGGCTTCGACGCCCTGCTCGACGAGGAAGCGCTGGAGACGCTCGCGCCCGTGCCGGCCGAGTAAGCAGGCGCCAGGGTGCCACTGGTTGGCGGCAACAGAGCTTAGGCTCTTGCCTTCAACCCCTTGGCCGCTAAACCCCCCGCTATGCTCACCATATCGAACCTCGACTACCGCATTGAAGCGCGCCTTCTGTTTGAAGGCGCGGGCGCCCAGATTGCATCCGGCTGGAAAGTTGGCCTCGTCGGACGCAACGGCACCGGCAAGTCCACGCTGCTCAAACTGATCCGCGAAGAAATCACGCATCCGACCAATGACGGCTCCATTCGCCTCAACCAGGGCGCCCGCCTCGGCTGGGTCGCGCAGGAAGTCGCGCCCACCGACGAAACCATTCTGGACGTCGTGCTGGCCGCCGATACCGAGCGCCACGCCCTGATGCAGGAAGCCGAAACCGCTGAAGACCCGATGCGCATCGCCGACATCCACACGCGTCTCGTCGATATCGACGCCTGGTCGGCAGACTCGCGCGCCGCCGAAGTCCTGATGGGCCTCGGCTTCGTCCAGGGTGACCTTGATCGCCCGACCCGGGAATTCTCCGGCGGCTGGCGCATGCGGGCCGCCATCGCCGGCGTTCTGTTCTCGCAACCGGATTTGCTCCTGCTCGACGAACCGACCAACTATCTCGACCTCGAAGGCGCTGCCTGGCTCGAAGGCTATATCAGGAAATATCCGCACACCGTGCTCATCGTTTCGCACGACCGGGAAATGCTGAACCGCTGCGTCACGCACACAATGGCGCTGGAACACAGGAAACTGACTATCGTGCCCGGCGGCTATGACGCTTGGCTCAGACTCCGCGCGGCCAAACATGCCCAGCTGGAAAGCCAGCGCGCCAAGCAGGAAGTCGACAAGGCCCACCTGCAGGCCTTCGTTGACCGCTTCCGCGCCAAGGCGTCCAAGGCCCGTCAGGCCCAGTCGCGCGTGAAGATGCTTGAAAAGATGCAGGATATCTCGATCCCGATGGCGGAGCGCACGACGCCGTTCAACTTCCCTGCCCCTGCCGACAAGATGGCACCGCCGCTGCTTGAACTGCGCGGCGCCGAACTCGGCTATGGCGAAGACGCCAGCATCCTGCGCAATGTCACCCTGCGGCTCGACCCCGATGACCGGATTGCCATCGTCGGCACCAATGGCCAGGGCAAGACGACCCTTGTGAAATCCATTGCCGAGCGCCTGCCATTGATGATGGGCGACCGCGTCACCCACAGCAAGGTCCGCATCGGCTACTTCTCCCAGGACCAGCTCGACGAACTGACACCCGGCGAAACCGTGCTGGATCACGTCCGCCACGCCATGCCCAGGGACATGCCGGTCTCCAAACAGCGCTCAACCGCATCCATGATGGGTTTCAGCCATGAAAAGGTGGATACCAAGGTTGAAAAGCTCTCCGGGGGCGAAAAGGTCCGCCTCCTGCTCGGCCTGATGGCCATGGACAAGCCGCATATCCTGATCCTCGACGAACCGACGTCCCACCTCGATATCGACAGCCGTGAGGCACTTATCTACGCCCTCAACGACTTCAAGGGTGCCGTCCTGCTCATCACGCACGATATCTTCCTCGCCGAAGGCACCGCCGACCAGCTCTGGCTGGTCAAGGATGGCAAGGCCGAAGTCTATGATGGCGACCTGCAGGATTACCGCGCGCTCGTGCTTCAGGCCGACCGCAACAAGTCGGATAGCAAATCGAAATCGAAAAAATCTGATCCCGTGGAAACGGCGCCCAAGGTTAACAAGGCAGACCAGCGCCAGCGCTCGTCCGAAAGCCGCAAGGCCGCCTCCGGCCTCAAGCGCAAGGCCGACGACGCCGAGAAGCGCCTGAACACAATCAACGCCCGGATCACGGCGATTGATGCGGACTTGTCAAAGCCCGGCCAGGCCTCGGAACAGCTCCAGGACCTGCTGCGCCAGCGCGCGGATTTCGTCGCCGAAGCCGAAGCCACGGAATTGTCCTGGCTGCAGGCGGTCGAAGACTACGAAACCGCTCTCAACGCCTGAGAACTGTTCACGCTGCCCAACACCGCAAATAATGTGTGCTATTAACTATCATCGGTCAGTTTTTCCGCCACGGAACCTGATTTTGAGGGCGCTGTCACAATAGTAGTACTATACAAATGGGCTTAAATTGCGCAGTTAGAAATTGAAAAAAGCCGCACAGAATATGCAGGCTGGCAGTTTGGATTGTCCGGGCATGAGAACATGCTAGCAGAGGATTAGAATGGGTGTTTCAGAGAATCTGAAAAGAGCCATCGCCTTCCCACGGGAACCGGTAGTGCTGGCACGGACGCCGTCGGAGGGTCTGGATATCCTCAAAATTGACGGGCAGGCAGGCCCCGTCGCAAACAAGATCGATCTGCCTCCGATCTATCCCGAATGGCTTGGCGACCGACTCTTCGCACACACCCACGACTGCCGCTTTAACTATGTTGTAGGCGAAATGGCCCGCGGTATTGCCACGACCCGTATGGTGGTCGAAGCCGTGCGTGCGGGGTGCGTTGGATTCTATGGCAGCGCCGGCCTCTCGCCGGACGTCATCGAAGCGGGCCTCAAGGAAATCAAGTCGCAGCTGACGCCTGACCAGACGGCTTGGGGCGCTAATCTCATACACTCCCCGCAACAGCCCGGTTACGAGGCGCGCGCCGTCGATCTGTTTCTCGCTCAGGGCGTGAAGCGGGTCTCAGCCTCCGCCTTTATGAAACTCTCTGTTGAGCTGGTGCGCTATACCGCTGTCGGCCTGTCCCGCGCCCCGGACGGCAGCATCCGCCGCGACAATCATGTCTTCGCCAAGGTCTCCCGCGCCGAAGTGGCCGAGCCTTTCATGTCGCCCGCCCCGGCCAAACTGCTGGCCGAGCTTGTTGCTCGCGGCGCCATCACCGCCGAACAGGCCGATCTCGCGTCGAAAGTCCCGGTCGCCGCTGAAATCACGGCAGAATCCGATTCCGGCGGGCACACTGACAATCGCCCCGCCAGCACGCTTTTCCCGTCGCTGGTTCTCGCCCGTGATCGCGTCGCCGTCCGCACAGGCGTTGACGCCAACGCGATCCGCATCGGGCTGGCTGGCGGTATCTCGACCCCCTTGGCCGTAGCCGCCGCCTTCCAGATGGGCGCCGCCTATGTCCTGACAGGGTCCGTCAATCAGTCCGCCGTGGAATCCGGCCTGTCGGAAGCAGGCCGTCGCCTGCTAGCCAAGGCCGGGCCCGCCGATGTCACAATGGCGCCGGCCGCAGACATGTTCGAGCAGGGCGTCGAAGTTCAGGTGCTCAAGCGCGGCACCCTGTTCGCGATGCGCGGCAAACGCCTCCACGCCATGTACAGGTCGGGCGCGAGCTATGAGACCCTGCCTGAGAAGGACCGCGACTGGATCGACGACGTGCTCGGCGAGCCCTTCGACGCGGCCTGGCAGAAAACCCATGCCTTCATCTTGCAGGCCAATCCCGCCGAAGCCGCGCGCGCCGAAACCGATGGCAACAAGCGGCTCGCCCTCGTCGCCCGGCGCTACCTCTTCATGGGCGCCCAATGGGCCCGCGAAGGCACGCCCGGTCGCGAGATGGACTACCAGATCTGGTGCGGCCCCGCGATGGGCGTATTCAATGAATGGGTTGCGGGCAGCTTTCTCGAGCCGACAGAGAACCGCACCGTCAGGCAGATCGCCTGGAACCTGCTCGAAGGCGCCGCACAAATCACCCGTGCCGGACAGCTGCGCGCACTTGGCCTGCCAGTTGCACCTACAGATTACACTTACTTGCCCCGGCAATTCGCTGACGCTGAATGAGACAAAAAATGGTAAATGAGACCCGCACTCAGGCTGAGCCCATCGCTGTCATAGGAGTCGGATCGATCTTTCCGGGTCGGGGTGGCAATACCGGTTATTGGCGCGACATCTTTCAGGGCCGCGACACGCTCAGTGATACGCCCGCCTCGCACTGGCTGATCGACGACTATTATGACGCCAACCCGCAGGCGCCAGACCGGACCTATGGACGCCGGGGCGGTTTCATCTCGCCGGTCCCGTTTGACCCGCTGGACTTCGGCATCCCCCCGAATGCCCTGCAACAGACCGACAGCGCCCAGCTGCTGGCGCTCATCGCCGCCAAGCACGCGCTCGATGATATCGAAAGCACGAGCGGCGCCGAAATCGACCGTACCCGCACTAGCATCATGCTCGGCGTCGCCTCGGCGACCGAACTGACCGCCCATATGGCCGGCCGCCTCCAGCGCCCTGTCTGGGTCAATGCCCTGCGCCAATCCGGTCTCGGCGAAGCGGACGTGCAGGCCATCGTCAAGCGGATGGAAGACCATTACATCGAGTGGAAGGAAAGCACCTTCCCGGGCCTCCTCGGCAATGTCGTCGCCGGCCGCATCGCCAACCGACTCGATCTGGGCGGCAGCAATTTCGTCACCGACGCGGCCTGCGCCTCCAGCCTCTCGGCCCTCCAGATCGCCCTGCACGAATTGCGCGCAGGCGATTCCGATACCGTTCTCGCAGGCGGTGTCGACGCACTCAACGACATCCTGATGTACATGTGCTTCTCGAAGACGCCGGCTTTGTCGCCCACAGGCGACTGCCGGCCCTTCTCGATGGACGCCGACGGCACCATGCTCGGCGAAGGCGTCGGCATCCTGGCCTTGCGCCGCCTGTCGGACGCCGAACGCGACGGCAACCGTATCCATGCCCTCATCCGCGGCATCGGCGGCGGATCGGACGGCAAGGGCACCGCCATCTACACGCCGCTGCCATCCGGCCAGGCCCGCGCCATCGAACGCGCCTATGTCCAGGCCGGCTACGGTCCGGAATCCGTCGACCTCGTCGAGGCGCACGGCACGGGCACCAAGGCGGGCGACAAGGCCGAACTGGCCGGTCTCCACCTCGTGTTCGACGGCAAGGGTGATGGCGAACCCTGGTGCGCTGTTGGCTCGGTCAAATCCCAGATCGGTCACGCCAAGGCCGCTGCTGGCGCTGCCAGCCTGATCAAGGCCGTGCACGCCCTCAGCCGCAAGAATCTTCCGCCCACGATCAAGATCGGCGAACCGGCAGACGTTCTGAAAGACAGCCAGAGTTTCTACCTGAACAGCGAAGCGCGCCCGTGGATATCGGCGGAGTCCCGCCCACGCCGCGCCTCGGTCAGCTCCTTCGGGTTCGGCGGCAGCAATTTCCACGTCGCCCTCGAGGAATATACCGGACCGACCGCTGCGCTCCCGCCGCGAGTGCTCCCGTCCGAAATCTTCCTCTTCTCCGCCACCACCACGGACGGCCTTGTCGAAGACCTTGAAGGCCTGATCCACACGGAGACAGGCGAAGACGGTTTCGCCGCCCTCGCCGCATCGACGCACGGCGCATTCGAAGCCGACGCCCGCGTCCGCGCCGCCATCGTCGCTGACGACCAGAAGGACCTCGCCGCCAAGGCCTCACGCCTGATCGGGCAGATCGAGACCGGCACCCTCGGCACCGCGCCGCTCGGCGCAGGCATCCACGCCTCGACCACCCCACCGGAAGCCGGCAAGGTCGCCTTCCTGTTCTCGGGCCAGGGCAGCCAATATGTCGGCATGGGCGCAGACCTCGCCATGGCCTTCCCGGCAGCCCGCACCGTGTGGGACATGGCCGCCAGTCACAAGACGACCGGCCCAATGAAGCTCCACCGTCTCGCCTTCCCGCCGGCTGCCTTCGACCAGGTCGAATTCGGCGAGCAGACCCAACGCCTCACCGAAATGCAGAACGCCCAGCCCGCTATCGCCGCTGTCGCGCTCGCCCAGCTTGCCCTGCTGGATCGCCTCGGCATTGATGCCGACATGGCTGGCGGCCACAGCTTCGGCGAGATGATGGCCCTGCATCTGGCCCGTAGCTTTGACATGGACGGTGCCCTCAGCGTCGCCGCCGCCCGCGGACGCCTCATGGCCGAAGCCGCCAAGTCGACGCCCGGCGCCATGATGGCCGTCCAGACCAATTCCGAAACCATCGCCCCCATCGTCGCCAAAGTGCCGGATGTCGTCCTCGCCAATGACAATGGCCCCAGCCAGGTCGTGCTCTCCGGCCCGGTCGATGCCATCAAGGCCGCTGAAGCCCTCTGCATCGAGCAGGGCCTGAAGGCTCGCCGCCTGTCGGTCGCGACCGCGTTCCATTCCTCCATCGTCCACGCCGCTGTCGATCCGTTCGCAGCCGAACTCGCCGCCCTGCGCCCGCGCAAGCCCAAACTGCCGGTCTACGCCAACGCTACTGCATCACCCTATACGGTGAAGGTCGCCGACCTGCCTGCCGTCATCGCTGGTCAGATCGCCACCTCCGTCCGGTTCCGCGAACAGGTCGAGGCCATGTATGCCGCAGGCGCCCGTCTCTTCGTTGAGGTCGGCCCCGGATCGATCGTTACCGGCCTCGTCAAGGACGTCCTTGGCGATCGCCCCTTCCGTGCCGTCTCGCTCGACAACAAGCGCGCCAATGGCCTGACACAATTCCTGTCAGCTGTCGGTGAACTCAGCGTCGCCGGCCAGTCGCTGGATCTCGCCACTCTCTTTGCTGATACGCCGCCACCCGTCCCGGCCGCGCCGCCATCGAAGCATGCCGTCTACATTTCCGGCGCCAATTGCGACAAGCCCTACCCGCCGAAGAATGGCGCCGCCGGCCGTGCCCCACCGAACGTCACGCCCACGCTAACCCTCCAGCCCGCCATGGCGGCACCCGCGACGCCACCACCAACAGTCGCATCCGCGCCAACTCCGCCAACCGTTTCCACCGCACCGACTCCCAGCAGGACCACGCCAATGCCCGACACGCCCCAAACCTATCCCGCGCCCATGCCGACCTCCTCGTCCGCAGAGCGTATCTGGAGCGAAGTGTCCCAGCTTCATTCCCAATACCTCTCGACAACGGCTGCCAGCCATACCGCCTTCCTCAACGCTGCCGCCTCCCTGCTCGGCGGCCAGCCATTGGAACAATCGGCCCCTGCACCTGTCCAGCGCATCGCTGCACCGGCTCCGGCGCCGCAGCCTCAGGCTGCACCCCAAGCGACATCCCCTGCGCCCGCACCCATGGCCGCTCCGGCACCCGCGCCGGTGGTCCACGCGAATGATGCTGCGCCCCAGCCTGCTCCCGCACCGGTCGCAGCGGCCCCCACCCCCCCCGCACCCATTGCCGCGCCTGCTCCGGCCGCCTCCGGCAGCGAGGACCCGGTCGCCCTCGTTCAGGCCATCGTCTCGGACAAGACCGGCTATCCCGTCGATATGCTCGACCCGAACATGGACCTCGAAGGCGAACTTGGCGTCGACTCGATCAAGCAGGTCGAAATCCTCTCCACCCTGCGCGAACGCCTGCCGCACCTGCCGGAAATCGATCCCGAACAACTTGTCGAGCTGCGCACGATCAATGCCATTGCCACCATGATCGGTGGGACGGCGCCCGCACCAGCCGCGCCTGCACCTGTTGCCGCCGCTCCGGCCCCGGTCGCTGCGCCAGCCGCCGTGTCAGCCCCGGCGCCTGCACCGGCGACCAGCGGCAATGGCAACGGCATCACGCCGGATGTCATCCGCGCCCTCGTCGCCGACAAGACCGGCTACCCGTCCTCCATGCTTGAAGACGACATGGACCTTGAAGGCGAACTCGGTGTCGACTCGATCAAGCAGGTGGAAATCCTCTCGGCCCTGCGCGACCAGCATCCGTCCCTGCCGGAAGTCGATCCAGAAGCCATCGCCGAACTGCGAACGATCCGGAAGATTGCCGATTTTTTCAGCTAGGGGCCGGTGAGGACACGTCCTCAGCTCACCGTCCCCCGTCCATGGTTCAACCCGTCGCCGGCTATGGCAGCGACGTTCGCCCGGTCAGCTTCGGCGCGCCGATGGTGCTGCCGCCATGGACCGGACAGGTTGGCCTGGGCCGCGTTGAAATCACCCAGGCCGAACCGGCCACTGCGCAGGCTATCGTCTCTGCACTGACGACCCAAAACATTGATGCAACTGCCGTCACGACTCCTTCCGGCGCTGCACAGACGGTCATCCTCACCGAAGGCCTGTCTGCCGCCGATCCGGCAACGCGCCACTGGGTCGCCCTCGCACACGCCCGCACCGCCCGCGCGCCCGGCGCCCGCATCCTTCTGCTCCAGTCTGCCACGCCGCGCAGCCAAATTACGGTCTCCGGCATGCCGGGCCTCTCGCGCACCCTGCAAAAGGAATGGCCGGACACATCTGTTGCTGCATGGTCGCTCTCCGCCACAGACGCCCCAACGCGCGCCCGCCACATTCTCTCCGCGCTCGGCACAACGCTGGGCGACGCCATCCTGACCGCCGACGGACAGGCCCGCCAGACGCAGGTCGCCGCTTCGCTCGTACCTCCCTCCACGCATGCTCCCACAGCCCCGGCGCTCTGGCTCGTCACCGGCGGCGCGCGCGGCGTCACCGCCACCTGCGCCGTGGAGCTCGCCCGCCGCACCGGCGGCACCTTCCTCCTCGCCGGGCGGTCCGCCCTCTCACCCTGGCCTCAGGGCATTGCCCGCACCGCAGACCTCAAGACCCTCCGTGCCGCCCTTGCCCAGCAGGCCGTCGCCAGCGGCCAGAAGGTCAAACCTGCCGAAATTGACAGCGCCGCGCGCGCCGCCCTCGCCGGACAGGAAATCGAGCAGACGCTCGCCGCCCTCGCCGCTGCTGGCGCCACCACCCACTATGTCCAGCTCGACCTGTCGAACACCGCTACGCTCGCACCCGCCATCAAGGCCATCCAAAACCAGCATGGCACGATCACCGGCCTCGTCCACGGCGCGGGCGTCCTCGCCGACAAGCTGGCCATGGAGAAGACCGAAGCCGAAGTCCGTAAGGTCTTCGGCCCCAAGGTCGATGGTCTCCTCTCGCTTCTCGGTGCGATCAATGTCAGCCAGCTTAGCCATGTCGGCCTCTTCTCCTCGGCCTCCGCCCTGTTCGGCAATACCGGGCAGGCCGATTATGCGATGGCAAACGAGAGCCTGAACCAGCTCGCGCGCCAGCTGTCCGCTGAGCTCCCCCACGCCCAGGTCAAATCCTTCAATTGGGGGCCATGGGATGGCGGCATGGTCGATGCCGGGCTCGCGGCGCATTTCGCTCAGCAGGGCATCGCCCTCATCGATCAGGCCGACGGCGCCCGCATCTTCGCCGACCAGCTCCTCGACGGAGACCGCAATATCGTCGAACTCCTCGTCGGGGATGAGTGGAGCGGCGAATGACCCCCTTCGAACCGATTGCCATTGTCGGCCAGGGCTGCGTCCTGCCCGGCGCCCTCTCGCCAGAAGCGCTCTGGCAAGCCGTTGCAGGCAATGAATGCCTGATCACACGCCCCGCAAAAGGCGCGCTCGGCCTCACCGACGTCGAACAGGCTGCCCTGCCTTACGTCTCCGGTTTCGTGTCCGGCTTCGACACGGTCTTCGATCCCAGGCGTGCCAAGCTCCCTGGCATTGATGCGTCGCGTCTCGATCCCGTCTGCCAATGGCCCCTCCATGCTGCGCTGCAGGCTTGGGACGAAGCCGGAAAGAGCGATACGCCGTCTGACCGGCGCGGCGTCTTCCTTGCCAACCTGTCCTATCCCAGCCGCGCCAAGTCCGCCTATGCCGCGGATGTCTGGACACTTGGCACCTCATCCCGCCCCGCGACCGACGCGTTCAATTCCGGATTCCCGGCCCACCTCCTCGCACAGGCCATCGGCGCGACCGGCCCTGTCCTCGCCCTCGACGCGGCCTGCGCCTCCTCGCTATACGCCATCGAGATCGCCTGCCGCAAACTGCAGGCGCGCCAGATCGACATCGGCCTCGTCGGCGCGGTGAATGCTGCCGACAACCTGATCCTCCATATCGGCTTCGAAGCACTACAGGCGCTCAGCCCCACCGGACGCTCCCGTCCCTTCATCAAGGGCGCCGACGGACTCGTGCCCGCCGAAGGCGCAGTCGCGATTGTCCTAAAGCGCCTCAGCGATGTGACACCAAAAGACAAAATCCACGGCGTGATCCGCGGCGTCGGCCTGTCCAATGATGGCCGCCGCAAGGGCCTGCTCGCACCTGACAGCGAAGGTCAGGCCGAAGCCATGCGCCGCGCCTATGCCGAGGCGAATATCTCTCCCGACAGCGTCGGCTTCCTCGAATGCCACGCCACCGGCACAGCCGTCGGCGACAGTGTCGAAATCGCCGCCGCGACCAGCGTCTTCGGCACCGGGCGTTACCTGCCCATCGGATCGCTCAAGGCCAATACCGGCCACCTGATCACCGCCGCCGGCCTTGCCAGCCTCCTGAAGCTGACCCAGGCCATGGCGTATGAAACGCTGCCCTCCATGCCCCTCAACGGCGACCTGATCGATGCGGTAGCGTCCCCCGCGCTGCAACCCCTTGCCGAAACGGCACCGTGGAAATCCGGTAAAGCCCCCCGCCGCGCGGCAATCAGCAATTTCGGCTTCGGCGGCAATAATGCGCACCTGATCCTCGACCAATACCAGCCTGTCAAAGGCACGGTCCAGGTCGCCCTGCCCGAACAAGCGAACGACGACATCGTCATCTGCGCCGCCAGCCTGATGGGCGGCAGCGATCAGGGCGAACGCGACGCGCTCCGCCGCCTGATGAATCATCCCGTCGGTCCGGCCAGGCCTGCCCAAACTGTCGGCGCCGATCCCCGCCATGCCCGCACCCCACCCAATGATCTGCTACAGGCTGAGGCCCAGCAACTCGCCGTTCTCTCCCTGACACGCTCCGCCCTCCGCGGCATCCAGCGCCCGGACGCTGAACGCTGCGGCGTCTTCGTCGGCATGGGTTGCGCCGCCGACTCCGCCCGCTGGCTGCTTCGCGAGCGTGTCGCGAAGCAATTCGGCCTCACACCCGGCACACAAGACCACGCGAAAGCGCAGGATGGTATCGCGCCACCGCTTCGGGCCGCCACCGTGCTCGGTGCCATGGCCAACATGACGGCCAACCGGATCACATCCGCCGAAGACCTGCGCGGCCAAGGCTATGCCATCTCGTCCGAAGGCGCGTCCAGCCTCGCCGCCCTCGATGTTGCCTGCGATGCACTCCGCGCCGGACGCATCGACATGGCCGTCGTCGCCGCCGCCGACTTCGCAACGGAACCGGTCGCCGCAGCAGCGCTCGAGCAACTCGGCATGGACGCGCCCGGTGACAGCGCCGCCGCCCTCGTCCTCAAACGCCGCTCGGATGCAGAAGCCGCCGGCGACCCTATCCTTGCAACGCTCGGCCCGGTCGAATGGGAAAGCCATGGTGCCGCGTCCCCCCTCTTCACCTCCGCCTATGGCACGGCCCCCGCCGCCTCGCCCCTGTTCGAAATCGCCGCCTCCGCCCTTCTGATGTCGCGCGACCAGACGATCACCGCCGACTGCGCCATCCCGAACCTCACAGGCGAACCGCCCGAACACACAATCCACGCGCCTGCCAATGCCCTTTCGCATGGTGCCTCCGTTCACCTCACCGGCAACCCGGCGCAACCGAGCCCCGACCCGCTGCGCGCGCCGCCGCATCTCTTCTGGGCTGCGGGTGGCACCCGCGCCTCGCTCGCGAAAAAGCTGCGCAACGGCAAGACCGGCGGCAACGGCAGATGCCGCATTGCGTTGATGGCCGCAGACGACGCCGCTCTCGCAAGCCTGATCGACACCTCCGCCAAGGCGCTCGAGCGCGACACGGCGCCGTCCGGCGAACACGTCTACTATGGCGAAGGCGCGCCCGAAGGCGAACTCGCCTTTGTCTTTACCGGCTCGGCGGCGGTCTATGCTCGCATGTCGCGTGGCTTGTTCATGGCCTTCCCGGAACTCGGCAAGGCGCTCGCATCCATGTCCCGTGCCACCGACATGGCCGAGCTCCTCACCCACGCGGACCTGTCCGAATACGAACAGCTTTGCGCGGGTACGCTGGTCAGCCAGGCTCACGCCATCCTGATGCGCGACGTGCTGGAAGTCACGCCCACCGCCGCCATCGGCCTGTCGCTCGGCGAGAGCAATGCGCTCTTCGCCTTCGGCTTCTGGAAAGACCCCGGCAAGCTGCTCGACGAGATCGACGACGCCGCCATGTACGAGCGCCATCTCGGCGGCGAATTCGAGACAGCGCACGCGGCCTGGGGCCCGAACGTTCCGACCGACTGGGCCAACTGGCATATCAAGGCACCGCTGCCAAAGCTCCGCGCCGCCATGGCCAGCCATCCGAATGTCGAGATCACGATCATCTATTCGCAGGAAGATTGCCTGATCGGCGGCCCGGCCGCTGCCTGCCGCGCCGTCGCCGAAGCGCTCGGTGCCGGCTCCGGCGCAGCGATGAACCAGCACCTTATCGTCCATGCCAAGGCGATGAAGCCGTTTGAGGACCAGTGGCGCAAGCTGCACACACGGCCCGTCTCGAAAGTGCCCGGCATCCGCCTCTACGCCAATGCCATCAATGCCAGCTACACGCCTACCAAGGCGCGCGTCGCCGACATGCTGACCCGGCAGGCCGTCGACACGGTCGATTTCCCCGCCACGGTCCGGCAGGCCTACGAAGATGGCGTGCGCACCTTCGTTGAGATCGGCCCGCGCGCCACGCTGTCGCGTGCCATTTCCAGCGTGCTCGGCGACAAGCCCCACGTTGCCGTCGCCACCGACCGGATCGTAGCGTCCGACCTCGGCCAGATCGCCCACCTCACCGCCACGCTCTTCGCCGATGGCCGCGACATCAATATTGCCCGCGTCGCCGAACGGCTGGACGCAGCCCGCAACAATCCCTGGACAGGAACCGATCCCATGCCTCTCACCAAACCGGTTCACTATCCGAAACCTGAAATCCCGGCAGCGCGCACCACAGGCGGCCTGCCACCAGCCCCACACCTGCCACCCCCGCACTACGCCCATAGCACCACCGCGCCAGCCCCGCTGGCACCGCCGGCCCCATGCGCCACATCCAAGCCCCACACCTCGACCCCGCCCCGCAAGGTCGTCAATGGCGATGAACCCCTGATGCCCCGCGCGCCCAACGGCCCGAACTGGGCCCGCGCCGCGATCGAGGACTCGACACGCGGCCTGATGTCGAACTTCTTCGGCCCTGCCTTTGTCGGCCAGGACGCTTTCGACCGTCAGGTCCGCCTGCCCGCGCCTCCCCTGCTGCTCGTCGACCGCATCACCGGCATCGACGCCGAAGCGGGCGTCGAAAGCACCGGCGTCATCTGGACCGAGACAGACCTCAAGGCCGAAGACTGGCACGTCCGCAATGGCCGCGTCCGCCCCGGCCCGCTGATCGAATGCGGCCAGGCCGACCTGACCCTGATCGGCTGGATGGGCGCCGACCTCAAGAACCGGAATGAGCGCGTCTACCGCCTGCTCGGCTGCGAGATCACCTTCCACGAAGGCGGCCTGCCCGGCCCCGGCGACACGCTCGCTTTCCAGATCGAGATTACCGGCCACGCCACGCTCGCCGGCGTGCGCATGTTCTTCTTCCAATATGACTGCATGGTCGGTGACCGGAAGGTCTTCTCGGTCCGCAACGGCCAGGCCGGATTCTTCACCGATGATGAACTCGCCACCGGCAAGGGCGTCATCTGGGATGCCACCACGGACGCCCCTCCCACACCCGTACCACACCCTTTCGACACCGCTCGCGCCAGCGCCAAACGGACCTTCAGCGCCCCCGACCTCGCCGCTTTCCGCGCCGGGGATGCGCTCGCCTGCTTCGGCAAGGGCTTTGAATTTTGCGCCGCTCATTCACGCCCGGCCCACCTGCCGGACGACAAGCTCGCCTTCTTCGACGAAGTCACTGATTTCGACCCCACCGGCGGCCCGTGGGGACGCGGCTATCTCAAGGCCCGCGCCCATGTGCCGACGGATGCCTGGTTCTACGAAGGCCATTTCCACGAAGACCCCTGCATGCCCGGCACATTGATGGCCGAGGCCGCCGTGCAGGCGCTGGAATTCTACGCCGCCGCCGCCGGTCTCACCATCGAACGCGACGGCTATGTCTTCGAACCGATGCCCGGCCACACCGCCAAATTCGTCTGCCGAGGGCAGGTCATCCCCGACCGCGACCACGAAGTGACCTATGAAGTCTTCATCGATGATATCATCGACGGTGAAAGCCCGGTCCTCTATGCGTCACTGCTCGCCCGCTCCGACGGCAAGAAGGTTTTCCACTGCCCGCGCTTCGCCATCCGCCTGCGCAAGGACTGGCCCGCGCCGCACACGACGGACAAACCGCTCCGCGTCGGCCCGATGGGCGAAAGCCGCGGCGACCATGCCGCCCTGCTGAACTGCGCCGCCAGTGCCCCGTCGGCGGCCTTTGGCGATCTCTACGTCCCCTTCGATACGGCAGGCCGGGCCCCGCGCCTGCCTCAGCCGCCCTATCACATGATGACCCGCGTCACCGAGGTCTCCACCCGCCCGGGCGTGAAGGAGATCGGCGCGCGCGTCGTCGCTGAATACGATATTCCCGCCGATGCCTGGTATTTCCGCGACAATGCCAATGGCCACATGCCCTTTGCCGTCCTCTCTGAGATCGTGCTCCAGCCCTGCGGCTGGCTCGCCAGCCATTGCGGCTTTGCCCTCGAAGGCGGCGAACGTTTCCGCAATCTCGACGGTGACGGACAGGTCTTCATGCAGGTCGGCCCGAACGACGGGATGATCACGGTCGACACGACCCTGTCCTCCTTCTCCAAGGTCGGCCCGATGACCATCGTGGCCTTCGAACTCAAGGCCACGCTCGCCGATGGCCGTCCGGTCATGAATCTCAAGACCCAGTTCGGCTTCTTCCCCGCCGCCGCGCTCGTGCGGCAGGCCGGACTGCCCACGAAAGACGAGCACCGCACCCTCCTGAACCTCATTCCCAACCGTCCCGGCACCACACCGCCAAAGGCCCCCACTGCTACCGGCGACCTGGTCATGCTCGATCGCATCGATTATTTCGATGCCTCGGGCGGCGCGGCAGGCCTCGGTCTCGCGCGCGGACGCCAGTCGGTTGATCCGCATGCCTGGTACTTCAAGGCACACTTCTTTCAGGATCCGGTTCAGCCCGGCTCGCTCGGTCTCGACGCGCTGGTCCAGCTCCTGTCCCACGCGGCCTGCCTCAAAGGCCTCTCCGCAGGCATGACCGACCCCCAATTCGAAACCGTGGCGGCAGGCGCGCCGGTCAAATGGGCCTATCGCGGCCAGGTCACGCCGGACAAGCAGGAAGTTACCACGGTGATGGAGGTCATGGACGTCGTCCAGTCCGGTGACCGTCTCCTGATCACCGGCAAGGGCACGCTCTGGTGCGACGGCTTGCGCATCTATGAGGCAAGTCCGCTGACCATCGCGCTGGCCGACCGGGCCTAGCGCGGGTCGCCAACCGCCACGCTGACGAAAAGATCCTCGACCTGCTCCGTCCAGACCGCGTAGCGGGCGCCGCCAGCCGACACATCCCGCCGTGTCGGCACGGGCTGCCCCAGTGACGCGACCGGCACTGGCACGGTCTTCGCGCCGCCGCCAAGGCCCTTGCCTGACGCCTTCAGCACCGCTTCTTTCACAGTCCATAGCTCGAAGAAGACAGAAAGGGCGCGGTCGGGCGGCGCGTCTGCCAGTGACAGCATCTGGTCGCGCTCCGTATCGCTGCAGATCATCGACAACATCGGCTGCCAGTCGATGGACCTGACTTCTTCGATATCCACACCAATCGCCCGCCCGTCGCCCAAAGCAACAGCCGTCCACGCCTCACTCCGGGAAATCGAGATGGTCCGGTCGGGATAGCCTGCAAGAAAAGGCACACCGTCTTCCGTGCGTCCCAGGCTCACCTCGCGGGCCGGAATGCCCAGCGCCGCCCCCAGCATCGCCCGCGCGCTGGCGAGAGATGCCAGCAGCCGCTGCCGCGCCGCCGGGTCGCGCAGCCGGGCCGCGCGTTCGGCCTCCGCTGCGCTGGTCGCAAGACTGTCCGTCACCTGGGCCAGCCCAGGCTCGACACTGTCGCACACGAGAACGGAAACCCCCGGAATACCGGACTCCACTGTGACGACACCAGGAAGCGACGACCCGCAATTCAAGTTTGCATTCGGTTGCATCAGGGGGCTTTCAGGGCTTGCGGGACTGTAGCCCTGCATATCTCCAAATGCCGCCTGAGGCGAATCTCGCACCGTTTCAGTCACTATAATCAGCCGCACAGCGACTGAGCACTTGCAACAAACTGGATTGTGCAGCACTGGTTCGCCGAATGGGTTCGGGTGGGGTTATTGCAGCACCGTAATGCTGCGCCGCAAAATAACCAAAATTCTCAGTGAAACGAATGCCGAGGCGAGGCGTATTGCCCAGATAGCGGGCGCTTTATCAGGCGCAGGCGATCCGGGCGGTAATTCTGTTGCCACGGACAAGCGACGGCGCTTTCTGACATCAGCGGCTTCGTCGGCCAAGAGGTTATTTTGAAACTGACTCAACGTCCTTTCTTCATTCCCGCCGTCGCGCTCTGCGCGGCGATTACTGTCCTGTTGGGCGGCGTGATCATCGCATCCCTCTCGGCCCAGCCGGCACCAACCCTTGCCGCGATTGGCCCCGGCGCGCCCGTTGAGGCAACCTCCGATCTCGCGGATACGGCAATCATCCTGCCAAACGCGCCGGTCATCACGCCAATCGACTCGGTCGCCGATATCAGCGACGAAGCGGACATGGCGGGCAACGCCGGCAGCCCGGTGGTCAAAGCGTCGGCAGACACTGCCCCTGCCGCACCGCCTTTCGCCTTCGAACAGGTCATCAACAAGGCCCAGGCCCTGTCCGAACATGACTACCAGAAGTCGCCATCGGTGCCTTCTGCCGCGGCATCGCTCGACTATGACCAGTACCGGCGCATCGAATTCAAGCGCGAGGCAGCCGAATGGACGCCCGACGGCGCCGTCCCGTTCCGGGTCCACTACGACCCGCGCGGCTATCTCTTCAATGACGAAGTCAAACTCAACATCGTCGAGAACGGTGTCGCGCTGCCCCGCCCCTACGCGGAAGAAGATTTCGCATTCTTTGACCTGCCTTTGTCGGACGCGGACAAGACATCGATCGGCTTTGCGGGTTTTCACGTCACCACGCCGCTGAATTCCTCTGGCAAGTTCGATGACCTGATCAGCTTCAAGGGCGCCAGTTTCTTTCGCGCGCTCAGCGCCGGCACGGTCTATGGCGCCTCGGCCCGCGGCATGGCGATCTCGACCGCCTCTCCCGCCGGCGAAGAGTTTCCGTCCTTCCGGGAATTCTGGCTGGTCAAGCCGGCCCCCGGCGCCAGGTCACTCACCGTGTACGCCTTGCTCAATGGCGTCAGCACAACGGGTGCCTTCCGCTTCGATATCACGCCCGGCACGTCGACCGTGATCGATGTCGAGGCCGTCTTCTTTCCGCGCCGCAAGCTCACCGAAGTCGGCATCGCGCCGATCACTTCGATGTATTATTTCTCGCCGCACAGCATCAATCGCGGCAATCGCGACTATCGCGTCGCCGTGCACGATTCCGAAGGCCTGATGATCGAGCTCCAGAATGGCGAATGGGTCTGGCGGCCGCTCGCCAATCCCAGCCAGCTCGAAATCTCCAGTTTCGCCACCCAGCCGCCGCTCGGCTTCGGCCTGATGCAGCGCAATCGCGACTTTGAAGACTATGACGACCTTGAAGCCGCCTATGAGCGCCGCCCGAATGTCTGGATTGCCCCCAGGGACGGCTGGGGCCCCGGCAACCTGACCCTGGTCGAGATTCCAACCACCAATGAATACAATGACAATATCGTTGTCTCATGGCGTCCGGCAGAGGCATGGGATGCCGGCAAGCCGGTCCGTCTGTCCTACCAGATGGTCTGGAGCCTGCCGCAGCCCGTCGTCGCGCCCGTCGCCAGGATCACCGCGACAAAAGTCGGCATTTCCCCGGCGACCAAACGGCCTCTGTTCATCATCGATTTCGACTCCGACAATGACGCATTGCTACGCGATGCAATTCCCCAGGTGTCGACGTCCTCCGGCACCATCATATCGCCGATTGTCCGGCCGAACCCGAAAACGGGCGGCGTCCGCCTCAGCTTTGAGCTCGACTCCAAAGACGCCAGCCTGAGCGAGCTGCGCGCCTTGATGACCAAGGCCGACCACCCTGTCTCTGAAACCTGGCTCTATCGCTGGAGATCGCAATGATCACTTTTCGCGCCCGCCCTGCAGAACAGCCCATCGCGATGCCCGACCAGGCCTTCAAGACGGGGCCGACCGTGAACCGCCGCGCGCCGAAGTCGCAGATGTGGCGCAAGGTCGTCGTGTTCTCGCTCGCCCTCGCCCTTGCCGCCTGGGCGACGGTCGAAATGTACAACGTGCTGAACGTGTCCGGCGTCACCGTTCTGGAAAAAGTACTGCTTGCCGTGTTCAGCCTGAACATCAGCTGGATAGCCTATGCCTTCGTGAGCAGCACGATCGGCTTCCTTGCCGCACTGGCTGGCCTGTTTCCCGCGCCCAGGCCGGCCACATCGCACGCCACCCAGATGATCGCCGGACGCACGGTCGTCGTTTTCCCGATCTACAATGAAGACGTCGAGCGCGTGTACGCCACGGTCGAATCGACCGCCGAATCGCTCGCGACCGCGCCCGGCCGCTTCGAATGCTTCATCCTCAGCGATACCAATGATCCCGAAATCGCCTTGCGCGAGGAAGCCGCGTTCGAGCGCTTGCGGTCACGCATGACGCCCGGAACGCTGGTCCACTATCGCCGCCGCACGATGAACCTGCACCGCAAGGCCGGCAATATCCGCGACTTCATCACCCGCTGGGGCGGTCGTTACGACTATATGATCGTATTCGACGCCGACAGTTTCATGGAGCGCGACACACTCATCGAACTCGCGCGCCGGATGGACGCCTCACCGGCGACCGGCCTGATCCAGACCATCCCCCAGCTTGTCGGCGGACGCACCCTGTTCGCGCGAACCCAGCAATTCGCCGCCGCACTGTACGGCCCTGTCCTCGGCAGCGGCCTGGCCTGGTGGGCGCAGAATGAAGGCAATTTCTGGGGCCACAATGCCATTCTCCGAATCTCGGCGCTCGCCAATGCGGCGGGGCTCCCGGAAATCCCGGGCCGGGCTCCGTTCGGCGGCTCCATACTCAGCCACGATTTCGTCGAAGCCGCCCTCCTGCGCCGCGCCGGCTGGAACGTGCAGATCGCGCCCGAACTGGGCGGCTCCTATGAGCAGGGCCCACCCTCGATCATCGACCTGTCCATCCGCGACCGCCGCTGGTGCCAGGGCAACATGCAGCACATGGCTGTGCTACTGAAGACGCGCGGCCTCACCTTCACCAGCCGCATGCATCTCATTATCGGCATCTTCTCCTATCTCGCCTCGCCGCTCTGGCTGCTCTTCATCACGGTCGGCATGTTGCTGTCCCTGCAGAACATGTTCCTGACCCCGGCCTATTTCGGCGAGACCGCAGCCCTCTTCCCGTCATGGCCCGTGATCGACTCCGAACGTTCGCTGCAACTCTTCTCGGCGACCATGGCCATCCTGTTCGCGCCCAAGCTCTACGGGCTCATCTATGGCCTTGCATCGCCGCGCTGGCGCCGCACCGTCGGCCCGGTGAAGACAGCCATGGGCGTCGTCACTGAAACGGTGATCTCGGTTCTGCTTGCACCGGTCATGATGGTCGAACAGACCGTCGCCGTGTACCGCGTGTTCACGGGCCGTGATGGCGGCTGGAATCCGCAGGCACGCGAATCGAACGAATACACCTTGTCCGACACGTTCCGCCACCATGCCCCGGCCATTGTGCTGGGCGTCGTGCTCACAGTATCGGCCTTTGCCATCTCTCCGATCTTTGCGGCCTGGCTCGCACCGGCAACCATCGGCATGCTGCTGGCAGCCACCCTGTCCTGGTGGACCGGGCGCACCAGGAGCGGCGATTTCGCGCTGCGGATGAACCTGCTCGAAAGCCCGGAAGAACGCGATCCACCGCGGTCCTATCTCGACTCTGTGGCCAGTCGTGCCGCCTATCAGGACCTGTCGGCGCCAAGTCTGGCCAACCTAGTCTCAGACCGCAATCTGCGGAACCGCCGGACGCATATCGTCGATACGCACTGGCCCCTCGCGCATAGCGAAGTTCATACGCCGCTTGCGATTGCCCGGGCGCGCGCAAACCGCGTTTCGACGATTGGCGAATACATTACGGCGCTTGAACCGAAGGAAAAGCTCGCCTTGCTGAATTCGCCGGGCGACCTCGATGCGGTGATCGATCAGTATGATGCCCGCGCGCTGGACTACGCGACGGGCACCACCTGATATCGGAACGCGCTACAGAAGCGGCTGCTTCTCGGCAGACAGGGCAACCGTCATTTCATCAAACTGCGCCTGCATCGGCTGCTTTGCGGGGCGCCCGACCATGCTGACCACCAGCGTGGTCACAAAGCTCAGGACAAAGCCGGGGACGATCTCGTAGAGCACCGACGAGAGGGACTGCCCGTCAATCGTGATCGGCGCATACAGCCAGAACAGGACCGTCGCGGCGCCGACGACCATGCCGGCCAGCGCGCCGTCGCGGGTTACACCGCGCCAGAACAGGCTCAGGATGACAATCGGTCCGAACGCGGCGCCAAACCCGGCCCAGGCATTGCTGACCAGGGACAGGACATTACTCGACCGGTCAAAGGCAAGCCCGATCGCCACCAGCGACACCGCCAGGACCGACAGGCGCCCGACCAGGACCAGTTCCTTCTGGCTCGCATTCTTGCGCAGGAAGGGCTTGTAGAAATCCTCGGTCAATGAACTCGACGACACCAGCAATTGCGATGAAATCGTGCTCATGATGGCCGCCAGGATCGCGGCCAGCAGGAAGCCCGAGATGAGCGGATGGAACAGGACCTGCGACAGCAGGATGAACACGGTTTCCGGATCCGCCAGCACGGCATCGGTCTTGGTCACAAAGGCCAGGCCGATAATGCCGGTCGCCACGGCGCCGATCACGGTGATGATCATCCAGGCCATGCCGATATAGCGCGCAGTGGCAATGGATTTAAGCGACCGGATGGCCATGAATCTCACGATGATGTGCGGCTGGCCAAAATAGCCGAGTCCCCATGACAGGCTGGATATGATCCCGAACACGGTCGCACCGCGCATCCAGTCGAGCAGGCTCGGATCCACGCTTCGCACGACGGCCGTTGTCTCGTCGATGCCGCCGAGTTCGTTCAGCGTCACGATGGGCACCAGGATCAGGGCGATGAACATGATGCAGCCCTGCACGAAGTCGGTCAGGCTGACCGCGAGGAAACCGCCAAACATCGTATAGGAAACGACAACGCCCGCCGTCAGGAACAGGCCGATCGAATAATCGAGACCGAACGACGCTTCGAACAGCTTGCCGCCCGCGACGACGCCAGCGGACGTGTAGAGCGTGAAGAAGATGATGATGACAACCGATGACAGCACACGCAGGGCGTGAGACGTGTCCATGAAGCGGTTTTCGAAGAATTCCGGGATCGTGATCGAGTCGTTCGCCAGCTCCGTATAGACGCGCAGCCGCGGCGCGACGAGACGGTAGTTCAAATAGGCCCCGATGACCAGGCCGACGGCAATCCATGCTGCACCGAACCCGGAAACATAAATCGCGCCCGGCAGGCCCATCAGCATCCAGCCGCTCATGTCGGAAGCGCCCGCAGACAGCGCGCCGACCGCCGGGTGCAAATGGCGGCCGCCAAGCATGTACTCGGAAACATCACTCGTGGACGTGCGGTAGGCATAAAGCCCGATCAGCATCATCAGGACAAAATAGGCGCCAAGCGAAATCAGGGCTGCAGTGTTCATGAAAACCTTCTTCTCTGTCGTCTTTGTTCTTGTTTGGGGGTGTCGGCATTGATGCCAGAAGCCGCCGGAAACGCCTAACGCAGTTCCACGGCCCGGTCATAGGCGGCCTGGGTTGTGCGCAGCATCAGCTCGGTCAGCGTGCCGTCTGCATTGAGCGCTTCGAGGCCTGCTTGGGTAGTGCCGTTCTTGCTGGTGACCGAATTGCGCAGAGTCTCGACGCTTTCGTCAGATTGCTGCGCCATTTCGACCGCACCGGCCATTGTGCCCAACACGAGCGCGCGCGCCTGGCTGTTCGTGAAGCCCAGGGCTTCCGCTGCGGCGATATAGGTCCGCGCGATCTCGAAGACATAGCCGGGCCCGCTCCCGGCAACGGCAGTCACACGGTCCAGCGCATCCTCGTCATCAACCCACACCGTCGTGCCTGCCCGCTGCATCAGGGCTTCCACGGCCGTCTTCTGGTCGCCGGTGCATTCCGGGCTCGCATACAGGCCACTCACGCCCTTGGCGATCAGGGCCGGCAGGTTCGGCATGATCCGGATCACCGCCTCCGCGCCTGTCGCCGCCTTCAGGCGGTCAACAGAACACCCGGCCGCGATCGAGGCGACCACGCCGGAGGGCGCAAGGTCCGCTTGGTAGGCTGGCATGACCTCGTCAATCATTTGCGGCTTCACCGCAACGATCAGCAGGTCGAATGTCGTGCCGGGAAGGTCCTCTCGGGACTTCAGCAGGGTCACGCCGTCGGGCACGGTGTCAGCGAACGGGTCCACAACGGTAAAATCCCAATCCGCAGACCGTGACCATTGTTGCAGCAAGGCGCCGCCCATTTTTCCACATCCAACCAAAAGTGCCTTCATTGTGACTTTCTGTTCCTGTAATGCCTGAGTGACTGGAATCGCAAAGATCCCCTTTGCGGCCTTCCTAGTCGTTTTTGCTTTGAGTTCAAATTTTTATCACACGCGGCGCATACCAAACTTTTTTCATATTTTTCAAGGCAAGCGTGCAGAACTTTGCTTTCATTGCCAATATTTCGGCGAATGCGGCTTGTCAGGTCACAAACCTCAGTCGTTTTATCCGCCAGCGAGTTGTTTCATCGTCAAAACACACCTAGTTCGTGCGCTCAGACCTACGGAGTTTAAAATTGCCTCAGACAAAACGGATCGTCGTGAAAGTCGGATCAAGCCTTCTGGCCAATCCTGACCTGCTCACCCCGCGCTGGGCGTTCATTCAGCGACTGCTCGAAGATATCGCGCTGCTGCGCACAGACGGATACGAAGTCGTGTTGACCTCGTCCGGCGCTGTTGCGCTCGGCTTGAATACGCTCAACGTGCAGCCGGAAAATGCCGGTCTCCGGGACAAGCAGGCTGCTGCAGCCTGCGGCATGCCGATCCTTCTCAACGCCTACAAACAGGTCGCGCACGAGTTCAATTTTGATATCGCCCAAGTGCTGGTTACCCGAGGCGAACTCGAAGAACGGCGCCGGTTCCTGAACACCAAGAACACCGTCCACCGTCTCCTCAATGGCGAGGTGATGCCGATCGTCAACGAGAATGACACGATCACGACCGAAGAAATCCGCGTTGGCGACAATGACCGCCTGGCCGCCCGGATCGCCCAGATGGTCCAGGCATCGCACCTGATCATCCTGACCAGCGTTGACGGTCTCTACGACAAGGACCCATCGGAACCCGACGCCAAACTGGTCGAAGAACTGGAAGACGTTTCGGAATACCTGTCTGTCACTGAGGGCACGAGTGCGCTCGGCAGCGGCGGCATGCTCACCAAGATGCAGGCCGCAAACATGGCCCAGCATGCCGGCTGCATCACCCTGATCGCCAATGGCGAGGCCGACAATCCTGTTTCATCCGTGCTCAGGGGCGAACGCCCGCACACCAAATGCATTGCCAATACCGAACCGGCCTCCGCATGGGCCGCCTGGCTCACTGACCGGCTCCAGATGGCCGGCAGCATCGTCATCAGCCAGGACGCAGCCGACCAGCTCGAAGCCGGCAAGCGCGGCGTCGAACGCGCGGACGTCATCTCGATCCATGGCCCCTATGTCCGCAGCGACGTCATCCATGTCTATGACGAGGAAGGTGTCGAGCGTGCCCGCGGTCTGTCCAACTTCTCGTCCGAAGAAACCATGCTGCTCGCCCGCAACCTGGAAGAGCCGACAACCAAGCTGCTTGGCTACCATACGCGCGCGACCATCATTTCGCGTGACAACCTGGTCGTGCTCGACGAGCGCCACCTGCCTTGGGACAGCCCCGCCGAAGACGAGATGGAACAGGTCGAACGCTAGGCCCTGTCAGGCCGGGCGCTTCGGCGCATCCGGCGACAGGTCGCCGATCTCGAGAATCGGTGCGGCATCCAGGCCATCGGCCTGCATCATGCCCGCAATGCGCTGGACGGACGCAACAAGCAGCGACTTCTCCCAATCCGCGAGCGCGCCGAAACGCTTGAGGAAATCGTGCTGCAACGGTGCTGGCGCATCCGCCAGCCTGATCCTGCCTTCCTCTGTCACCACAACCTCGATGACCCGCTTGTCATGCGGATTGCGCTCGCGATCGACCAGTCCGGCCCGCGCCAGCCGGTCAACAATTGACGTGATCGTGCCTTGCGACAGGTTCACGACCCGCGCGATTTCGGACGGCTTTTCCCGGCCGCGCATGCTGACGGCCTGCAAGACCAGCAATTGGGGAGAGGTCAGTCCGGTCTCTTTCAGGAGCTGTTTTGAATAGAGGTCGATCGCCTGTGTTATCTGGCGAAGGGACTTCAGGAGGTCTGTGTGATCGGCCATGGTCGCGTCAGGTAGGGGCTGATGGCCGGAGCGGCAAGGCGACAGGGCAGCCCCACTTGCCGCATCAGCCCGGCAATGCGGGCCCAGCGTGGCGATAAAGTCACGGCCAGCCGGATAAAATCTTGCACGCACGAGAAGGCAATTGACAAAGTGGCCGCTTTGAGGCGTTTTTCAACAAATGTTGAATTTGAGAGTCGAAGCATCCCGCATTCGGCTCCGAGGAGGAACGCAAATGAACAAGCAAATATCCCGCGTCGCGTTGATCGCCTTGGCAGCCAGCGCGCTGACACCGCTCGCACCTGCCTTCGCCCAGGTTGACGAAGACGCCGGTGCACAGACCGAGCGCCGCTTCGGCCCGGTCGTTGTTACCGCCCAGCGCCGCGAACAGAACCTTGTCGACGTGCCGCTGTCAGTCTCCGCCTTTGACGGCGACCTGCTCGCCGAACTCGGCGTCGCAGACATCACCGAAGTCGCGAAAGTCTCCCCGAACGTCACGCTCGAAGTGTCGCGCGGCACCAATTCCACGCTCACCGCCTTCATCCGCGGTGTCGGCCAGCAGGACCCTGTTGCCGGTTTCGAAGCCGGTGTCGGCATCTATATCGACGACGTCTATCTCAACCGTCCGCAAAGCGCCGTCCTTGACGTGTTCGACGTCGAGCGCATCGAAGTCCTGCGCGGCCCTCAGGGCACGCTCTACGGTCGCAACACGATCGGTGGCGCCGTCAAATACGTCACCCGGTCGCTCGCCAATGAGCCGGAACTCAATGTTCGCGCCGCTGTCGGCACCTACGGCCAGAAAGAAGTCGTCGTCTCTGCCAGCACGCCCCTGTCGGACACGTTCCGCGTCGGCGGCGCCATTGCAGCGCTCTATCGCGACGGCTTCGGCGAGAACATCATCACCGGCCAGGACAATTACAACAAGGACGTCGCATCCTCCCGCCTGTCGGCCGAGTGGGACGTCAATCCGGACTTCCAGATTCGTTTCGCCGCCGACTATACTAAGGATGATTCCAACGCCCGGCAGGGCCACCGCCTGATCCCTGACCAGTTCCCGCCCTTCACCTATCCCGTCCTCGATGACGAATATGACACGCGGGCCGGCCTGAATGTCGTGAAGCAGGAATCGGAAGCCTATGGCGGCTCCATCGTCGGCGAATACACCCTGTCCGACACGATCACGCTCAAGAACATCCTCGCCTATCGCGAAGACGAGAGCACATCGCCGATCGACTTCGACAGCCTGCCCGAAGCCGATCTTGACGTGCCCGCCAACTATGCCAACGACCAGTTCTCGGAAGAATTCCAGGTCCTGTATTCCAGCGACCGCCTCAACGGCATCGTCGGCCTCTACTATCTCGATGCCAACGCTTCGACCGTGTTCGACGTGCTGCTCGCCACGACCGGTGACTTGCTGTCCCTGCCAGGTCTCAACGCCCAGACCTTTGGCGATGTCGGCACCAAGACATGGTCGATCTTCGGCGACTTCACCTATGACCTGACGGATCGCTTCAGCGTCACGGTCGGCGCCCGTTACACCGAAGACGAGCGGACCTCGAAAGTCCTTCGTCGCACTTATATTGGTGGTTTCTCGGAATACTTCGGCGGCAACCCGCTCCTCATCGCAACAACGTCCGACTTCAACGGTTCGGCCACGTTTGACGATTTCAGCCCGCGCGTTTCGGTCAGCTACAAGCCGACAGATTCCAGCAACCTCTATGCAACCTATTCTCAGGGCTTCAAGGGCGGATCCTTCGACCCGCGCGGCCAGACATCGGCCGCCCCGGATCTTGACGGCAGCGGCACGGTCACGGACGCCGAAATCTACGAATTCATGCAGTTCGAACCGGAAGAAGTCGACAGCTACGAAATCGGCTACAAGGGCAGCCAGTATGGTGGCGACCTCACCTACAGCATTGCGGCCTTCTATTCCGACTACAAGGATGTTCAGGTGCCCGGGTCGGTTGGCATCGACACCGATAATGACGGCGTCAACGACACCTTCACCGGCGTGACAACAAATGCCGCCGCCGCCACGATCTGGGGTGTTGAATTCGAAGGCAGCGCCACGCTCGCCGAGCAGGTGTTCAACGAATCCGACCTGTTCAACCTCGGCTGGTCGGTCGGCTATGTCGATGCCCAATACGACGAGTATATCGACGCATTCGGCAATGACGTTGCCAATGACCGCGTCATCCAGAACACGCCGGACTGGACCGCAAGTGGCCGTCTTTCCTATGACACGCCACTCACCATCCTCGACAATAATGGCCGTCTGTTGATGAACACGCTGATCTCCTATCGTGGTGACTCCAGCCAGTTCGAAGTGCCAAACCCCTACCTCGACCAGGAGGCCTTCACGCTTGTCGACGTCGGCATGCGCTGGGAAACCGAAGGCGGACGCTGGGGCTTCAGTCTCAACGGCAAGAACCTCACCGACGAGCGCTACATTGTTGCGGGATACAATTTCGTGACGATCAACCCGAACGGGACGTTCACACCGACACTCGGCCTCGACGGCACGCTGACGGGCTTCTATGGCGATCCGCGCACCGTCACATTCGGCGTCGACTTCAAATACTAGGACTTCAAACTTTCCTCCCGGAAACGACGGCGGCATGGCAACATGCCGCCGTTTTCGTTTCCGGCTTCAGGACGTCCGGATCGACTCGAACCCGGCCGTGATGAAGCGCACGACATGTTCATAGGCCCCCGCCAGGTCGTCAGACCGGCACAGGCCCTTCGACAGCAGGTCGATACGGCCGGTCTCGGCAAAGGTCAGGGTCAGGGCGCCGGAAAAACAATGGTACGACCAGTACAGCGCCTTCTCGTCGACACCGCCGAGGCTCAGCCGCAGCGCGTCGATGAACTGGATGATCAGCGGATTGAAGAACTGCGTCATCAGCTTGCCGCCCCAGTCGGGCGAGTTGTTCACATAGGCGATCAGCGCATAATAATGCTTCCAGCCCGGCTCGGTGACATGCGAGCCGGTCAGCAATGGGCGCAGGTACGCCCTGACAATCGCCTCTACGCTCGGCGGGTTCGGCCTCGCGTCCGACAACGCATCCTCCAGCGCCTTGAGACGCCAGGCATTCAGCACTTCAGCCCGGCGCATCAGCACCGCGTCGAACAGGTCGCGCTTCTTCCCGAAATGATAGTTCGCCAGCGCAACATCCACACCGGCATCGCGCGCGATCGCCCGCAGGTTCACGCCATCATACCCGTGCTGGGCGAATTGCGCCTCGGCGGCGTCAAGGATCGCGGTCCGGCGAACGGGTTTGCCGTCATCGGGCAGTGCTAGGGACATAGGTCATTTCTCTTCGGGTTCGGTCACAGGAATTCACTGATACTAACCGGCAGGACGCATTTGTCTTGCCCCTGATGCGAAAGCAGGCCATATTTCAACACTTGTTGAAGTGGGGATCAACCCCGCTCTGGATGTGCCACGGGGAGCGGAATGCTGCATATGTCGACGCCCCCCTTTCACCCCGCCACATGATATTGCGTCCCGCCTGCCTGAATGCGGCGCGCCAGAAAATGGGTCCCTGCTGATGAACTCCGATCTGTCCCCGCCCCTGCGGCACGCCAATTCCGGCCGTCTCTGGGTCCTCATGGTGCTGACGCTTGTCTACACGTTCAACCATGTCGACCGGCAGATCCTCGTCATCCTGCTCGAACCGATCAAGACCGAACTCGGCCTGAAGGACAGCCAGCTCGGCATGCTCACGGGCATCGCCTTCGCCGCCTTCTATGCCACGCTGGGCATTCCGGTCGCCATGTGGGCCGACCGGGGCAACCGCCGCAACATCATCGCCCTCGCCCTCACCATCTGGTCGGGCATGACCGCCCTGTCCGGCCTGTCGCAATCCTATTGGCAGCTCCTCGTCGCCCGCATGGGTGTCGGCGTCGGCGAGGCCGGCGGCACCCCGCCCGCCACCAGCATGATCGCAGATCTCTATCCCCCTCAGGAACGCGCCACGGCCCTCGGCGTCTACACAACCGGGATCGGCCTCGGCGTCATGCTCGGCTTCGCCCTCGGCGGCCTCGTCTATGAAGCCTATGGCTGGCGCATGGCCTTCTTCGTCGCTGGTGTGCCCGGCCTGTTGCTCGCCCTGCTCGTCCGTTTCACCGTGCGCGAACCCGTGCGCGGCCATTCCGAAGCCCGACAGGACGACCGTCCCGCGCCGTCGCTGAAAGAAACACTTCGCTTCATCATGAGTCAGACCTCCTATCTCTGGCTCCTCGCAGGGTGCCTGCTGATCTGCATCTCGGCCAATGCCTTCCTCGTCTTCACCTCCAGCCACCTCCAGCGCACCTACGACCTCAGCCCCGGACAGGTCTCGTGGCCGCTTGGCCTCCTCATCGGCGGCGTCGGCAGCATCGGCGCCGTTGTCATCGGACTCGTCTGCGACCGCCTGTCGAAGAAAGACCTGCGCTGGCGTCCGCTGATCATTGCCCTGTGCGCCGCCATCGCCCTGCCCTTCGCCTGGATGTTCCTGCGCGCGCCGACAGTCGGCCTCGCCTATGCGTGGAACGTGGTGCCCAGCTTTGTCGGCCTCATCTATGCCAGCATCGCCTATACGGCCTCGCAGGAACTGGTCCAGCTGCGCATGCGCGCCTTCGCCTCGGCTTTCATGCTGTTCTGCCTGACGCTGATCGGCATCGGTTGCGGCCCATGGGTCGCCGGCCTGCTGAGCGACTATTTCACCGCGCAGGACGCCGCCCACCCATTGGCACGGGCGCTCGAGCTCATCCTCATCTTCAACGCGCTCAGCATTCTCTGCCTGCTGATGTCCAGCCGCAACTACCGGGCCGACGCCGAACGCGCCGCCCGGCTCGACTAGGCGCCCTGGTCGGCAGTCACCGTCACGACGGGGCCGCCGCCAAGCGCCCGGAACAGGGCCACGACATTCAGGGCCCGGTCCAGTTCGGCACTGATCAGTGTCTGGCGCGAATCATAGTCGGCCCGCTGGGCATCAAGAACCGAGAAATAATCGTCGATCCCGACGCGGAACCGTTCCTGCGACAGGTTCAGCGTCACTGACGTATCATCGACGAGGCGGCGCAGCGCATCGATCCGTTCGTCGACCGTCTGAGCAATCGCCAGCGCGTCAGCAGTCTCGCGGAAGGCGGTCTGGATCGATTGCTCGTATTCGGCCAGTGCCAGGTCACGGCTGGCCTTGGACACACCGAGACTTGCCTTGCGGCTGCCGCCGTCGAAGATTGGCAGGGACACTTGCGGGCCAATGCTCCACGCGCCGCCACCATCGAACAGGTCATCCAGTCCGGTACTGCTATACCCGGCGCTGCCGGTCAGCGAGATGGTCGGGAAATAGGCGGCGCGGGCTGCACCGATATTGGCATTCGCGGCGCGCAACTGCCGTTCCGCCGCCAGGACGTCAGGACGATTGAGCAGGATGTCCGACGGTGCATCCACCGCTAGCCTGTCCTTGACCGGCGACGGGCTCAGCACCGCCTGCTCTGCAACATTCGCGGGCAGGTTGGCCCCGACAACCAATCGCAGCGCATTCACGTCCTGCCGCACCAGTCCGGTAAACTGCGCCACTTGCGCCTTCGCCGTCTCGACACTGGCCGAGGCCCGGCGCACATCGATCTCGGTCACGACGCCGGAATCGAACAATTCCTGCGTCAACGCCAGCGACTTGCCCTGGCTCTCGACCGTCTCCTGTGCCAGCCGCAAACGTTCCTGGTCGGCCGCAAGGGTCAGCCAGGCCTGCGCCACGGACGAAATCAGCGAAATCTTCACGCTCCGCTCGCCTTCAACCGTCGACAGATAGGTCTGCAGCGCCGCTTCATTCAGGCTCGCGACCCGGCCGAACAGGTCCAGTTCATAGGCCGTCACGCCCAGTTGCGCCTGCGCGCTGTCGGTCAGGAACGCGGCGGCATCGTCGCCGTCGAGCGCACCCGCTTCCGTCACCGCCCCCGTAGCTGACAGGGTCGGCAGGCGCGCGGCCCGCGTGATCCCGTATTGCGCCTCGGCAATCGCAATCCGCGCGGTTGCCGATCGCAGGTCGCGATTGTTTTCGAGCGCCAGCTGGATCAGGCTTTCCAGCGCATCGGATTCGACAAGGTCCTGCCAGCCCGGAACCTGCTCGGCGCCCGTCTCGGCATCCGAAACCGGCAGCACGTCGGGCACAGGGGGCGCCACACGCTCATAATCCGGCGCGAGATTGACACACCCCGCCAGCGCGACAGACAGCATCAGCGGAGCGAAGCGAAGCGTGTGGGTCATCATGCAGTTCCATCAATTTGAGGGCGCGCCCTTGGCGTACGAGTCGTCAATTTCCGGACGACAACATAGAAAAGCGGCGCCGCAAACAGGCCGATGAACGTCACGGCAATCATCCCGCTCAGGACGGTTGTTCCCAGCGCGGCGCGGGACGCGGCCCCGGCCCCCGAACTGAACACAAGCGGCGTCGTGCCCAGCCCGAAGGCCAGCGATGTCATCAGGATCGGCCGGAAACGCAATCGCACAGATTCTATCGTCGCCGCGATCAGTTCCTTGCCGTCGGCCTCCAGGGCGCGAGCGAACTCGACGATCAGGATGGCATTCTTGGATGCCAGGCCAACCGTCGTCAGAAGCCCCACTTGAAAGAAGACATCATTGTCATACCCGCCCAGATGCGCACCGACGACCGCACCGAGCATGCCAACAGGCGCGACCAGCAACACGGAAATCGGCACCGTCCAGCTTTCATACAGCGCCGCAAGGCAAAGGAACACGAACAGGCCGGACAGCAAGTATAGCAGCGTGCTCTGGTTGCCGGCGCTGCGTTCCTGCGCGCTGATACCGGTCCATTCGAGGCTTGTGCCATCCGGCAGGCGGGACACCAGCTCTTCCATCTTGTCCATCGCGACGCCCGAGCTTTCGCCCGGTGCCGGCTGGCCCTGGATGTTCAGCGCGGGTGAGCCATTGTAGCGTTGCAGCAGTGACGCGCCATAGTTCCATTCCGATGACACGATCTCCGATACCGGCGTCATGTCGCCCGTACCGTTGCGCACGCGCCAGTCACCGATATCCTCTGGCTGCATCCGAAACGGGGCATCGCCCTGCACGTAAACGCGCTTGATCCGGCCACGGTCGATAAAGTCGTTCACATAGGTGCCGCCCAGACCCACCGACAACAGGCTCGTCGCATCGGCCAGGTCAATGCCCAGCGCCTGCGCCTTCTGATAGTCGAGATTGAGCTTGAATTGCGGGCTGTCTTCCTGCCCGTTCGGACGCACACTCGTCAGGCCGGGTTCCTGCGCGGCCATGCCAAGCAACTGGTTGCGCGCATTGACCAATGCGTCATGGCCGATGCCGCCCGTATCCTTCAGGTAGAGGTCAAAACCGCTGGCATTGCCCAGTTCGCGGATCGGTGGCGGGATAACCGCGAAGATCATCGCGTCCGTGCGCTCGCTGAACGCCCCCGACGCCCGCCCGGCAATCGCCGCCGAAGACTGGTCCTTGCGTGTCCGCTCCGACCAGTCCTTCAGCGGCGTGAATGACAGACCGACATTCTGGCCCTGACCCGCGAAACCGAATCCGGCAATCGCCATGACGCCCTGCACATTCTCGGTATCGTTCTCGCGATAGTGCAGCGACACGGCGTCCATGACCTCCGTTGTCCGCTCCAGCGTCGCCCCGGTCGGCAGCTGGACGATCGTCATCACGGCGCCCTGGTCTTCGTTCGGCAGGAACGAGGTCGGCAGGCTGCGGAGCCCCAGTCCCAGCAGGACCAGCATCACGGCGAACACACCGACGAACAGCCAGATACGGCGCAGGATGCGCGCCACGACCGCTTCATAGCCGTCACGCAGGCGCGAAAAGCCGCGCTCGAACAGGGCGCCACCACGGGCAGCCAGGGTCTTTTTGTCGGACACGCCATGTCCGTTCGCTTTCAACAGCGTCGCACACAGGGCCGGCGACAGGATCAGCGCCACCAATACTGACAGGCTCATCGCGGTGACAATCGTGATCGAGAACTGGCGATAGATCACGCCCGCCGATCCCGGGAAGAATGCCATCGGAATGAACACCGCCGACAGGACAACCGCGATGCCGACAAGCGCACCGGTAATCTGTTGCATCGACTTGCGCGTCGCATCGCGTGGGGACAGGCCCTCTTCGGCCATCACCCGCTCGACATTCTCGACCACCACGATCGCGTCATCGACCAGAAGGCCGATCGCCAGGACCATGGCAAACATGGTCAGCGTGTTGATCGAATAACCGAACATCAGCAGCACCGCGAATGTCCCCAGCAAGACCACCGGGACCGCAATCATCGGAATGAAGCTGGCCCGGAAACTTTGTAGGAAAGTGAGGATCACGAGGAAGACCAGGATCACCGCCTCGAACAGGGTCTTCTGCACTTCGTGGATCGATGTGCTGATGAACGGAGTCGTGTCATACGGATAGACCACGCCGATATCGTCCGGAAACTGTTCCGACAGCGTCTCCATCGCAGAGCGCACGCCCTCCGCCGTCTGCAAGGCATTCGCGCCCGATGCCAGCGACACCCCCATGCCGGCCGCCGGCTGGCCATTATATTTCGCCACTGTCGAATACGTCTCCGACCCCATTTCGACTCTCGCAACGTCGCCGACACGCACAGATGCACCATCGCCGGTCGTCAGGATTAGCAGGTCGCGGAACTGGTCGGGGGTCGATAGCAGCGTCTGTAGCGAGATCGTCGCCGTGATCTCCTGGCCCTCAACCGCCGGGCCACCCCCCAGTGCGCCGGTCGAGACCTGCGCATTCTGGGCGCTGATCGCCGCGATCACGTCGCTTGGCATCAAATTGTACTGGTTCAGCTTGCTCGGATCGAGCCAGATACGCATCGCATAGGGCGAACCGAACAGCTGCACGCTGCCAACGCCATCGACCCGGCTCAGCACGTCTGTCACGTTCGAGCGCGCATAGTCGCCAAGGTCGGTCTGGTCGAATGTCCCGTTCGGCGAGATCAGCGCGGTCACCATCAGGAAGCCCGATGACGCCTTGCTCACGGTGACGCCCTGGCGCTGCACCTGCTCGGGCAGGAGCGGCGTCGCCAGCGCCAGCTTGTTCTGCACCTGCACCTGCGCGATGTCCGGGTCCGTACCCGTCTCGAAGGTCAGTGTGATCGACGCGGCGCCCTGCGAACTGGACGAGGAGGAGATGTAATCAAGGCCGTCCAGCCCCGTCATCTGCTGCTCGATCACCTGCGTGACCGTATCTTCCACCGCTTTGGCAGATGCCCCCGGATAGACCGCATTGATCGACACCGTCGTCGGCGCAATGTCGGGATATTGCGCGACCGGCAGGGTCCGCAGCGCGATGCCACCGGCGATCATGACAATGATCGCCAGGACCCATGCAAAGATGGGCCGGTCAATGAAGAAATTAGCCATGGGAGGTCAGCTCGATTGAATTATTGTTTGACGACATTTGTCGCGGCATCAGTCGGCTGGACCGACGCCGTCATCGGCGGCACCAGCGCCACGGGCGCGCCGGCGCGCACCTTCTGCAGGCCGCCAATGATCAGCCTGTCGCCGTCTTCCAGTCCGCCAGACACGATCCAGTCATTTCCGCGGGCTTCAATGATCGTCAGGTTGCGCACTTCCGCCGTGCCGTCCGCGCCGACCACCATTGCGGTCGGGTCGCCCTTGACGGTGCGTGTCACGGCGCCCTGCGGCACCAGGAAGACATTGTCATAGGTCCCGGCACTGAAGCTGGCATTCACATACATGCCCGGCAGCAAGTATCCGTCCGGATTGGGCACCACGGCGCGAATGATCACGGATCCGGCGCTTTCATCAACGCTCACTTCGCTGAATTCGAGCCGGCCCGGCTCGGAATAGGTGCTGCCATCTTCCAGGGTGATGGTCACAGCCACGCTCTCGCCATCGGACGACTTGATCCACCCTCCGGCAATGTCGCGCTTCCAGCCCAGTATTTTCGAACTGCCAGCCGTCAGGTCCAGGTAGATCGGGTCCAGTTGCAACACCATGGCCAGCGGCGTGTCCTGGTTCTCGGTCACCAGCGCCCCCGGCGTCACGCTCGAACGGCCGATCCGGCCATCGATCGGCGACGTCACCTTGGTGCGTGCCAGGTCAATGCTTGCGCGCTGCAGCGCGGCCTTCTGAATCGCCACGTCGGCTTCGGCCTGCTTCTGGGTCGCGATGGCCTGGTCGAGATTCTCGCGGCTCACCGCATTGATCTCGGCAAGGCGTTCGAACCGGTCGGCCGTCTGGCGCGCCGCTTCGGCAGTCGCCTCGGCCCGCTGGACGGCGGCTTTTGCACTATTTACGGCGGCGGCGTATTCGGACGCATCAATCTGGTAGAGCGCCTGGCCCTGGCTGACCAGTTCGCCTTCCGTGAACAGGCGCGACTTGATCAGCCCTGTGACCTGGGGGCGAATCTCCGCCTCCCGGAAAGCGCGGGCGCGGCCCGGCAATTCCCGCGTGCTATCGATCCGCATCTTGTGCACGACCATGACGTCAACAGGCGCCGCAGCCGATACCTGCACCGCCGCTTCGGCAGAGGCGCTGGGCTCTGACGCCCCGCAGGCAGCGACTGCGCCGATCAGCGCGGTTGCGAACAGCGCTTTGAAACTGTTTGATATGCTTGGCATTAATGTCACCTTGATCAATCGGGCCCACATGTACGCGACAGATTGTAAAATTCGAATGAACGTTCTAATTAATGTTGCGGCGCAACAAATCAAGCATGCAAAGCAGATGTTTTTTTAAAATATGATGAAACAGACCGATAATCGTTCACCGCGTACTCTGGCGCGGATCACCCAGATCCTCGATGCGGCAACGGCCAGCTTCGTGGAACAGGGCTTCCATGGCACGGGAATGGCCCGCATCGCCGAGCGCGCAGAGATGAGTGCCGGGCACATTTATCACTATTTTGACAGCAAGGACGCGATCATCGCGGCCATCGTGGAACGCGAAACCGGCGCCCATGAAGCCAAGATGCGGGAATTCCAGCAGATTCCGCATGAGAATTTGAAAAATGAAATGGTGACGCGCGCGGGAGAAGGCGTGCGCACCAATACCGACCCGTTCCGCTCGGCGCTGAGCCTGGAAATCGTCGCAGAAGCGAAGCGAAATCCGGACATTGCCGAAATGCTACGCCGCCATGACGTCATCGTCAGGACCGAATTCGCCCGGCTTTTGCGCGAGAAGCTGGACCTGGATCATGCCGAAGGCCGCGTCGAGGTCCTTTTCACCCTGTTCGATGGCCTCGCCATCCGCATGCTTCGCCATCCCGATCTCGATCAGGCTGGCCTGACCCGCTTCATACGTCAGGCAATCCTCGCCATTCTCGCCGATTGATCGGGCCGCGCCGATAAACCGGCCTCGGCTCTGGACAGCGTAGGCCAAAGCCGGGCAAATCAGCACCATGACCCAATTCTCCGGACCGACCTCGAACAGCTTCATTTCCCAGCGCCTGCGCCTCCATTATGTCGACTGGGGCAATCAGGACGCGCCCCCGCTCGTCCTCGTCCATGGCGGCCGCGACCATTGCCGCTCATGGGACTGGGTCGCCGAGGAACTCAGCAAGGACTGGCACGTCGTCGCGCCCGACCTGCGCGGCCATGGCGACAGCGCCTGGTCGGAAGACGGCGAATATTCGGTCCGTGCCTGCGTCTACGATCTCGCCCAGTTGATCCACCAGCAGAAATTCAATCCCGTCACCATCGTCTCACATTCCTATGGCGGCGCGATTTCCCTGCGCTATGCTGGCATCTATCCGGAAAACGTCCGCAAGATCGTCGCCATCGAGGGCCTTGGCCCGTCGCCGAAAATGATGAAGGAGCGCTTCAGCACCTCGCCAGGCGAGCGCATGCGCGACTGGATCGACTCCAAGCGTGCCGCCGCCGGTCGCACCTCGAAGAAATACCCGACTCTCGAAGATGCCTATACGCGCATGAAAACCGAGAACAGCTACCTCACCGATGAACAGGCCCGCCACCTGACCATCCATGGCATCAGTCAGAACGAGGACGGCACCTATTCCTGGAAGTTCGACAATTATTTCCGCGTGATGACGCCCTACGACATCCCCTATGCCGACATCGAGACCCTGTGGCAGGCCATCACCTGCCCCACCCTCCTGCTCTATGGCGAAAAGAGCTGGGCCTCCAACCCGGCCGAGGACGGTCGCCTGAAGCATTTCCAGGATGCCGAAGTGAAGCTCTACGAGAATGCCGGCCACTGGCTCCACCACGACCAGTTCGACCGCTTCATGGCCGACCTGAAGGCTTTCCTCTAAGGCTGGAGAGCAGCGCTCATCCTGAGCGAAACCGAAGGACGAGCGCGGGCTTCTCCCGTCTGACAGGAAAAACTTATCCACCCCCCATCTGCGCGGCCGCATAATGGTGGCCATGACAGAGGCAGCCGATCCGACCCTTTTTACGCGCGTGACCGAGATGGTTGCCGAGTTCATCGACTGGATCGGTGGCCGCGACCCGCTGACAATTCCGCGTGCCTTCTACAGGAAGGCCCAGCGCCATCTCTGTGTCATCGAAGACATGCTGCGCGGCGCGCTCTACATCATCGCTCTCGACATCACGGTCGCGCCCATGGACCCGGAACCCGCCGCGCCTGCCCACGCCACACCCGCCGCACCCCCGCCTTTCCCCCGGAAAGCCACGCAACGGATCGGCCTGTTCAATGTCCGACCGGTCACTGATCGCGTGCCGCCCGCGCCGCCCTCGGGCCCGCGCACCGTGTCCACGCGCACACACGTCTTCAAGCCGGACCCCACGACCGACGCCTTCCTGCGCCGCGTCGCCCGCATCGAGGCCGCCATGGCCGATCCCGATACGCATGCGATCCGGCTCGCCCGGTATCTCACCAAGTCTGAATCCAGGCCGAAACCGGCACCCCGGCCCAAGGCCCCGCCGCGCCCGCCATCGGTCCGCGCGACCGTCTCACCGCGCAGCATCCTCTGCCTGCAACCCCACTGGCCGCCGGGCTAAATGTCTCGAAAATCGGAACTGCACAGCCGCCATGCGCGGCCGCTGGTGCTGGTGGAGATGCGTAACACGAGCGCTCATCCTGAGCGAAGTCGAAGGACGGGCGCGGGCCACACGAGGCTCTATCCTTCAACGCCGCTCAGGATGAGCCTCTCAGATTCAATCTAGCTCAGGCCCAGCGCATTCAGCGCATCCGCCACGCCCTGCATGCGCGGCTTCATGTCATCAGCGAGGTGCGCATGCGTCGGAATGTAGAACAGGCCAAGGTCCATGCCCTTCAGGGCAACCTCCGCACACCGTTCCGGCATGATCAGGCCCAGCTCCGGCGGCGCCTTTGACGGGTCCGGCAAATGCTTCTCGATCAGCGCCGTATACACCGCGCCCGGCATCAGCACATGAACATCCACCGGCACATCGCCGCTGGCAAACTCGTCCCGCATCCATTCGGCCATGACCAGCACGCCATGCTTGGTCGCGCCATACAGGCCCAGTCCGTTACCCTTCACAGCCGCCGGCACGCTCAGCGAATTCTCCGATCCCGTGATCATCAGCCGCCCCTCGCCGCCACTGGCCTCCAGCCAGTGCGCATAGGCCTGCGCCACACGCAGGTTCGAGAACAGGTTCACCTCGAACAGGCGCTCGGCCCGCTCGTCCAGTTCCTGCTTGATGAGGCGCCGGTTGAGTCCGATGCCCGCATTCGAGCAGACAAGGTCCAGCCGCCCCTGCCACGTTCCGGCATCATGGATCAGTGTCGCTGCCGCATCATGGTCGGCCATGTCGCACACCACCGCCAGCGCGTCCGCACCAAGGCCGTCCGCCGTTTCCCTGACGCCCTCTTCATTGATGTCCGCACAGACCACTTTCGCGCCGCGCGCCACCAATGCCTGCGCCAGCGCCCGGCCAATACCGGAGCCGGCACCGGTCACCAGTGCCACCTTGCCTTTGTAATCGATCATGCGTGCCCTCCCCGGGCCCTATTCGTCGGCGAACTTGCCAGCGCGCTTCTGCAGTCCGGCCATCACGGCCTCGATCTGGTTCTTGCCGCCCATCAGCTTGTCCTGCGCGACGGACTCCGCCAACAATGCGTCGGCGTCCGACTTGTCCGCGATCTCGTTGTACAGTTTCTTCGCCGCCTGCACCGCACTCGGGCTCTTCTCGGCAATCAGGCGTGCCAGGTTCATCGCGTCCTCATAAGGCGTCTCGGACAGTTTCGTCGCAAAACCATATTCCATCGCCTGCGTCCCGGAAAAGATGCGGCCCGTATATGTCAGTTCCCGGATAATATCCTCGCGCGCCAGCCGCCGCATGATCGCGGTCGAGCCCATGTCCGGCACAAGGCCCCATTTCACTTCGAGAATGGAGAGTTTCGTCTCCGGGTGGACGATCCGGATATCCGCGCCCAGCGCCACCTGGAAGCCGCCGCCCAGCGCCACGCCATGCACAGCGGCAACCACCGGCACACGCAGGCTGTGCCAGCCCCAGACGGCCTGCTGCGCCCGGTTGGCAATGCCATGTGTCCGCGGCGTCAGCCGACCACCCGCCGCGCTGTCATCCTTCGGACCGCCTTCGGCCATCTTGCCGAAATTGCCCATGTCGAGCCCGGCGCAGAAGGCGCGCCCCTGCCCCGACAGAACCACAACCCGCACCGACTTGTCGGCATTGATCTCTTCGGCTGCCGAAATCAGCCGCGAGAACATCGCGTCGTCCAGCGCGTTCATCTTGTCTTCACGCACCAGGCGCACATCGGCCACGCCATTGTCGATGGAGATATTGATCCGGTCGGTCATCCTGGAATTCCTGTCTTGTTGTGATTCATCCTGTGCCCCCTGCAGGGCATACTCAACGTGCGCGCTCTCAGCGCGTGTCCATCAGGTTGCGCGCCACCACCATGCGGTGCACTTCCGACGGCCCGTCATAGATCCGCATGTTGCGAATGCGCCCGGCAAACAGGTGCAGCGGCATTTCCTTGGTCATGCCCATCGCGCCGAAACACTGCATCGCATTGTCGATAATTTCCTGCGCCATCTCGGTCGCGTAATATTTCAGCATCGAGATTTCCGTGCGCACATCCTTGCCCGTGTCCAGCTTCCACGCGCAATCATAGGCCATCAGCCGCGCGGCATGAATCTTCGCCGCGCCATCGGCCACCCACCATTGCACGGCTTGGCGTTGAGACAGTTTCTGGCCAAACGTCACCCGCTGCGGCGCATAATCGATCATCATGTCCAGCGCCCGCTGCGCGGCGCCAATGCACCAGGCCGCCATCTCCATCCGCCGCGTCCCCAGGCGCACCTGCATCGGCGCGAACCCGTCGCCTTCCTTGCCCAGCAGTTTCCAGCCCGGTACCCGGCAATCCTCCAGCACGACTTCATACGTGTATTCGCCGCCCAGCATCGGAATGCGCCTGAGTACATTGAAGCCCGGCGCGTCGCGGTCGACGAGGAAGGCGGACATGCCGCCCCGCGCCCGCTTCTCGGGATCGGTAATCGCCATCAGGATCGTGAAATCGGCCTCCGCCGCCCGCGTGATCCATATCTTGCGGCCATTGATCACCCAGTCGTCGCCATCCTTCACCGCCCGGGTCAACATGCCCGCCGGATCGGCCCCGGCGCCGGGCTCGGAAATGCCGATCGCCGAAATCGTCTCGCCCCGGGAATAGGGGTCCAGGTAGGCCTCGCGCTGCCGGTCGTTAACCGAGGTCATCAGCATCCGAAGGTTGGGGGAATCCGGCGGCAGCGTGTATTGCGCCACGGTCGAACCCAGCGCCTCGTTCACGCCCACCAGTGCGACATGCGGCAGGCCCATGCCGCCAGACTCCTCCGGCGCATCGAGGCTCCACAGGCCCATCTTCTTCGAGACCTTGTCCAGCCGCGCCCGTTCGCCCTCGACAAGGTGCGACCCCTGCCCTTCGGCATCGCGCGCCAGCACGTCGGCTTCCAGCGGCATCAGCTCGTCCCGCACGAAACGCTGTACCAGGTCGCGCAGCATCCGGTATTCTTCGGCCAGTTCAAAATTCATGACGCATTCCTTGTCTCATACCAGCCAGCCTGCGCACCGCTTCAGGACGCGAATTCAAGGCCTTCCATCGCGCCCGTGCTGCGCCAGCCATCGAGGATCGCGAAATACGCATTCGACCCCGCCCCATAGGACGTATTCTGCCGCGCCGTTTTGCTCAGCTTGCCTTCATTATTGTAATAGCCCGGCGTACATTCCTCGAGGAACTTCTCGCGCATCATCGCCTTGCTGACAATCTCGTCGACCCAAGCCTCTTCCGCCTCGGCGCTGACCTCGAACACTTTCGCCTGGCGCTGCTCGGCTTCGGAAACGAGATAGGCGATCTGCTTGGCCTGCTCGTCCAGCAGGTGAGGATAGTTGGCCGTGAAGCCGGCCTGCGTCGTGCCCATGACGATCAGGTTCGGGAACCCGTTCACCAGCATGCCGTGCAGGCTGCGATAGCCGTCGGCCCAGTGCTCCGACAATTTACGTCCGTCGCGCCCGCCGACATCATAACCGGCCCGCCGCGTATATTCTGTGCCCACTTCAAAACCCGTCGCATAAATCAGGCAGTCGATCTCATGCGTCTCGCCATTGGCGATGATTGCATTTTCCGTGATCCGCTCGACGCCCTGGCCCTGCGTATCGACCAGCGTGACATTGTCCCGGTTGAAGGTCGGCAAATAGCCGTCATGGAAACAGGGCCGCTTGCAGAACTGGCGATACCACGGTTTCAGCGCCTCGGCGGTCGCCTTGTCCTTGACGATCTCGTCGACGCGCGAGCGCACCTGTTCCATCTTCTGGAAGTCGGCAATCTCGGCCAGTTCGGCCAGGTGTTCCGGGCTGAGATCCTTGTTGCCCTCCTGCGAGGCAATGTACAACAGGTTACGGATGATATGCGTCCAGCCGTCCATCACCAAGTCCTGCGGCGCGAAACCGCCCGAAACCAGCGTGTTGAAATTCTCCATCCGGTCCTTGTGCCATCCGGCCTCCAGGCTCTTCGCCCAGTCCGGATCGGTTGGCTTGTTGTCGCGCACATCGATCGACGATGGCGTGCGCTGGAACACGTAAAGGTGCTCGGCGCCTTCTGCGATATGCGGCACGCACTGCACCGCCGTCGCCCCCGTCCCGATGATCCCGACACGCTTGCCTTTCAGGCCGGTCAGGCCGCCCGAAGAATCGCCGCCGGTATAATCATAGTCCCAGCGGCTGGTATGGAAGCTGTGTCCCTTGTAGCTCTCGACACCCGGAATGCCCGGCAGTTTCGGCCGGTTCAGCGGCCCGTTCGACATCACGACATGGTCCGCCGTCATCCGGTCGCCACGGTCCGTCTCGATCACCCAGGCGTTCGCTGCATCGTCCCAGTTCAGGCCCGTGATTTCGGTCTGCATGCAGGCCTTGTCGTACAGGTTGTAATGGTTCGCGATGCGCCGGCTGTGCTCCAGGATTTCCGGCGCCTTGGAATATTTCTCGACCGGGAGATAACCCGTCTCTTCCAGCAGCGGCAGGTAAATATAGCTCTCGATATCGCAGGCCGCGCCGGGATAGCGGTTCCAGTACCAGGTGCCGCCAAAGTCGCCGCCCTTTTCGATGATCCTGATATCCTTGACGCCCGCATCGCGCAGCCGCGCCCCGGCCAGCATCCCGCCGAAGCCGCCCCCTATGATCACGACATGCGTATGGTCGGTCAGCGGCGCCCGCTCGACCCGTTCGACATAGGGGTCTTCGATATAGTGCGCGAACTCGCCCGCCATGTTGACATATTGCTCGTTGCCATCATCGCGGAGGCGCTTGTCGCGTTCTTCGCGATACTTTGCCCGCAACTCGTCTGGATCCAGTCCGAGCCCTTCAACCACATTGTCCGAGGCCATAGCGCGTCACTCCCATTGACTGCATTTCCGGGCATCTTCGGCCCGTGAAACTGCGGAGACCGTCGCACGGCGCGGCGTCTCTTTCTGGGGCGAGTTTACCCGACTATTCCCCCCTGCAAATCTATTCCCTTGCGGAACCTCACGCCCTGTCTCTTGCCGCACCGGCGGCATGGGCGCGCGCATCAGAGCAGGCCGGACGTTTCCCAGCCAGACATGACGGCAATCGCCGCCCCGCTTTCCGTCTCTTCATTCGTCGAGAGCCCCTGCGCCAAGAGGCTCTCCCATGCCTCATCGGCATCATCGGCAAAGTCGAAGCGATCAAGGTCCGTCTCGGCGATCACGCCCGCGTCCACAAGCGCTTCGAAATTCACGATCTTGTTCCAGAAGGCGCGATCATACAGCACGACGGGCAATTTCGGGGCCTTGCCGGTCTGGTTCAGCGTCAGCAGCTCAAACAATTCGTCCAGCGTGCCGAATCCGCCCGGGAACACGACCAGCGCGCGCGCCCGCATCGCGAGGTGCATCTTGCGCATGGCGAAATAGTGAAACTGGAGGCACAGGTCTGGCGTGATATAGGGATTGGGCTCCTGCTCGAATGGCAGGGCGATATTGAACCCGATCGTCACCGCGCCCGCGTCCTGTGCGCCGCGATTGGCCGCCTCCATCGCGCCCGGCCCGCCGCCCGTCGCGATCACATTGGTCCGCCAGCCGTCATTCTCGGCCAACGCCCCGCCGCGCGCCGAGGCAATCCGGCCGAACTCGCGCGCCGCCGCATAGACCCGCGCCTGCCATTCATTGCCATCCTCGCGCACCCGGGCGCTGCCGAACACGACAATCGTCGAGAGGATTTTCTGCGCCCGCAAATGCTGCTCGGCCTTGGTATATTCCATCATGAAGCGCGCCCCGCGCATGGAATCACCGAGGATGAAATCCTGGTCCAGCGCCGCCAGGCGATAGGCAGCCTCCTGCTCGTGCTTGTTCATCCAGCCTGCTCCCTTTCCGTTCGGCGCCTTGTCACGCCTGGTCGGCCACCGGGGCCATGCCGCTATCCGCGATGCCGTGCGCCCGCCGCGTCCCCGGCACCCTTATATCCTCGACCAGGTCCTGGATATCCTGAGGCGGCGCCTTTGTGACCAGCGACACGGCAATCCCGACCGCAAGCGACACGAACATGAAGACAAAGCCGATCCCTTCCGGCGAGACCCCCAGGAACCAGTCAGCGGCATCCGCTGCCTTCCCGGCCCCGATCTTGAAATGCCAGATATAGACAAAGGTTGGCACGAGTCCGGTCAGCATGGACGCAATCGCCCCTTCCCGGTTCATCCGTTTCCAGAAGATGCCAAGAAAGATCACCGGGAACAGGGACGCTGCCGCCAGCCCGAAGGCAAAGGCCACGACCTGCGCCACGAAGGCCAGCTGGGCCGAATAGATTCCCATGAACCCGGCCGCAATCACAGCGCCCGCTGCCGCCAGCCGCGCGACAAGCAGCTCGGTCTTGTCATCCATGCCCTTGAACAGGGTGCGCCGGCACAGGTCGTGCGAGATCGATGACGAGATCACCATCAGCAATCCTGCCGCCGTCGACAGCGCCGCCGCAAGGCCGCCCGCCACAACAAGGCCGATCACCCAGCCCGGCAGGTTGGCAATCGACGGATTGGCCAGCACGAAAATATCCCGGTCGAGTTTGGTGACTTCATTGTCGGCCCCGGCCCGGTACTGGACCCGGCCATCGCCATTCTTGTCCTCGACCGCGAGCAGGCCCGTCTTCTCCCAGTCCTTGAACCATTTGGGGGTCGGCTTGCCGCCAGCCGCAACAATCGCCGCCGCCTCAGTGTCGTAATTGTCGAGGCTTTCGACATAGGTCGACTCGTTCACTGTATCGATGAAGTTGAGCCGGGCGAACCCGGCCACCGCCGGCGCCGTCGTGTACAGGAGCGCAATGAAGACCAGCGCCCAGCCCGCCGAGACGCGCGCTGCACTGGCGCTCGACACGGTGAAGAAGCGAATGATCACGTGCGGCAGGCCCGCCGTTCCGAACATCAGCGCGCCGGTGATCGCGAACATGTCGAACATGGACTTGTCGGTGCTGGTATATTCCTTGAAGCCGAGATCGGTGACGACCTGGTTCAGCTTGGCCAGCATCGACACGTCCTCGCCCCTCACGTCGGAAATGAAGCCGATTTGCGGGACCGGATTGCCCGTGATGATCAGCGAGATGAAGATCGCCGGCACGGTATAGGCGAAAATCAGCACGCAATACTGGGCCACCTGCGTATAGGTGATGCCCTTCATGCCGCCCAGCACCGCGTAGACGAAGACGATTCCCATGCCGACATAGATGCCGGTATTGAACTCGACTCCGAGGAAGCCGGAAAAGGCAACGCCCACGCCTTTCATCTGTCCCGCAATATAAGTGAACGAAACGAACAGGGCGCAGATGACCGCGATCATCCTCGCGGTGGTCGAATAATACCGGTCGCCGACAAAGTCCGGCACGGTGAACTTGCCGAATTCCCGCAGGAACGGCGCCAGCAGCAGTGCCAGCAGCACATAGCCGCCCGTCCACCCCATCAGGTAGACCGAGCCGCCATAGCCCATGAAGGCGATCAGTCCCGCCATCGACAGGAACGACGCAGCCGACATCCAGTCGGCTGCCGTGGCCATCCCGTTGACCATGGGATGAACGTCATGGCCGGCAACGTAGAAATCATCGGTCGACGCGGCCCGCGCCCAGATCGCGATGCCAATATAGGTGGCAAACGTGGCCGCGACGAAAATATAGGTCCACATTTCCTGTGACATCGCGCTCACCCCTTCACGCCGAATTTGCGTTCAAGCCGGCGCATCGCCACGCAATAATAGAAAATCAGCCCGACGAAGACATAGATCGAACCGTTCTGGGCAAACCAGAACCCCAGCGGCGCGCCGCCAATCGATACCTGGTCCAGCACATCGCGAAACAGGATGCCCGCGCCGAATGAGACCATGAACCAGATCGCCAGCAAGGACAGCGTCAGGCGGAGCACCGCCCGCCAATAGCCTTTGCCGTCTATTTCAGCCGCATCTTTCGACATGTTCTTCCTCCCGTGCCCGTATTCTTGTCGCGCGATGATACCCGCTCGCTACACGCAGCACTGCCACGAAGCGGATGAACAGATCAACTTTCGACTTCGTCCTCGCCCGTCTCCTCCCCACCCGCGCGATTGGCGCGACCATGGCGCCATTCGGCAAGGCCTCCGATGACAAGCCAGACGGACAGGACCATCCCGCCGGCTAGGTAGGCCTCGGCAATACCCAGCCCCGGAGTCAGGATGGCCCGCGCCAGCCGCAGCGCAAAGGTCAGCCCCAACACAAGGCCGAGCGCGATCATGATATGGTGCTTCACGGTCCGTCGCCTTCATGCCCGGCATGCACGGCGCACACCCTCGAAATACAGGCGCTCACCCTAGGCCCAGACATCCGCCATGGAAACTGTCAGCTATCGGCAAACACAATCGTTTTCCCGTCTTTGACGACGGTCTCTTCGCGCACCGTGGCAATCCTGTAGGTCGGCAGCAGGACCGTATCGACGGCCACGAAAGCGACATCCGCCTGCTCCCGTGTCAGCACGACGCGGACATAGCCCTGATCGAAATTATCGGTCCAGCGCACTTCATCAAGCGATTGCGCGAAGATGCGGTCGAGCTTTTCAGCTGTTTCCGTGTCCCATCCGGTATCGACAAAATCCCCCGGCGACGAGACGCCCGCCGTGCCGAGTTCCAGCCCCATCGGGCGACCTTCGCCGTCGCTCACGGTGTTCGCCCAGAAACTGTGGCTGTCGCCGGTGAGGAATAGCAGGTCTTCCGCCCCGGCCTCGCGGCTGAGAGCGTAGAAGGCTTCCCGTGCGGCGGGATAGCCGTCCCATGTATCGGTATAGAAAGGCAGGTTCCATTTGCCTTTCCAGAAAAGGTTCGGTCCGTCGCCCGGCGCTTCGCCTTTCGGCGCCCTGGCCGGATCGATGCCCAGCGCGGCGACATCCGGCACCAGCATGCGGGCAATCGGGCTGGCATTGCCGATCAACCGCCAAGGCTCGCCCGCCGCCACGGACTGCGCCAATCCCCCGGCAAGCGTCGCCTCCATGCGCGGTGAAATCATCTTCCGCGCCGGATCGTCCATCACGTCCCGCATGAACGCGTCGCGGGTCTCCGGCGTCGTGATCGTCCCGTAATAATCGCTATAGGCGACTTGCTGCCCGCGCCCGGTATGACGCGATTCCAGCGTTACCAGCGTTGCCAGGTCGCCAAACACATAGGTGCGCCAGAATTCCGCGCGGCTGAAACCCGGCTCGGGCTCGCGGATCGGCATCCATTCATAATAGGCTCGGATCGAAGCGGCGCGCCGTGCCTCCCACGCGCCCTCCGCTTCCGGTTGGTGGTTCTGCGCACCGCCCGTCCACGGATTATTCGCGCTCTCATGGTCGTCCCAGCAGGCGATGAAGGGATGCGCCGCATGCATCGCGCGCGATCCGGCATCCGTCTTGTACTGGGCATGGCGGCGGCGGTAGTCGTCCAGTGTGACGATCTCATGCGCCGGCACATGCAGGCGCCCGATGCTGGCGCCGGTTTCCGCACCCCAGCCATCAGCGCCGTATTCGTAAATATAGTCGCCCGTATGCAGGACAATATCGACAGCCTCATCGCGGGCAATCGCGTCATAGGCGTTGAAATGCCCGAACGGATAGTTCGAGCAGGACACGAGCGCGATCCCCAGCCTGTCCAGAGCCCCCTCCGGCTGCGTTTTCGTCCGGCCAACCGGCGAGGTCTCACCGGCGGCGGTGAAGCGATAATAATAGGTCGTACCGGGCGCGAGGCTTGCCGGGATGACCTTGACCGTATGGTCGGTGGCGGCGCTGGCTATGGTCTCGCCCCGGAGGACGATATCCGTGAATTCAGGATCGCGGGCGAGGACCCAACTGACAGGCTCTGCCTCGGAGGCTGTGGTGACGCGGGTCCACAGGACGATGCTGTCGCTCTGCGGGTCGCCGCTGGCGACGCCATGGGCAAAGGTGGTCGAACTGGCCGGGCTGGTCGGGGACGCCTGCGTCGTGGCGCAGGCCCCAACGGTTCCTGCAGCAATCAGGGCGAGTGTCTGTCGGCGATCCAGTGTGGGCATGTCAGTGTCCTCGGCTTGACCGCATGTTGCGGTCGTAAGGTGCAAAAAGAAAATGAAAAAGGCGGACCCGCAGGGGCCCGCCTCTTCCGGATGCGATCGGTCTAGAAGTCGGACGTGACCGTGAACACGACCGTGCGCGGCGCCGAAATCCAGGCGCCGCCGCCCGAAATGCCGCCCAGCCAGTCACCGTCGAACAGGTTGTTCACTGTCAGGCGGAAATCGACGTTGGACAGGTCGTCCGACAGGGCCGAGCCCGAGACACCGGCATAGAGGTCGGCATCATAATAGCTCTCTGCCGTCCAGCTATTGGCGAGGTCCACGAACCGGTCATCGACCCATTTGGTCGACAGGCCGGCATAGAAGTTGCCTTCCCGGTAGTCCGCGCTGAGGACAGCCATGTTCTTGGCAATGCCCGGCACATCGTTCCCGACAACCGTACTCACGACATTGCCGGAGACATCGACCTCGGTCAGCCCGGTCGCCACGTCCTTCGAGACAACGCCCGTACCCAGAATGGTGGCATCGCTGATGCTCGTATAGGACGCAAACAGTGACAGGCTGTCATTGACGAGGAATTCGCCGGACGCTTCAAAGCCGCTCGAATCGATACCGCCGCCATTGATGTAGCCGCCATTCGACGCTTCGAGATAATCGATCCCGTCGACTGTCTGGTTGGCGACGGCCAACAGCCGGTTTTCAAAGCTCGAGTCGAAGTAGACGATAGAGCCGCGAAGGCGGTCCCCGGAATAGCGAACGCCGACTTCCACGTTTTCAGACGTTTCCGGATCGGGCGTGCCGCCCGGTGCCAGGACTTCCAGAACCGTATCCGGGATAGCCTTGAAGTTTTCGGCATAGCCCGCGAACACTTCGAGGCCCGGCATGGCGCTCGGGGCCCAGGCGGCGCCGCCGGAGAACAGGACATCGGAATCGGTCGATACCGAGAAGCTCAGCGCCGGGTCATTCGGCGTGAATTTGTCAACGCGTTCGATCTCGTTGCTGAACTGCTTCATGCCGAGGCGGAACGAGAAGTCCGATACTTTGACTACGTCTTCAATGTACCATTTGAAGGTCGATTGCGGGAACTCGCGGCTGTACTGCACCCAGTACGCCGTGTGATCGTAATCGGCGCCCATGCGGGAATCGATCAGCTGGTGCCAGTCGCGGTATTCGTAGCGCGTTGCGTCTTCATACCAGACGCCACCGCGAACCGTGTTGTCGATCGTCTCACCGAGCTGGGTGTTCCAATCGAAGTCGGCATACGCGCCGGTCCGCTCCTTCTGGTAATGCGTGTGACGGTAGGACGAGACCGGGATCGATCCGGCCGGGAAACAGGCTGGGTCATATTCCGGGCCACCGCCACCATAGGGATAGGTGATCGACGACACGCAACCGGCCTCGGGCGTGAGCGGCGTACCGGCGGGATCGGTGAATGTCACCAGCGGTACAGCAGAAGCGCCGAACTGGCCGACATTGACCACGTATTGCGGCACCCAGTCGCCGCGCCCGTCATTGTCATGGCGGTAGACACCGGCCTCCAGGTTCACGCCTTCGAACAGCTCTTTTTCACCCTTCAGGTAAATCAGGCTGTTCTCGCGCAGCGTGCCCCAGGCCTTGCGGTAGAGCTGGTCAATAAAGGGGGTTCCGGTCCATTCGCCGGTCAGCTGGTCCGAATTCGGGTTGGCAGCAAAATCGTCCGGCGAAAACAGGCGCTGGTAATTGTTTTCCCACGTATCGTCGTATGATGCGTAGGCGGTCCAGTCGATGCCGAACTGTTCCGTCTGCAGCTTGGCGGCAAAATGATCGCGCGTATTGTCAGCCGTCTCGGTAACATGGTCGGTCGCCGACTGGGTCGACAGCGAGACCCAGAACTTGGTCTTGTTGTCAGCGAGGAAGCCGCTGTCATAGCGGCCATAGAAACGTTGCGAGTCGAAATCGCCAAGCGAGGCGGACACACGCACGCGGCGCTCGTCGAGCGGGTTCTGCGTGGTGAAGTTCAGCGTGCCGCCCAGCGCGTCGTTCGAACGCGAGGCGATGTCGGCCGTGCCCTGCGACACTTCGATGGCGCCGGCATTCTGCGTGTCGATATAGCGGTTGGCCTTCGCGCCGCCACCATAGTTCGACCCGCCATTCGGCAGGCCGTCAATCGTGATGCCGACCTGTTGCTCGCCGAGATTGTTCTGGAAGCCGCGCACCGCCACACCGGTCGACCAGTCGTCGAATCCGAACGCGTCGCCTTCCTGCACCTGCACGCCGGGCAGGTTGTCGATCTGCGCCAGGATGCTCGTCACCGGCGCCTGCTGCAGCGCCATGGCCTCGGTCGACTCGACCGACGAATAGGTCTGCTGTGCGCCGAGCACGATGACCGTGTCCAGCTGCCGCGCTGTGTCAGGCGCTCCTGCGGCGTCATCAGCGAATGCCGCGCCAAGCACAACGCTCAGGCTGACCCCGGCCATGAGGCCGGTCTTCCAATATGTATTCATGATTTTTCCCTCGTGGAATACGTGTGACCCAGGCCCGCACAAGTCCGTTCACATTGGTCCCGAACCAATGTGTTCTGCCTCCCGGACCTCCGTGTCCGGAACGGTTTGCGCGGCTGTTGGAGCCAGCTACGACCTGTTGGTGACGCGCAGATGACAGTCGCGGTCACGCCGCGAAGGGAAGCTGAAATTTGATAAATCGTTCACACAAGATCCAGGTATTGAGGTCTGGACCGGGGGAACTGCAAAGGAACGGGCCAGGCCATCATTCCCGCCGGCATCGCTGATTCCCGGATGAAAGGTCCGAGGCGGCTACAGTGCGAAGCGGACGAGCGAAGCCCGGTCCATGTCAGAATGTTTCAAGTCGCGGGATCAGGAACTCAGGGACACTGGGCGGCGTCCTTTGGCCGGTTCACCTGAGCGGCGCAGCATGGCCTGGTATTTTTCAATATGGGTCGTCAGTATGTCCCTGCCCCTGTCGGTCGCCGCTCCCCGCAGGACCATGGCATAGCCGAGCGCTGATGACGGTCGCAGGTCGCTGGTCGGCAGAACGCCCATGGCCCAGGACAGCATCACACCATTGGCAAAGAAGGACAGGGTTCTTTCAAGCAGGTCGGCAGGCATGGCAGGGTCGAGCAGGCCCTCCTGCTGGGCCGCCTCGAGCAGCATGTGCCAGGCCTCACGATTCTGCTCCAGGCGCTCGGGCGTGGCCAGCCCCGTGTCATTGCTCCCCTGTGCATCCAGCAGCGCCCGCCAGAGCGGCCTGTAGAAATCCGGATCGTCCGTGAAATAACTCGTCGCCAGCGCATGGGCAGCGAACAGCCGCTCGATCGCATTGGCAGCCTTCAACCGGCTGAACCGTTCGGCAAAGTCCCGCTCATCCTCAAACACGGCCAGAACCACCGCATGCTTGGAGCCGAAAAGATTATAGGGCGTGGCCAGGCTGACATCGGCCCGCTTGGCAATCATGCGCATCGACAGGTTCGTATCGCCCGTCTCACGAATGAGATCGCGCGCAGCATGGACGATCCGCGACCGACGCTCTGCCTTTGCCAGCTCGCGCTTTCCCGTCTCGTCAGCCTGCATCAGTCAAATCCCGCCTGTCCTGCATCACGCACCCTGCGCGATACGGTCGATATCGGCCTGGAAGTCCAAAGACAATGCCCGCATCATTTCGCGCCGTTCCGGGCCGGGCTTGGGCGGATAGGCAACCGCATTGCGCTTCTTTCCCCGCATCCAGTAATAGAACACCTTGGCGAGGTTCCGTGGCCTGCCGAGCCATTTGTTCGGATGTTCCAGCATGTGGAACCCGCGCATCGCTTCCCGCATCAGGGCAATGTCATAGCGCACCGCGACGCCGACACCGTCTTCGAAAAAGCTTTCCATCAGCTTGGCGCGGCGGCTCTTGCGATAGTCGGGCGTCAGTGCCTGGCGAGCGCGCTTGATTGCCGAGCGGTCCTGTGTTCGCTGGTTGATGTAATAGGGTTTCAACTCGGCATGGAGACGCCCGTGGAAGGCCAGGGCGCGCGCTTCCGGATCGGCACGCTCGTCGAGTGTCTGCCGCAACACCTGCGCGCTTGCCGCCGCGAACGAGCAGCCCCGGCCATAGAGCGGGTTCGTCCGTATCAGCGTGTCACCAATGGCAAAATAGCCGTGCGCCGCGGGCCGGCCATCGACGACAAGTTCGCGCCACCGGCTGATCAGGTCCCCCATGCCATGAACCCGGCCGACCGGATCGGACCGGTCTGAATTCGTCCAGGGTTTCAATCCGGGCAGCTGCAGCGTCATGGCGTGGAAAATGTCGGGATTCAGGATCGCCTTGCGCAGCTCCATCTCCACTTCCGGAATCGCAAGCGTGATTGAGAAGCAGCCATTGTCGCCGGGAAACACACCGAATTTCACGAATCCGAGGTCGCCGGTGGCCGGGGGGTTTTCTGTCCGCGACGGCTCCTCCATGCCGGGCTTCAGCCTGTAATGGCGCGTGAAGTAGAGGATACCTGCCGATTCCTGCTCCTCGGACGTGTTGGCGCTTTCTTCCATCACCTGGTCGATGAGGAAACCGCTCTTGCCCGATGCATCGACAATCACGTCGGCCTTCACAATCACCTCGTCGCCGCCGCTGTCTCCGACAACGCCCAACACGTCGATGGCGCCATCTGCCCCCTTGCGGGTGAGCAGGCGCCGCACAAGGAAGCCGGACTGGATCGTGACATTGTCGAGCTTTTCGACATAGCGCCGCATCGCCAGTTCCAGTGTTGTCCGGCGGCTCGTAATGATGGTCAGCTCTGCATCGTCCGGTATCGGCTCGTAAGACTCGCGCTGCATTTCGCTCAGCATGGATTCAAACGGCAATTCCCGCACGCCCAGCGCCAGCAGGTCCTCCAGCAGCCCGGGATGCTCGCTCTTGATGATCGAGCGCAGGCGGGCAAGGAAGGCATGGCTCTGGCGCAACTGCCCGACACCTGTATGGCGCCACTCATGGAATGCCGTATCGGGATCATCACTGGGCGGCGATGCGTCCCGCTCCAGGATCGTCACTTTCCGCCCCGTGGGCGCCAGCGTAAGGGCCGTGCAGAGACCGCCGATCCCTGCGCCGATGACCGCAACTGTCTCCGTCATCCGTCTATCTCTTTCAGGAAGGCAAGAATATGCGTATTGACCGCTTCGGGCGCTTCCTGCTGCGTCCAGTGGCCGACCTTCGGGATCAGCGTGTTGATGCGCAGGTCCGTCACGAAATGCGGCATCATCTTCAAAAGCTCCTCCGCCATCATGATCACGCCATCATTTGCGCCAGCGACGAAGAAGGCGGATTGCGAGATCGTCGTCGGCGAATCCTTGGTCAGCTCCCAGGTCAGGTCATGGTTGCGATAATAGTTGAGCGGTCCGCGCATGCCTGAACGCTCGAACTCGCCGGTATAAAAATCCAGGTCTGCCTCGCTCAGCCAGGCTGGAAGTGTTTCGGGCTCGGGCAGGCTGGAGAACATGTCGTCGTCCTCCGCCTTCGGCGGCAGGGCTGCCAAATCCGTTTCGCCGCCCGCCATGACGAGGAATTTCTTCAGGGCCAAGTGAATGTCGGCTTCGAATTCCGCTTCCGCGACGCCCGGCTCGAAAAAGTAGAGCTGGTAGAAGAACTGGCCCTTGTAGACTTCGCGCATCATCGCCATTGGCGGAACCGGCGACCGGGGCAGGAACGGCACGGACAGCGCCCCGACGGCACGGACGGTTTCGGGATGGTTCAACGCAGTGGCCCACGCCGTTGGCGCGCCCCAGTCATGCCCGATCACGACGGCCTTTTCATATCCAAGCGCCGGCACCAGGCCGATAATGTCATTGACCACTTCAACCTGGTTATAGGCCTCGATCTCCGACGGCTTGTCGCTCTTGCCATAGCCGCGCATGTCGGGCGCCACTACGTGATAGCCGGCATCCGCGAGGGGCTTGAACTGGTGCCGCCAGGAATACCAGGATTCCGGAAACCCGTGCAGCAGCAGGACAAGCGGTCCCTCGCCCGCTTCCGCGATATTGAGTTCGATCCCGTTGGTCGAGATCCGGCGTTCGGTGATGCCCGGCCAGCTCATGCGGCCACCTTCTTTTCGTCGGCACCTGGAAGAACTTCGCCACAGGCATCCTTGTAGCCATCCTTGGCCGTCCAGGCGATGCCGCCACCAACGATCACCGTGTCCACGCCATGCGAATCCCGCACATAGCGATACCCGTCGCCCGGCACGTCGTGCACGAATTTCTCTTCGCCCCGCTCAATCGTCGCCGCATCGAATACGGCAATATCAGCGACATAGCCTTCCTGCAGCAGGCCGCGTTGCGGGATACCCCAGATGGAAGCGGTGTCGGACGTGATCTTCTTCACGGCGGACTCGAGGCTCATGGACTCAAGGTCCCGGACGAAGTGCGAGAAGAGGTATCCCGTATCGCCATAGGTCGAGAAGGACAGGATATGTGCGCCGCCATCGCTCGCGCCGATATGGACCCGGGGATGATTGAGCAGGCCGCCGACGACCTTGTCATCATTGTGCCCCATGCCGGAGGACAGGAAATGCGCGTCCAGCTCCTCTTCCAGCGACAGGTCGATCATCGCTTCGACCGGCGTGGTTCCACGCGCCTTGGCAATCTCGCCCAGCGTCTGTCCGATATATTTCTGGTTCGCCTCGGTATTGGCGTGACGGAAGATCAGGGTTGGCCACAGAGGCCCGAGCGCTGATGCTTCCTGCAACAGTTGCGAACGTTTATCCGGGTCACTGAACGCGGCCATGATCTCCGCCGGCGTGCCGAAACGAATGATCCCGTACCAGGTCGGCATCCGCATGAACAACAGGCTCGGAACCGCAAAGCTGAAGCTGATGTCGATCGGACGCGTCTGAACCTGCGGCCAGACTCGCGCGCCCCTGTCAAACTGCTCGTCAACGCGCTTCATCACGCGCTCAACTGCATCGACATTGTCGGCATTGGCGAACAGGGGCGAGAAGGTTGTCGGGATATTGTACTTCAGCGACAGCTCGGCCAATTGGTCGAGACGCGCGATCGTCAGGTCCGCATCGTAGAATTCCGGCACGATCTGCAGCACCCGGCCATATTCGCCGAGAACGCTGGCCAGCGCATCGACTTCGCGGGCATCGGCGTAACGGCTCGGCACGGGCTGCAGGCGCTCATCCATATCGACATAGCTGGTCGACAGGCCAACGGCACCGGCGTCGAGACATTCGCGCAACACGCCCTGCATCTCGGCAATTTCGGCATCTGTCGCGGTCCGCTCCATGGCCGCATCGTTCATTACCCAGAGACGGATGACGCTGTGGCCGACCAGCGGCGCCACATTGATGGCCAGCCCCTTGCGGATACGCGTGATATAATCGGAGAAGGTTTCCCAATCCCAGACGACGCCTTCCTTGAACGCCTTCAGCGGCATCTCTTCGATCTGGTTGAACATGCCGACCAGTTTCATCCGGTGCTTGGCCTTGAGTGGTGCCAGCGACAGGGAGCAGTTTCCGGACACAATGGTCGTCACGCCATGGGACAAGGCAGGCTTCGCACATCCGTCCCACAGGAGCTGCGCATCGAAATGCGTATGAGGGTCAATGAAGCCGGGGGTCACGATCTTGCCGGCAGCATCGACTTCCGACCGCGCCGTTTCGGTAATCTTACCGATCTTGGCGATCCGGATTCCGTTGACCGCGACATCTGCTTTATAGGCAGGCGCGCCCGAACCGTCGACGACTTTTCCGTTTCTGATGACGAGATCATACATTGTCAGATCCTTCCCTTATTGTGTTCTTGTTGTGAGGTTCAATTCGAATTCATAAATCTGTTCGAGGACGCTTCCAGCGCATCGCGCACGTGCCCCCACCCTTTCCCGATCAGCTCGTCGGGATCTTTCACGCCGCATGATTCCATCAGGACCCGCACCGCATGCTCATCCAGCGGTACCAGCGACTCGCCGTCATTTTCATAGCGGAGCGTCACCACAAGTTCAGCATCGCCGTCATGGGCGGCGGCGAGTTGCACACGGCTGATGACAGCGCCGCTCATCAGGTCGCCAGCGGCGGCTCGATGAACACGACATCGCTCGGCAGGATCGGGTTGCCACCGCCGGGCGTTCCCATTCCACCGGCGGCCCGCATGAAGACATGCAGGTTCCAGCTCTGCAGCTTGGCCAGCGCCTCGTCGAGGGGAAGGTCCGGCAGTTCGCGTTTGGCGACGATGCTCCACGTGTCTCCCTCGGTCGGAAGAATGGATTTTCGTACGCGAGAGAGGTTATCGACTGGCATGAAGAAGGCTCCGTTGTTTTGCTAATTAGAACGCGTTCTAATTTTATAGCAAGGGATGCCCTAGAGGAATGGGGGGAATATTATCGCTTTTCGCATTCCGGATTTTGCGGGCCAGGCAGTTGAAACGGCATGGCGCGCGGCCGCGTTCAATATGCCCCCATGCCCGGCGGCAGCCATGCCTCGTTGATCCGCATCAACGCGCGCGACGATTATCCATGAAACGCTTGAGACAGCCCTTGCAGATGAGGATGATGCGATGCCTGAGACAGAAGAAATCCGGATCGGCGACCTGGGCCTGGCGGGGCTCCTGACGGTACCGGACGATGCCCGCGGGCTGATTGTGTTCGCACATGGCAGCGGATCCAGCCGCCATTCTCCGAGGAATACCCATGCCGCCCGCAGTTTCGAACAACTCGGTTTCGCCACGCTCCTGTTCGACCTCCTGACAGAAGGCGAAGCACGCGACCGTCGCAACGTTTTCGACATCCCCCTCCTGGCCGGCCGGGTCGGTCTCGCCGTTGACTGGGCCCGAACCCAGCCGCGCTTGAGCGCCCTGCCGATTGGCTTGTTCGGCGCCAGTACTGGCGGGGGCGCCGCGCTGGCGGCAGCCGCAGCATCTGCAAACGTGAAGGCTGTCGTGTCCCGGGGCGGACGCCCTGACCTTGCTGGCGAGGCATTGCCGCATGTGACAGCACCCACCCTGTTTGTCGTCGGCGGAAATGATCACGATGTGCTCAAGCTGAACGAGGAGGCTTCCAGCCGCATGTCCTGCGAACGGCGGCTGATCGTGATCCCGGGCGCGGATCACCTGTTCGAGGAGCCCGGCACTCTCGACCATGTTCTGGCGGTGACCGGCGCCTGGTTCCTGAAACATCTCTCACCCAGCGAGACCGTTTCGCTCCCGTTCACAGGCCGCGAACAGGCTGGCATCATGCTGGCGCGTGTTCTGGCCCGGCGGACATTTACGAACCCGGTTGTCTACGCCTTGCCGCGCGGCGGCGTGCCGGTCGCAAAGCCGGTTGCAGATGCGCTGGGCGCCCCGCTCGACCTCCTGATGGTGCGCAAGATCGGCGTCCCCTCGCAGCCGGAATTGGCAGCCGCGTCGGTCGTGGACGGGGAACAATTCGATATCGTGACCAATGAAGGCGTGATGCGCGCGACCGGCATGGATGAGCACCAGGTTGGCCAACTCGCCAAGGCCGAACTCAAGGAGATCGAACGGCGGCGCCGCATCTATCTTCCGGGAGTCAAACCGATCCATGCCGAGGGACGGTCTGCCATCCTGGTCGACGATGGTATTGCGACCGGCGCCAGCATGCGGGCGGCTATTCTCGCTGTCCGAAGACGCAAGCCTGCAGAAATCATCATCGCCGTGCCGGTCGCGGGACAGGACACCGCCAGGGAGCTGGGGGCACTGGTGGATGATGTCATCGTACTCGCCGTCCCGGATCGCTTCGACTCCGTCGGGAGATTCTACCAGGATTTTCATCAACTGACGGATCACGAAGTCGTCGCGATACTTGCCGCTTCAACGGTCAGCGAAGCCGACCCGGCTCTTGGACGTGACTGATGACCATTCTGCGACAATTCCCGAATGACGACCTGTCGCAAATGATCTGCGCCAGATCGCTTCGCCTGCCTGCAGAGGCCCCCTATGACGCACTAGCGGAAGCAGCCGACAGCTTCGCCGATGCGCGGGTCGTGCTCCTCGGGGAATCCACGCATGGCTCCTCGGAATTCTATCGCGCCCGGGCCGCCATCACCCAGAGACTGGTTGCCAGGCACGGCTTCCGGATTGTCGCCATTGAGGGAGACTGGCCCGACGCCGCTGAACTGGACCGGTATGTGCGGGCCCGCGAACCATGGGGGGAGCGCGATGCGTTCGTGAACTTTCCCCGCTGGATGTGGCGCAACCGGGAATTCGCTGACTGCCTGTCAAAGCTGCGCGAGTGGAATAATGGGCGGCCTGCAGACGACCAGGTCGCCATCCGGGGACTCGACGTTTACAGCCTCGACAAGTCGATCGCGGCCGTTCTGGAATACCTCGACCGCGTTGACCCGGTGGCCGCGGCGTCAGCTCGCGAACGGTATGCCTGCCTGTCGCCCTTTGTCGGCCGTCCCCAGATCTACGGCGCACAGGCCGTCAAGACCGGCGACACCTGCGAACAGGACGTCGTCCGGCAATTGGTGGCATTGCTCGAAGAGCGCTTGGAATATTCCCGGAAGGACGGTGATGACTTTTTCGATGCGGAGCAGAACGCACGCGTCGTATGGGCTGCCGAACGCTACTATCGTTCCATGTTCCTGGGGGCCGAGAACAGCTGGAACCTGAGAGATACCCACATGTTCTCGACGCTGACCCGGCTGCTCGAGCGCGCCGGACCGGATTCGAAGGCTATCGTGTGGGCGCATAATTCACATATCGGCAATGCCGGCGCCACGGCCATGGGCGAGCGCGGTGAAATCAATATCGGGCAGCTGTGCCGCGACCGGTTCGGAAAAGACGTCGCGTCCATCGGCTTCCTGACCAGCACAGGCACGGTCATGGCCGCCGACGACTGGGGCGGAGCGGCGCGGGTGAAGCAGGTCATCCCTGCACGGCCGGATTCATGGGAGCATGTCTTCGACGGGACGGCCTGCGGCGCCAGCCTGACCGATTGGCGCGATGATCCCGACCTGCAGGCGGCTCTCGACCATGTCCGCCTTGAGCGCGCCATCGGCGTCATCTACAGGCCCGAAACCGAACGCTGGAGCCATTACTTTGAAGCCAACCTCGCCCGGCAATTCGATGCCATCGTGTGGCTCGACAAGACCACAGCGGTCATGCCACTGCTCGGCGCTGCGCCGGAGGGCGCACCGGACACCTATTCATACGGGCTATGACCGGAAGAGCCCGGCAGGCCTGCGTGATGCTGGCTCAGCCTGAGCCGTCGCACGCCGTCACCCCCAGTGACGCATCCGACTGGCCATCGTCGCCATTGCCCGGTGCTTCAACCGCACCGCCTGACCGGAGTGACCGGCGTTTGACCCTCACGCCGTCAGCGATGTTCCGCGACGGATGCTCGATGACCAGGTCGCCCGGGCTGAGACCCGACACGATTTCAGCGGCGTGCCCGGTCATATGGTCTACCTGAACCGTCGTCAGGCGCGCCCGGCCACGCCGGAGCCGGTAAACCGTCCAGTCGGACCCGGACTTGAACAGCGCCGTCATCGGCACACGCACAATGTCGGGGGCAGACCAGACAACGATGTCGGCGCGTACGCGGAAGCCGTGGCCGAGGCGTCGCTCTGAACCGTCCATGTCAATCAGGACATTGACGCGCTGCTCTTCAATACCGAGCGCCGAAATCTTTGTGAACGCATAGGGTTCGATCAGGCGCACCTTTCCCCTCAGCGTGCCGCCGCCCCAGCCGCGAATGCGGACAATATCGCCCGGCGCAACATTGACGGCGTCCTCGGAAAGCAGGTCGACCATGATCTCGACATTGTCCGGGTCGCCGAGTTCGACCAGGGGCGTACCCACCGATACCGGGCCTTCACTGTCGCGGATGATACGCAGGACAACACCGGTGATGGGCGCGATGACCGGCAGGCCATCATCACCCGTACTGGCACCGGCTGGCATCAGCGCGGCTTCAGCCCGGCTCAATTCGTGGCGCGCGAGGTCCAGTGCGGCATGGGCCTGCTGCGTTGCGGCCGACAAGGTGCGATACTCGGTTTCGGCGCGTTCCAGCGCCTGCTGGGAGGCGGTACCTGTTTCAGCGAGCGTCCGGGTCCGGCTGAGGTCATCTTCTGCCCGCTTCTGGTCGGCGCGCCAGCGGCGCAGGTCGGCCTCTGCCGCCGTCACCGCAGCACGCGCAGAGCCTGCGGCGGCCCGGAGCTGGGCGGCGCTCCTGGCGTCAATCGTGGGCGCAGCCACGGGATATATCGACGCAATAACCGTCGACCCGGCTCGCACGCAATCGCCGGCCTTCATGTCGATACGGGAGAGCTGTCCGCCGGCTGGCGCGGATACGACAAACAGGTCGCGAATCCGGGCTTCTCCCTCGTCAGATATGGTGACATCCATCGGTCCGCTGGTTACTTCAACGAGATCGACCGGGACAGCCCTTGGCCAGAATGCCCAAAGCGCCAGCATCAACAGCAAGGCGGCAAGCGCCCCCCAGAAGACCATTCGGGATTTCGACATGGTATTACTCACGGGTCTTCAACACCTCAATCATATCCAGGTCGCGCACCCGGCGGGCGACAAGGATTGCCGAACCGATTGATGCAACCAGCACGATCAGCCCCGCCAAGCCATAGGTAGACGGCTGCAGCGCAAACGGAATCCGGTACAGTTCCGTCGACATGCCGCTGACAATGACGTTGGCGAAGCCGAGGCCAAAGACGGCTCCGACTGGCAAGGCGATCATGATCAGGATGGCGAGTTCGCCAAGCAGGATATGGGTCACTTCTCCCTCCGTGAATCCAAGTACCCTCAGGCTTGCAAGTTCCCGACCACGCTCCATCATCGCAATGCGGGCCGCATTATATACCACGCCTGCCGCAATGGAGCCGCCGATCAGCGCATAGATGGCCATCATGATATAAATGGTCTCTTCGAGTGTCGTTTCGAATGCGGCGATGGCCGGCTCCTGCAGTGACACGCTGGCAATACGCGGACGGGCAAGGACCTGTTCGCTGAAGGCCGCATTCTGATCCGGGTCGATCGCAAGAAAGGCGCCGGTCACTGTTGGTCGCTCCCCCAGCAGCCGGTTTACCTGTCGGATGTCCATATAGGCGAACGCTCCGATATCCTCCGCAACAATCGCCGTCACGGGCACATCGACGACTGGCCTTCGGCCCTCCAGCACGTCGACCGTGATCCGGTCGCCCCGACCTGCCGAAATCATGCTGGCCATCTGGTTCGACAAGGCGAGCCCACGTTCGGGCACCGGCACGATCTGTCCGTCGGCATCAAGCAACTGTTTCTGGTGTCCATCCGGCTGCAGGCCGACAATGACCGCGCGCTCATCATGTGGGCCATGGCGCAGCCGAACGTAGATGTTCCGGTTGCCTTCCACCTCGAGCACGCCCGTCAGGCGGCCGAGTTCCAGCAGGGCATCGGTTCCCTGCGGCTCAACGAAATTCACTGCAGCATCATAGGCGTCAGTCCGGTTGAACCTTGTGTCGAGCATCACATCGACGGAATCGAACGCAAACAAGGTACCGACAAGGAGAGCGACGGAGGCGGCGATCCCGAACATCGTCATGCCGGCCCGAAGTGGCCAGCGGGTGAGGTGCCGCGCGATCATGCGCGTTGGCGCATCCAGGCTGGGTGCGCCACTCATCTTTTCAAAAAAGCCGCGGCGGTAGATTGTCGGCGGTGCGGGGGACATCGCCTCCGCAGGGGAAAGACTGGCAGCCCTGAGGGCCGAGGTCAGAGCGCCCGCGATCGCAGCGGAAAACGCCGCGACGGCGCCAATCAGGAACGACGCTGGCGCAAGAGTCAGGACAATATCGGGGAACCGGAACGTATCGGAATAAAGATAGGTCATCAGACGAGCCAGCGCCCAACCGATGGCAAAGCCTGCCAGCACGCCGCCGCCCGTCAGGACGAGTGCGAATTTCACATAGTGCCAGCCGATTTCCGGACGTGTATATCCGAACGCCTTCAGCAGGCCGATCTGTTGGCGTTCGGTCGCGATCAGACGCGACAGGATCGCATGGATCAGGATCGCGGAGACGACGAGGAAAACCGGGGGGATAACCCGCGCCATGCTTTTCAGCTGTTGCATCTCGGATTCGATGAAGGCGTGGGATATCTGGTCTTCCCTCGCATACGCGCCGACCCCGGCAAAAGGCGCGAGCAGGATGTCGAGTTCGGCAATCACGTTCTCCGGCCGGGCATTGCCGGCAAGCGTCACGCTGACACTGCTGAACGCACCATCAAGGTCAAAGGCCGCCTCCAGCGCGCGGCGGCGCATCCAGAAAACACCGAAGCGTTCGTCGTCGGGCAGCAGGGCGCCCGGCCCCAACGTGTAAATGTATTCCGGTGAATCCCCGATGCCGACAAGCCTCAGGTCGCGCGCCCGGCCATTGATGATCGCTGATACACTGTCCCCGATTCCAACCGCGTTCGCCTCGGCAAACGCCTTGCTGACGACAGCTTCATCGGGCCGCGTCAGGTCCGGCCAACGGCCCTCGTACAGAAGTACGCCATTGAGGACCGGCTCGCCATCGTCCGGGATCGACACGAGTTGGCCATTGGCCGGTTCCTCGAGGCGCGCGATATCGAGCGTTACAATCCGCGAGATTCTCGTCTCGACCTGCTGGACGCCGTCTATCTGGCGTATCTCGGATGCCAGCCGTTCCGGCGCTCGTTTGACGTCGGCAAAAACGTCTGCGAACCGGTAATGCTCGTAATACATCTCACGGCTCTGCTGCAGTGACTGAAGCGTTCCCAGCGCCATGATCAGGATACCGACCCCGCAGGCAATGATGATCCCCACTGCGAGCGCTTGCCCCCGCATGTGCACGAGGTCGCGAAGCAGCTTCCTGTCGAGAGACGAAAGCAGGTTCACCAGGAAATCTCCGATGGCTTCCGGCGGCGCCCCATGTCTTCAGTGCTCGCAATCTTGCCGTCCGAAAAGCGGATCACCCGGTCCGCCATGTCGGCAATACCGACATTGTGGGTTATGATGAGTGTGGTCGCCCCGAGCGCACGGTTGACGTGTTCAAGCGCTTCCAGCACCCGCACGCCTGTCGCACTGTCGAGCGCGCCTGTCGGCTCATCGCACAAAAGGAGGTGAGGCCGCTTGGCAATCGCGCGCGCCACCGCAACACGCTGCTGTTCACCGCCCGACAGTTCCGCCGGGAAATGATCGATCCGGTCGGACATGCCAACCAGCGCCAGCGCCTCCTCTGCCGGAATCGGGTCTTCGGCAATCTCGGTCACGAGCGAGACATTCTCGCGGGCCGTCAGGCTCGGCACGAGATTGTAGAACTGGAAGATGAATCCGACATGCTGGCGGCGGTAGCGGGTGAGAGCGGCAGGACTGGACCCGGTCAGCGGCTCTCCCTGGAACAGGACGTCGCCGGAGGTCGGACTGTCGAGTCCTCCGAGGATGTTGAGCAGGGTCGACTTGCCGCTACCTGAAGGCCCCAGCAGGACAATCAGTTCGCCCTGCGCGATATCGAGGTCGACCCCTCGCAGGGCATGCACCTTCACTTCCCCCGTATCGTAGACCTTTGTCAGGTTCCTGGCCGTCATGAGGTTGGGGGGCATGAACTCCGAATACCTTGATGCAACGACCGGGAAGCGGCCTGGTTCAACGCAAGGACAGCACAGTCTGTCCGCCTCGCACACAGCACGCCCCCACACTCAGCATGATTTCACATATTTCTGCGTAGGGACAACTGCGAATGGAAACGGGCCGCCAAAGTCTCCGGACATCACATCGCTAATTTGACCAATCAGGCGCCGCGCTTCTTGATTCCAATCAATCGTCACGTCGTCGCGGCGGCGTAAGGTGACGCAGCATCGAACGATTGAATGATCGAACGATGGAACGAAAGCCTTGCTTTGATTGAGGAGTAGAAAAATGACGAGTCTGCAAAAGAAACCAGAAGACCGCGCACCCAGCCAGCCATTCGGATGGTTGCGCAGCGCTGATCCGGTTTCCCAGCTGAAAGCGGAGATGGACGACCTTTTCAGCAGCTATATTCCGGCGCTGCCCGCCTTTGGTCGCACCAATGGCGAACAGGCACTCACCCTTCCCACGGATCTCGACGTCAGCGAGACCGATGACGCAATCGAGCTCGTGCTCGACGTACCGGGAATCGACCGCAAGGATATCGACATCAGCCTGACTGACACGGGCGTAATGATCTCAGGCAAGCGCGAAGAGAAAAAGGAAGAAAAAGGCAAGAACTTCCATCGCATGGAGCGCGCCTACGGAACCTTCCAACGGCACGTGCCCCTGCCCTGCGAAGTCGATGCGGCGAAAGTCAACGCAACGCTGAAGAAGGGCGTTTTGTCGATCACATTGCCGAAATCCGAAACGGCTCGCCATCCGGCGAAGAAAATCACCATCAAATCCGATTAGAAGAAGGAGGCCGCCTGCCAGGCGGGATTGCACGATGAGTCACACAGGTTTGCACCAGTTCGATGAGGCGCTCCAGACTGCCAATGTATGGCTGAAGGATGTGATGGAGGTTCTCGGCTGGACCGAACCTGCCCAGGCCCATCAGGCCCTCAAGGTGGTCTTGCATGAAGTTCGCGACCGGCTGCCGGTGCCGCTGGCCGCGAACTTCTCCTCGCAGATGCCACTGATCGTGCGCGGCATATTCTTCGAAGGTTGGTCGCCGGGATCGGAACGCGCAGCGGACCGGTCGCTGGAGACGTTCCTCGCGCCGATTGCAGACGCGTTCAGGAACTTTCCGGGCGTCAAAGCCGACGCGGTCGCCGCCGCCGTGTTTGAAGTGCTCAGCATGTATATTTCACCCGGCGAAATCGAGAACGTGCTCCAGGCGCTCCCCAAGCCGATCCGGGATCTGGGCAAGGCGTCCATTCGCACCACGCCCACCGCCGGTCTATAGCTCCACCACCTACGCGATATGACAGGGTTGCATGCGCCCCTCTTGCAGGGCCACATGCGTTGGCCTGATATCAAGCGGATGCGTTGCGGCCCAGCCCGCCAATTCCTATGCGGTCACCAAGGACACCAATACATGACAGTCAAACTCCAGTTCCTCGGCGGCGTCGGCACGGTGACCGGGTCGAAATATCTGGTCGACACGGGCGAGGCGCGCATCCTGGTCGATTGCGGCCTGTTCCAGGGCTACAAGCAGCTGCGCTTGCGGAACTGGAAGGCGCTGCCGGTCGCCCCGGCATCGATTGATGCCGTCGTGCTGACCCATGCGCACATCGACCATTCCGGCTACCTGCCTGTCCTCGTCAAGAATGGTTTCCGGGGCAAGATACATTGCACCGAAGCCACGTTTGACCTCTGCGCGATCCTGTTGCCGGACAGCGCCTACCTGCAGGAGCGCGAAGCCGAGCGCGCCAATCGTTATGGCTACACGAAGCACAAGCCCGCCTTGCCGCTCTATGGCGAGAAAGACGTCAACCGAACACTCGAAATGTTTGACACATCGCCCTTCGACGCACCGGCCACCGTGGCAAAAAACGTGTCCGCGACCTTCCGTCTGGCCGGCCACATCCTCGGCGCGGCAATTGTCGAGCTCCAGACGCCCACGACCAGGATCGCCTTTTCGGGTGACCTCGGCCGCCCGAACGATCCGATCATGTATGATCCCACGCCGATCCGGCAGGCTGACTACCTGCTCGTCGAGTCGACCTATGGCAACCGCCAGCATGGGGATCGCAACGCTCAGGATGCCCTGGCCGACATCATCAATCGTACAGCCAAGCGCGGCGGCACAGTGCTCATTCCGTCCTTCGCCGTCGGGCGCGCCCAGACGCTGCTCTACCACATCCATGAGCTGAAGGTGGCTGGCCGCATTCCCGACCTGCCTGTCTATCTCGACAGTCCGATGGCAATCGATGCCACCGAACTCTTCTGCAAGCACGCCTACTGTCACAAGCTCAGCAGGACGCAGAGCCTGAACACATGCCATGTCGCAAAATACGTCCATGACAGCGAAGACTCAAAGGCCCTCGACTATGACCAGATGCCCAAGATCATTATCGCGGCGAGCGGCATGGCAACCGGCGGCAGGGTCCTGCACCACCTGAAATTCTATGCCCCGGATGCCCGCAATTCCGTGCTGTTTGCAGGCTTCCAGGCGGGCGGCACGCGGGGCGCAGCCATGGTCGCCGGGATTGACCGGATCAAGATCCACGGCGAGTACCACGACGTGCGCGCCGAAGTCGCCAGCCTCCACATGCTCTCGGCGCATGCCGACGCAGATGAAATCATGCACTGGCTGGAGGGCTTTGAATCACCGCCGAAGCAGACCTTCATTGTCCATGGCGAGCCCGACGCAGCCGATGCCCTTCGCCACCGGATCGAGGAAGAACTGGGCTGGTCCGTGATCGTGCCTGAACATAATGAAACGCAGAATCTCGACTGATGAACGCGCAATCCCCGGGCCCGCCAACCTTGACCAATGTGCTGACCGCGCGGCGCCTCGGTCTTGATACCCAGCATGAAACCATGGCGTTCGTTCAGGCAGACAGCCCCGTTTGCCGGTCCGAAGGGTTTTCCGCTCATTCCCGTGTCGAGCTGACTAATGGTTCCCGGTCCATTATCGCCACGCTGTACCAGACATCGACCGATCTCGTTTCCGATCATGAGATCGGCCTGTCGGAAGCCGCCTGGCACCTGCTCGGTCTTTCAGACGGCTGTCAGATTTCCATCAGCCATCCGGCACCGCTAGAATCGCTCAAAACGGTTCGGGGCAAAGTGTTCGGCCGGCGGCTCGACGCAACTGGCACACTGTCCATCATCACCGATATTGTCGCAGGGCGCTATTCGGACATCCACCTGTCCTCTTTCGTCACCGCATGTTCGGCCTTGCCGCTCGATGTCGCGGAAACCATCGCTCTCACCCGGGCCATGGTCGACACCGGCAGCCGGATGACATGGCAGCATACGCCCATCGCCGACAAGCATTGCGTCGGCGGCCTGCCGGGCAACCGCACCACTCCCATTGTCGTGGCGATCTGCGCCTCGCTCGGCCTGACGATCCCGAAAACATCGTCCCGCGCCATCACTTCCCCCGCCGGCACCGCCGACACGATGGAAGTTGTCACCGATGTCGACCTCGACCTTGAGAACATGCGGCGCGTCGTCGATCAGGAAGGCGGATGTTTCGTCTGGGGCGGCGGCATGCATTTCAGCCCTGCCGACGATGCCCTGATCCGTGTCGAGCGCGCACTGGATCTCGATAGTGAAGGTGCTCTCGTCGCATCCGTCCTGTCCAAGAAGATTGCCGCTGGCGCGACCCATCTCGTGATCGACATTCCGGTGGGTCCGACAGCCAAGGTCCGCAGCCAGGCCGCGGCCCTGTCCCTGCAATCCCTTCTTGATAAGGTCGCCGCCGAATTCGGCCTGAAAGTCCTCTCCCTCGTCACCGACGGCACCCAGCCGGTCGGGCGCGGCATCGGCCCCGCGCTCGAAGCGCGTGATATTCTCGGCGTCCTGCGCAACGTACCGGATGCCCCTGCCGACCTCGCAGACCGCGCCTGCCTGATCGCCGGTGCCCTGCTCGAACTTGTCGGCAAGGCCGATGCCGGCGCTGGCAAGGCCATGGCACTGGACGTCCTGCGCAGCGGAGCCGCCTATACAAAGTTCGAAGCCATCTGCCGGGCCCAGGGCGGGTTTCGCCAGCCGGCCCTCGCGGCCCACAGCCGTCCCGTGCTCGCCCCTGCACCCGGCCAGATCACGGCCATAGACAATCGCCGCCTGGCCCGCGTCGCCAAACTCGCAGGTGCGCCCGGCGACAAGACCGCCGGTCTTGATCTCCATGTCAGGCTGGGCGACAGGGTCAAGGGCGGGCAGCCGCTCTATACGCTTTATACGGAGACTCCCGGCGAACTTGCCTATGTCATCGACTATGTCATGGCCAATCCGGACATCATCGAATTGACGAAACCATGAAGCCGCTTCTGGTGCCCCTGCAGGATACCGCGCAAGTGTCCGCCCCTCTGGTCCGCGCCCTTGGTGCGGAGACCGCTGAAATCGACCTGCGCCGGTTCCCCGATGGCGAAACCTACCTGCGCTTCGATACGCCACCGGACGGCCGCGACGTCATCCTGCTTGCGGGCCTCGCCGACCCGGATGCAAAATTGCCAGCGCTTCTCTTTGCTTCGCAATCTGCCCGCGCCCTCGGCGCCACGTCAGTCGGGCTGGTCGCGCCATACCTGCCCTATATGCGCCAGGACAAGCGGTTCCAGCCGGGCGAGGCGATCACATCCGTGCATTTTGCGAAATGGGTCTCATCCTGCGTCGACTGGCTCGTCACCATCGATCCGCACCTGCACCGTTGGCATGCCCTGTCAGACATCTATGATATCCCTTCCATGGCAGCCCATGCGGCACCCGCCATGGCCGCATGGATCAGGCAGGAAATAGATACCCCCGTCCTGATCGGCCCGGATGCTGAAAGCGAACAATGGGTCTCGGAAATCGCCGCGCTGGCCGGCGTGGACCATATCGTCCTGACCAAGACCCGGCATGGCGACCGGGACGTGGACATCTCGCTCCCCGATCTCGAAAGATGGCGGCACCACACGCCAGTCATTGTCGATGATACGATCTCAACGGCCTCCACCATGATTGCGGTGACACGTCAGCTCGTGGAACGAGGTTTTCGACCCCCGATATGCTGCGCAGTGCATGGCATTCTTGCCGATGGCGCCCAGAAAGCGCTGCTGGAAGCGGGTGCCGCCCGTATCGTAACGAGCAACACCATTTCGCATCCAAGCAACGCCATCGATGTGAGCGGCATTCTGGCAGACGCCACGTCCAGCCTGCTCAGTCAGACCAGACCATCGCAGACATGAACTGCCACGCAATGGCCGAAACCTCACCTATTCTTTCGCAAGTGCCGTCTCGATGAACTCGATCGTGCGATGGGCATAGTCCTTCTGGACTTCACCGCAAACCCGCTTCTTTACCTGGTCTGGAAGCGCGCTGCGCAATACGCCGAGCGTTCGGCTGTCGGACACGATAACGAGATTGTCGAACCGCTTGTCAGTCTCCCACCGGCCAAGTTTCTCGGCCAGGTCCTGCGCAAAACGGGTCTCCTCGAGCTGGTGCCAGTCGGTTTCCTGGGTCGTCCCGCGCCGGTCCGGCGAGATGGCGAACCGTCCCGGCCGGTCCGTGCCGTGATCGCTCGTCGCTGGATTGACCAATTCGTCATGGGCAACCACGCGCAGGTCCATGATATCATCGTCGCCATTGTTTTCGAGCAGCAGAAATTTGCCACTATCGCACACAAGCACCCACGTTCCGTTTTTGAGCTTCATGGCAACCGTCTCCTGTTTTCTGTTTCCCGATTGAATATCCCATAAGAGAGGGGCTGGCGACAGGACGTTTGATTTCCATCAAGCTCCGCTGCCCCCTATTTCCAGCGCCCCGGGCGGCGATACCATCCACGCTTGGTGTGTATCCAGCGATCAGGCTCCCACACGCGAGCGCGCGGATGAGGCTCCCAGAAACCAGCGACCCAGACGAACTTCGCCCCCGTCCAGTTCCAGTATCCGTCGATCCAGACAGCTGCCGCAGAGGGTCGCGGAGGCAACTGAACCTGTCGCGGCGGCGGCGGCGCCGAGCGAACATAGACAATGCCGGTATCGGAGACGACCGGCCCATGCCCATAATATGGATGATAATGTGTGGCGCAGCCCGCAACTCCCAAGGCGCAAGCGCCCAGCAGGCAGGCTATTGTCTTTGGCTTCAATGACACGGCCTGATCTCCTCCACGGGCTCGCGACGTCACAATTCATCCCTATGCCAGACGATTTGCCGAGCAGGTTGATCTCGCTCAAGCGCAGCGCGATGACCCTCCGCATGTTACGATAGGCCTTGCGCGCCTGCCGTCCTGGATGCCTCCCTTCGGCCCGGCGCCAGACGCCCGATTTTGCGCGTCTCGCACCTGAGAACCCTTCGATCGCATCCGTCGCTTTGAGCAATACGGCCTCTTCTAGGTAGTTTCCCGCAATTCAATTTTCGCGTGATGCGCCATCTTGTCTGGGAGAGACCGAACCGGTGATCCACCGCAGACCATAGACAAAAGGAGGCAGAAAATGACCGCTCATACCATTATTCAACTCCCTGCTGCACGCACTGCTGGCGGCCGCGCGTCAGGTGCGCACCGGGACGAGCATGGTGTCCCGCGAAACAGGCTGCGTTTTGCGCCGCAGGAGCATCTGTTCTTCCAGGGGGACCGGCCGACCGGCGTGTTTCAGATCATTTCAGGCACGGTTATCGTTTACAAACTGATGGCTGATGGGCGGCGCCAGATTCAGGATTTTTCAAGCGACGGAGATTTTCTCGCGCTGACCTTCGCCGAATTGCACCAGCTCAGCGCGGAGGCCCTGACGGATGTCGAGGTCGACTTCATCGCCCGCGCCAGTTTTGACCGCGCGCTGCAAGACAATGCCGTATTCCGGCGCAGCATCTTCATTCTGATAGAAGACATGCTGGATGCCTCACGCGAGCAAGCGCTTCTGCTCGGGCGCAAGTGCGCGATGGAGCGCACGGCGACATTTCTTCTCTTCCTCGACAGCCGCTTCGCCGACCCCGCGACGGGCTTTGCCGACATCCGGATGAGCCGCTGCGACATGGCCGACTATGTCGGGCTGACACTGGAAACGGTAAGCCGCATGATGAACCAGCTCAAGCGGGAAGGAATCATTGAACTGCCACAGTCGAACCGATTTCGGATATCTGACCGAAAACGCCTCATTGCCGCTGCCGGCGACCTCCCTGAAGACGAATATGCGTCCGTAGTGGGTTACTTGATAATGCGGGCGAATGACCGCCAAATACGAGAGGGGCCTATTCTCATGACACAAAGCACTGCGGAGCAAGGCGATCCGCTCGACGCCTTCGCCTCAATCTTCTCTCGCGCTGAAGGCGCCCCGATAGCGACAGCAATTGTTCACCCGGTTAGCCAGAACCCGATCGCGGCCGCTCTCGACGCGCAAGCGGCTGGCCTGATCAAACCGATCCTGGTCGGGCCGGAGCAGCGCATTCGCGCGGCAGCAGATCAATTCAGTCTCGATCTGGCAGGCGCCGAGATCATCGACACCCCCCACAGCCACGCCGCCGCCCAGACGGGCGTCGATCTGGTCCGGGCCGGCAAGGTTCAGGCCCTGATGAAAGGCAGCCTGCACACGAACGAACTGATGGCCGCCATTGTTGCCCGCAACACCGGCCTGCGCACGGACCGCCGGATGAGCCACGTCTTCGTGATGCAGACTCCAGCCTATCCGAAATACCTGCTCATCAGCGATGGTGCCCTGAATATCGCACCGGACCTGCACACCAAGAAATGGATCGTCCAGAACACCATCGACGTTGCCAATGCCATCGGAATCGGCTCCCCGAAGACCGCAATCCTGGCCGCCACCGAAGAAGTCGATCCCCACATGTCTGCCACCATTGACGCCGCCGCGCTCTGCAAGATGGCCCAACGGGGACAAATCACCGGCGGCGTGCTCGATGGTCCTCTCGCCTTCGATCTGGCTGTCTCGAAACAGGCCGTGAAAATCAAGCGCCTGGTCTCGGATGTCGCCGGCGACGCGGATATTCTCATCGTGCCGGATATAGAAGCGGGCAACATGCTCGCCAAGCAGCTCGACTACCTGGCCGGTGCCGCCGCGGCAGGCCTGGTTGTCGGCGCCCAGGTTCCGATCATCCTGACCAGCCGGTCCGACAGCGTGACCGAGCGGCTTGCCTCCTGCGCGCTGGCCAAATGCTACCTTGCCTGGAAAGCTGGCAAGCTATGACCCTTTCGCAGGTCGCGAATTCCTTTACCGGTTCGTCCAGCCTGAAATTGTCTCTCTGCAGGAATGCCGCATAATGCCGCCTGCCGCTTGCTGAATGGAAGGCTCTGGATATTTCCCGATGATACCTGAGACACCCCTCACCGGTCTGCTGACTGCGCTCGGCATCGGCTTGCTGATCGGGCTGGAGCGCGGCTGGAAAGATCGGGCCGACCCCGACGGCTCGCGCGTCGCCGGGTTCCGGACCATCGGACTGATCGGATTTCTGGGTGGTTTGTGCGCCCTCATCGATACGGGAAATGGCCTTGTCATCGCGGCCGGCCTTGTCGGGCTCGCGCTGCTCTTGCGGGAAGGGTTCGAAGCCCAGATCGACGCCACCCGCATCGTCAGTGTCACGACAATGGTGGCCGCACTCAGCGCCTATGCGCTCGGCGCCCTGGCGGTGCTCGGCCACTCTCCGGCAGCAGCAGCCGGCGCCGTGATCGTGGCATTCGTGCTCTGGCTGAGAACGCCCCTTCACGCCCTGCTGCACCGGATCGAGGAGAAGGAACTCAGCGCTTTCCTTCGCCTGTTGCTGATCTCGGTCGTCGTCCTCCCCGTGCTGCCCGACCAGTCCTATGGGCCCTATGACGCGTTCAATCCGCGCGCAATATGGTGGATGGTCGTCCTGATCAGTGGATTGGGGTTTGTCGGCTATCTCGGCGTCAAATGGCTGGGTAGCCGGCGCGGCATTGGACTGCTGGCCATCGCGGGCAGTTTTGCCTCATCAACGGCCGTGACCCTGTCCTTTGCGCGGTTCAGCCGGAACCACGCGGGAGATGCGCGCGCCCTTGTCGGTGGCACGGCCCTGGCTTGGGCAGGCATGATCGTCCGCACGACCGTCATTCTCGGCGCGCTGGCGCCGACCCTCGTCGCGCCCATCGCCCTCCCATTCGGGTTCATGCTCATCGTCGCATTGGCGATTGCGGCAATGTTCCTCCTGCGCCGCGGAACACAGGCCGCGCCTGACCTCGTCCTGTCCAATCCGCTCGATGTCACGTCTGCATTATTCTTCGCTGCCATTCTGGCGACGGCGCTCCTTCTGTCGAGAGCTGCTGCCGACATGCTGGGGCCAACAGGGGTTTACGGCGTCGCCCTTGTGGCGGGCGCCGCAGATGTCGATGCCATCAGCCTGTCCATGATCCAGATGAGCGCGAAAGGGCTGAGCGCCGGAACCGCCGCTGTCGCCGTCGCGCTGGCGGCGATTGCCAATACGCTGTTGAAAGGCACGATAGCACTGGTCGCGGGCGACGGCGCTTACAGGCGGCGATGCGTGGCGGCCGCATTGCTCATGGCGCTGGCGGGCGCAGCCGGTCTGGGCGTCGCGGTGTCCATTGGACTGGTCTGAGACCAGGCGGCTGGCTACTGCGCCACGAAACCGCCATCCACCGGAATGTTCGTGCCCGTGACGAACGACGCACGCGGCGAGCAGAGCCAGACAATCAGTTCGGCCACTTCCTCCGGCGCGCCAATATGCCCGATCGGGTGCGTCGGATCGAGCATCTCGCGGGACGTCATCTTCCCGTCGCTCGATTGCTCTGCAAGCGAATCCAGCATGCGCGTATCGATCCCGCCGGGGCAGACCGAATTCACGCGGATTCCCGCCTTGCCATATTCGAGCGCGGCATTCTTCGTCAGGCCGTTCACGCCATGCTTTGACGCCACATAGGGGCTGAGCCCTGCAAACCCGACAAGCCCGGCCACCGAAGCGAGATTGACGATGGCCCCGCCACCGGATTTGGCCATCTGCTCTATCTCGGCCCTCAGGCACAGGAACACGCCTTTCAGGTTGACCGATATGATCCGGTCGAAATTCGCTTCCGTCTGCTCTGCGAACGGCGCGATCATGCCTTCTATCCCGGCATTGTTGCAGGCGCAGTCGATGCTGCCGAACGTCTTGACGGTCCGCTTGACCAGCGCATCGACATCCTTGGCCTGCGACACGTCGGCCCGCATGAAGAAGGCCTCACCGCCCGCCGAGGCGATCAGGCGAACCGTTTCCTCGCCGCCCTCGACATTCACGTCCGACACGGCGACCCGGGCGCCCTCAGCCGCGAACCTGAGCGCCGTTGCGCGCCCGATACCCGCTCCGGCGCCCGTGACCAGCGCGCTCTTTCCGTCAACCATTCCCATCATTCCCTCCCTTTTTCCGCTTCAGGAATATTCGTAGTCATCGACGGAATAACCCATCTGGTTCAGTCCCTCGATAAGGTACGTGCTCGCGAGCGGCGTCTCTGCAAGATACTTGGCCAGGTGCATGTCGGCGACATCGGCGGCCTGATGGCGCGCTGTCGCCCACTCCTCCGGCCGGTAGTCGCCCCGCCCCACCCACATCAGGGCGAGCAGGTCTCTCTGGGCATCGACATTCAGCAGGTTCACGGCAGCCGCAAGCGCTTCAAGCGCCGGATCTGCCGGATCCTTCTCTTCCTGTTCGAGCAGGTCCTCTTCGTCTGCAAAGGCCTCATCGCCTGAATATTCCTCGCCCGTCGGATCGATGTCCTCCGTGTCGAACTCGCGGACGAGCATGGCAATCTGCATTGCGTCGGCCGGATCGAGAATGAGGTCGAAATTTCGCACAAACATGGGAATGTCCTTTTCTGTTTCTGGCCGCTCAATCGCCGCGCAGGTGAACCGCAACCGCCTGAGGCCCCTTCTCGCCCGGCTCGACCCGGAACGTGACATCGTCGCCGACTTTCAGCGCCTTGAACTGCGCGTCGGTGACCGAGCGCGCCTGAAAGTAACATTCCCGTCCGTCTTCCGCGACAATGAACCCGGCCCCCTCCTCGGCCAGGAACCGCGCGATCTTGCCGGCGACCCGCGTGTCGTCACTGGCCCCTTCGGCCCTGTGGTCAGGCTTGAGCTTCTTGATCTGTCGCTGGGCCGCCTTGAACGCATCCCGTACGCTGACCAGGACATCCTCGTGTGCATGATTGTCGTCGGCCACGTGCGTGACGGCAATATCCTTCCGGCCCGGCGCGGTCAGGTGAATCCGGACCGATGCCAGTCCGCCTGCACGTTTGTGCCCGCTCGGGCCGTCCACCAGAACCGTGCAGGAGGTCAGGTCCGGGTCGATTTTTTCAAGCTGGCGGATTTCCTTGGCGATACGGTCCTGCAAATGCCGGGACGGTTCAATGTTCCGATAGGAGATTTCAGGGTCGATTTTCATGGATACAACAGAGCACGGCTTCGCCGCACTCGAATTGATCCTTGTCATCCGCGTGATATTTTTTAAGCGCTGATGGCCTCCGGCTCAGCTATCCTGGAAAGCTTCCGCAGAACTGAGACGCCACATCTCCGCTATCTGATCGGACAGCGTCACCGGATCAAACGGTTTGGGAATGACCCCTACCGCACCCAGTTGCATATACGACTCGCGCTCGTGCACCTGGACCCGCGCTGTCATGAACACCGCCGGAACATTGTCGCCACCCGGCATGGACCGGATGTTCTGGAGGGTCTGAGGCCCATCCATTTCAGGCATCATCACATCCAGCAGCAGCATCTGCGGCGCAAATCCGGGAAACGCCGCTATGGCTTCGGCCCCGGAAGCGCAATGACGCACGTCGAATCCACCGAATGCCGTCAACACCATCTGCGCCAGCTCGGCGATGGTCGGATCGTCTTCCACATAGAGAATTTTGTTCAGGCCGCCTGCCATTTGGTATCTCCCGTTGTCTCTGTATTGGCGCAGGTTGGAAGAACGATCACAAACGTCGCTCCCTGCCCTTCCACGCTCTCGAATGAAATCTCGCCATCGAGCATTTCGATGATGGTTTTGGTGATGTTCAGCCCCAGCCCGGATCCGCCGGTGGACCGTGTTGCTGAACTGTCGGCCTGCGCAAATCTCTGGAAAATCTTGTTCCGGAACGAGGCCGGGATACCGGGACCGCTATCGGAAACAGATACCCGAATGTGCGTATCCGACTGACCGGCAATTTCAATCCGCACCGTCTCACCTTCCGGTGAAAACTTCGCAGCATTCGACAGCAGGTTCACGAGCGCCTGATTGAAGCGGGATGGGTCCACCCGGCAATGGGCGTTCGGAACTTGTGTGTCCAGACTGAAGACCACGCGATACTTTTCCGCCAGGCTCTGGTGTCGCTCCACGATGTCGTTCACCAGGGCGACCATTTCGCAGGTCTTTGGATGGAACTCCATTTTCCCGGCGGCAATCTTCTCGACATCCAGGATATCATTGACGAGCAGCCCAAGCCGCTGCGAGCCTTCCAGCGAGATATTGAGCAGGCGCTCCTCCTTGGGCCCGACCTTTCCCTGGAGCATGCTCTGCAATATGCCCAGAGCGGCCTGGATTGACGTCAGCGGCGTCCGCAACTCGTGATTCACTGTCGACACAAACTCGCTCTTGAGCGTGTCCATCTGTTTGCGTTCGGTAATGTCGCGAACGATCCCGACAAACACGATCTGTCCCCCGGCATCGACCTTGCTGACAGATACTTCCATCGGGAATACGGAGCCATCCTTTCGATGCCCATCGACCTCGCACGTGACACCTATCGTGTCCTCCGAACCCGATTTCCGGACCTCGCCGAGACGACGATCATACTGCGTGAAAATGTCGTCCGGCATTAACTGGCCGATGTCCCGTCCGATGACATCTTCAAACGGAAAGCCGAACATTCGCTCCGAGGACGAATTGTAACTCTGAATGGCGCCGGCCTCGTCAACGGTAAAAACGCCATCGACGACATTATCGAAGATCGCCCGGATTTGCGCTTCGCTTCCGGTCAGGTTCTGGGCGAGAGACTGGAAAGCGACCGCCAACTCTCCGATTTCATCATCCCGGCCGACCGGAAGATCGGGAACATCGCCTGAATGGCTCGCCTCTCGGACAGATCTTGTCATGCGCAACAGCGGCCCAGTCAGCTCCGTCGCAGCCCAGGCGGCAGCCCCGAGCGAAAGCGCAATGAGTACAAGGGCGAGCAGACCGCCCTCGTTTCTGATCTGCCTGGACCCTGAAAACAACTCGTCGTTCGGGACTCGAATAGACATGATGAGATGCGAATCATCCAGCCGTTCGCTGATCGGCATTCTCACCGAATAGACAAGTTCATCACCCGTCCTTGCGACCCACGAATCCGCCCCGCGCTCTTTTCCGGGCAGCAGTGCCGCGAGCAGCTTGTCGCCGTCTCCCGCCCCGGCATTCTGATAGCGAAGATCAGCCACGGTCCCGTCGGAAAGCTGCTCCATATAGTCACCCGCTTCGTTCGAAGCGATGACATTGCGGGCGATGTTTATCGCCTCGAAGCGGCCGCGAAGCATGGCGGCATAGTTGGCATTGATGACGACCATACCGAATATATCCCCCTCCATGTCGAAAATCGGCACGACGACTCGGAGCGTGGGAACGAGCTCGTCATCCAGCTGCCCGAGTTCACGGTTGTAGGTCACTTTTGAAAAATAGGCTTCGCCCGGCTTCAGCGTCAGCGCCTTCTGGAAATAGGATTCCCCGGATTTCACCTGCAAGGATGAAACCGGGACCATTTCGATCCCGTCATCTTGCCGGTTGACGCGCACCAGTTCCTTGCCGTCATCGTGGACGCCGATATAGCGGATCTGTGTATAGCTTGTCCGCGCACTCATGACCGAGGCGAAAATGGCTTCCAGGCGCTGTCGCCATTGCACAGTCGTAGAGCCGTCAAATGGGTCGATACCATCGTGGTCCGCACTTCGCAGCATCCCCTGGATTGGCGGCGTCCGAGAGATGACGAAGGCGTCGTTTTCGATTTCATTGTACGCGCTCTTGAAGTCCAGCGCGACCAGCTGCGTTTCATGGGCAACGTTTTCGATGGCCATTTCATAGGAAATGCTCGTTGTACGCATCACCAGCAAGACGCCTAGCGCGACGGACGTCAGGAGCGATACGCAACAGGCAAGGACAATGATCCTGTTTCGCAAGGAGCCCGGAAAAAAATCGCGCCAGAATGTCTTAAGAATGTTCATCAAAGCTCTCGTTTCAGCGCCCCCGAATGCATCGAGCGCGACAGATTTTTCGCAACGCTGGGTGGGAAACATGTAAAAACATTTACCTTGGCTGCTATTCGCAACGGGCAAACAGGAGGCTCAACCGCTGCCAATCGCCGCAACCACAGGGTAACAGTCTGTAAGGCGGCCAGCTGCAACGTCTGGCATGATGGCATCAAGGATACAGCTCCGGGTCGCTCTCGTGCGTTTTTGACAAAGCCAACGCTCCGGCTAGGCTGGAGGAAACGGGAGTACGAGGATGCCTCAACCAGATGTTCTGCCGGTACGCGAAGCCGTCGGCGTTTTTCAGAGCGAAGAAGCGCTTCAGGCGGCGATTGACGACCTGCTGTCGCATGGTTTTGACCGGGCAGAGATCAGCCTGCTTGCGCGCTCCGATAGTGTCGAGCAGAAATTGGGCCATGCCTACCGGAAAGTGGCCGAGGTAGAGGACGATGCGGCTGTGCCGCGGATCGCTTATGTCGCCGAGGAGGATGTGGGCAATGCGGAGGGCGCCGTCATCGGAACGCTGATGTATGTCGGTGCGCTTGCGGGCCTGATCCCTGTCGTCGCATCCGGCGGGGCCCTGGCGGCCGGACTGGTTGCGCTTCTCGTTGGCGGCGGCAGCGGCGCGGCGCTCGGGGCCGCCCTGGCCCGTATCATCAGCGGCGAACATGCCGAATACATCGCCGACCAGGTCGAGCATGGCGGCCTGGCCTTGTGGGTCCGCACCTGGAATGAGGGCGACGAGGCCCGCGCAACCAAAATCCTGAAAGCGCATTCCGGTCAGGATGTGCACTTGCACGGCCTGCCAGACCTGCACCCTGTTCTCGAGGACCGCTATCTCGGTGCGATTTCGGCAGCCGAAGCCGAAGCCTATCGCGATACGGGTTTTGTCCACTCGGGCGACGATGAATATTACGTTTCGGGCAAGGTGTTCTCAAGCGCCGAAGAGGCGAGATCCTATGCCGAACGATTGAAATATCTCGACTCCCTCTATGCATCGGCCCGCTCGGAAAACATCGATCTGAACGCGGCCCTGATCGATCCGGCGGATACATTCCATACAATCGGACATCTGTTGGCCGCGCCCTTGTCAGACGCGATCAAACTGGAGCTGCTCAAGCGCTGGGCGTATGATGCAAAGCAGCTTGAAATAGCAGAAGGCGAAGGCATGATCGCGCCGACCAATGGCGACAAGCTCCAGGATATCGCATTGGCGATTGCCGACCTGAAAACGCCGACCTGACACCCGGCGTCCAGCCCGAACATCACATTCCTTCTGTCTGCCTGATTTGCGGCCCCGATCGCGCAACCGCGCGAGAAAGGGCTTGGCGCGGATAATGTTAGCGTGCAACAAATGGCAAAACAAAGCGGAGCCGCATACGTCGGCTCCCGGTCCTTGGAGGAGGCGCGCATGATGATGTTCACCCACAAAACCATGAAGCAATATCGGGAAACAGCGGGCATCGCCGCGCTGGCGGTCGGGCTTTCTGCCTGCGCCGGAACGTCCGCCTTGTCGGTGCCTGACACCGCGACAGGCACCGATCTTGTTGAAGCCGTGACCTACGAATATCCCTTTCGCGATCCTTCCCTGAGTCCCGAAGCACGCGCCGCATATCTCGTCAGCCGCCTGACCCTCGAGGAGAAGGCCGCCCAGATGTACGACAAGGCCGCCCCCATCGAACGGCTCGGCATCCGCAAGCACAATTGGTGGAACGAAGCCCTGCACGGCGTTGCCCGCGCCGGCGAGGCGACCGTCTTCCCGCAAGCCATCGGCCTCGCCGCGACATGGGACGAGGATCTGATGCTGGACGTAGCCACGGCCATTTCCGACGAGGGCCGCGCCAAGCACAACAATTTTGCCCGTCAGGGCGTCTACGAGATGTATACCGACCTCACTTACTGGTCGCCGAACATCAATATCTTCCGCGATCCGCGTTGGGGCCGGGGGCAGGAAACCTATGGCGAGGATCCGTTCCTCACGGGCCGCATGGCCACCAATTTCGTCAACGGCATCCAGGGCGACGACGACAAATACCTCAAGGCCGTCGCGACCGTGAAACATTTCGCGGTCCATTCCGGGCCTGAGCCGACACGGCATTCCGACGATTACAATCCGACCGAGGCCGACCTGCACGAAACCTATCTCGGCGCCTTCAAGGCCGCCTTCGACAATACGCAGGTCGCATCAGTGATGTGCGCCTACAACGCCTATCGCGGCGCTCCGGCCTGCGGCAGCGAAGAACTCATGGTCGACATCCTGCGTGGCGAACTCGGCTTCAACGGTTATGTCGTGTCCGATTGCGGGGCGATCGGTGATTTCTATTACGACCTCGCCCACAAATACGTCAAAACCCGTGCCGAGGCCGCAGCCCTCTCCGTGAAAATGGGCACGGACATCAATTGCGGCGACGGTGAAGGCAACAAGATGGACGCCCTGCCCGAAGCCGTTGCGCTTGGCCTGATCGACGAAGCGACGATCGACAGAGCCGTGACGCGGCTGTTCACGGCCCGGTTCCGCCTCGGCGAATTCGACGCCGGCGTGCCCTATGCCGACATTCCCTACAGCGTCGTGGCGAGCGAGCAGAACCTCGCCCTCTCCGCCGAAGCGGCCCGCGACTCGCTCGTGCTGCTGAAGAATGACGGCGTCCTGCCGCTGGCCGAAGGCACGAAGGTCGCGGTCATCGGCCCGAACGCCGACAATGAGCTGACGCTTGTGGCGAACTATTTCGGCTACCCGACCGCACCCGTCACGGCGCTTGAGGGCGTGATCGCCAAGGCAGGCGCGGAAAACGTCGTCTATGCGCCCGGCGCGGCGCTGGCAGGCAACGTCTTCGGCAACAAGAAGCCCGTCGAGGCGAGCGTTTTCAAGCATGCTGACGAGAACGGCGACTTGCAACCCGGCCTGACGATGACGAGTTGGGACAATGCTTCGCGAGACGGCGATCCGGTGTCTGTCACGGTCGATGCACAGATCGATCACCACTGGAAAACCTCGCCGATCAACGGCGAGATCGCCGATGAATTTGTGATTGTCTGGACAGGCTTCATCGTTCCGGAAACCGATGGCGCCTACAGCTTTGGGGTTCCCAGAATGTCCGAGGCCGCGGTTGACGGCAGGAAGATCACAGATGGCCCGATCAAGATGAAGGCAGGCGAGGCCTACCCGGTCGAATATACGCTGAACGCCGTGCGGGACTGGCCGGTCAACACGATCGAACCGATCGCAAAACTGTCATGGGTGAATACATCCCGCGACTGGGCTGGCGAGGCGCTGGATGTCGCCAGGGACGCCGATGTCGTGCTGTTCTTCGGCGGCATCGATGCCGATCTTGAAGGCGAGGAAATGAGTGTCGAGATTGACGGCTTCCTCGGCGGCGACCGCACCCACCTCAAACTACCGCAAGTGCAGGAAGACCTGCTGAAGCAGCTGCACGCAACCGGCAAGCCGGTCGTGCTGGTCAACTTCTCGGGCAGCGCCGTGGCGCTCAACTGGGAAGCCGAAAACCTGCCGGCCATCGTGCAGGCCTTCTATCCCGGCGAGAGCCAGACAGTGACATTCGACCTGTCACCCGAACGGCTTGGCTATTTCAACGACGAAGGCGCGCTTGTCGCACCGGCGGGCATGTCAGCGACGCTCTCGCTCGGCGGCGGCCAACCGGGCTTTGTTGAGGATACCGGCGCGACATCTGCCCGCGTGACCTTCACTGCCGACTGATCCAGCCCAGAAAGGCTGCCAAACCACCAGACAAGGGGCGCTGCTCGTGAAGAGGAGCGCCCTTTTTTTGTCCGGAACCCGGCCGGCCGGCGTCATCGCAGCACGCAGCCCGAATATTGAGAATGACTTGCATACGCAATTTGCGCCTGCTAGGGACCGTCACATCCTTCCACCAACACCGAGAACCGCTTGACCTCCCTGCTGACTGAATCCCCCTCTCAGGCCGCAACAGACCGCGCGCAGGCCAAGGCGGGCCAGCGCCGGATGCGATATGCGTTCTGGAAACGCCAGATCCGCACGGTGCACTGGATGTCCGGCGCCGTCTGCCTGGCCGGCATGCTCCTGTTCGCCGCGACGGGAATCACGCTCAACCACGCGGCCGACATTCCGAGCCGTCCCCATGTCAGCGAAGTGGAAACCACGCTCGCGCCGCCCCTGCTCGCCCTGCTCGAAACCGGCCCCGACACGGGCACGACACCGGCGCTCCCCGTCGCCGTCGCCCGCCAGCTCAAGACCGAACTCGGCGCCGATATCGGCGGCCGGCAGGCGGAATGGACCGACGTCGATGTCTATGTCGGCCTGCCCCGTCCCGGCGGCGACGCCTGGCTCAGCATCGATCGCGACACCGGCGAGGTCGCCTTCGAGACCACCAGCCGCGGCGCCGTCGCCTATCTCAACGACCTGCACAAGGGCCGCAACACGGGCACCGCCTGGTCGTGGTTTCTCGACATCTTCGCCGTCGCCACAATGCTGTTCTGCCTGTCGGGGCTCTGGCTCCTGCAGATCCACTCGGCACGGCGCGCCACCACCTGGCCGCTCACCATCGCGGGCTTCGCGGTGCCCGTCCTGCTCCTTCTTTTCTTTGCCCACATGTGAGGACCCCATGCGCGTAATCATGACCCTGGCCGGAATGGCTCTCCTGACCGGCCCCGCCGTGGCTGACTCGATGGAGATCGGCATCGGCGTCCCGCAGCTCAACGTCGCTGAATACCACCGGCCCTATGTCGCCGCCTGGATTGCCCGGCCCGACCAGACCGTCGCCGCCAACCTCGCTGTTCTCTACCAGCAGGAACGTCGCGGCGAAGACGAGGGCGAAACCTGGCTGAAGGATTTGCGCCAATGGTGGCGCCGCGCCGGCCGCGACCTCACCATGCCGGTCGATGGCGTGTCCGGTCCCACGCGTGGCCCCGGCACCCACAGTATCAATATCGCTGGCGACTCGCCCGCCCTGAAAGCGCTCGAACCCGGCGACTACATCCTCAATGTCGAGGCGGTCCGCGAAGTCGGCGGACGCGAAATGGTGCAGGTGCCGTTCACCTGGCCGGCCAATGGCGCCGCGCCGCTGACCGTGTCGGGCGAAACCGAGCTCGGCCTGATCACGCTCACGCTGACCGACGAAGACTAGACCAGGCACTGCCCTGCCCGGCGCGCCCAGATCCCACAAGGAGACTCTCCCCATGAAACGTTTCGCCATCCGGCTCCTCGCCGCATCTTCCGTACTCTTCGCCGTCGCCGGCACGGCCAGTGCCCACCGGGCCTGGATGCTGCCCTCGACCTTCACCTTCTCGGGCGACTCGCAATGGGTCACCGTTGACGCCGCCATCTCCAACGACCTCTTCTTTCCGAACCATCACGCGATCGATCCGGCATCGGTCACCGTCACCGGGCCAGACGGTTCCCCCGTCGAGATCAAGAATGCCGCCGCAGGCGAAATCCGTTCAATGTTCGATTTCCAGATGAACCAGCAGGGCACCTATCGCGTCTCCACGGCAGGCGAGCCCTTCTACTTCGCCAGCTGGTCGGAAGCGGGCGAGCGCAAGCGCTGGCGCGGGACGCTCGACACCTTGCGTACCGAAGGCGTGGACAAGAAACCCGACGTGCAGATCTCGCTGTCGAACCGCAGTGTCGAGACCTATGTCACCCTTGGCGCGCCGTCGACCGAAGTGTTTGCCGCCACAGGCAAGGGCCTCGAATTCCAGCCCGTCACCCACCCCAATGATGTCTTCACCGGCGAACCGGTCCGTTTCAAATTCCTGCTCGACGGCGCACCCGCCAGCGGCCTTGAAGTGACCGTCCTGCCCGGCAATGACCGCTATCGCGACACACCGGGTGAATTCAAGCTAACGACGGATGCCGATGGCGTCTTCACGTTCACGCCAACAATTCCGGGGCCATACTGGTTCACGGCCGGATCGGAAGACGACACCCTGATTGACGGTTTGCCAATGAAAGTCCGGTCCTCCTACACGGCAACTTTCGAAGCCCTTCCCCTGTAGACCGCCTTGAACCTACTCATCCCTCATGACCTGCCGCGGCCCGACGCGGCTCGTCCTCTTGTCGCCGCTGGGCCGCTCTTGCGGCTCAGTGGCACAACGATGGGTACGGACTGGTCGGTCTCGACCCACGCGCCTCCGGGCGTCGGGGCCGACGCCATTCGCAGCGCGTTGGAATCGGGATTCGCCCGCATCATTTCCGAGATGAGCTCATGGGAGCCGGACTCCCTGATTAACCGGTTCAACCGAGCTCATCTCGGAAATGATGC
>Ga0209344_10000245_pt1 | contig 107304 bp, 88 predicted proteins | sample Cruoilmetagenom6_FD_187293 | JGI IMG/M metagenome (GOLD analysis project Ga0209344, IMG submission 187293) | Oil polluted marine microbial communities from Coal Oil Point, Santa Barbara, California, USA - Santa Barbara Oil Seep Sample 6 (SPAdes)... | ecosystem: Environmental > Aquatic > Marine...
ATTGGATCAATGCCAATTCCTGAAGGGATCAAAAGCTCCGACGGCATTATGATTCTCATCCAGTCCATCTGCAACGCGCAACAAGTGAACCCTTCAGATATTGGTTCTATCGCAGTCTCTGTCGGGCCAGGGGGATACACCGCTTTGCGAATTGCATGCACAACAGCAAAGGTGCTCGCTCAATCGCTCGATTGCGAGCTCTTCGCGATTCCAACATCCAAGATCGCAGCTCAAGCGATTGAAGCTGATCAGTGCCCTGCACTTATTGCACTCGCATCCAAGAATGATCGTGCGTATTGCGCGATTGTTGAAAAGGATGGCTCAATCGAAGATATCGGTATGAGCGACGCTTCTGTGTTAGATCAGTTCGCATCTGATCAAGTCGTTCTCAGATCATTTGTAGCAGACAGTCATGCGCCAAGCTCGTTTGTTGAAAAAGCGACGGAGCTTGGAATATCGGTCTTGCCCATCGTGCTCGATGCTCGAAGTTGTTTGAACGCTATGGATGGCGTCGAAGCGTGCAATCCGATGGAGCTCAAGCCCTTGTATGCTCGAGAGCCTGACGCTGTCACTCAATGGCGAGCTCGCTCGCGAACCAAATAACGCTTAAGCGAGGTCCGGATAATCAAATTTCTATGAGATCAGCTCCATAGAGGTAGTGATGTTTACAACCCATTGGATCCCTGTGAAGTTGGGTAAGCTACGCGACGATATCCGATCATGCGGGCAGATGCCCGAGTTGTAGGTTCATTCCCCAGTGATGGGACGAATGAGCAAGCTCGAGCATGAATGCACGCCGGATCAGGGAAGGTCGTTGGAATGGTTGCAAAGCAGAATCAGGATTGGACTGACAAAAAAGTATTCACTACGGGTGAAGCCGCAAAGGTATGCAAAGTCTCGCAACAGACAATCATCCGTTGCTTTGATTCAGGAAGACTCAACGGATTTCGTGTGCCAGGTTCACGCTTTCGTCGGATCCCGCGTGATGAGTTGATACGCTTTATGCGAGAAAATGACATTCCGCTCGAATCAATCGGTTCTGATCGCAAACGGATCCTCATCGTTGATGACGAACCAGAAATCTTGGCACTGATCACAGATCTTCTCGAGACTGACGGCCGATTCGAAGTGAGCAAAGCGTCAACAGGCTATGACGCGGGTATTGAAACAGAACGATTCAAACCACACTTGATCGTTCTCGATTACATGCTCCCTGATATCAACGGCAACATCGTCTGTCAACGAGTCCGATCATCCGAGTATATGTCCGAGACACAAATTCTATGTGTCTCGGGTGTCATCGAGAGCGGTGAAATTGAAATGCTCAAAGCTGCTGGCGCGAATGATTTTCTCAAGAAGCCGTTCGATTTGCGAGAGATGATTTCAAGAATTGAATCGCTTCTAAAAATGTCTGCTTAGTTCATTTGTTCGAGAGAGTAAGTTTCAATGAGCACGAAAGAGTCTGTACATTCCGATCCGACAGAGCCCAAGCTCGCGGAGAATCAGATCCAACTGATTCTTGCGAGTATCGATCGCTTACCAACTTTACCAGCGGTCGCGATGCGTTTGATGTCCATCGGGAGCGAAGAAGATATCCATCTCGACGAAGTGATCCAGCTCATCGAGTCAGATCCTGCATTGAGTGTCACGATCCTGAAGATGTGTCGAACAGCAGATAAGGGACTCGGAGACAAAATCACAACAGTTCGCCGCGCAGTCATCATGCTCGGACTCGAAGCTGTTCAAGTCGCTGCACTGAGTGTGCATGTCTATCAACAGCTCGAATCACGCTCAGATGACGCAGAGGATCTCACATTCGATCGACCTGGATTCTGGATCCATTCTCTCGCGGTCGCTTGCTGCTGTGAGTCAATCGCTCGAAACCATCCAGAGATGGGTGTTTCTCCTGATCAAGCATATCTCGCAGGATTGCTCCATGATCTTGGGAAGCTCTCGCTTGATCTGATTTTGCCAAAGGCGTACGACCGTGTTCTCACCATGTCTAAGTCTCGTCAATGTGCAGTGTGTCTCGTCGAACGCACGATGCTCGGGTTTGATCATCACACCGCCGGGAAACGACTCGCTGAGCATTGGAAACTAGCAGATCCAATCCGTGACGCGATATGGCTTCACTCACAACCTATTGCTTCGATTCCCGAAGCTTCCAATCGACCTCTCGTTTCCATCGTGACACTCGCAACCTCATGGGCAAGAGATCTCCATCTCGGTTGGGCAGGAGACTACGGCCAACCGTTGGATCTGTATGAAATCGCAAGTCAGCTCGGAGTCGATTACGATTTCTTCAAAAACAACAGCTCAGCGATCATTGAAGGCGTATCCGTTCGCGGTGAAATCCTCGGCCTCGGAGAACACACTCAGCACGATCTGCTGATCGAGTCGCTCACTGCAGCGAATCGCAGACTCGCACAGCTCAACGTAGATCAACGCAAACAACTCAATGCTGCAGCATCATCGGACATGCTTCTCGAAGCTGTGAATATATTCCATCAGCATTCGAGCACTGATGATTCAACAAATGAAGTCTTCTGTTCGATCGTACGATCAGTAAGCTCGCTCGTTGGATCCGAGCGAGCAGCAATCATTTATCAGCATGGTTCTGATGACTACTGGTACACAATGATGATCGATCAAGGAAAGATCGTTCAAGATCCAAAGCGAGTCGAAGCGCCCAATAGTGATGAAGAGAGTGTTCGTCCAGGAATGCTTGCTGATACGAACGCTGCTCAATCAATGGAGCTTGCATCGTTGGATTGGCTTCGTGAGCTCTTTGTGTCTGTCAAAGAGATCGGCGCTCCGATGCTCATCGGTAGCAAAGATATTACATCAGAAGAAGGTGTTCAGATCACTTCGTCGCAGCCGTCATACTTGCTCATCATGCCTAGAACTGGGAGCGGGATCGAGCGTGTAGTAACTACATCAAAGTTTGAGTTTGTCCGTGACCTGTGGACTCGATCACTCAAACAATCATTGATAGCCTCCAAAAGCAAAAGAGTGGGGGAAGAACTCGCTGCAGCGAATCACGCGATGACTGCTCTGAGACATGAACTCACTACGAAAGAAGCTCTCGTCCAGCTTGGACGAATGGCGGCTGGCGCTGCTCATGAGATGAATAATCCACTCTCAATTATCCGAGGGAGAAGCCAGCAGCTCTTCGAGCGAGTTGGAACAACCCGAGAAAGGGAATCAGCACGCGCAATTGCTGCGGCTACGGATCAACTGACCGATTTGATTACCTCGCTACACATGATTGCAGATCCTCCAAAGCCCTCATTCTCGCTCACAGATCCAGTCCTCATGGTGCGCCAAGCTATTGAAATAGCAAGAGATCGGTGCCATTTCCAGAATATCAAAGCACGAGTCCAGCTCAGTGTAGATGCCCCTGTTGAACCTGTCATGATGGACATCGATATGATGGCAAAAGCGATCGCTGAACCCATCATCAACGCAGTCCAAGCAAGTCCAAACACAATCGTTACGGTTTGTATTGAATCGAGCCTTCGGAATGACCGAATCAAGGTAAGGATCAGCGATTGTGGGTCCGGGTTCACGAGTCAATCGATCAAAAACGGTTTTGATCCTTTCTTCTCAGAACTCGACGCCGGCCGTAGATCCGGGCTCGGGCTTGCCCGTGCTCGTGGGCTCATCGAGCTCCACAAAGGTGAGATCTTCCTCGGCAACAACACGGGCGGCAAACCCGGAGCTGAAGTGTTGATCATGCTCGAGAAAAACCCATTGGATCAACAAGCAGCCGCATGATCGAAAGTGACGAGAACTACAAACGAAGAGAGCAGTGAGACTCATGAAACGACACCGTGATACGAAACCAAGCAACGCAAGCGACATGTCGGCAGCTAAGTTCAACATGTCCAATAGCGATCTTGATCCGGCGTCGGAACTCAAAGTCCGCGTGATTGCAGTAAGCTCGCGAGCGTCAATCCGCCGGCGACTCTCTTCAATGCTTCACGGCCATGTCGAATCGCTCAACTTTGTAGACAACGCAAGCGAAGCAGTTGAACAAGTTTCAACTTCGAGTTGTGATCTTGTCATCATCGAGCGAGCACTTGAAGGATGCGATGGTATCGACCTTCTCTATCGTCTTACAACAAATCATCCAGCGCTCGTCGGAGTGATCCTGGGTCAAGTCGAAAATACTGAAGATGCAGTTCGCGCGATGCGTGCTGGAGCGAGTGATCTTATCTCGATCCAGAATCGGAATGCTCAGACAACGCGTCAGCTTCTTGACTCTGTCAAGCGTGCTCAACGGATCCGTCAACGTGACGCGCGTCTCGATCGTTTGAAAAAACTCTGTCACAAGCTCAATACCGCTCGTCAAGAAGTATCAGGTCAAGTCGGAGAGTTGTGTACAGATCTTGTAGAAGCATATAAAGATCTTTCCGAGCAGTTCGGAGATGTGAAAGTCGCAACCGAGTTCAATGCGATTATCCGTCAGGAACTTGAGATCGAATCGCTCCTGCGAACCATGCTTGAGTTTGCACTCTCAAAAATTGGATCAACGAACGCTGCAGTTTTCTTGCCAACAAGCACTGGGGATTACTCACTCGGAGCGTATGTAAACTACGATATCCCTCGCGACGCTGCTGAGATTCTTCTCGATCAGCTTGCAGATGTCATGGCTCCTCGATTCGAAGATACCAATGAAGTAGTCTCTCTCAACGGGCAAGTTGAAATGGATGAAGTCTTCGGGAGCGACTCACACTGGCTCGAAGATTGTTCAGCAATGATTGTTTCGTGCCAGCACGACGATGATTGTCTCGCAGTATTGAGTCTTTTCCGCGATCAAACCAAAGAGTTCAGTGAAGATGATGTTCGTATCCTGACCATTATCGCGAAGCTGTTCGGTGAACAGCTCGGCCGTGTGATCCGCGTACATCATCGTCATTTGCCAAAGGATCAATGGGGCTCGATCGACACAGGTTCATATGATGACGCATTCGACGAGCCAGATGATGATGATTTCTTCTCATCCGATGACGATCATTACGGATTTGCAGCGTAACTACACTCTATATCTCACTCTGCTTCACTGAGTGATTCAAAGAACATCAATGAGTTTCCATCAGGATCGAAAAAGGTCGCGAGTTTTACCATTCCTGGAATGGTCATCGTTTCGCCATCAAATCGCACGCTTTGCGCTTCGAGCGTTGCTCGCGCTGCATTGATGTCGGATACTCCGAATGTAGGAGTAGGTCCTCCCAGCTTCACATCTTCAACTTGGCTCACACCGACATTCACGCCAGGGACAGAAGACTTCATTTCTGCCCATCCCATGTCGTCAAGCTGATAGAGCAGCTCGAACCCAAGCACTTCTGTATACCACTTGATTGACGCGGCCATGTCAGAAACGCGTATTGCGATAGTGAGCTCTTCGATATATGGAAGTGTTGTGTTCATTGTGTTCTCCGTGTTTGAGTATTAGGAAAAAGAATCCTTGACGAGGCAAGAATATATAGCTACTATAAAAACAAGTCAATAAGATAATCTGATATCTCTGAGAATTATGAATACGCCACACTCGCTTCATCACATTTTCGCACGTCGATGGGCCGTACCCATCCTTGCTCTCCTCGCCGACGAGAGAGGATGCAAGTTTGTCACGCTCACATCACGCCTTGATGGATCACGAGATTCTCTCAAAGCGTCTCTCGAACTATTAGATACGCTTGGATTAGTTACAAGAAATACCGGACTCGGCCATCCGATGCGTCCAGAGTATCTCCTATCAGCGCGTGGAATTTTCGTGTCGCAGCCGGCCGCGGCGTTGATCAATGCGCTCGATCGAGCAGGATCAATTGAGCTTGGATTGAAAAAATGGTCGATGCCCACGGTTCACGCTGTAGACTCTGGAGCAGATCGATTTGGAATGATCGCAAGTACACTCGCAATAGCGACAGATCGAGCAGTTTCACTCGCTCTAAGCGATATGAGCAGCGCTTCGTTGATCCGCCGAGAGCTAAAAGATGGTCGGCCGCCATTTAGCTCGTATCGTTTGACAAGAAAATCCCAAAAGCTCGCTCCGATGCTCAACGATATTGAAAGCGCACTTCACACAAGCGGCTGATCGGATTTTGCATCATTCCTGAAACTCAGAGCAACTAAATCCCAATACTATTGTGTTCGGGCATTCGCCCTTTCAGGGTCTGTTTTCCTCACGCTTTGCTTTCAATGCGGTAGACTATCCTGTAGGCGTAATCTGAAGATCATTTGATCAATGCCCTCAGGAGAATTTATCATGATGAATACCCTATTCGGCGATCTAGCCCCTTGGTTTACCGCTCCCGCGTTGCTCGGGACAGGATTCCTGTTTATCCAGCTCATTCTCGGAGAGCTTGGAGGCGACGGCGCACTCGATATCGACTTAGATATGGACATTGAACTCGATGGAGATCATCCGGGTGCAGAATTCGGTTTACTCAGCATTCAGTCAATCTCTGCTTTCTTCCTTGGATTCGGCTGGATCGGACTCGCAGCGTATCGATTCCTAAATGTCGGATTCACAGGCGCCGCACTGATCGGCGTCGCCGCAGGTATCGGAGTTGCATGGATGATGATCTGGCTCTTGAGATCATTCCTCAAGCTTCAGAACAATACCAATGTCTCGATTCAGCAAGCCGTCGGACTCGTCGGAGAGGTGTATGTCACCGTACCCCCAGCAGGGGAAGGTCGCGGCGAAATCATCCTGGTCATCAATACTTCGCAGCACAACTACTTCGCAATCCAAGAAGGCGAAGGCAGCGACGAAGCAATCCCGACACATGCTCGAGTAAAAGTACTCAGAGCAGACACCGCAAGTAACATTATCATCGTTGAACCCAGCCATTAATAACACTGTGTGTTCATCGAGTCATTCACTAACACATACCACCTTATTCTGATTCAAGGAGAATACATGCACTCAACAGCCATACTCGCCCAAGCAAATGACTCAGGCTCAACAGGGATGTTCGTCATCATTTCTGTTGCAGTCGCACTCTTTGTGTTTCTTTTCGTCGTCATGTTTCTTGCGAGTCGATACCGAAGATGTCCATCGAACAGGATCCTCGTGATCTGGGGTACTGGATCAAAAGCCTCAGCGCAGTGTTTCCACGGCGGCGGCAAGTTCGTCTGGCCAGTCATCCAAGACTACGCATATATGTCTCTTGAACCATTAGTGATTGAGATCCCGCTGCAAGGCGCACTCTCGCTCAACAACATTCGAGTGAATGTACCTTCAACTTTCACTGTTGGTATCTCCAAGAGCCCGGTGCTCATGAGCAATGCTGCAGAACGCTTGCTTGGATTGAATCCGCAAGCGATTCAGGAGCAAGCGCAGGACATTATTCTTGGGCAACTCCGTCTTGTAATCGCAACACTCTCGATTGAGGAAATCAACAAGGATCGTGAGAAGTTCATGAACCTCGTGAATGAAAATGTTGCTGATGAAATCAACAAGATTGGTTTGACACTGATCAATGTGAACATCCGTGACATTACTGATGAATCAGGATACATTGAAGCGATCGGTAAACGAGCAGCAGCGGAAGCAATCAACCGCGCAAAGGTTGAAGTCGCTCAACAAGAACGCGAAGGTGCAGTCGGTGAAGCAACCGCGGTACGCGAACGAAATGTTCGAGTCGCTGAAGAAAGAGCACTCGCTGAACAAGGACAGAAAAACGCAGAACAAGAGCAGCGAATCGCAGTCGCACAGTTTGAAGCTCAAGCAATCGAAGGCGAAGTTGAATCTAAGCGAAACCAAGAGATCGCTGCTGCTGAGCGAACTTCCGAAACAATCGCAGCGAAGAAGCGAGCGGAACAAGAGCAACGCGTCCAAGTCGCGATCGCTGAAGCTTCAGCAGTTGACGGCGAAAACACTTCGTCTGCGAAGGTTGCTGAGTCCAACGCACAACTTGCGGAAATCCGAGCGGAAGCAAATCGCCGTTCCGATGTTGCCTCTGCAGAAGCACGACAAAAAATCTTTACCGCTCAACGCGAAGAAGAGTTAGCTAAGCTCGCAAAGGAGCAGCTCGCTCCACAGGAAATCGAAAAGAAGCGAGTCGAAATCGAAGCAGAAGCAGTCGCAGAGCGCAAACGCCGCGAAGCTCGAGGCGAAGCAGACGCAGTCCTCGCGAAGTACGAAGCTGAAGCAAAAGGTGTTCAGCAAGTTCTTGAAGCGAAGGCAGAAGGTTATCGCCAGCTCATGGAGTCATGTGCTGCTAACCCACGCGTTGCTCCGACATTGTTGATGATCGAGCAGCTCCCAGAGCTCGTTGCGATGCAAGTCAAAGCGATTCAGAACCTCAAGATCGACAAGATCACTGTTTGGGATTCAGGTTCTGGAGCGGACGGCAAGGGGAATGCAACCGCAAACTTCTTGAGCGGCATGATCGGATCATTGCCTCAGGTTCATGAGCTTGCAAAACAAGCTGGTATCGAACTTCCAAGTGCGCTAGGACAAGTCACTGGAATGGAAGATTCATCAGATATCGTCGACGAAAACAAAGCATAAGACAATCTAGTTAAGTCCATAAAAAACACCCAGCAGTTGCTGGGTGTTTTGTTTTTAGAATGTTGTGTAAAGTCAGACGACGAATCATTCAGTAGTTTGTGATCTACTATCACATGCTGTTATAGATTTTTTTCGGTTCACAAATCAGCAAATGCAACCAAGTTTATTTATGCTTTCTAGAAGCATAAATAACTATAAAAAGCAGTTCGAGACATGGTGAATACAAACTGACGTTTCCGCCGTGTTGTCTGCAAGTCTGAATGTAACTCAATCGTCGAAGTACACCGACGCATCATCAGGCAAATCAACCAACAGTGCATCGCGATCAATGTTCTCGATATCGAGTTCACCGTCGAACTTACCAGTAGTCGGATCAGGCGCGTGAAGGTTACCCTTACCGCTTATGCCGCGGAGTCGTTTCTCGACTCGTTTTCTGGCGCGCATGATCAATCGGATCGGAACTTCGTCAAACGGAAGCACCTCACGGAAGCGGTTCATCAAGAACTTCTCGTAGTTGTTTGTAAACAAATCAGGATCGTTTACTACAAGCACAATCGTCGGTGGAGCAGTTTTCACTTGTGACGCAAAGTAAACCTTCGCTTCGATTCCCAATCGGTTACTCGGTCCGCGTTTTTCAAGGATGCCCTTGATGATTCGGTTGAGCTGGCCAGTGCCGACACGCTCATTGTTTTGTGCATGGATTTCAAATGCCAGATCCATTGTGTTTTTGACATTGAGTCCGTCTTTGGCGCTCATGAACGAAATCGGTGCAAAGCGCAGTCCGCCGAGTTCCTTGCGGAAGTACTCTTCGTAGCGTTGAGGAGTAACCTTTCGGCCTTTCTCGTCGCTTGCGTCTTTTGCTTCATCCCATTTGTTGATCACGATCACAACGGGTTTGAACGAATCAACAATCAACTTGCCAAGCTGCTCGTCGACTTGAGAGATTTCAGTCGTTGCATCGACCATAAACACGACAACATCTGCTCGTTGAATTGCTCGTTGAGCGCGATCAAGTGCGTACCACTCGATCTGATCTTGAAATGATTTCTTTCGGCGTAAACCCGCGGTATCAATCGCGAGGATGGACTTGCCGTCAAATTCAATCTTGACATCGACCGCATCGCGCGTTGTTCCAGCGATCTCGGAAACAATCACGCGAGGTTCACCTGCGAGTCGGTTCACGAGCGTGGATTTACCCGCGTTTCGCTTTCCAACAATCGCAATCTTCATGTCCACTTCTGGTTCAGGCTCATCTTGATTGTCTGGAGTGATTTCGTAAAGACGATCGAGCAAGTTGCGTCGGAAGTATTTACTCGTCGAGCTACAGATGAACGGCACTCCAAATCCGAAAGCTGAAAGCTCATAAGCATGAGGCTCCCAGCTTGAGTCGTCGCACTTTGTCGCAACGACATAGACTCGAGTAAGCTCTTTATTCTTAGAACCATTTTTATCACGCCGACCAAGCTTTTGCTCTCGGAGCATCTGACAAATTGCTTGATCCTGCGAAGTGATTCCTGCTTGACAATCAACTGCAAAGAGGATGATGTCCGCATTTGAAACTGCTTCCGCAATTTGATGCTCGATATCCTTCGTGAGCGTCGACAGATCTTCGCCGATCTCGTTGTATCGTTTTCCGTCAGCGACATACACGCCGTATCCGCCGGTATCGGTAAGCTCAATTTGCTTCACGGGACCTTTCAGATCCGGATGAGTGAGCTCAACGACGGACGAGATCCGATCGCGCGTTACCCCTGGAGTAGGATCAACAATTGCGATCCGCTCTTGAGCAATGAGATTGAGCAGTGAGCTCTTGCCGACATTGGGTCGGCCGACGATGGCGATACGGGGGATGGGCATAGTCGAGGATCATAGACACGAACCTTGAAAAGCAAAATTATTGCTCAACAATCGAAGAACAAACTCGGTATAAATCAAGTGTTAAGCATGATTTGCAGAACTCGGACGAATCAGCCCTGTTTCAGATCCTCTATCAGCTCATGATGCGATTCCACGACTCGAGTTGCCCCTGAAGCTATCAGATCATCGACTGGAGTCAGATCTGCGAGTCCGATGACCCGCATTCCTGCGGCGATTGCGGCGATCACTCCAGCTGTTGAATCCTCAACGACGATGCAATCCTTGGGTTCATGACCCATTGTGAGTGCTGCATGGAGGAACAGCCCTGGATCTGGTTTCCATTTCCCAACTTCATACGCACTGAACATCGTCTGACGAGCCGTGCCGTCACGATGATCAAATCGGTTAATGAGCCCAGACCCACCCAATGTGAGTCGAGCTTTCTCTAGTGGAGCATTCGTCCCAATACATCGATGCGGAGCTTCGTGTTCGAGTCCATCAAGAGCATCTAGCAGCTCATGAATTCCGCTCAATGCAGGAACTCCAACCGTGTTGATCTCCTCGTACATCTGCTTGCGATAATCATCAATCAAGCTCGGTAACTCTTTGCCCAGATGTGATTCCACATCTGCGAGGATATCAGTCAGATTTCGGCCCTTGAAATGAGTGATCGAGTACGCGGTATCGACTTCCCAACCCGCTTGAGTCACACAGCGAGCAAGAACCCTGTTTGTCAAGGGTTCTGTATCAACCAACACGCCATCACAATCAAAGATGATCAGTTCAGATTCAAGCATTCATGTGACTTTCTTGTAAAACAGAGCAGTGTGATTAACCCAGGATATTGATAAAGAGATCACGTCGAGAGAATACCGCTCCACATTCAGGACATGCTCCATTCATTGCGAGCCCATCGAGTGGATATGTGCACGAAGGGCAATCGAGCGGAATCTCGCATATCTCATCATCCGTGTAGTTTGCTAAAGGTTCAGCACTCTCATAACAACAAGCGAGCGCATCAGGGCCAAACTTCTCAAAGACGAGCTCTGCCATGTTGTACGGCGAAGAACATGCGATGCAAGGTCCAAACGGTCTTGATGTACAAAGCGAAGCTTTACACGATGGACACTGAGGAACATGACGTTGATCAAGCAGCGCCAGATCAGGTTGAACATCATCTTCCCAACCTTCTTCGATGTGAGGCGGATTGAGCTCAAACTCTTCAAGCAGCAGGAGAGAGCGTTCTTTTTCTCTCTTCGATGAGATTACAAGTTCGTATTGTCCTTGTGAGCGTAGCCCGCCATAGAGCCCTGTGACGGCGCTGACTGATCCGTCGATCACGCCGGCCATGATCCCGTTTTCACGAAGATGCAATGCTCGAAACTGTGCAGCAACTGATGATTGGTAATAGTCGATGCGATGCATTTATGAAGCCGGTTCGATTTCAGGTGCAGGCTCTTTCGTGTCCGCACGCATAAACAATGCTTCGCCCTTGATGATCTCTTGTCCTGGTTTGAGACCGTAATCACCGTTCCATTTTGCGAGTTCACTTAAAGGAGCAACAAAGCCTGAGTTCGCGTCATCCGGATCGACAAGATGATTGCAGTTCCAGTTGCGCCAGAGCTCGGCCATCTTTTCAGGCATCGCCGGCGAGAGCAACAGAGATGCAATCCGCAACGCTTCGCCACATGAATAAAGGATTGAACTCAACGCGTGTGTACCGTCTTCGAGTGTGTCGAGTTGCTTTGCAAGTGTAAACGGTGCAGAGAACGAGATGAAATCATCTACATGGCGCACGATTGATCGTCCTGCATCAAGCATTGCATCGAGATCCATTTTTGAGAGTGAATCGCATGCATTCTCAACTGCTTGACTAGTAAACTCAGCAATTTTGTATGTGCGATCTGGATCGTCGGATTTTTTGCCCGCATTTTCTAGTGCAGTCAATGCGGTTTGAAGTGAGGTTCCGTTGTCGAATCCGAACTCGCCGTTGCATGTTCCTGAGACTTTTCCATCAAAGTACTTGTTAAACATGTTGCCAACCCGGCTCGTCGAGTTCCCGACAGAGTTTGCAAGATCTGCGTTATATACCTCGACAAAGCGTGAGTGAGCAAAGTCTGAATCGTTTGCTCCCAGTGGTCCTTGCGTCGTTAAGAACCAACGAACAGCGTCAAGACTGTGCTTCTCTGCGTAGGCCTGGAGCAGATCAATCTCAACGAAGTTTCCCAGGCTCTTGGACATCTTGGTACCCTCTGCGATCCAGTACGCATGCGCGTACACAGTCTGCGGCGGAGTTTTTCCCAATGCATACAGCATCGCAGGCCAAATAATCGCATGGAACCAAATGATGTCTTTCGCCATCAGATGTACAACTTCGCCGTCCCAATATTTCTGGCGCTCATCGTTGTCAACGATCGTTAAATAGTTGCACAGCGCCTCGATCCACACATAGATCCGATGTGAATCATCGCCGGGCATTTTAATTCCCCAATCCGCGTCGCCCTCTTTGATCTGTCGAGAAACTGGAACAGGTCTTAATCCTTGCTTGAGTCTTCCAAGCACTTCATTCTTGCGAGCTTCAGGAAGAACACGAATTGTGTCAGACTCAATCTGTTCACGAAGCCAAGGCTCGTATCGAGGGAGATCAAAGAACCAGTTCTGCTCTACCCGCTTTTCTAGCTCTCTACCTGTGACTGGAGACTTGAAATCATTCTCTTTTGCAACCATCTCAGTGAGATACTCTTCTTGCGACGGATCGTACCAACCTTCGTAGTCTCCCAGAGTGATGATCCCAGCGTTTTTTAGCTGTGTAATGTACTCCACGGCTTTCGTTTTATGTCGATCCTCAGTTGTGCGTACAAAGTCGTCATTGCTGAAGTTCATGAAATCAAACGCAGCCTTGAACCGATCAGCGTTGATTGTTGCCCATTCGTATGGAGTCTTGTCATTCTCAGAAGCAGTCTTTGAGACTTTTTCCGCGTGCTCGTCAGTCCCAGTAAGGAAGAAGACATCGCGCCCGACAAGTCGCTGCGCGCGAGCAGCCACATCTGCGATCAGCGTTGTGTAACAATGTCCAATATGTGGACGATCGTTCACATAATAGATCGGAGTGGTGATATAGTACGGCGTATGATCGGTATTCTGGTTGGACATCGCAAGATTGTAGTTCAATCAATCCTCCCCGGCGGCTCTCAACTATGGAAAGAGAGAGCTTGAAACGAATGTGATGATTGAATGGCTCGTAAGAATAACTAACTGCTCGTTCTGCGCTATGCTTGGAATACAGCGGGAATACATTACTATCAGGGTTCGTTAATTGAACGAAGAGAAAGGGCAGGCAAAAAGTTGGAGCGAAACAAGTTCGAACAGCTTGCTCTTGAGCATCTCGATGCTGTGTATCGAATGGCTCTTCATCTCACCCGTCGTCCTGAAGAGGCCGATGAGTTGGTTCAGGAAGTCTACATCCGCGCATTTCGTCCAAAAACCATTGAGCGGTTTGAGGATAAAAGCGCAGACGACGACCCGACATCCGGTAGTGGAGGAATGCGATCGTGGCTCTTTGCGATCTGTCATAATGTCTTCTACACACGGATAAAGAAAGAGTCTCGACAACCAATGGCGGTTGAAGAGTTCTTCAACGAATCGTCGAGCGAGCAAATGCCCGACGAAGCGCCGCCGGTTTGGGATCGCACAGATCTCGATTGGGAGCATGTTGATGGTCGATTAAAATCGGCCATCGAGGATTTGAAAGAAGAGTACCGAGAGGTACTCATGTACTGGGGTGTCGACGGGCTCAAATACCGTGAGATCGCAGAAATCGTCGGAGTACCAATCGGTACAGTGATGAGCAGACTCCATCGGGCGCGAAAGCTCCTCGCGGATGCTTTAATGAGTGACGAACAGACAGTTGATGATCTAGGTCTTCGATTGCTCTCTTCTGAGCCTGAATGAAACAGAGGAAATTGACTCGAGGGGTCAAGGACAGCAAGAACTTATGAACAACGATCAGCCACAATCAGAGCACGCACAGGACCCGCGTGACCCGATGAACATCGCAACTCTGCTCAGAGCAGCGGCCGATGGAGAGCTTTCCGATTGCCAATGCAAAGAGCTCGATGCTTATCTTGCAGAACACCCTGAAGCAAAGTCTCAAATCGAGTTTGAAAAAGCTCTCAAAAACTGCTGCTCCCGAGCTATGACCAAACCCCCATGTCCTGATTCTTTGAGGAATAAGGTTGCTTCGATCGTTGCACATTCTGCGAATCAAATTGTTGCTGAAGCTCAGCAAGAACAAGATGCGTTTGCACAACGAATCGAAGACACTGGGGAATACACCCGAAGCCAAAGCTTCTGGGCTCGCCGTTCAGTTATTGGAATCGCCGCGGCATTGCTGATGATGGTCGCAGGCACACTCATCTGGCAAAGCACCTCCTTCTCATCAGGACCGATTCCAAACGGACTCAATATCCAACAAGCAAGCTATTACAACCGAGTGAGTGATTTCGTCGTTCGTGAGCATAATCGTTGTTGTGATGACAAAGCTGCGAAATCAAAGCTCGTTGAGCATGACATTAATCAAGCGACTCAATATTTCAGCAATGAGTTTGGCGCACAGGTTGTCGTTCCTGACATGGAACAATCCGTCGGCGAAATCGTGTTCTATGGCAGCGGCGATTGTTCAGTCCCATCTACTTCTCGTTCAGGACATCTCAGGTTTGATGCGATCTCACCTGACGGCGAGTACATCGCTTTGAGCTTGTTTATCTCACCGGATCCAGGTCTACTCCCGCTTAGCAATGAAGTTACATTCAGACTCGACTCTAAAGCGTGTAAGGATTCAGGCGCCAGCCTCTTTGCTTGGGTACAAGATGGAGTGCAATACTTGCTCGTCTCCGAAGCATCGGCCGACATGTGTGCCAAAGTCCGTGCCATGATGAAAGCTCCATCATCGCTCGACAGCATTTGATCTAATCCGTCGATCTCAACCCCACGACTGACTTCCCCGGTACCTGAATAATCAGGTAGCGGGTGTTTTTATGAAAAAAGGCAGTTTCAGCGCTCCCAACAGCAAGATTCTGTGAACCGATTGCGTGTTGAACCGAGTATGATAGTGGGGTATCGATTTCGGCACCCTGCAAGGAGTGATGATGTCCCAAATGAGACGAACCAAAGCAATCTTCTGTGCCTTAGCACTCACAACGCTTAGCGGGCAAGCATTCGCTCAAGATGCGCTCGGAGATGGAAGTGCGCTTGATGCGAACACAGGACAGAACGGAAGAAAGAACTTCCAGCGTCCAAGCTTGGCATCAGAGCTCAGTTTCCGCAATGCAATTGCAACTGGGAACGCGCCCGGCGGACTCAGCTTTCGTGGCGACTTAGGTTATCGGGCCTCCGGCGAGTTCACTGGAGATTTAGGATCGGACTCACTCTTTGCTTTCCGTCGAGACTCTCTCTACTCCGGCCTCGCTGGAATGGGAATCCGAGGTACCGACGCGATCCAGTACCAGTTCGCGATGACTACCGGAGCTGCTCCGACTCAGAATTTAATGGGGAACCTGTCGATCTCTCGCGATAACTACTACTCAAACTACACCAACTCGTACGGGCAGAGCGTGAGCGGATCGAGTATTCAATACGATCAAGAAACAGATGATCTCGATCAAAGAGGTAAGCAACTCTCAACCTATCGGCCGAGCCAGGATTCCTCATTCACTGGCGCCGATTCGGGTTCGATGCTTGGTACCCTGCGTTCCGCTTCGACATACACGACAACCAATAATCTCCAACCCGCACTGCTATCGGTTTATACCGAAGGCATTGATCGTAAAGCTGTAGGACTCATCGCGTCGCCTTTGCTTGGAATTACTTCAACCCCAATGGCGGAAGAAGACTCAATTGCAAACCCGCTCGTTGCTCGTCCACCCAATGCGATAAACCCTGGACAAACAACAAATCGACTCCCAACTTCGTACGAAGGTTTGGTTGATCAAATGCGCGAGCATGTTGAGAAGCTCCGAACTGATGAAGAGAATGTTCAGAGCACGATACGGACAGATGAAACAAACGACTCTTGGCTCATTCGACAGATGCAAGATCTTCGAGAAAAACTCTACGGCGTGAAGCCCGCAAATGAAGATGATCCGAACAACACAGATCCATCTGATCCGACTGAGAGTATGAATAACAATCCTGATCCAACAGATCCAGAAGAAGTTAACGATCCGAATATAACGCTCGATCCAAGAGACTATCTCCCTGAGAACTCAAACAGCCCGCTCTCTCAAGCAATTCAGGATTCGCTTCGCAATATCAACTCTGATGCGACTTCAGTTGAGTTGTATGATCCGACCGTTATGGCAATTGATCCAGAAACGCTCAAAGTGCTTCGCGGAGCATCCGCAAGAGAGATTGAACAACTACTCGATCCAAGAGCAGCTGATCGTGACATCTACGGCGAGCACATGGTCACAGGCCAACGCTTGATCTCTGAAGGACGCTATTTCGATGCGGAAGAACGATTCACTCACGCTCTTTCAATCAATCCAGGAAATATCCCAGCTCAGCTCGGACGCTTGCATGCACAGATCGGAGCTGGAATGGTGCTCAGCGCCTCAGTGAATCTCCAATCACTCTTCTCGCTGCATCCTGAGGTCGTTGCGTCGAAATACTCCGGCGAGCTTCTCCCTGATGATAAACGAATCATCAAGCTCACTGATCGACTCAAAGAACGAGCTGGACTTACAACTCCAGAGCTTTCACAGAGAGTGATGGAGAGTGATCGAGTCCGAGTCTCCGCAGGTATCCTTCTCGCGTATTTGGGATATCAACTCGATGACGAGCAGATGGTCTCCCAAGGACTTACAGTTGTCAAAGAACGCGGCGATGAATCAGATCAAAGGTTCTCAAGCTTGCTCTCGCAAGTATGGGCAATCGACAATCTCGATGCATCGGATTCAAACTCAGAATACAGTCCAGCTGATACAACTCAGGAATCTGACTGAACGCACGATAGATGACTCAAACTCCAGATGAACTCGGCCGCCCAAGCGGGCACTCGCTTCGTGACTACTGGACGACGGGCACCATCGCGTCTTTGTGTCATTCACTCAGCGATCTCGGACAAGTCTGCATCGAACTTCGCGATGAGCGAGGATTGGTTCTCGACGCACAGTCCTATGAGCATGATCAAGGTATTGTTCGAGAGATCCCTCAAGACGCAGCGGTTCATCAGATCCTAATCGGAGACGAATCAATCGGGTCAGTCGTCGTTTACCCTGGAGATCCAAAGAACCCAAATCGAGCTTTGATTAATCATATCGGAGTGCTGATCGCACTCACTGCAGGAGAGATGTGTACCGATGTCTCGCAGCTTCGATACCGAGTTGAAGAAATTGAAGTTCTCTACAAACTGAGCTCGCTTCTCGTGCGAGGCGGACGCGTCAAAGAAATGCTCGGATTAACACTCGAACTGAGTCTCGAAGTCCTTGGGCTCGATGCAGGCGCCATTATGCTTTTGCCCGAAGATTCTGTCGGGATCCAACATAATGAAATGGAGAACGAACTCCAACGATCCGCATCGATTGGGTTAAGCGATGAGTGGCTCGTAAACCCTGTCCCGCTTTCAAAGTCGCGAGAGTTTGATCGACTCAGTCTCGAAGGAGAAGTTGTCAACTCGCCGAGTCTCAACGAGGACCCCAGAGTGCTTGTCCCAGTTGAATGTCAGGAAGAAGGGCTCGTTGCTTTCCTCGGCGCAGGAATGGTCTTTAATGGTAAACCGATCGGAGTCATTCGACTCTATTCTAAAACCAAGCGAGAGTTCTCCAAAGCAGATCGCAGCTTGATCCGTTCGATCGGAGAATCCGCAGCTGCGGCTGTGGAACAAGCTCGTTTGCTCAAACTCCAAGCACGCCAACGAAGGATGCATCGCTCACTCAAAATCGCCGGCGCAGTCCAGAAAAGGATGCTCCCAGAGGTAACCCCTCGGTTTGAGCGCCTCGAACTTGCAGGACGCTATCACCCGAGCCAAGAAATCGGAGGCGACTTCTACGATCTATTCAAAGTCCGCGATCAACTTGGTGTCCTCGTTGGCGATGTCGTCGGAAAAGGAGTCGTTGCAGGACTGCTCATGAGCGCCGTTCGTGCGACGATTCGTGCATACGCTGAGCTCAGCGATGATCTTTCGCGTGTGATGATCAGAACCAATGACGCAGTCTATCGAGACACAACTGTTTCTGAGTTTGTGACAATCTGGTATGGGATGATCGATCCTGAATCACTGATGATGCGATATGTTGTCGCAGGACACGAACAACCAATGCTTATCCGCAAAGAAAAAACAGGATTCAAGCTCAAGCGATTAGCAGGAGAAGGCCTCGTTGTTGGAGTGATCGAGAATGAAGTATACAAGATGCACACGATCCAGCTGAGAGCTGGAGATATATTGATTGCATATACCGATGGAATCACTGACGCGATGAACTTTGAAATGTCACGATTTGGAAAAGAACGATTCGAGTCTTCCGTTCTAGATTTCCTCGAGGAATCTCATGAAGCTTCCGCTCAAGATATCCTCGAGCGAATTTTCTGGAGTATGCGACAGTTTGTTGGATTACAAGATCAAGCTGACGATGAAACCCTCGTCGTTGTCAAAGTCACGAACTGATTCACTCGATCAAGCATGAAAAAATCCTCACTCAGATGAGCGAGGATTGATATTGTTTTTCAATCGAAAGATGATTACGCGGCGAACGGGCCATCGTCATCTGTGTCGAGCCAATCCGACATCCGAAGCGGTTGACAGTATTCTTCAACCTGCTCGCTGAGCGACTCGAAGTTACTCTCCACTCGACTCAATGCTTCTTCAACACGTGCAATACTGTCCATTTCAACTTCTCCAGTGCGGTTCGAGTCATGACCCTCTTCGCTTGCGGTTCTCCAGCTTCGTGCAGAAGCGTTGAACGGCAAAGGCTGAGGGGCTTCGGTCTCTACTTCTTCCCGGAATAACTTCAGATAGGGCATCAAGAACCTCCATAGACATTGGTTTGCACCAAAGAACGTGCAATTAACATCGACACGAGGTTTCCTAAACTCAAGCCCAATAGCAGAAGAGGGTTCTGTCTAGGCGTATATTGAGGATAAATAGGGAGAACACCGGGGGTCATGCGTCTGATATCGTCGCAATGTGCCTGCTTCGTCCATTCTTTGGTGTCAGCATTGCTCGATCAGGACGGTGCGTCGCTCTTGAATGCAACAACGGATTCGGAGTTGCGAGAGCGAATCTGAGGCTCTTGTCCTCGCATGATGCGAGAAAGATTCGCTTTGTGCTTGTAGATCACGAGAATCGCGAGCAACAAGGTCACGATGAAGAAAGGCATGCCATAGTTTGGGATATCGGACTTTATCAGTTGAACCTGATCTGTTGACAAGCTCTCCCAGTTCGTGCTTGTCGAAGCTTGACGCTCCATCAGAGTTTTATATTGTGCAAAGACCATCCAGACCCAAAGAGGTAAGCTCGCAGCTGCTGTGCATGAAGCAAGACTGACATAGCGCCATAAGAGGACAACTACGAGATAGACAATCAGTGCTCCAGCAGCAGGAAGCGCCATCGCAGGGAGAATTCCCACTAAAGCGCCCATTGCGGTCGCGACGCCTTTTCCGCCTTTGAACTTGAGCCAAGGAGTGAACATGTGTCCGAGGACTGCTGCGATCATGACTCCGAGCCACCAGAAAGCGTCTATTGATTCGATACGCAGAGTGCCCAGTGTTCCCATCATGTTCCCTGCAATCAGAGTAGGGAACATACCTTTTGCGAAGTCCATGGAGAAGCAAAGGTAGAAGAATCGTCGGCCCAGCACTCTTCCAAGGTTGGTTGCTCCGATGTTTCCAGAACCCTGGGTTCGGATATCGACCCCGTTAATTTTCCCGATGAGATATCCAAACGGGATTGAGCCGGAGACGAACGCGATCGGGATGAACATCCACCATTGCATATTGATTTCCGAAGCTCAATATTCGAGCGTTAGTCGACAAATCGTCGTGTGAGCACTGTTTTGATATTTTCAAAGACCTCATCTTGAGTACCCTTCGCATCTACTTTCAGATAGCGTCGAGCATCCGGGTCCGATTCAACAAGTGAGCGATATCCGTTTCGGACACGAGCGTGGAACTCTGCTCCCTTTGCTTCCATGCGATCGAGCAATGGGTTAAGTCGAGACGCCGCGGTTTCTTGATCCACATCAAAGATCAGTGTCGCGTCAGGTTCAACGCCAACCATCGCGATTTTAGCTGCGGACTCGATTTCTTTATAGGGAATTCCACCTGCTGCGCCCTGATATGCATAAGTCGAAGCAACAAAGCGATCCGCCACAACGAGATCTCCACGCTTGAGCGCAGGTCCGATGACTTGCTCACAGAGCTGTGCTCTTGAAGCCATGTAAAGAAGCATTTCGCAACGGAGACTCATCTCTTCACGATCAAGATGCTCAAGAAGCGCGTCTCGGATCTTTTCTCCGATTTCTGTTCCGCCTGGTTCACGGACTTCAGTGACACGAATCCCTGCTCGTTTCGTCGCAGCGAGGAACTGTGAGAGCTGGGTGCTTTTCCCAGACCCGTCAGGTCCATCGAAGACGAGGAACTTGCCGACAAGTGCTTGAGCAAGGGTCGACGAAAGATCACAGCTCTTATCGCTGCGAATCTCGCTTCGGCCATCGCCTGAAGGATCGGTTTGGGACTCTTGAATCGGATTCGTCATTGTTTTCACACTCACGGAGAAGAGTGTAGCGTCTCTCGAACACTTGTGATGCGTTGTCGCCATGGAGATCCACCAAGATTTGGATCGAGAAGTTCCAGTCGTCCGATGTGCCGCAGAGCATCGGTTTTGTCATGTTGTGTGCCGCTCTTGCTGATCGTTTCGAGCATCAATGCCCATGCTTGCCAGTAAGTGCTTGTGTGATTCCCGGTTGCGTCAATTCGCGTGCTCAGATCATTGAGTGCGTCAAAAGCTGCTCGAGTTTGCCCAAGCCTATTCAGGGCTTGTGCACGCATCAGCTCAAGCTCAGTTGTTGACGCTCCTTGCTGATTTGTTTCGTCGATGAGCTGATTAATTGTGCTCAACGCACTCTCTGGGTCAAGCTTCATTTCATCAATTGCTGCTCGCTTTGTCCACATCGAGGCGCCTGAGATACTGAATCGGTTCGCCGCATCTCGCATCCGGATTCCCAATCCGCTCCGGATTTGTGGATCGGAGAACTGATCGAGCATCCCAAGGACTGTCTGTTCATATAACTCGCCGGCCAGTACCCCTTCACGCGTCCCAGGAGTGATTGGATCGAGCACATCGAGTCGAGCAAATCCAGTCAGAAGCTCGGCCAACGACAGTCTCCAAAAATCGATCTGAGAATGATCTGAAAACTCAGCAACTGCGAAGCTGAGTCGATCTTTCAGAAGTGATTCAAGATGGGTAGGCGTTCCATGGATTGCTCCAGCGATCGCATCTTGAGCATGCGTACTCTTTGGATACCGTTGTGCAAGCTCCATCAAAGCGTTTGTGGATTGCTTCTGTGAATCAGGAGTGTTCATCGCTCTACCGAGCACACCGAGTTGCCAGAGTGCTGCGCTTGCATGCTCTGGTTGATCTTCTTGCTCAGCAATCCGAGAGAGGAGATCCATTGCTCGTTCTCGATGTTCAGCTTTATGGGAGAATGTGTTGGCTGCCGCCAGAAGCACTCCAAAGGGCAACTGGGCATCCGCCTGGGTTGCAGGAGTCGATTCAAGGAGCAATGTGATCCGCGTATCAATGTAGTTTTGGATTGAAGCGTTCGAGCGAGCAGCATTTCGCAAATCAACCATAGGTGTCCACGGGTTTTCTCGTTCGAGTTCAAGTCGAGACTTCGTGATCGCTTCGCGCGCAAGGATTCCCCAAACCGCATCAATCGCACCGCTCTGTGTAATAAACGGGGGTTCTTCGAGCAAGCTCGAAACCTGTTCGGATTCATCACCCATCGAAATGAGCGAGAGAACTGCTTGGGCTTTCGTTGAAGGATCAAGCTCAAGATCATCTGCAACGAGAAGTAGCTCGCTCGCGTTCATCCGAGCAGTATCCGTTTCGTTCAGTTGATACATCGCTAACGCAACCATCAGCACTCTTTGAGTATCCGTGTTGGGTTCAGTATACATCACACTATCGAGAGAGCTCACGATCGATTCGAGCTCCTCTTCACGAATGGGGCTCCGTTCCGATGCGAGATCGAGCAGGAGTACTGCTTGTGCATCGAGTATCGCTGCTCGGCCGTCGATTTCGCTTAGTGGTTTTACCAATGATCTGATTTGTTTTGCGATTTGAAGCGCACTCTCTCGTTGCTCAAGATCAGGATATGAATAGAAAGTTGCAAAGCTCGTTCCTGATGAAGTGAGTGATCCGATGAGCTCGCTCGCAGTCGCGATGCGTTGTTCATTGGAAGCTCCGATCGATCGCGTGCTCAAATCTGTCGGCTCATCCGACGCAATGAGATCTTCATACTCAACAACCTTGTAGTTTTCTCCTGCGTCTTTGTGCTGATCGCCGTGCATCATTCCGATTGCTTGCATGATCCCAGTTGGATCTTCATCGAGGAGTTGGATGGTTTTGATTATCGTTTTGCGTCGTCCTGAGACAGGATTCTGCGGATTGAGATCATTGAGCTCGCTGAGAATCTCTCGTTGTCCTTGAGCCCAGCCCATCTCTGTACGCTCGATGGATCGAGTAATAAGCATCACAAGATCAGGCTTGAGTTGGAGCGCAGTACGTAATCCATCGAGCGGATTGGATCGTCCTCGAGCATTTACTGTTGAGAGCCAGTCTGCAACAGCTTGCTTATTTGCAGGTGTCGCTCGCGCAATCCGATTCGAGTTAATCGGCGCCAAGCTCACGCTGTTATCATCGAATGAACGAAACAGGACTACTTGGAATTTTTGCGTTGAGCTTAAGCGTGAGATGGAGTTAAGCAACTGGGTCTGCAGATACGCAAAGCTATTTGCTGTTGCGCCTGATCCATCCACAACATACACAATCTTGCGAGCGGATCGGCTCTGCACTCCTGCAAACTGAACACTTGGAGGAGTCGCACTTTCAGGTTGAGCGATTTGCGCATTAGTTCTTTCAATCGCTTCGAGCGCGACAGGGTCCATTGCGGGTTTGGTATATTCAAGTGTTCCCAACTCTGCAGCGGCGGTTTCAATCCGATCCACAGCCGTGTAGGTTGTAGATTTGGTAAACGAAGTCGCAGTATTCGAAGACTGGTTCTCTTGAGCAGTTGTCTCTGGATCAGGCGCATCTGGGATATCACTAGGAGCAGGGAGCGATAGCTCGACAATCGGCCGATCATCTTCAGTAGACGCTTGTGTGCTGATTTGCATCCCGATGTACGCGACGCCACTAATCAAGATTGCATGAACCGCAATTGAAACCCCAGGGGGGGCTGTCCAACGCAGCCACTGAGCTTTGGTTGATTGTTCCGTAGAGTGATTCACTATCACATCGTAGTGCTCTGTGAGCTCTGATGTTCATAGATTGTGTTTCTAGTGCAGTGAGAAGGGCAGATTATGGTGTTGGATTCGGAGTGCGATCAAACTCAGAACGATCTGCTCCGTTTTGCGGAGTTCCATTCTTTGCTGCTTTTGGATCGCCATGGATGTATGGATCTCTCGAAGTCGGTTTAAAGAGCAAACGATCCACTCCGATAGCGCCTGAACCTAAGAAGAAGACCGAAAGTGAAATTCCGGCGAGTCCGAGTTGCCACAACAGGACCATGTATGCTGAAGGCGACCACACATCTGAAGCTTTGGGGATAAACCCGAGGATTGTGTTCTGGTCTTGAACGATCGCAGGACCAAACTGAGTCATCCACATCGCAACACACATGACAACGAATGTACAAATCGCACTTAGTCTCGTAAAGAGTCCGAGGATTAAAAATAGACCCGTGACGAGTTCGGTAATCGCAACAGTCCAAGCGAGTGCATTTGCCCAAGGCTTCGACCCAAGCATCTCAGGCATGATCGGCTGGATCGGTGTTGAGTTTTCAGTGAGCCCAGGATTCGCAGCACGCGAGAGCATCAATGAGATTGAGTACACACGTTTGACTTCCATCAACTCTGGGAAGTCTGATGCTGCGTAATGATCGCTTGTGTATTGAACAGGCAACAGCTGGATTTGATCATTGATCTCAGGTACATCAGGATCAATCAATGGCGCGTCTTCGACGGCCTCCTCTATCTGCTCGATGATCGTGTCAGCCATCTCATTCAAGTCCTGAGTGTCATCTCCTTGCCCCGTTTGATCGGAAGGGATCAACTCAGGAGTTGTGTTCGTTTCTTCAGGAGTCGAAGTCTCATCGGATTCCTCAGCTGAGGCTTCATCTTGATTCTCAACGAAAGGAGGAGGGGCTATCGGCATGATTCCGATATTGGCAAGTCTCGCCGCGCCGTCGCCGGTAACTGAGTAAGTCCCAAGTAGCTTACCGGTCCCCGCCCATAGGAAAGTAACCCCGAGGACTAGCCTGAGGATAAAAGATGGTAATGTCAGTGCAACCTGATCACGCAACCGCATGGGTATTCCCCTGTTCGAAGTGCTCCTCGTCCTGAGATATACAATACAGGATATAGGGCAGGCTATGACGATGAATCTATTGATTCTGATCGGCTTAGCGAGAGAAAGTGCGCCAATCATGCCGATTGGGAGGCTTGATTTGCCCAAAGTCGATCTTTGAGAAGTTGAAGTGCATATTGTGTACCCAGCGGAACTACGCGCTACGCGGATGTGGCGGAACTGGCAGACGCGCTGGATTTAGGTTCCAGTGGGGCAACCCGTGCAGGTTCGATTCCTGTCATCCGCATTCTGATCTTTGGCAATCAAGATCAAAGTAAAAGGCCCGCAGCACATGCTGCGGGCCTTTCTCATTGATAGATGGAATCCAGCATTCGAGCTGGAGTTTAAGGATTATGGACAGCCTGAACTGAATACTCCAAGGAAGTCGGAGATGTCAAAGAAGTTGAGAGTGCCGTCATCGTTGATATCCGCAGCTGCATCGCCTGCACTGAATGCTGCGAGGTACGCTGAGATATCGAAGAAGTTGAGTGCTCCAAACGGTTCAGCAAGGTCAGCATCATTACAACCTGTAGGAGAATCCTCACAAGTCAGTTCAATGAGTTGAACCGCATCGACACCTGCTTCGACGACAGAGCCCTCTCCGAGATCAGATACAACGAATCGTACGCGGACTTGGCTCGAAGGATTTGCAAAGACTGAACCAACATCGAATGAGTATTCGTTCCAGCCTCCACCTTGTGATTCTGGTCCGAGTGTATCAATAGTCGTCCATGCGCCGCCGTTGTTGTTTGACAACTGAACATTCATTGAATCGTCAACTGTACCGATGTTGTTCGAGTACCAGAGTGCGTATGTAAGAGTTGTGTTACCGCTTGATGCATCCATTGCTGGAGATGTCAAGGTTGTTGTTCCGCCGTCAACATCGGAGTTGCCTTCGACATTGTCTGTCAAGTAACAGCGCCCTGAACCATCGAAGTCATTCGCAGGATCGCCGCGTCCGCCACCACCAGCTGGGATTGCTCGTTCCCAAGCACCGTCATCGACAGAACCCGTAACGCTCCAACCGGTGTTGGATTCGAAGTTGTCAGTATAAATCTCAGTAAGCGATGAGACGACGCTTGCACTCAATGAGTTCGAAGGAGCATCCGCTGGGAATGTCGCGACGAATCCGTCTGAAGTGCTCGCAGAGAAGTAGTAGCTGATATCTGATCCACAAGGTACAGATGGGAGTGCCGCTGAGTAAGTGCCGTCGCCGTTATCTCCCATGGAGATTGGAGCAAAGCCTGATCCAGCATCGAGCATCATCTGTACAGAAGTAACTGCAACACCGTCGCGAGTGACTGCTTCGACAGAAAGGACTTCGCCGCCAGCAGGGTTTACCGAGCTTGGGAGTGAACCTGATTGTGCGAGCGCCATCGGGCGCAGTTCAGCATCAACGCGGACAACGAAGAGTCCACGCTCAATATCAGAGATAATGATGTTCCCTGATGGGAAGAACGGGTAGTTCGACCATGCGCCGTTAAACGAGGCGCTGTCTGAACCTGGGTAAGTATCGAAGAATGCAACTTCGACAGGGTTCGCAGGATCGAGTGCATCAAACACACGCAATCCTGAGCGATAGTTTGATTGGTAAACGACATCATCGAGGGTGTAGAGATTGTGATCGATCGCTGCTTTGCCAGTTGTGTAGGTACCTACAAAGACTGGATTCGCAGGATCTTCAACATTGATTACACGAGTCGTTGTGACTGCAACTGAATCACCTTCGTCGAGTTCGTCATTGAGATACACAAACTTACGATCCGAGGAAAGCCAGACTTGATGAGCGTATCCAGCGTTTGGATAGAAGACCGTCGAAAGTGTCTGTGTGTTATTTGGATCTGTGACATCAACAATCCGAAGGCCTGTAGATGAGAATCCGCCGCTGAATCCGCCAGCCGCGAACGCGAGCTCTTTACCTGCAAAAGCACCATCGTGCCAAGTGACAACTTGTGCATCATGGATGTACATCTCAGTCCATCCACCGTCGAGTGATGGAAGTTCAGGGTTCGAGATATCGATATGAACGAGTCCGCCGTTACCAATGTTTGAACCCACGACCCACATGGATCCGGATTCTTCGTTGATGACGATGTTGTGTGTTGTTGAGTATCCGCCGCCGGTCCAGTTGCGAACGAGTGTGACATTCCCGTTGTCGATGTCAGACATATCCATGACCTGGATACCTGAACCACCCTCGGAAACGCCGTAGGCGTAATCGCCGAGAACTTTGACATCGTGCCAGAGACTTGATGGCCCGGAGATTGTCTCAACAATGACGGGGCTCGTAGGGTTGGTAATCTCAACGAATCCGTATCCGCCTTCGACACCCATGATTGCGTACTCGCGTCCACTCGATGAAACATATCCCCAGCAGTCGTTACCCGATGCGGTATTGACACCCGAGAAGTTGTTGAGTGGGATTTGTGAGAGCAAAGTAACATTCGAGGATTGGAACCCGCCACTGCGAGGTGTTGCCATTCCTTGTGTCCAGATCTCGCCGTAGACTGGGGGTTGGTTGTCTAGGATTTTGCGAACATCGTCATCATGAGCATTTGTTACGCTCCCGGCGCATGCCAAGATTGCTGATGCAATTGCGAGATGACGATACCCTACGCGAGATATATGTACTTGACCCATTGGGTACTTTCCTTTCGATGATCCGTCTAGATGTGTTTCACTGCGAAGAGAACTCACAACGCATTGATTGGGGCAACTCAAATGTGCATAGATACACATAGCCCTTTGCTCGAGCAAGCACCATATTATTCGACCCATTCAGCGATTCGGTTGCTCAAACCGAAATATTGATGGTGAGAATTGAGTCTTTGCGTACACTGTTGATGATGAAAAACATAATCACACTACTTGTATGGGGATTGATTGGGACAATTGCAACTCAAACCGTTGCTGTTGAACCAGAATCGGACCTTGCACAAGACACAAAGTCTCTTGCTAAGCGTCCGAGTTTACTCCTTGTTGAGCAGGATCAACATCCTTCTGCTGAAGTCAGCTGGGTAGTTGGAGGCGAGCGCCAAAGCTATAGCGCGACGCTTCCTTACACCGCACCCACTGGAGGCGATCCGCTCGGACACAATGTAAAAGCATATGTCACACTCGGAGGCACTCGCATCGAGACAGGTGCAGGACATCCAAAGGGCGCAGTAATTCGACTCGGAATCACAAAGATCGAAGGCGCGCGTGCGTTCTTTTCTAAAATTGATCCAGGGACTGACATCGAGTTCACGATCACTGATGTGCGGATGAACCAACCCGTTAAGTATCACGAAGGGACTGGGATGATGCATCTCAAGTACTCACTCGGTGATCTCAAAGCATGCGCACTCCCTGGGACTGCTCGTAATCAGTACCTCCTATCCGATCCGCAAGACACACTCGGAGGCCGAGTCATCGCAGGACTCAACGCAACCCCAGGCGCACTCGACGGCCACGAAGGGAATGGATCAATCATGCTCGAAGTCGATAAGGACGATCCGACACTCGTCACGATGCGAGTTCGTGTTCCTTACGGCTTGCTCCGTCATCTCCAAGATCCGTGGAAAAGTACACTCCCTGGAACATTCTTTGAGCCAATTCATTTGCACGCAGAAGCAGAACTGATTCCTGTTGATGTCGAACGACTCGTCAGAGAGCCAATCGTTCCTGAGTCCAATGAGGGTTCAAAGGATTTGGACTCAACTGAAGAATCAAATCAAGAAGCGATCGATGACTAAGTGATCCAGCGAGATCATTGTGATATCCTGATGGTATGAGCATACTCAAACAACTCGATCAAATTGCCCTTGACGCTGCGTACGAGCAGGCTTGCAAATCAAAGTCCGAAGGCGGCATCCCGATCGGGTCTGCTCTGATCGCGCCAAGCGGAGAGATTGTTGCACGCGGACACAACGAGCGTGTTCAATCGGGAGATCCGACTGCTCATGCGGAAACAGTCTGCATCCGACATGCTGGACGACGCAGAGATTGGCACACGCTGACACTTGCATCCACTCTCTCGCCGTGCGCGATGTGTACAGGAACAGCAGTGCTCCATCGGATCCCACGTGTAGTGATCGGAGAACACAAAACCTTTGTTGGCCGTGAAGACTGGTTACTCAACGAAGGAGTTGAGATTGTGCTTGCACACGATTCTCGATGTATCGAGCTCATGGAAGAGTTTATTGCAGAGCGCCCTGATCTATGGAATGAAGATATCGGGGTTCCTCCTGAAGAGTGAATCTTTAGGATCGTTTCTGTGCAGAGCCGTTAGATGATTGTGCCATACATTCGATCGCCTGCGTCTCCGAGCCCTGGGATGATGTATCCTTTTTCGTTCAAGCATTTATCTAGCGCAGCCGCGTAGATTGTTACATCTGGATGATCTCGTTGGAGACGATCAATACCTTCAGGCGCCGCGACAAGACAGATCATTCGGATATCGCTCGCGCCAGCTTGTCGAAGCATCGAGATCGCTGCAGACGCACTCCCTCCAGTCGCAAGCATTGGATCAACTAATATCACTGGACCCGCGTCGAGCTCACGAGGGAGTTTATTGAGATACGCGTGTGGCTCAAGCGTCTTCTCATCGCGAGCGAGTCCGAGATGTCCAACGCGAGCTTCAGGCATCACTTCTAAGATGCCGTCGATCATGCCGAGCCCGGCGCGAAGCACAGGCACAATTGTAATCGCACCTTTAATGAGTGTGCAGGACGCTTCCATAATCGGAGTTTGAACAGTTGTCTGTTCAGTTGGAAGCGAGCGGGTGACTTCGTAGACCATGAGTCCTGCGATTTGGGAGAGAGCTGCTCGAAAGTTTCGATGTGCAGTGTCTTTGTTCCGGATCGTTGCCATTTTGTGAGCGATCAATGGATGATCAAAGATAACGGGTTCTTTTTTTGATGTGCTTTCTTCCATATCAGAAGTGTACACGCACATTGAATCTGAGTTGGGTTGTTCTGACAAGCAAAAAAGCAAGCAATGAAAAAACCCCCGCTCGAGATGAGCGGGGGTTGGAGGATTCGAGTTTCAACTTTGATGAACAGTATGTTGAATATGAATCATATTACATCATACTGAATCGCGTTGACAACTTTCGATTACGGGCAACCAGCACTGAAAGCGCTGAGGTATTCCGAGATATCGAAGAAGTTGAAATCGCCGTCGCCGTTGATGTCTGCAGCAGGATCATTTGCGTTGAACGCACTGAGGAATGCTGAGATATCGAAGAAGTTGAGTTCGCCGTCGCCGGTGAAGTCAGCAACACAGCCACCTGCAGGAACAACTGCTGTACCTGTGAGGTTTACACTTGCATCGCGCCACATACCGATGTTTACTTCGCCTGTCTCAGGAGCCTGTGACGAGATGAATGAGTACGTGTATGTGGTGCCCCAACGGATCGCGTTAGCGTTCGGGTTGGTTGCATGTGGTTCAACTGACCATGAGATTCCGCCAGCGCCTTCGATAGGTGCCCAGTCAGTACCTTCGATGTTAGCATCGACTGAGTCGTGGTAATCTACATCGTGGAAGTAGTGACCGCTTGTGCCTGAAGCTGAAGGAACGCCGAATGAGCCGATTGACATGTGCGAGTTCTGGTTGTGAACTGCGTAGTCGTAGCGCCATGTGCCGTCACCCATGTCAGTTGCCTTTGAACCGACTTCGAGCTTGCCTTCGCCTGGAACTGCAACAGTGTTAACCATAACGCTTGGGTCAGGTGTGTTGATGCCGTTTCCATGCTCTTGCCATGCAATCAATGCTGATTCTTCGCGGTTGATGCCACCAGTGGTGTTTGCGCCACCTGATGACTGAACGCTCATTCTTTTGTAGCTTACATTGTTGAAGCTAGTTGGAACACCATCGTCATTGAGGTAAGGAAGGCCGGTGTTCGCGTTGAACTCGTCCTTGATGACATACTGTCCTTCAGCGAAGTAAATTGCGCCTGGGATACCCATGTCAGCAGTAGGAACCTGAATTCTCTTGAAGATCGTGTTACCACTTTGGTTCTGTGACGTGTATGGGTAAAGGAACTGTCCGTCCCATGCGTTGATTTCTGAACGAGGACCAAGGTCAGTCTGTGATCCGTTAAGGCTCGCACCGTAAGGATCTGAACAACCTGTTCCGAGGCTTGAGAATGAACCGTTGTTGTCACAACCGATGCCACAAGCGTTGCCTTGAAGTGAAGCGAATGAATGCTTCACGAATGAAATTCCAAGCTGCTCCATGCGGCCGTCCATAAGACGGTAGATGGAAACCTGAATAACAGGGTGATTAGGAGTACCGTCGATCCAGTCCAATGGAACTGTACCTGCGTTACATGAAGTGGTGCCTACTGCGTAAGCACTGGTTGCTCCAACGGTGCCGTAAAAGCGTACATCGTCAAGGCTACCACAAATAACGTCTGGTGCTGCGGCGGCAATGCCACAACTTGCAGCGAGAGCTGCAACTGCTGTAATACGAAACATCGTGTTTAATCCTCCAGAAAGTGGGGTTTTGGGTTACTGAGTACAGATTACACGGAGATAGAGCATAAATACAGTCAATTCCGAACCAATTTCCAATTTATATCTAGAAACAAATACCAAGCAAATTTGTTGTTAATTTGTGACACACTGACATGCTCGAGTTGTCATTTGGCGCGACTACCATCCTGTCTATGTCCACCAGAAACGACTCAGCTGAGTTCCAGCTCAATCACGCTCTTGAGATCCAAGGGGTGAAATATCGATACCAAAAGAGCTCTGAATTGGCTCTATCCATCGATTCTCTGATTGTTGCTCGTCAAGAGCAAGTTGTTATTACTGGACGCTCAGGATGTGGAAAGAGCACTTTGCTCCATCTAATCGCAGGGCTCATGGAACCAAATGAAGGTGTAATAACAGTTGCTGGAAGCTCCATGAGCAGGATGTCAGGTTCGAAAAGGGACCAATTCAGAGGCCGACATATCGGTATGGTCTTCCAGACTTTCCATCTACTCAACGGGTTTACTGTCCTTGAAAATGTCCTCGCGGCCCTGATGTTTTCAGAATTTCCGCGATCAGAGCATCGCTCTCGTGCGATGACTCTCATCGAAAACTTAGGGATCAACACGCCGAACGCTCGGATTCAAGACCTGAGTGTTGGACAACAACAACGCGTTGCAGTCGCTCGAGCGATCGCTTGCTCTCCATCGATTGTGCTCGCGGATGAACCAACAGCCGCACTTGATCCTGAGTATACAAGTGTTGCGATGGACCTTCTCCAGAACGCATGTCGATCTATCGATGCTTCGCTGATATGTGTGACACATGATTTGAGCATTGTTGATCGGTTCGATCGTCAAGTATCCCTGCAGGTACCAAGCTTACAGGAGCGTGCATAATGGCAATGAGCGATTGGAATATTGTGACCCGCTCATTGAGGAGCAGATGGTTCTCAACATTGTTAACCGCGATGAGTGTCGCGATTGCAGTCGGGTTGATGACGCTCCTGATCTCAATGCGTAGCGCTGGAGAATCAGCGTTCAAACGAGGGACAGGGAATGTTGAGATTCTGATCTCTAAAGAGTCTGGGCCTTTAGCAAGTGTGCTCAACTCATTGTTTTATGCAGAAGCGCCAGGAAACTCTATTCTCTTTTCTCAATATGATGAGCTAGTCAATAAGTATCCATTTGCTTGGACTATCCCGACACAGCTGGGTGATTCATATCAAGGATCTCCAGTCATGGGGACAACCACTTCGTTCTTCGAAGTCTTTGAACCCGCGATTGGTACATCATGGTCGCTCGCTCAAGGGAGGATCTTTGAAACTTCGTTCGAGATCGTCGTCGGATCGGAGGCTGGCAAAGTCAATCGCTTGAGTATTGGAGACTCTCTCGTTCTCCAACACGGCGCTCCAAAGACAGCAGGAGGTCATCATCACGATGTCTACCAGTTCAAAGTCGTTGGCGTGCTCAACCCAACCGGCACCGCACATGATCGTGCAGTGTTTACGAATCTCTCAAGTGCTTGGATTCTACACGCGCATGATCGACGCGAAGCTCAACTAGGTGAAGGGATTCATACACATGAATCAGATCTGATTGATTCGGACAAGAAGATCACAGGGATCTACGCCTCCATCGGAACCCGAAAAGCGGCGCTTACTCAGATCCTTGCGTCACTGCGACGAGACCCTAACTGGACAGTTGCGAATCCGTCGAGCACCGTCGGAAACTTGTTTCAGATCGTCTCGGATATCGATCAGATTCTCCTCGCGATGGCGATCGCGGTCTTGCTCTCATCAGGCGTATCAATCCTTGTCGCACTCTACAACTCAATGGATCAGCGCCGTCATCAGATTGCAGTGCTCCGAGTGTTAGGAGCTTCCAAGATGAGGGTGTTCAATCTCATTTTTACTGAAAGCGCGATGATCGGAGTGCTCGGCGGAAGTGTTGGAGTTGGACTTGCAGTCGTGAGCGGCCGAGCAGTATCGTCCGTGCTCCAATCAAGAGTGGGGGTTTACATTGAACCGAGCCTTCCGCTTGATGGGTATCTGATGATTCTGCTCGCAACGATCGCGTTATCATGTATTGCTGGGATCATCCCTGCAACAATCGCGTATCGCACGAGTGTAGTTCGTTCGCTCCGACACAGTGTTTCATAAGTTTGTGACAAAGGATTTCTATGCGTTGGTTCTGGTTATTCATCTTGACATTGATCCTGCTCACTACAGGGCTCTATGTCATGCGCATCAACCAAAGCTCGACGATTGAGATCAATCGCACAGAAACAAGTCGTAGGCCGAGTTCTTCAAGCGCGAGAGATCGAAGAGCATTAAACGAAGAGACATCGAATCAAAAAGCAGAACAAGTTGCTGAGCCTGATGCAGAGCTGGGTCGAGAATCCGTTCTTGATGCAGAAGTTGTCGAAGTAAAAGATCAAAACAAGACACATGTTGAAGTACAGCACTCAGATCAAATAGACGGAACTCAAGAAGACGCATCCGAAACTACTGTAGTGGATGAAGTTGAATCGGATGTATCTGAGATTGAAAAGACAACTGAGCAAAGCGTCGATCATCTAGATGAATCATCCGATCATGAATCGCAATCAACTTCAGGAGCTGATCTCGAACCAGAGGCTATGGAAGAGGCGAACGATGGATTCGATTTAGCATCTGAGCAAGAAAACAAACCTGAATTCGAGCTCAGTCTAGAAACTGAACCAGTGGACAATATTCCTGCTGGAGCACCTGAAGGAGAAATCGTTATTGAGAACGCTCCAGACTTCGAGCAACTCGCTGACGGCTCGATCCGTGTGCTTGAGTCAGGCAAAGTCATCGAAGGTCAAGGTACAATCCAGAAACCATACATTGTTGATTGGCTCACTCTGCGTTCGATCGAGCGAGGATTCAATCCAAAGGAAAAGAGAACAGAACTCCCTGAGTGGCTTGGTTTTCTTGACGGCAAGCAAGTCAAAATCATCGGTAACACACTCGTTCCAGTTATCGCGACAACAACACGCGAGCTGCTCGTGATGCAGAATCCCTGGGATGGATGTTGCATTGGGATTCCTCCTTCTCCATACGACGCGATCGAAGTCACACTCAATCATGATGTAGATTTTGGTTCAAGTGCCGTCGGATTTGGAACAGTCGAAGGAGAGTTTGTCCTTGATCCATATGTTGTCGACGGCTGGGTCCTCGGACTCTACATCATCGATAACGCGACCTATCGCAGCGGCGAAGGCATCGCGTTCCCTGATTTCTGATTGCAACCACAAGTATCAATGAGTTGGTCTATAAAAAAACCGTGACGTTATCGTCGCGGTTTAAAGTTGATTAAATCAGGGATTCAATATCAATCTTCGTCGACAAGCGGTCCCATAGTTTCAGGCTCAGGCTCAGGCTTTGCTTTACAGCTCAGCAAGATTGCCGCACCGCTGATTGCTGCGATTGCGGACGCAACGAGAATAGCGAGTTTCGCGTGTTCAAGATGCGTTGCGCTATTTGCATATGCAAGGTTTGCAATGAAGATGGCCATTGTAAAGCCGATCCCGCCGAGCATGCCGGCGCCGAAGATATGTCTCCACGATACGCCGCGAGGTAATGACGCGATTCCAAGCTTGCAAGCAATGAAGCAGAGTAAGAAGATTCCTAACGGCTTGCCAATGACCAAGCCTGCGATGATCCCCATTGCTGCAGGATCCTTCAGGTTTTCTGCGATTCCGCCATGAATTGGGATACCCGCGTTTGCAAGCGCGAAGATCGGGATGATCACGAATGCTGCCCATGGATGGAGTACATACTCGATCCGATGCAACGGCGGAAGTACATAGCGTGAGTTCTTGACAATCGCATTGACTGCTGCTCTTCGTTCTGAAGATTCAGTAACGTCTGTATCAGGATCATCATGAGCGTTCGCGAAGATATCAAGCGCCTTGCGAGTTGAGTATACAAAGTTGACCGCGTTGACTCGTGCATGAGCTGGAATGGTCATCGCAAGGAGGACGCCCGCGATCGTCGCATGGACACCGGACATATAGATACAGTACCAAAGCGGAAGCCCGAGTGCGAGATAGAGCGTGATCCATCGAACACGAAGGACATTCATGAACATCAAGACGGCCACGATTGTACCGGCGTATCCGAGGAATGCCATATTCAAGTGATCTGTGTAGAACACCGCGATCACAACGAGTGCGCCAAGGTCATCGACAATCGCGAGACTGGTAAGGAACACTTTGAGCGAGTTGGGGATGCGTGATCCAAGCATCGCGAGGATGCCTACCGCGAACGCGATATCGGTCGCCATCGGGATACCCCAGCCGCCGATGGTTTCTTTGCCCCAGTTGAGAGACGCGAAGATAAGTGCTGGCCCGATCATTCCGCCCAAGGCGCCAAAGATTGGGAGTGCTGCGCGTTTAGGAGATGCGAGTTCGCCGACAAGGATTTCTCGTTTGATTTCCAGTCCAACAACAAGGAAGAAGATCGCCATGAGCAGATCATTGATCCAAGCGGCGGTTGAGTGCCCTGTCCACCAATGTGGTTTGTTAGGAAGTTCTGACCATGCGTGAGGATCATGGTTCTCGTCTGCATGACTCGCATCGTCAGTGTCATGATCTCCTGTAATCGCTGGAGCATGTTCGTCGTCGTGCTCTTCGGAGAGTCCATCAGCATGCTCATCTGCTAGTTCGTGAGCTTCTTCTGCATCATGCTCAGCGGAATCACCGTGATCGCCAGCCGGCGCATGATGTGGATTATGAGCAACCGTGATCCGAGTCTCGGTTTCATTGAAGATTTCGTTGTATGAGTCCGCATAATCCGAGTTGGCCCAGATCATCGCGATCGCAGTCATCGCAAGTAGGACGATGCCGCCTGAGCTTGAGAGCTTTGCGAATCGCTGGAATGGACGGGCTAAACGCTCACCTGGTTCAGGATTGAGCTCGTGTTCTGCGGTTGGTATGTGATGATCGTCAGACATGAATCGAGTTCCTCATCCTTGAGTGTGACCCAAACCCACCCAAACAGGGGGATGGTTAGCCTAAAGGCATATATCATTATCGTGCTATCGCTACAGGGATATTGAGTCAGATAACCCAGCAAGTTCAAATTCAATACAACGCAAGAGTGCAGTGCGCAGATACACCCACATTCGCACGAAAATGAGGGGGAAATATGTTGACCAATAGAGTCGTTCTACTCAAATACAAAATTTCAACGCTGGAATGAGTAAAGCTCAGGCAAATCTAGGATCCGAGTGAGTTCATCGAGCGCATCCGCGTTTGCTCGGACAAGCGAATGATCGAGAAGATCTTGTGCACAGAGTTCTTCAGGGTAGTGTTTTTCAACCCACATTGTTAATGAACTTAGCAACTCATCATTGAGCAATACGCCTTGATGGACTGCATTCATCTCATTGTCATTCATCACAACGCGAAGTCGAAGACAGGCAGGCCCGCCACCGTTGCGCATGGATTCTCGAACATCCAGATAATGAACAGAGTGAATTGGGTTGGATTTATCATGAATCATTCCTTGGACGAATGCATCGACCCGTGGGTTTTCTTGCGACTCAAGCGGAGCGATGAGCGTCATCGATCCATCAGGAAGTGTCACGATCTGAGAGTTGAAGAGGTAGCTCGTGACCGCGTCATTGAGCGAGAAATCAGTGTTATGTGCTTCGATGAGTGTGAGTTCGTGTCCGAGCGGGCCGGCGATATCAGTAATCATCGAACGCGAAGTCGCAAAAGCCTGCTCATGATACAAGAACACATCTTCGTTTCCTGTTGCGATCACATCGTTGTGGAATACTCCTGCGTCAATCGCATCAGGATGTTGACGAGTGTACACCGTCTTGCTTTGTTCGAGTCCGTGCATTCGTGCGATTGCTTCGCACGCAGATCTGGTTTGTCGAGAAGGGAATGTTCTGGCGCCACCTGCTGGATCATCACGATCAAAACCATACACGAACATTTCGATCCCAGGTTCGCCGTGCTTGTTCGCAAAGCGGATATGGTTTGCAGCTCCTTCGTCTGCGAATCTCATCTGATCAGGTAACGGCTTATGAACTTTAAAGTGTGCCTCGTCTTTGAAGATCATCTTCAGCATCCGAGTCGTCGTTGGATGTTCGAGCGATCGATGGTAGTTCGAGATCAAGTTCGCAGGTGTGAGATGCACTCGATTGTCATTCGTGTCAGCGCTCGGTGATACCGTCGCAGCGTTTGCGGCCCACATGCTCGAAGCACTCCAGATCGCAGCAACCAATGTTGGGTCCGCATCGTGTGTATCTTTGAGGACTTGTTCGTCCGTTCCTGAAAAACCAATCCGTCGGAGTGCTTCAAGATCAGGTCTATGCTGAGGTGGTAAAACCCCTTGCGGAATACCCAAATCCATTAAAGTCTTCATCTTCGACAGCCCTTGAAGCGCCGCGGCTTTGGGTTTGGAAGTCCCTCCCGCGTTGTTTGCTGACGCAACATTGCCCGGAGACAATCCCGCATAGTTGTGGGTAGGGCCGATCAATCCGTCAAAGTTTGTTTCTTGTGCGAAAGGCATGATCAACAATAGGTCCACTATCGCGGCGGGATTGGTTTGCCGTGAGGGTCAGTGTGTGTCTTTGAAAGACTCTGATCAGGTACATCCACAAAGTGCTCAAGCTGCTCAGCAGTTTCATGAACATGATCAGGGCTAAGCCCTGCTTGTTCGACGAGATATCCTTCCCAGAGTCGATGTCTGCGGATAATCGAAGCTGCTCGAGTTTCGCCGCGAGTAGTCAACGAGACAATCCCATCGCTTACAGTTACCAATCCTTGCGATTCCGCTTTGCTCATTGCTTTCTTTGAGCGATTTCCTGCTCCAGTGGAGACAACGAGCTGATCGACGCTCGCTTGTGAGTTGGACTCTGCAACTCGATATAGAACTCCGAGGATATCTTCGAGAGCGACTTGGTTTCCGAGTCGATGTTGATTGAGCGTCTTTGCGATCACGCCATGCCTTGGGGACAACACGATCGCAGCGACTAGCAGCCCTCCCGCGGTGCTCGCCATCATCCCTGCAGCGTTCACTCCAGTCCACGATGCGATTACATATCCAGCGATTGCAGTTGCCGCAGCAACGACGATGCTCACGAAGATCTGAGATATGAGTCGATCTGTGAGCATGCGAGCAGTCGCAGCAGGACAGATAAACATTGCGATGACCAAGATTGATCCAACCGCTTCGAAAGAAGCAACTGCTGCGATTGCGACAAAGGTCATCAAAAGCATGTGCATGAATCCAGCGTTGATTCCTTGTACTGTTGCGATACCTGCATCGAAGGACGCGATCCGGAGTTCTTTGAAGAACAAAGAGACGAACATGGTTACGCCGAGCGTTGTTCCTGCGAGCGTCCATACTTGTCTTGGAACATCGGAATATACCTCTGTGCTAAACAAGCTGGACCATTGATCAGGTGATGAAATCCAGAAGAGCGTTTGGAGATTTCCGTGCAGGACGCAATCTGCATCGAGATCAACACTCCTCGCTGCAGCATTCTCAAGCATGAATACTCCGAGCGCAAAGAGCACTGAGAACACTACTCCCATCGCGGCGCCAGGTTCAACTTTTCCCAATCGTTTAATGACTTCGACAAAGACAACTGTGATCAGCGCCGAAATTGCAGCTCCGATGAACATCATCGCTGGCGAACGGGATTGGGTAATCAAAAACGCTGCAACAAGTCCTGGAAGTACTGCATGAGAGATCGCATCTCCCATCAAGCTTTGTTTGCGAAGAACGAGGAAGTTGCCAAGCAATCCACATGAAATCGCAGCTAACAACGCCGCGAGTAATGGAAACAAATCAAGCGAGAGAAAAGTTTGAATCGACTGAGGAATCATGTCGTTCCTCCATCCAATGGAGGGATTGATAAACCCCTTTTCTTGAGTGCAAGAATAAGTGCGTGAATCAACTCGTCCGAAAGAACATGCTCAACCTGATCGACGGACCAATCCACATGCGTCGGTGCGATGTCCGCATACGAAACGAGGTATTGTTCCCAAAGGAGATGGTTTCGATGGATTCGTTGTCCTTGCGTTCGGCCAGCATCAGTTAGAATGAGTTGTCCATTGTCTCGCGTGATCCATCCTTTGACACAGAGCAGTTTGATGAGCCAGCTTGCGGCCTTTGGATGTTCAGTCTCAGCATGTCCGATCTCGATTTCATATAGCGATTCAAGCACATGATCTCTTGCAATACGAACACGAAGCTGAATCCGTCTGAAAGAGTCTGCGAGTACTCCGCGTGTTGGAGCAAACAGCATGGAGAGTATGAAGATTGATCCAGCAACAAGCACGATAACGGATCCTGCAGGTTTGCGTGGAAATAAGGCGCTGATTGATGCTCCGCTGTATCCAGAGATTCCACCGATCAATGCGCTGAGTAAGACAAGTTTCCAGAGTCGATCTGTCCAGAATCGTGCCGCCGCTGGGGGGATGATGAGCATCGCAACAATAAGAATTAATCCGACTGCTTGTAGTCCTGAGACAGTAATCAAAACAACAAGCGCAAGCATGATTGAATCGATCAGCCAGACACGCATCCCCATCGAGCGCGCGAAGCTCTCATTGAAGCACACAACCATAAACTCTTTGAGCATGATCAATGCAATCAAAGAAGCGAAGAGTCCGATTCCGCCCATCAGATACGCATCCGAGCGAGTCATCGCGGCGGTTTGCCCATAGATGTAATGATTCAATCCCGCGGCGCTCCCTGAGGTTGAGCTCTGGACCACGGAGAGCAGCACGATCCCAATACCAAAGAATACAGAAAGTACAATCCCGATCGCGGCGTCTTCCTTAAGTCGAGTGTGCTGCAAGATTAGATGGATGCATGCAACTCCGAGGATGCCTGAGATTGCTGCTCCAAGCATGAGGACAGGCATGGATCTCCCGCTAAAACCCATCGCACTTGAAACTAGAAACGCAGCCGCAATCCCAGGTAATGTCGCATGGCTCAACGCATCCGCAGTCAAGGATCGCTTGCGAAGCAACGCGAAAGCGCCAATCACTCCAGCAGCGATCCCTAGCAGTGAGGTGCCCAAAATGACAGCATTGGTATTGAACCCGCCTTGGAGAGTCAGGGTTTCAATGATTGAGTTCGCATCTACGATCGGATCGCTCATGCTCAGCTCCCCTTCGCTGCTCGAGCAACCGCTTCAGCTGCTTCTGCAAGTAGGGTTAATCGTCCGCCGTAGGTTTTTTGTAGGTTTTCAGCAGTGAACACTTCGGAGACTGGACCCGCTGCGACAACGCGCATGTTGAGCAACAACACATGATCAAAGTATTCAGGTACAGATTGCAAGTCGTGATGAACTACGATGACTGTTTTACCGTTCGAGCGGAGTTCTCGCAAGACTTCAATAATTGCTCGCTCTGTTGATGCATCAACCCCAGCGAAGGGCTCGTCCATGAAATACAGCTCTGCTTCTTGTGTGAGAGCGCGAGCAAGGAAGACGCGTTGTTGTTGTCCGCCGGAGAGCTGAGAGATCTGCCTTCTTGCAAAGTCTTCCATGCCGACTCGTGCGAGCGCTTCCATCGCGGCCTTCTTATGTGACTTGGTAACAGGTCGACACCAACCGATTTTCCGATAGCGCCCCATACACACTACATCGAGCGCTGAAACAGGAAAATCCCAATCAACGGATTCTCGTTGTGGAACATATCCAATTAACGATCGTGACTGTTTGTAGGATTTGCCCCAGAACTCAACAGTCCCTGACGCTCTGGGAATCAATCCCAGACATGCTTTGATGAGTGTGCTTTTGCCTGCTCCGTTTGGACCCACAATTGCAACGAGCGAATTCGATGGCGCGTCATAGTCTACATCCCACAATACCGGTTTACGGTTATACGCAACAGTCATCGCATGCACAGAAACAGGCGAATCCGCAGAATGCTCAGGACGAGCATCGAGGATCGAGCGAGGTGATCGAGAATGATTCTTTGAGTTTTCAGAGTTGCTCATGGGTCAATCCCATTAAGTTGGCCGTTCATTCCACCAGTTGGAGCGGTTCCGCCGAGAGCATTCGTGATCGTTGTGATGTTGTGATCAATCATCCCGATGTATGTGCCTTCGTATGTACCTTGGTTTCCCATTGCATCTGAGTACAGTGAACCACCAATCTTGACTTGATGCCCACGATCCGCAGCGCCTGCGATCAGTGCTTGAATGTTTCGTTGAGAGACTGTTGTTTCAACGAATACCGCTGCGATCTTGCGATCGACGAGTAGATTAACAATCCGTTCAATGTCTCTGACTCCTGCTTCTGACTCTGTCGAGATTCCTTGGATACCAACAACCTCGAATCCAAATCGTTGTCCGAAGTAGTTGAATGCGTCATGCGCTGTTACAAGCACTCGTTGAGACTCAGGGACAGATCCTAGTGATTCCACTGCGTACTGGTAAAGCGCATCAATGTCCGTGATGAGAGTCGTAGCGTTGGATTGATAGAGATCAGATCCTGCAGGATCGTAATCGATGAGTCCATTACGGATTTGGCTCGTAGCACTGTTCCATGCGATCGGGTCCATCCACACATGCGGATCATGATGGCCTGCGAACTCATCAGGAGAGAGTAAGTAGCTCTCGTCGAGTTCCTCAGTAACTGCATGGACTGGGGTTGTCTTCGCAACTCGGATAAGTGCATCAGTCATCTTTCCTTCAAGTAGGAGCCCGTTATAGAAAACGAGATCAGCACTCATGAGAGATTGGATATCTTTTCGCGTCGGCTGATAAAGATGAGGATCAATTCCAGATTGGATGAGCCCGTTGACTTGTGCGCGATCGCCTGCGATGTGTTTTGTGAGATCGGTAATCATCCCAGTCGTTGTCACGACTTGAATAGGTAGTTGTATTTCTGTGTTGACGTTGTTCTCAGCTTGCGAATCTGCGCTTGGTGTTGAGTCTCCGCCGCTACATCCCAAGAGGAGTGCGAGCGAGGTTAATATGAACCCGGATTGGATAAAACCGACGAGAGAGATGTTGCGTGCTTGATGCATGAGAGAGTCCTTCAAATGTAGCATGTGCTACATGTAGCCTTGGCTACATTAGGTCTTTTTTCTATGTAAGACAAGGAGAAATGCAATTTTGAGCATCCGTTTGGTCGTAAAGCACACCGATCTGACCACTTTCTAGCCGATTCGGGGTCTCAGGCTTGACAATTGCTTCTTTGAAGCGTTCGCTCAGATCCTGCCTATATATAGATAGGTTCGTCAAAGTCTCTATTGGAACCCTCCGAGATTCCTACTGAGGCTTGATCAAACTCACTGAGGCCCAGTTCCAGCAAACCACACCCGAAGAGATTCGAACACGATGGCCAAGAAGACAACTACGAAAAAGACAACCAAGAAGACCACCAAAAAAACGACTAAGAAAACGACCAAGAAGGTTGCGAAAGCAGCCGGCCGCAAGTCGTTTGGGTCGAACTACAAAAAAGGTGATGCTGAAGGTAAATCCTTGGTGATCGTGGAATCCCCCGCGAAAGCGAAAACGATCAACAAGCATCTTGGGAATGACTTCGTCGTCCTCGCATCCGTCGGGCACGTTCGAGATCTTCCGAGCAAGAACCCAAAGGGCGTCAAAGATCCAGTTCCGGGTGTCAAAATCGAAAAACGATTCCAGCCCAGCTATGAGATTCTCAAAGGCAAAGAGCAGGTCATGAAGGACCTGAAGAACGCGGCGAAAGACGCGATAGCTAGCGGGGGCACCGTTTGGTTCGCGACCGACCTCGACCGCGAGGGGGAAGCGATCGCTTGGCATCTCGCTCAAGAGCTCAAAATCGATTCCAAAGTCGCAAAGCGTGTGATCTTTTCTGCGATCACAAAGAAAGAAATTGACAAAGCGTTCCACAATCCGCATCCAATTGATGAAGATCGTGTCAACGCACAGCAAGCTCGCAGAATCCTTGATCGAATCGTCGGATACCAGGTATCCCCATTGCTTTGGAAGAAAGTTGCTCGCGGATTATCCGCAGGCCGAGTGCAATCAGTTGCTGTTCGGATCATCGTCGAACGCGAACGCATCATCCGTGCGTTCATCCCAGATGAGTACTGGTCGATCCAAGGTTATTTCGCGCTTGAAGCATCGAAAGCGGGTCAGCTCGGACCAGAGTGGCGCGACTATCTCGCTGAACGCGACGAGAAGGGCAAAGGCAGGACGGTAAAATCACAGAACGCGTGGCTCGCAAGAAACAACACAGTTCGTGCAGAACTCGTTGAATATGACGGCCAGAAGTTTGATCCACGCACGATTAGCGCTCAGATCATTCCAGTTCCTGAAGTGCTCAACGAAGATACCGTTTCGGAAAGATTAGCTGCAGTAGATACTGCATTCGCTGATTCCAGTTCTCACGATCTCGGTAAACAAGTTGCTCAAATCGCAGGATTGTGCGGCCTTGTAGATATCAATACAGAGATTGAAGAAGATCAAAAAGGACGCGGTCCATCAAAATGGAAACGCTCAATTACTGGTGTCGTCGCAACCGATGCTCAGTACCAAATTGAATCCATCGAAACAAAGCGAACCAAGTCGAGAGCGCCAGGGCCGTTTATTACTTCAACGATGCAGCAATCCGCATCATCGCGGATTGGGTTCGGCGCTCAACGAACGATGCGCGCCGCACAAGGGCTCTACGAAGGTGTCAACATTCCCGGTGAAGGACCTGTCGGTTTGATTACCTACATGCGTACCGACTCGACGCATATCGATGGCGAGGCGTTGAACTCTGTTCGCAATCACATCGAAAAAACCTACGGCGATAAGTACCTTCCTGAGAAACCAAACTTCTTTAAGACGACAAACAAAGACGCACAAGAGGCTCACGAAGCGATTCGTCCTACCGATGTCTCGCGGCATCCCGATGCGATCGCGAAGTCGCTCAAGCCTGATCAGCTCAAGCTCTACAAGCTCATCTGGGAGCGATTCGTCGCTTGTCAGATGGTTCCTGCAGAATGGGACGCGACTGCAGTAATGATCCGTGGCGGAGAAGCAAAGAAAGCATTGTTCCGAGCAACTGGTCGAACTCTCGCGTTCGATGGGCATTACCGAGTGAGCGGCGTTCCAACTTCAGGAGATGAACTCAATCTACCAAAGCTTGAAGAAGAGCAGTCGATGTATCCATTCGATTTCCAAGTGAGTCAAAAATTCACTTCAGCTCCAGGACGGTTCTCTGAAGCGAGTTTGATTAAGACACTCGAATCAGAAGGAATCGGGCGGCCATCAACTTATGCGAGCATTATCCAGACGATTCAAGATCGCAAATATGTCGAGCAAATCCAGCGCGCGTTCTACTCAACTGATCTCGGAGAAGTTGTTACAGACAAGCTGATCGAGGGATTCCCAAAGCTGATGGATCTGGGATACACACGATACCTCGAAGAAGAGCTTGATAAGATCGAAGACGAACATCTCGATTGGATCGACATGCTCGAGCAGTTTTACGGTCGATTCTCGAAGAGTCTTGAGCGTGCGCATGAAGAGATGACGCATGCAAAAGCAGAGATCAGACCTGCTCCTGAAGAATATCGCTGTGAGAAATGTGAATCGTCATTGGTTTATCGGTTCGGAAAAAACGGACGATTCCTTAGCTGTTCGACATATCCGGATTGTAACTACGCGTGTCCGTGTGATCGTGAAGGCAAGCCGCAGATGGCGGAGTTCGTCGATGTGAAATGTCCAAAGACGGGTCGTCCGATGATTCGGAAGACAGGACGATTCGGTCCATTCTTAACGACTCCGCTCGAAGAGGGTGAGTCGAACGATGATGGAATGATTCTCAACATTGACAAGAAGGGTTTTGTCAATGCTCCGAGTGTGCCGCCGCTTGAGACTGAGCTTCCGTGTCCGAACTGTGAGAGTCCATTGAATCTCCGCAACGGTGTTCGCGGCCCATGGCTCGGATGCTCGAGATTCCCTAAATGTAGAGGCCGAGGAAAATGGGCAGGGCTCGAAGAAGAGATTAAATCCGATCTCGAATCAAAGCTCGCAGCTCATGAGAAGCAGCATCCAACAATCGCAATCACTCGTATGGATGGAACACACTTGACCGATGCGAAAGGCAAACCTGTTGCAGAGGCGCCAAAGGTTGATGAGTTAATACTTCTCGAAGACCCAAGAGCTGCAGTTGCAGGATGATGATGTCTATCATCTGACACTTATTAGATAGGCGTCCAGATGAGTTTGAATCCGAAGTACATCTTGAGAGTTCTCGGTAGCTGGGTTCATGATCATCCAGATGGTTGGCTCAATGTGCTTGGAGCAATCATCGGAGCGATTACCGCAGTTGGAGCAGTACTCTTTTCAAAGGGGCTCACAGAAGCGGAGCACTGGACAGAAGGGCTTCAAGGAGATCTGTCGCTTTGGATGTTGCCTGTCATTCCGATGATCGGCGCGCTGCTCACAGGAATACTCGTCTACCGATACGCGAGCGAAGCAGGAGGACACGGGGTTCCTCAAGTGCTCGATGCAATCGTTCGCAAGGGTGGAAAAATTCCAGCAAAGATCGGTTTAGTAAAAGTCATCGCAAGTGTGTGCACTGTCGGTACAGGTGGCTCCGCAGGTGCTGAAGGGCCAATTGTCCAGATCGGCGCAGTGACAGGGTCAGTCGTCGCAAGGCGCATCGGAGTCAACAGACAACATGTAGGCACGCTCGTAGGTTGCGGCGCCGCTGCAGGTATCTCAAGCATCTTTAATGCGCCGATCGCAGGCGTATTCTTCGCGCTCGAAATTCTGCTTCGCGATTTCTCGCTTAAAACATTCACTCCGATTGTGATCTCTTCTGTTTTCGCAACTGCGATGACTCAAGTGATCTTGGGTGATAACGAAGCTATCTTTTCAACCCAGCTTCCTAACTATGTGTTCTCAGCTTTCGAACTACCAAGCTATATCGTTCTTGGGATCCTTTGTGCATTTGGTGCATGGTTCTTTACCAAGACTCTAGAAAAAGGCGAGGACATCTTCGACAAGCTTCGCTTGCATCCAATTCTCAAGCCAGTGCTCGGCGCGTTCATGCTTGGGCTTCTTGGAATCGTAGGAATTCAAACTTTCTCTTCAATGTCATCAGGCGACATCCTAGGTGATTCACACAGTTCCGTTCCTGCATTCTTTGGAAACGGATATTCAGTGATCCGTCATTTGCTGGACCCGACAAGCTATCAGATGGGTGAGTTCGCATGGGGAGCAGTCGGCGTCCTCATCATGTTGATGTTCGCAAAGATGTTTGCAACTACCTTCACTCTCGCATCAGGAGGCAGCGGGGGCGTGTTCGCTCCTGGGCTTTTTACTGGCGCAACGATTGGTGGCGTCTTTGGTATCACACTTGATAAGTTCGGTTTAATCGCTGAAGGATCATCGCCGGCCTCCTATGCGCTTGTTGGGATGGCCGCCGTCATCGCCGGAACCACTTTCGCGCCGATGACGGCGATTTTGATCTTGTTTGAAATCACTCGTGAACCTCATGTGCTTGCGCCCATTATGCTCGCGGCGATTGTGTCCACAGGTATCAGCCGCAAGCTTATGCCCGATTCGATCTACACTGCCAAACTACGACGAGCAGGAGTACGGATCGGAACCAGTCGAGACATGTCAGTGCTTAGACATGTCCCTGTCTCGAGTGTTGATTACGCGGCGCTTCCTCCAGAACCGGTATACGCGTCAGATCCGCTCAGCAAACTTATTACACTTCATGCACATCACAATGTGCCTGACTTCCCAGTCGTCGACGCAGACGGAAAATACATGGGGATGGTCACCGGCGCAGATATGCGAACCGCGTTGATTGACCGTGAAGCGATCCCGCTCTTGTTAGTTGCAGAATTGATGCGAGAGGATTTGCCCACGATTACTCCAGATGAACATCTCGATACGGTCATGGAAAAATTTGCACGCTACGAGATTTCGAGTTTGGTCCTCGTCGATGGTTTTGGAGGCAACAAGCCTCTTGCACTCATCACACGTACGAAAGTAATGTCGCGATACAACGCAGTGCTTGATGAAGGTTGAGTGAAACTCACAGCGTCAAAAACGGTACAATAAGGTATGAATACTCTAATCCAGTACTGTATCGTTGCCTCTGCGTTTTCCCTTTCTTCGTTGTGCTCATCAGCGATTGCGGACGAACCTGACTATCGCGAGATGGTTGAAAAGCAGCTATCTCCGATGATTGAAGCAGAGCTGATCCCAGGTGCGGTTGTCGGAATCTACAAGGACGGTAAAGTCAGCTTCTATCCAATCGGGACACTGGATTTCATCCAAGATGAATCTCCGACGATTGAAACACTTTATGAAATCGGTTCAATTTCGAAAGTGATTACCGGAACACTCTTTGCGGATGCTGTCCGGCGAGAGGAACTCACACGCGACACATTGGTCAATGATCTGCTACCTGACGGGTACCAAGTTAAAGCAGTGGATGAAGAAGAACTCAAACTCTGGCATCTCACAACGCATACTTCAGGTTGGGGAACAGCGCCTTTCAATCTCGCACCAAGCGATGGAGAGAGCCCCTTTGGAGGATATACCCAAGAGATGATGTTTGAAGCAACGAAGATCATGCCTCTCAAGCATGCGCCAGGGAGCAACTTTGAATATTCAAACTACGCAGTGGGAATGCTGGGTACCTTGGTTTCAATAAACGCACAAGGTGAATACGAGTCGCTTGTTAAAAAACGTATACTCGAACCATTGGGGATTGAGAATTTCACGATTGAACTCTCTGAAGAGCAACTCGAAAAGCTTGCGCCTGCAACAACCTCAGGTCGATTTACAAAGCGTGGGGAAAGACAGGGTCGATGGACCCAGCTGGGATGTGGGTCACCAACGCGCCAGGGCTTCTCAAGTTCGCAACATCGAATATGAAACAGTTTGATGACTCAGGTTTAGACATTACAGAATCTCTGAAGATGTCGCGTGAGCCTCTGTATAAAGCGGAGTCAATGGGTCAGCAAGTCTGCTCAGGTTGGTTTATTGCACGAGACGGACATGGATACTGGCATAACGGCATGACCGGCGGGTTCTCGTCCTACATGGGACTCAGTCGAGAAATGGATTACGCAGTCGTCGTCCTCGCCAACGGAGCAGCGTTCGAAACAACAATCTGCGGCGAAAAAATTCTCCAGTCACTCGCAGGTATGGACCCAGATCCGATCGAGCTTGAAATCGAAGAGAAGATCGACGATGCAATTCTTGAACGACTCGTAGGGACATATCACTCCTCGATGGGGTTCGATATGTTTATCACTTCAGCGAACGGCCGACTATTCACTGAGATCACTGGACAACAACCGCTCGTACTCTTTCGTGTAAGCGATCATCGTTTCCGGATCAAGCTTGTCGATGCAGAGATTGAGTTTGAAGTTCCAGAAGACGATAATGCAACAAGCGTGACTCTATTTCAGAATGGAATGGAGATCAAGTGCGAGCGGAAAGACTGAGAAGCATACATTCAGTCTTCGCCCAAGGTCTTTTTGCGTCTGAGAATATGATGATAATGCTGTGCAAACCGATGCGATTCATCTCGTACCTGTTGTAATAAACGCAATCCAGGATTGTTGCGTCCGAGTTTGATTGGTTCAGTTGATCCACGCATGTAGATCAGTTCTTCCTTCTTTGCGAGCGACACAACCATTGGAGGCTGGACATCGAGTTGTTCAAATGCATCCATCGCTGCATGAAGTTGCCCGAGCCCGCCGTCGATTAAGATGACATCCGGATAGAGTTCGTGTCCTTCTCCTGCTTCTCGATATCTTCGCGAGATTACTTCGCGCATGGATTGGTAGTCATCGTTCGCTCTTCCATGCGAGAGATTTGTGAATGATTTGATGCGGAATCGTCGGTATTCCTGCTTGAACGGCCTCCCATCAATGAAGCAGACCTTCGACGCGACGGTTTCATTTCCTTGCAGATGTGCGATGTCGAATCCTTCAACGCATCGGATGGGTTTTTCCATGTCGAGAGCACGTTGCAAGCTGGTACACCCTTTGAGCGGGTCGATGTATCCAATCTCAGATTCGGGTTGCCATTGATCGGATTGCGATGCGCGTTCTTCGAGTTTGCGGATGGACTTGATTTGATCGCGTAGGACTGCAGCGGATTCAAAGTCGAGTGATTTCGACGCAGACTCCATCTCAGTTTCGAGTTCTCTGAGCATCGTCGATCGCTTGGATTTGAAGAATCGAACCAATCGACTGATATCTTCTCGATACACTTCTTTCGAGATGCTCTCGTTGCATGGCGCTGTGCATTTCCCGATGGACTTGAGCAAGCAAGGCCGAAAGAACTTGTTATTCTTATCTCCTTCGATGATGTCGAGAGAGCAAGTTCGAAACTTGAATACGCCTTGAAGTGCATCGAGCGCGCGATGGAGCGAACCGGGAGATGTAAATGGTCCAAGAATACTGGCGCCATTAAAACGACGATCCTTTGTCCCGTCTGCTTTGATCCCAGTTGGGTTGCGTGTCACAAAGACGCGTGGATAGTCTTCACCCATCGTGATGACGAGATACGGGAATGTACGATCATCCTTTTGTGCAGCATTGTGTCTTGGATGGATGTCCTTGATTAAGCGGTTCTCAGCAAGCAGCGCTTCCCACGCTGTCTCAGTCGTGAATGTATCGAATGAGTGGACTTCATCGAGCAACTTGTTCTTGCGAGGACCAAGATCAGTTGAAGGCAAGAAATACGATGACACTCGATCACAGAGCTTGGTCGCTTTTCCGACATAGATCACAATGCCCTTGTGATCCTTCATGAGGTACACGCCGGGGAGCGCATGGAGTTGCCTCGCCTCGTTGTGCAAACGAGTCATGCGAACCTCATGAGACTCTGTCCCCCAAAGCGGCGGATCCGAAGCAGGCGAATGCCCTTCGTCGTCGAGAAAAGATGTATCGGGATCATCAGACACGGAGGATTGTACGGCTATCGGGGCGCATAAAAAACACCCAGCATACTGAGCTGGGTGCTTTGATTGATTGTATTCGAGTGATTTACTCGTAGATGTAGTCCGGACCACGCCACTGTTGCCACTTCTTCAAGCGGAAGCGCCAGAAGTTCTCTTCGAAGTTCTTCTGGGATTCAGGTGACCACTCTTGGAACGCTGGAAGCATCCGAGCTTCGGACGCAACCTTGCGTAGAAGGTCTTCAGCTTCTTGAACAGTCAGTGGTTCAGCTTCACCTGAACGGATCGCAGCATGGAGCAAGTCCTGATACATCGCGTTGAGATGGGCGTAATCTTCAAGGGTTGTCTCTGATATCGGTTGAGCGTTGAGACGCATGGCCTCAGCTCGGAGGATGGTGTCCACGGCACGCGCTTGATGGCGCTGTCCAGTGGTCCGTTCAACACGGCAACCAGATGAGAAAGCCAACAGTGTGGCTCCTGCAACGATGATCAGTGACTTCGATAGTGCGTTGGCTCTGCGATTCATACTCACTCCATCGGTTTTCGGACGGCTCTGCATAAACAATATACGAGCAAATCTGTCGAATGTTCATCGGCCAGAATCAGCCTTTAGGATAGCGCCAATAGGCACATCATCTCAATACCGATCCCAATCGCTTTATCATTGAAATCAAAGCTTGGGGTATGGAGCCCTGGATAAGGCTCAGTTTCAGACTCATTGAGCCCAAGGGTATAGAAGCAAGCAGGCACTTCTAAGCCGTAATATGCGAAGTCTTCGCCGCCCATTACAGGCTCTTCAATCCATGTGAATCTGTCGGTAAGTGTTGCTTTTTCAGCTATTTGCGATACTCGATCCGCTTCGTCATGATTGTTGAATGTAACTGGGTATCCGTTGTTCCAGTTAATCTTCGCGTTGCATCCCATTCCCTTTGCGATGGATTCAACGAGTTCAAAGAAGCGTTCTTTAATTGTGGCTCGGGTCCCCGGATCGAGGGTTCGAATAGTGCCTTTCATGCTTGCTTGCTCTGGAATTACGTTGTAAGCCGTCCCAGCATGAATTTGTGCGAATGTCACCACAACCGAATCAGTCGGGCGAGTATTGCGCGATACGAGAGATTGAGCAGCACTGACAATCTGAGCAGCCGCCACGACTGGGTCGTTACACTGATGGGGATAAGCAGCGTGTCCTTGAGTCCCCACAAGGGTGATATCAAAGGTATCTGTCGCCGCGAGTAGTGCTCCTTTGCGAGTGCTGATAGTACCAAGCATCTCGTCAGGCCACCCATGGAGGCCGTACATCCGAGTAATCGGAGGTCCGAGCCCTGCTTTGGGATCTCCTTTGAGTGCTCCATCGCGGACCATTTTTTCGCCTCCGCCTCCGCCTTCTTCAGCAGGTTGGAACACGAGTGTCACTGGATTCGGACGATGCTCTAACGCGAGCAAGACTCGAGCGGCGCCGAGCAGGATCGAGGTGTGCCCGTCGTGGCCACACGCGTGCATTTTTCCTGCGATCGTCGATTTATAAGGAAGTAAGGACTGCTCTTCAATCGGTAACGCGTCCATATCTGCTCGGAGTCCTACACAACCCCTTGGGTTGTCCGTAGTTGCTGGGATATGCGCAATGACTCCAGTTCCAGTTCCTGGTTCCTTGCCGCCCATGTTGGCGCGGAACGCGATCCCGAGTCGACTGAGCTCATCTTGGATGACTTTGGATGTCCGATTTTCTGTAAAGAGGATCTCAGGATGGGCATGAAGATCATGTCTGATTCCGATGATGTCATCGAGATTGCTCGCAATTAGATCAGTCATCGACGGCGCGTTTGTAGTTGTGCTCATATTGAAGTCTATGCGACGAGCAGAGTGAATGGCGATCCGGATATCGGATCGATTTCATAGCTCAAGCAGCGATATTTCGGAGACTTGCTTGCTCGTCGATAAACTGACGCGCCACATGTTCAAGATGGAGAATCTTGAGAACGGATTCATCCTGCTCTTGGTTGTGTGAGCGGATCGAGTTGAACTCGCCTTGGCATTCGATGAATGCGTCGATGATATCTGGATCGAAATGAGAACCTCGAAGTGAGCAAATCAGGTTTGCAGTTTCCTCGTGACCCATCGCTTCTTTGTAGACACGCTTGCTTGTGACGGCGTCATAAAAATCAGCGAGTGCGACAATTCGAGCCGCAAGTGAGATATCTTTACCTGCAAGTCCGAATGGGTATCCTCTGCCGTCCCATCGTTCGTGATGCTGGAGAGCGATTTCGACACCCATATCGATGAACTCATCGGATCCCAGCTTTGAGCGGATTGCGAGCAAAGTGTCGGCGCCGATCAGCGCATGTTTTTCCATGATTGCTCGCTCGTCTGGAGTGAGCTGTCCAGGTTTGAGCAAGATGGAATCAGGGATACCAACTTTACCAATATCATGGAGCGATGACGCGAGCACAATACGATCGATCCACTTCATGTCGATCTCTGGATGCTTGAGTCTCAGAGCGTCTGCAATCACACGAACATAGAGTCCGATGCGTTCGAGATGCGCTCCGGTATCTGTATCACGATAATCAGCGAGCTTTGCAAGTCCAAAGATCAATGCGTTTCGCTTGCTGAGTCCTGCGCGAACTTGACGCGTTACTTCTTTATTGAGTTCTTCGTTCGCGTCTTCGAGCGCATCTCGGTATCGTTTCGACGCAAGAAACAAGATGAGCCCAGTTAAGGTAAAGACACAGAATGCAACTGAGATACGAAACACGAATAAGCGATCTGCGCCCAATTGTGAGAGACTGAACTCTCTACGGATCCAAGTATCAACCAAAAGCTCAGCAGCTACGAGTACTGCGGCTTGAAAAATCAGAACACCTAAAAAAAGCGATCGTCGATCCCGAGGCCGAAACTGCCATTCAAGTTTTTTGGTTGAGTCTTTCACAACCACAGCATCGGCAGATGAGTGAATGATGTTCTCACTGTGCAAACCGATTGGGAAAAGCAATGTCATTGGTAGACAGGATGTATCGATCACGCCAGCAATGTGGGTGTATTTAAGGACTTATCAGCACTCGCTCGCATGCATCCATCGCCTCTCGGACCTTCTCAGATGCTTTGCGATAGTCCGGTATCCTGTCAACGCGAAGCAGTTCATTGTCGTTGTTCTCTGCAACAAGTGCATCTCTTAGTGATTGTCGTACTGGAGTATTGTGCGTGCTTGATTCGAAGAGCATTCGTTCTGTATCCGCGGATACAAGATATGCTGCGAGTTGCTCTGCGAGCGAGCGATTCGGAGCGCCTTGGATAATCGCGACAGTGTTAGGAATCAATGTTGCTCCTGAACTGCTCCAGGTTGGATGATCCGTTTGTGATTCATACACGAGATCTACATTCCAGCCGTTACGCTGTCCTGCCCAGATATCGTCAGTGTCAGTGAGTCCGATATCGATTTCACCCATAGCGATCGCGGCGACTACGCGTGCGTTTCCGTCGTACAGTCTGATGTTGTTCTTCTCAATTGCTTTGAGCCAAGACTCGAACGCTTCGATCCCCCAGCGATCAGCGAGCATGGCCATATGAATGCGTGTTGTTCCGAACTGCGGCCTCGCCATCCCGATTCGGCTTCGAAATGTTGGATCAGCAAGCTGAGCAAGAGTCGTAGGGGGGATACTCACCCGATCGGAGGCGAATCCAATCACGCGAGCACGCATCGCGGTGCCTACCCATGACCAGTCTTCGCTATGAAGAGTGCTCGGCCAATCTTCATCAACAGTGCTCTTCATCGCGCCTGAGGACAACGCGCCTGATTGATTGAGGAGAATCGTGCCCATCGGTTCGCTTGACCACCATACATCAGCGATTGGGTGATCCATCTCTGCTGCAATGCGTGTGACAAGCCCGGTAGTCTTTGTCGCTTCGGTATCTCCGAGGATGTTGACTTTGATTCCTGTTTTTGCAGAAAACTCATCGATTACCATCTGAGCGAACTCATCGTCAACACTGGTATAGAGAGTTACTGTTGAATTCTGTGGCGAGGATGATTCTTGTTTGGAACATCCGCCGAGAAAAACAGACGAACAAGCACAACAGAGCAACAAACGATGAAGCATGCTCATTGATTAATCGTCTTTCGCAGGAGCAGTTTTATTCGCGTCGTTGCCTTCTGGAGCAGGCTTTGTTTTTTCGCCTGATGCTTTCTTCGCGGCTTGATCAAGTGTTCCAAAGTATTGTTGCACCGCAGATTCATGCTTGCGAGGAACACGCTTGGTTTCAATCGCTTCTGCTGCTTGGGTTGTGGCGCTTTCAACAGCATTCGAGAAGGTTGCAGTGGACTCGCCTCGGATTTGGGTCCCTTGAACCATGGTTGATGCGATCACTGGACCTTCGTTAGTTGTCTGGACATCAGCTCGTTCTTTCTTGAGCATGTAGTCTGCTGCTTGTGCATCAGGTCCTGCGCCCATCCCTTTGCCCGGGCCGCCGGAGCCGTTTCCGAAAGCTTGGGAGCTACCTTCTTTGAACTGACCTGTTTTACCCCAGTTCGAGTTCTCTCCAAACCCTTGTCCTTGTCCATTTCCTGGGTTTGTGCATTCGCTCAGTGATGCGAGCTGTGATTCGCATTGTCCCATTGCGGATTCGAGCGATTGCATTTCCTGTTGCATCATCTCCATCTTTGAGAGTTGTCCGGACATTGATTCGAGTCCCTCTGACATCTCTGATTGATCAGACTGTTGCATACCAGACGCCATCTGTCCCATTGCTTGCGCCATCGAACTCGCGGCGTCTGAAGCTCGCTGCTGCGCTTTCGCGGCTTGGGTCAGCTTTTCGATTTGTTCTTGCGAAGCTCCTGATTCTTCCAGTGCCTTTTTGACGGCATCTGGGTCAGACGACATCTGCTTCGCTTGTTGCTCTGAGACGCCTGCAGATTTGAGCTGCTCCTCAAGATTCTGGCGATTCTGTGCTAGTTTCTCGAGTTGCTCTTTCATTGCGTCGAGCTGCTCAGCGGCCTGCTTTTTCTGCTCTTCGCTCAATGCCCCATCCTCAAGACTCTGCGCTAGCTCTTCGAGCTTTTCTTTCGCTTCTCCGAAATCGCCTCGCGCCATTGCACGAGACATCTCTGAGACTGAGCCTTGCTCAGGGTTATTGAGCTGTCGTGTCATGTCCTTCATCGCGTCGAAGGTAGCGCCTTCTTCGTTGTTTCGTTCGTCATCGAGTTTGTCTGAAAGATTTGTGAGTTCCTTGATCGCAGCTCGTGCAATTTCTTCAGGATCGACAAACTGTGTTTCTTCAGGAGTGAGCTCTGGGGAGGTTTCATCGCCTTCGTTCTCAAGATCGATCCCGGTTTTTGCTTTGATCTCCTCGATCATCTTCTTTGTGTCATTGACTGTCGCATTCACTTCTTCGATCTGAGCTTCGATCGCTTGTTGCTTTTCTTTCTTTGCGAGCAATCCAGTGACATCTGTAGATGGGACCCACCAGATTGCGATGATCGCGAGCGCAGCAGCAAAGGGCATCGGCCAATACTTCGGACGCTCGATCGGTAACGCATCTTTCACAACTACTCGTCGTGCTTGAGTCTGAGCGTCATTCACGATTGCTTTCGACCAAGAGTCGTTGCTCTGGTTGACACACAACGCAGTTGAGATGGATTCTCGTAGTCCTGCGCGATCATCAACATGACGCGCAACTTCGTCTTCATCAGGACGACGAGTGAGCGACCAGATCAGCGCAATCACAAGTGCGGCTGATCCAGCAACCATAAATGTTAGATTCCAATGGATCTCGATAGTCGGAACGAGCTTCTGGCTTAATCGTGCAATGAAAAGCACACACAAAATGAGGAATGAACTCATTGCGAGTGTTTTGAGCAGATCGATAAGGAATAACCGTTTCGATGCTCTTGCTAATACTTGTTTGATTTCGTCCATGACAACTATCTCCACCGTGTTGGTTCTCTGTCATAAGAACCTTGTATATCTATTCTATATTCGGAATTCACAGGTACGGATCACCTGAAGTCATTAGATTTTATAGAATAGAGCACTCGGAATATACCGGAGTCCTCCTCAGCGGTTGCCTACCAAGGAATCAATTCGATTGAATAGCGTGCCCCCAAACCCTGATTCAGTGCCCCCAAGAGGGAATTGGGGGGCTTCGCAGAGGTTTTTTGATGGCCGATACATCGATCGGAATGCTTGTGATCTTGCTTTTTTGCGAATGCATCAACGCGATGCAATCGGCGATCGAGTTCATCTTCTGTTTGCATGTTTAGGTCTAATCGCGATGTTTGGCCCGGTAACAGTGACTGAGATCGCGTTTGCTCCTTTAGCGGTTTTCTTTCTGATCCGCGCTGTAAACACTTTTCCGCTTTGGATACACAGTTTCGGACAACCAACTGTGCTGATTGCGATCGCGCTTGCGTGCTGGATGATGATTTCATTGAGCTGGTCTCCAGATCCCAAGAACGGGTGGAATGAAATCAGTGAGCTTCGATGGATTCTTCTTGTTGGATTCATTTATCCAGTGATCGAACGCCGCAAGCTACTGATACTCTCGATGTGTATCGGAATCGGATTCGGGATGTTCGCTCAGCTATTCGATGCATTCGACGGGTTCGGGGTTAATTGGATCGCAAATCTCGTGGCGAATCATCCCAATCGCATCGCAGGTTGGTGGCACCCAGTCGTCGGAGGCGGAATCTTCGTCGCAGCACTTGGGCTCTCGATTCCTCCTGCATTTGCAGGAGTTGGCCGCACCAAGATCTTCGGCCGAGTCATGCTTTTACTCTGCGGAATCAGTCTCATCGCAACAGGTACACGCGGTGCATGGGTTGCTGGATTCATTCTTGTACTTCTGAGCATGCTCTATACTTTGATCACTGGTAAAATTAAGAAGAAGCAGGCCGCTCTAATTCTGCTTGTCAGCGTCATTCTGATCACGATCGCAGCGTTTTTCTTGCCTGACTCGGTTCAAAGCAGGATTAATGAAACTCGCAACGAGATTCAAGAAGTACTTGATGGTCGATTTGATTCCTATAGCGGAATTCGTGTCCAAATGGCACAGACTGCTATTGATGAAATTGCTCAGCATCCATTCTTTGGAGTCGGGGCCGGTGGATATCAACAATCAGCGATAGATGAAGATCCTGAATCAGTTGTTCATGCACATGCTCATAACGGGCTTCTCCAAATCTGGAGCACTCTGGGAGTTGTCGGAGTCATTCTGTGGGGAATGTTGCTCGTTTCGATGCTCCGAGGGGCTTGCTTAAGCTGGAATCGTCAGCTCGATGGGATTTGGGGGCTATGTCCAATGCTTGCAATTGTGGGTTTAGTACTCGCTTCGATTACCGATTCGATCCATATCAACACCCAAACCGCGGCGATGTTGGGCGCACTCGCAGCGATGAGTCCCGCTTATCGGCCAATTATGAGGAATTCGGATCAAACACAATCGATTGCAGATCAACACCGAGATAAATGAAGTTTGGGTGACATTCGCCCGATCAGTGAATACACTCTCGCTGCTCAAATTGAGCGACAGATCAAAATTGGTGCGATGGCTGAGCGGTTGAAGGCGCTCGACTTGAAATCGAGTGACTCAGAAATGGGTCCGTGGGTTCGAATCCCTCTCGCACCGTTTAAAAAAGCGTTCCAGTCGATCCGGCTGGTTCGTTTTTTTATATCCATATCTATTCTGTTCTTGGAATCACTCACTCACAAGCGAGAGGATCTGCTCGATTGAGCGAGAACGGACTATGATTTGTGTATTATCAAGAGAAACGGATGGAGGAGTGGATGTATCAGCCATGAAAAAAAATCATCTGAATCTCGATCTCGCTAGCGAGTCGACAATAAATCTAGATGACTCGCAGATAACAACAGTTTCGATTCGCAAGATGGTTGAGCTGTTTTATACAAGAACTCAGCAAGACGACCTGCTAGGTCCAATCTTCAGCGAGATCGTTCAAGACTGGGACGCTCATTACGAGAAGATGACCCGATTCTGGTCATCAGCAGTTCTCAAGAGCGGAACATACTCTGGGCGCCCGATCGAGGCGCACAAGTTCGGTGGCTTAACCCAAGCTCATTTTCTAAGATGGATCGAGTTGTTCACTAAGACAGCGCAAGATGTATTTACTCAGAATGATGCAGCGATCTTTGTCGACCTCGGTAGAAAAATGGCTTCAAGTATTGCGATGCGGATCGGTACTGGACGCCTCTCATTCTGAAAGCACATAGCAAATGACGAATCAACCCGAATATGTCTTGGGCACACACGAAGCAGAACTCCATCGATTGGGATTCCAGCATCGTCTCTGGTTCGTTCCTGCTCATCGACTCTGGGAACGCGCAGGGATCAAACCCGGAAGCGCCATGCTCGATGTCGGATGTGGACCAGGGTTCGCATCGCTTGATATGGCGCAGATTGTTTCCCAAAACGGACGAGTGGTAGGTGTTGACGAATCTCCGACATATGTTGAGTTCGCACAGTCGCAAGCCCAATCACGACTGCAGCATCATGCGCAGTTCTATCGCGGAGATGTAACCAATATCGATCAAGTACTCGATGAGCAGGGGATCGAAGCAGGTACATTCGACATCGCGTATATCCGCTGGGTGATGTGCTTTGTTTCAGATCCGCAAGCGACAATCAACTCAATTGCGAAAATGCTCAAACCAGGCGGCAAACTCCTCATCCAAGACTATTTCAACTATGCGTCGATGTGTGTCGCGCCGAGATCTGAAGTCTTCGAATCGGTAATCCAAGCAATCGCAAAGAGCTGGAGCGATCACGGCGGAGATCCAGACATCATGGGTCGATTACCACAAATCGCGATGAATGCTGGACTCTCGATCGAGCATATTGCTCGTGTAGAGATTGGGACTGCTCAACCAGGATCAACTATGTGGAGCTGGCCTGAGACTTTTTGGCCTGTATTCTTACCAAGACTCGTAGAGCTTGGGTATATCACGAGTGAACAGCATCTTGAGTTCTTAAAGGATTGGGAATCACACGCGAACAACCCGGCGGCCTATATGCATCTGCCTCCGGTGTATGAGATGATCGCGACAAAGAGTGAGTAGTTGAGAGTCGATTGAGAACTTACGACTTCATCGCTTCAAGCTCGTCCCATCTCGCGTAGAGCCGTGCAGACTCTGCTTGAGCTTCGTCGAGTACTTTACATGCTTTCGTCATCAGTTCATGATTTGCAAGCACCTTGGGATCTGAGAGTGCTGAGTGCGCAGTTTCGACTTGCTCATCTGCGGCCATGATTTTGTCTTCAATCCCGTCGAGCTCTCGTTGATCTTTGTACGAGAGTTTCTTTGGTCCATCGTTTGAGCGAACCTTTGCTGTCTTCTCAACAGGCACATCGGTCGATTCTACTTGCTCTGAATCGTTCGAGTTAAGAATTCGAATCGCTTGATCGAGACTTGGGCAGATCTGTTGTGATCCAGTTCCATCGAGCACTACGATTCGCGTTGCAAGGTTTTCGAGCATTGTCCGATCATGTGTAACCAATATAGTCGCGCCTGGGAAATCTGTAAGCGAATCTTCGAGCAGTTCCAAAGTTGGGATGTCAAGATCGTTCGTTGGTTCATCAAGCACGAGTACATCCGCAGCTTCGAGCATGATTCTTGCGATGTGTACACGAGCAAGTTCGCCGCCGGAAAGCGAGCTAACAGGCTGGGTAAGCTGATCATCACGGAACATGAATCGTCGAGCCCATGAGGTTACATGCATCAAGCGTCCTCGAAACTCGACCCGATCACTGATTGGACACAGTGCTTCTCCGAGTGGAGTGGTTGGCGCAAAGTCTTCGCGATGCTGAGAGAAGATTACAACGCGAGGCAGCGGGTCGGAGTTGCGGATCTCTCCAGTGTCCGGTGCAAGCTCGCCGGTAAGTACTTTGATGAGTGTTGTTTTTCCGCTCCCGTTTGCTCCTAGTAATCCGACACAGTCTCCGACTCCGAGTGCGAGATCGAGATTTGAAAAGAGCTTGTTGTCCCCGAACGCCTTTGAGATGCCCTTTGCTTCGATGAGCTTCTTTGTTTGCCGATCAGTGGAGGAGAACTCGATCTTGGCGCCGCTCTGTGTTGCAGCTTCGTTTCGAGCGCGGATTTCGCTCAACTCAGTTTTCCGTTGCGAGCTTGCGTCGATCTGCTTTTTCTGCTTGGTTTGTCGTCCTTGAGCGCCTCTTGAGAGCCAGACATCATCTTTGCGAACTTCATTTGCAAGTGACTGTGCGGCCTTTGCTTGCCCATCGACAAACTCAGCTCGTCTGCGGATAAACTCGTTGTAGTTACCGTCAACGGTGAGCATCCCGCCTGGGTATGCATCTGATATCTCGACGATCCTTGTTGCGACCTGGCTCAAGAATCGTCGATCATGGGTTACAAAGATTGATGCGTATGCAGCTTGCCCGCCCATTTTGAGTGTAAGAAAATCTTCGAGCCAAGCAATCCCCTCAAGATCAAGATGGTTTGTAGGCTCATCAAGCAATACGAGATCAGGTTCATTACCGCATGATGAGAGAGCGCACGCGGTCGAGAGTCTCTTGCGCCATCCACCCGAAAGAGTGGAGGCCGGAAGATCCCATTGATTCTGCGCAAAGCCTACGCGGCTCAGTGATATCTCAGCAATCGTATGTTGATCGAGATGATTCGCGTCATGTGTCGGAGCAACTGCAATGACTGCATCCATGACACTTGCGCCATCTTCAAAGGTATCGAGCTGAGGAATATAAACGGATGAAACAGCACTCGGAGCGATGATCTCTCCGGTATCAGGAGTTTCTTGTTTCGCGAGGATTTTTAGAAGAGTGGACTTGCCAGCACCGTTAGGGCCGATAACTCCGATGCGATCGCCTTGATCGACACGCAGCGAGACTTTCGAGAACAAAGCTCGAACGCCGTGGGTCTTTGAGATTTCTTTCGCTTGAAGGAGCATGCTGTATCCGTAATACTCGTATTTTCGTCTGATTTAAGAGCGTTGATCTTAGGACACAGCTTTGAGAGAGATCGGTAACTCTTCCCATTGATTCGTGTTATGAGTACAGCTTTCGATCGGTTATCAGACTGAGTGACCAAATTTTCGATTCTTCAAATCTGCTTATCAGTTTAGCTGGTTTTCACTCGGCTTTTCGTCGATGTGATACGCATGTCAGAGCAACAAACTTCCGGATCAGCGTCTTCTACACTCCCCGCTCCTGTCGATTTTATCGATGAGGAACTCGCAATCGAATCGACGGTTGATGTGACTCGCTATGTCGTAGTGGATGTAAATCATAATCACTACGGCATGACGACGGATTCAACAGTTGAGCTAATGAGTTCTGCGATGATCCAGATAACTCGAGTGCCCCACAGTCCAAAGTACATCAGCGGCGTGATCAATCATCGAGGAACTATTATCCCGGTAATTGATCTCCGCTCACTACTCGGATTTGAACCTCGCTCTTCAGAGATTGAAAATATGAGAGCGAAGTTTGATCAACTCAAAGATGATCATTTCAACTGGCTCAGCGATCTCCAGAATGCTGTTTACTTAGACGAAACATTTACGAAATCAACAGATCCTACGAAGTGCGAGTTTGGAAAATGGTTTAGCTCAATCATGGATGGCTCATCATCAATGAGCTTGATGATTTCTGCAGATCCGATTCTAAAAAGCTTGATTGAGCGCTTCGATGCTCCACATCGGAATATTTACGCTATCGCAGAAAAGGTGCTATCTCTCAAAGCGAGCGGTAATTCAGAAGAAGCGATCAGCATCATTAAAGGTGTGAGAGATAATGAGCTTGTTGAGATGTGCAGTCTATTCGATCTGGTTCTTGGTTCGATCGAAACAAAGCTCAAATCTATGCTTGTGATTACTGAAATCGGTACACGAAAAGCAGCAATCGCTGTTGATGATGTTTCGTTTGTGATTGATTGTAAGGATGATACTATTGAGCCGCTCCCGGAAACTGCGGAGAATACCGAGTTCCTGAGCGGTCTCGTATACCAAGAAGACGGTGCATACATCCTGATCGCGGACTTGTCGCATATCTATAACACGGCGTGCCCACAAGAATAGACAACTCAGATTGAGTCTGATGAAAAACTTAGAATCCGCAGATCACGCATGTGGGTCAGCGGGTTTTTTCCATGGGATATCTGGATCTTTGTGAAGCACTCCAGCGCTCTGCTTGATGCATCTTCGACACGCGATCACATCGACTTCAACAGGGCTTTGCCAATGAAGTCCGTCTCGATCGGATTCCAAGCAGAGCTTGCAGGTTTCGCCCTTGTTGGGTGAGTAGCCAGAATCAAGATGCACGATCTCAGTGAACGCGATGGATAGGCATTGGCTGCACACGATCGAGCCGCGATGCCCTTCAACCATTTGCCGATTGTCACTCCAAGGCATCGTGCAGAAATCACACTTAAACTCAATGTTACCTTCGGCGTCAGTCACATGCATCAGGCATTGTCCTTCTCACTCGGGTGAGCGCTCATTAATTGGTATCGCGCAAGGCGTTCGTATACAGGGCAAGTCTTGAGCAAATCTTCGTGTTTGCCTTGGCCGACGATTTTTCCTTCATCTAGCACAACAATACGATCTGCTCCAAGCACTGTAGAGAGTCGATGCGCAACAATCAGGCTCGTTCTATTTTGACAGAAAGTATCGAGAACTTCTCCGATAAGTCGTTCAGAATGAGCATCAATCATCGAAGTTGCTTCGTCGAGAATCAAAATTGCAGGATCACGAAGGATTGCTCTTGCGATTGCGAGCCGTTGTCGTTGTCCGCCGGACATGGTAAGTCCTTGTTCGCCGACATGGGTATCGAGTCCGTCTTCGAGCTCGTCGATGAACTCCATCGCTCGTGCATCACGAGCAGCTTGTTCAATCTGTTCACGCGTCGCGTGGCGAGATCCGTATGCGATATTCTCGCTAATCGTTCCTTTGAAAAGAACAACTTCTTGAGTTACTACACCGACTTGACGACGCAGCGATCGAATACGAACACGCGAGATGTCTGTCCCGTCAATGAACATTCGGCCTTCATCAGGATCGAACAAACGAGGGATCAACGAGAGCAGAGTTGTTTTGCCACACCCATTTGGACCAACAAATGCGACGGTTTCGCCGTGCTGAATTTTTAGTGAGACATCTGAGACTGCAGGATTTGTTGCTCCTGGATAGATCACAGAGACATTTTCAAACTGAATCGAGTTGTGATGTCTTGCGAGTGTCGGAAGTCTTGAATCATGACCCGGTTCAGGATCGGCAGACAATAGCTTGTCGAGTCGATCAGCGGCGGCGCCGGACTGCTGGATATCATTAATCAACCCAGAAATAGGTTTGATGCTCGCGCCAGCAATCGCAAGCGCAACAAGCACAGTCATGAACTCTGATTTGTCGAGCACATCATCAAGGATGAGCTTCGCAGCGACAATAGTTAATGCGCCCAGAGCGAGCATCGTTATCATCTCAGCGAAAGGTCCTGCGAGTGCACGAGCTGTGCGGACTTTGAGTTGCTGACGCAATACTTCATTGTTGATTCGCCCGAAACGTCCTGCTTCGTATCGCTCAGTTGTATAGACCTTCACGACACGCAACCCTTGGAGCGCTTCTGTGGATGCTCGATACAGATCCGCTCGACTCGAAAGCGCTTTGCCTGATGCTCGCTTGATCCGTTTACCGAGTTTGCGGATCACTGTTGCGAGGATTGGCATTACCAATAACGCGACTATCGCGAGTTGCCAGTTTGTGACGAATGCGACAATTAGTGAAACTCCGCCTTTCAAGATATGAGCGACAGCTTTGGAAAGCATTGCAACAAGCCCAGCGGATAATGCTTCAGTGTCATTGACAATGCGCGAAATTGCGTCTGTTGGACCTTCAGAGACAATCGTCTTGAGTGGGAGCTCAAGGACTTGTCCGAATGCTCGTCTGCGGATCTTCGAAACTGTTGTATGCACAACTGTCAATGCAAGGTATTGATGCATGAAGTTCGTGAATCCACCGACGACTGTCAGGATCGCGAGTCCGGCCATGATGAAGAGGATGCTATCGAATGAGCTGGTTGGGAGTGTTTCGATCCAGCTTTGTTGGATGATCCCAAAGAACTCTCCTTCGTTGAGGTAACTTTGCGCAAGTGCTTGGAGACCGCCGGTGTTTCCGGATTCGAGCAAGATATCCAAGATGGGGCGCATTGCCATGATCCCCGCGCCGAGTCCACCTGCTGAAAAGAGAGCAAACAGTGCTCCAAAGATCAGGTGCCATCGCATCTGTCCCATTTGCTTTGCATATTTCCAGAATGCGTCCATACAGCTAAACCATCCGTGCCATGAGGCTTAAAACATCACCAAACCGAAGTGCTGCTATTCTATCACTCGTTTCAGATATCTACACGATCTCGCGTTAAACGAATGAACTCCGGCGGATGCAACTCCCCTTGATCCATTCCAGGGCAACCCTCGCTCGCTTCGCGCCAAGCTCGTTTTCCGATGAGATTACTTCTCCAAAATGGCCAAGTTCGGCACTGCTCCGGGCGCGTCTGGTAGATCGAGCATCCAGTCTTCCCTGATTCTTCATCTCGTGTTAAAAACACGCAATCAAACCCGTAAGGCTCGATATTCACTTCATTGAGCGATCGTCCGACGATTGTGTCGCGTGTGTATTTTTCATAAAACGATTCAAGCGAGACACCAACATCCTTGGCCATTGCTTGAGCTTCGATGTCTGTAAAGAGCACAAAACCAGTAGGTCCAGTGCAGCAACTACCGCACTGGGTGCAAGTGAATCGCAGGCCGATTTCTCCGGAATCAGTCTCGTTTGTCGGATCTGGTTTATCGAACCACTCTGATTTTTTAGTCATAGCTCAGTCTGCCGATCTTTGGATGACGACTAATGTCTGATCATCATCTCGTTCAAGTCGATGAGTGAACTTATACAACGCTTCATGGATCGAATCAATAGCGCACTGAGGCTGGCCGGTGCATTTATTGAGAGCGTCTTTCAATCGATCAACTCCAAACATATCAAGCTCATCGTGTGAGCTGCGATGTCTGAGTTTGGACGCTTCAGTGATCCCGTCTGTATAGAGAATCAGTGTGTCTCCTGGTTCCATCACGCACGAGTCCCATTCGAACTCAAGTTCGGTTGTAATCCCAAGTGGTAATGTTCCTGCGCTTTCGAGCGAAAGGATTGAACCATCGTGACGACGAATGAGAGGCGGATTATGCCCGCAGCGCGTCCAGCGAAGTTCGCCGTTGTTCGGATCAAGGACACAGAAGAATGCGGTTGCAAACTCGCCGTTCAGATTTGCATGAACGAGTTTACGATTGCAATACTCAGCGACATCACTCGTTTCTTTCTGTCGAGCATGCGAGATATCGTGCGTGTCTCCATAGCAGTGGAGGATGGCGCGCAGCATGGCCATCACCGTCGCGGCGCCAGGACCATGTCCTGATACATCTGCGATGATGATCCCGACACGATCGTCTTCGAGCTCGATGTAATCGAAGTAATCTCCGCCTGCAATGTTGCTTGTTAGATAGCTCGTCGCGAGTGTGAACCCGTCAAGGTTGGGTGATCGCTCAGGGAGCAGTTGTCTTTGGATTTTAGCAATTTGCTCGAACTGAGCCATGAGTTGTTCGTTGAGCGCTTCAGCTTGCTTGCGAAACACTAGGTTTCTTGTTGCTGTCCCCATCATGTTCATGTCGAGTAAGCCTGCAACAAATGTGTCGAGATCTTCCCAGTCCGGTTTTTCATGAAAACTCATAGACCAGTTGAGTGGTTCACCGTCATCGAATGCAGGCATTGCAGTAACTGACTTGAGTCGAGCTGCGTAGGGTCCAAGAGCATCAAAGAGTGGTTTGTCCTGTGTGAGATCTAATCCAGTGATCACTGCTGGTTCGCCGTTTTCGATGATCTCACCGATTAATCCGCCGCTATGTGTTGGGAGATTCTCCCAGTCGATCCATGGATTCCCACTCGGAGATGGTTGAGGAGATAGCTTTGGTCCATGAGAGATCGAACGTGTAATCTTGTAGCTGCCCGCAGGTAAATCTCTAATTGAGATACTCACGAACGCATCTCTTGGGAAACGCTGTCCAACCCAAGGACCGAATGCTTTGAGCATCTCCGCTGGGTCTTTCACCGCGCTCACTTCTCGGAGAACCTGTGTGAGTGCAGCAATCTTTGGATTGCTCGAAAGATCGACGAAGCGATATCCTGATGAGTCAGTTGGTGAACTCACTTGCACCCCGTTTCGATTGTCTCACAAAGATCTCCTGCTGATTTCAATAATGAATCAACTTCATCTCGAGCAGCAGCTTGTAGCGTTGATTCCAGCAGAGGTATATTTATTCGTACATTCCACGCGGCGGATCGTGCTGTTGCTTCGAACAAGACTGCAGCGACACCCAAATCGGATTTGAGTTGCCGATTGGTTGTTCCAATCAGCTGTTCACATAATCTGAGTGCATCAAGCGCGAGCGCGAGCATTGCCTTTGGAGGACCAATCGCTCCAGCGACTGCATCATCCCATCTTGCGATGCGATCAGGATCTTCTTTGTCGAGTTTCCAAAGCGAGTTGAGTTCGCCGTACCCCGCGGCGTCTTCATCACCCAACATGAGAAACATCTCACGCGCACGATTGAGTTGATTCTGAGCGTCCGTATTGAGTTGTTTGAACTCTGACAGCGATTTCTTGTCGACAGAGTAACTAACTACCATTCCTGCAGCTGCAGCAGCAGTCGCGCCAGTGATCGCAGCTGCAGCTCCTCCTCCAGGGGTTGGGGCCTTCGCATTGAGCGATTCAAGGAACCCGCTGATGGATTGGGATGCGAGTGTCGGAGTAGGATCAGTGCTCATAGGGCTATCTTAGGACCTGGATTCGTACAAATAACGAGCAAGTTCGACTGTTGTTGGGATGAGTTCTTGCGGACTTGTTTGTGTCCAATCGAAAAGCTCATCGAGTGTCATCCATCGGGTTTCGCTGTATTCCCAATTCGATTTGAGATCAGGGATTTTTTCGAGCACGATCGGAATCACGATGTCTGACGAACCAGCTTCGTCGTCGTGTACGATTGCTCGAAAACTTCGAGGACGAGTTGAAACATGAACTCCGATCTCCTCTTTTATTTCTCTCGCAACTTGAGCAATAATGTGTTTCGGTTTGAGTGTATTTCTCAATCTGGGTACATCGATCCCTCCTGAAGGGCCGAGTTCCCAGAGTCCGCCGTAGCGATGTGTTTCGATTGATCGTTTTCCAAGCAGAAACAGACCCGCTTTGTTTTCTGCATCAGGCGCTGTCAAGATCGCGGTTACCGCAAGCAAGGAGATTCCAACATCAATCGAATCTCGCACCGCATGATTTTTATATTCTTCTACAGAAGCGAGAATCGTTCGTGTGCTTTGATCATACGAATCAAATGTAAGCATTGAGCCGTTGAAGTATCGCGGGTTTTGTGCGCACAAGTTGTTCCATGCAGAATCAATCATTTCTGATTGTGGATGCGATCGATGAGCACGATCAATATTGATCGATACGCTGTGTTCTTCGATTGCTTCCAGACGCACCATGGTTAGTTCAAGAACCCACCGAGCTGTGAGCCGATGTCTCCGAGTCCGAGCTCCTCGGCCTCGCGCGCGATTAAATCCTGAACTTGTTGTTGTGCTCGTTCTGTTGCATCATTGATTGCGTCTTTGATAAGGGCAGTTGCGAGATCTCGGGTTTTCTCATCGACGGCCATTCCTGCGAGAAGTGCAGGATCAAGTTTGAGATCCATGAGTTTCATCTTGCCGTTGACGATTGCTCGACATGCTCCGCTGCCTGCTTCGCCATCAATCCTCATCGTCTCAATTTTCGCTTTGATTCGTTCGCCGGCTTCTGCGAGCTGCTCTTTGTTCTTCATCAAAGACCCGAGGGCTTGCATTGTTTTGAGTTTGTCAAACATAGATCATTCTCACTTGTTTTTCGGGTGCACGCGTTTGATTTCGCCTTCAAAGACATCGAGCACTGATTTGACTAATGGATCAGCTTCGACTTCTTCAGGAGTCGGGGCTCGCATCTGTGGCGTAGGTTGGATTTGCTCAGGAGCAACATCTTGTACAGGCGCAGATTCAGTTTTAACGACTTGGATTTTACGACGATGGCTCGACGCCGCAGGCTCGCGAGGCTCATCTCGTTTAATCGGTTTCACAGGTCTCAGGGGCAGCGTAGGTCGAGGTTTGGGTTCTTCGACGCTTGGTGACGCTGCCCTCACGCTTTTTTTATTGCGTTTCCTCCGGCGACAACAAACGCCGCGACATCTGCGATTTTCTCAGTCATCGCAAGACGAACCATACATGCATCGAGCAAAGCTCGTGGAGCAGGAGATGATTTAATCGCTCGTTGAACGGATTCGCAAAGTGCAATCATGTGAACTACACCTGCAGCATCGAATCTACGAGCGCGTTCAAACTCAATTGCTCGTGCTTCATCTGAAAGATCAACGAGATCCGTATCTTTTCCGCATGATCCAAGAACCATCAAGTCTCTGAATCTTTCGAGCAATGATCCGAGAAGTTGTTCTCCTGAGATCCCTTTGTTCATTAAAGTGCCTGTTGATTGGAGAACGGTTTTCGGATCTCCATCCGCGATTGCATCGATTAATGAACTGAGAAGCTCACGATCGGGTAATCCAAGCAACTCTTCAAGTAGATTGGTAGTGAGTTTTTTCTCGCCAGATGCGAGCAAGCGATCGAGCAATGAGAGTGCATCACGCATTGACCCGTTGCCCAGACGAGCGAGTGTAAAGATCAACTCTTCATCTGCTTTGAAACCCTCAGACTTGATGAGGGATTTAAGATGATCTGCAATCTGTGTTGCAGGAATGTTCCTGAAATCGAACCGTTGACAACGAGATTGAATCGTTGCAGGAACTTTATGTGATTCAGTCGTGCACAGGATGAACTTTACATGCTCCGGCGGCTCTTCCATCGTCTTGAGAAGCGCGTTGAAGGCCTGCATCGAGAGCATATGAACTTCGTCAATGATGTAGATTTTGTAGTGTCCACGCATCGGACGATACGCAGAGTTCGCGATCAACTCGCGGGTATTGTCAACACCCGTGTTCGAGGCCGCGTCGATTTCGATGACATCCGTATCCTGACCTGCGAAGATCGCAGCTGCGACATCGTCCTTATTCTCAGGATTGTTCAGCTCATTCGCAAAGATCCGCGCCATCGAGGTTTTTCCAACCCCGCGTGTCCCGATGAAGAGATACGCGTGATGGACTCGATCCGAATCGATCGCGGCCTTGAGTGTCTTCGCGATGGGAGACTGCCCAATGACTTCGTCGAATGTACGAGAGCGATGTTTGCGAGCAAGTGCGGTGTAAGCCATGTTGGATGATAGCATGCCGGATAACAGGCTCGAAGAGAAATAGCTCTATGGATTTTGTTCGATCGTCTGATACACTCCCTTGTCCTTTCGTTGGCGTGACGGGCAATATCACCGCTTTTGAAAGGAGCAAAGTATGAATAAGTTAACAAGTCAGACAGATGAAATCGGTTACGAAGAACAGGACCGATTTTGAGATTATGAGCAAACGCCGAAAGGGATTCTGCTCAGAAACAGCCGTGAAGCGGGGTCAACGATCTATTTCAACAGAGATGGGCGAAAAAGAGTTACTCGAAAAACTCGGGCGTAACGATTTGTGCCCCTGTGGATCAGGAATCCGGTTTTAAACGATGTTGTCTGCGAACGGGTAAGTTTTGACGGCTCGAACCGAGCAACATATACAAGGTAAACAAAGAAACGCGGGCACCATCATTGATTGATGGTGCCCGCGGGTGTTTTTGATCAACCCCTCATTGTCGATGCCCAGGACACCAACGGCACCGGATATCGGCTGCTTATGGCTGCTGCGGTCAGGCCCTGACCAGTTTCACAGGACACCCGTGCATCGGGCCCGGGCATCGACAAGAAGGGGTCGCGAGCAGAGATCGTAGGTAGCTTCATTGGATCGGCCAACTGAATTCTTTAGAGCATCTCATCGAAGATCATCTTCATTGCTTGCTCGATGAAGACTTGAGCTTCGAAAAACAACAATTGGCCGATCGGAAGAAACCTGATACACTCTTCTCATGATTTGGAACGGATTTCAGAGGAAAAAAATCATCGACGCAGGCGCAAAATTTCGGGCAGAGCATTCCCGTTTTTTAACTCTCGCACTGCTCTCAGGGAAGAAGTATCCCAAGATCCCATCTAAAAGGGTCGATTTAGGAGGGTATTCAGGGTTGATGAAACTCACTGAAGGCGAAAAACGAGCATCACTCTGGTGGGCAAAAGCCATCGAGCAAGTCGATAATCCAAGTGCATAAGCTCCAAGTGCAGAGCTCAGAAAGGACATGAATTGTCCATTTCCTGTCGAATTGGACCGGAATTCCTCGACCTTGCTCTATGTTCACGACGTCCTATGCCGATATCTCACTAAGTTAGGCGAATAATCATTCATCGGACCCATATGCCGACACTCCTGCGGAGCGAACAGACATCATGAGCGATCAGAATCAAGAACAACTCACCCCAGTGACGAAGGACTGTGCGAAAGCGCCGATCAATCCACGCTGGGCACTCAAGCTCAGTGTAATCACTCTTGTGATCTTCATTGTCGGTGCATGGGGTTTCTGGGATGCTTCAAGTGTTTACCCCAAGCGAGGCGAGCGATACGCACAATGGGCAAAGTGGCAATATCTTGAGCAGAGCAAAAGAGCAAACTCGGAAGACTTTGGAATCTTTATCCGTGATACTTCGATACCGAATCCAAGCGATGAGTACACAAGGCTCTACGAGCCTGAAACACAAACTCGAAACCTGGGTGATTCTCAGGATTCATCAAGCAGCAGAAACCTTCGTGCATCAATGCTCGTTGCGAGAATGAACTGGCTCGATGCACTCAAAGTCCTCGGCCATCTCGATCCGCAATACACAACGATCGATTCACCTGAGCGTGAACTCGAAACTCTGAAGATGGAATGGCAGACGGCGAAACAGCCCAAGCCATTGAGTAATCTGGATCTGATCGTTCAGTGGATGATCATGGCTATCTGTTGGACAGTTGCGTTGTTGATGTTCGTTCATATTCTCAAAGTGAAATCAAAGAAATACGCGTGGGACAGCTCTGAGATGGCATTCACATTGCCAAACGGTGCGGTTATCACGCCCGACGATCTTGAAGAAGTTGATAAACGCAAGTGGGACAAGTTCATTGTGTTCCTCAAGATCAAATCTTCCCACAGCTCACTGGGCGGCAAAGAAATATCGGTCGATACCTATCAACATCTCTATGTTGAGGATTGGATCCTTGCTATGGAAGAGAAAGCCTTCCCTTCCCAAGAAGATGAGACTGAGACGGAGACTGCTCCAGCTCAATCCAATGACTCTTCAGAATCGCCGGACTTGTCGGCGTCGGAAGACTAGCTTGAAAGTAAGTTCATGATCTGGGAAGTCTGGGTGATTGCATCCATCGCAGCGATCTCAGGGCTCGCAGGATTAGTCTTCGTTGTTCTTGCGCTCCCAGGAATCTGGATGATGGTACTCGTCTCCGGTTTCTGCATGTGGTGGCAACCCGAAATCATCTCCTGGCGAGCAGTCCTCACGCTCGTGATCCTCGGAATTATTTCAGAAGCAACAGACTTTGTCGCATCCGCAGTCGGTGTTAAAAAACTCGGTGGCACAAAGCGAGGCGCCCTAGGCGCGATGATCGGAACAATGCTCGGCGCGATCTTTGGGACTTTTTTCATCCCGATCCCAGTTGTTGGAACCATCCTTGGAGGGATATTGGGTGCAGGAGCAGGCGCTTTGATGGTTGAACGAACCATCGTCAACCAAACCTGGGGCGACTCTCTCAAGTCTGGAGGCGGAGCAGCGATTGGACGCACAATTTCAATCTTTATCAAGCTGGGTCTCACGATCGGCGCTGGGTTGTTCTTTGTGATCGCGGCCTTTGTTTAATCGAGCGCCTTTGCAACCTCTTCCTTGCTGCGAGAGACTGAAATAACCGATATACTCTATTGATTGAATACAATCGTGCACTTTGGAGGGATCCCACAACATGTCGACAACGCCCAAAAAGGGACCGCAAACTGACCCAGCTTCTGGTTCTACAACAGAGCATCGTCAAGAGTCGAAGTCTGAACCTAAGTACTATGTTCTTGATACGAACGTGCTTCTCCACAATCCTAACGCACTCTTCGTGTTTCAAGATAACCATGTAGTCATCCCTTACCCAGTTCTTGAAGAGCTCGACGCGATGAAGCGTCGCGAAGATGATGTAGGACGCTCTGCACGCTCCGCGATCCGATATCTCGATCGACTTCGTAAGTATGGGAAGCTGATCAAGGGTGTAGAACTCTCGAAACTCGGCGCACAAGCATCTGGCGCGACAGGGACTTTGTCGATTGATATCAACGATCACGATCGGCCTGCAATTCTCTCGAAGGACATGCCGGACAATCGAATTATCGCAGCAGCATGGGCGCTGAGCCGCGAAGGCAAACGAGCGGTCTTTGTATCAAAGGATCTCGCAGCACGAATCAAATCCGACGCATTGGGTATCCGCTCGGAAGACTTCCTCAATCAACAAGTCGATGCAGATCGACTCTACACAGGGTTTGTCGATATCGAAACATCGAGCGACATCATTGATACGCTTTATCGCGATCGGATGCTCGAAGTTGAGGAGCTCACAGAGTATTTGACAATGACACCTCCGGACGCTGAGCCGTATGTTCAGGAGTTGACACCCAATCAGTATGTGATGCTGTCGGATGTTACTGATGAAGCGCACTCAGGTTTAGCTCGTCGATTAGCAGATACAGACCATCTCATCCCTGTCGCGTCTCAGAAGAAACCGACATTTGGGATCGTTGCTCGCAATGTTCAACAAACAATGGCGCTCGATTTGTTACTTGATGACGAAATCAAACTCGTGACACTTCTTGGAAGCGCAGGAACAGGTAAAACATTACTCGCGATCGCAGCAGGTATGACCAAAGTGTTCCAAGAAGAGCGATTCGACAAGCTGCTTGTTGCAAGACCGATCATGCCCATGGGTCGCGATATCGGATATCTTCCAGGAGACAAAGACGAGAAGCTTGGTGCTTGGATGCAACCGATTTTCGATAACTTGACTTACTTGATGTCGACACGCGGCGCACCGAATCAGAATGCAGAGAGCAAGTCGAGCGAACAACGAATTGATAAGCTCGTCGCTGACGGACGATTGGTGCTTGAACCTTTGACATATATTCGAGGCCGATCGATTCCGCATCAGTTCATGATTGTCGATGAGGCGCAGAACTTGACGCCTCACGAGATCAAGACCATCGTCTCCCGCATCGGTGAGGGCACAAAGCTGATCCTCACAGGAGACATCGGACAGATCGATCATCCATATCTCGATTCATCATCCAACGGCTTGAGCTATACAGTTGAAAAAATGCGTGGACTCGGGATCGTCGGACACATCACACTACAGAAGTCCGAGCGTAGTACACTCGCGAGCCTTGCTGCAGAACGACTCTGATCAGTTCGAGTTAAATCAGTTCACTTAGTGGCTTCTGATGTATGCTTCCACACGATATTTTTGTGTTGAGAAGTATTCGCGCCATTTTTCATCAGTCTCACGCAGCTGTGCGTTCTTGATGTATCCCAAGATCTTTGAATCGCCTGTGCCGAGCATTTCTGCACTACGAACAACTCCGCGTAGAGCAGGAATGTAGTTCGCGTCTCTTGCAAGTGAGTTCTCGAAGTGGGTGAATGAGTCTTCGGCCCAGCCTACTTTCTGATATGCGAGTCCGATGTTGTACTCAGGACGCGGGTCGGTTGTTTCGATCCCCGAAGCAATCTGATACGCGGAAACCGCGTCAGCATAGTTGCCTTGCGCCATCAGAAGCTGTCCCATATTATTCCATGCAGCGTAAAGCTTGTCGTCGAGTTCCAGCGCTTTGCGATATTCTGCGAGTGCTTCTTCGTATTGTTCATCGAGATGGAACTGTGAAGCAGTGCTGTAGTGCTGGAGTGCTTCTTGCTTACGCCGTTGAACATAGCTGATCGCAGGGTTGATCTCCTCGATACTCGAGCTGTTGTCCGAACGCGGGCTCGATGACGAGCAAGCGACGAGAGAGAATGAGCAGAAAGAACAAGCGGCGCACAAGATCATCGCCTTGCTGCTGAGCGTGATGCCCTTCGAGAAAGTGGTCATTGTCTTCATCGGGTGCGTTTCCTATTGCGTTCGCTCGTAGCGAGAGAGTGTGATCGTTAAGAGCCAGTCTTGCTTGCCTGGTTTTACCATCATGTCGGTAACTTCGAGTCCAGGGATTTGGCTTGTTGAAATTTTGACCCAGTCGAGCAGATGCTCAAGCGATGGATCTCTGATGGCATACGGATATGTCATCAGCCTTGCGTTGCCCATCATTCGTGATTTGGGTTGATTTGGCAACCCAAGCTCAGTCGATAGCTTCGCTTGTCGAGCGTATTGCTTGAACTTCGACAGGATATCAGGGATCGGTTGGAACTGATCCTGACTCGTTTCTGTAGTCTGGGATTGTTCGAGCGTTTGAATGTTTGCAATCAGCGCTTCGATTTGGGTAAGCTGATACGCTCTGCGAGTGTTCGAAGTTTGAGCTCCTGCACGCGCTTGCCATGCAACAACGAGAATAATGATTGAGATGATGACCAAGAGTACGCCGAGCACGATCAGATGCTTTGGGTAGTTGAGTCGTTGCTGGTTCTGTGCTCGTGAAGCTAGCTCATACCGATCGTCGGCGCTGAGTCGTCCACCTGCAAAGCTATCACTGGTTCCGATGCGGCTCATGAATCGCCCTCCTCATCTACCCAGCGTGCATTGTATGTAACTTGGATTTTCTGTCCTTGGTTCTTAGGTGCCATCGATACCCAACGAAGATGTGAGCCGTTGATTGCAGATAAGCTCTGGTAAACCTGCTCTGCTTGATTAATTTCATCGACACGCATGATGACGGTGACCGCGGTGTTGTTGAGACGGATGGATTCGAGCTCAATACCTGGAATACCAAAGACATACGAAACGGTTTCGAGTTCTTCAAGAATCGGTTTCGCTTCTTTTACTGATAATGGACCCTGGCTCGAACGCATCTGATCGAGTCTCGTCTTCAGATCTTTAAGAGGCAGCATCGAGCGAACTAGCTCAGGATCGAATGAGTTCATCGCACTCATGCGATCAATTTCAATCAGCGATGTTTGTGCCTTGATTGAATCAGCGTGGGAAAAGAGCTGATACGCAAAGATGCCAATAGTTGCAGCAACGGCGAGTAGAGCCATGCATGCCCAGCGGTACATGGAGCGATGGACTTTGCCCGGCCGACTTGTGAGCCCGGTGAGCGGAGTAATGTCTTTCCCGCTTTCTACTTTGCTGAGGGTTTCGCCGATCGGATCGTGATGTTCCACGAGATCAACTGTCGCGTTGGGCCAAGATTGTGATAGTGCAACACCGATTTCGCCTGGAGTGAGTCCGCATTTAATCGCAGAGGTTTGATCGTTTGATGAGTCAGGATCAAGTTCAACAACTTGTGCAGAGCTGCCGATGAAAAGGATTCGTGAAGGAGAGACTCCAAGTTGCGAGGACCATCCGAGCCAGTCGCTGCATACTCTTGAAATATCCTCTTTACGAATATGAGGGACAAGCGCGTGCTCATCTTTGATGAGCTGGACTCTTGATGTTCCAGCGGTGATCAACTCTCCTTGTCGAGACCAAGTCCAGATCAGTCGGCCTTCTGATGCGTCAACTGCGATGATCGCAGCGATCGGCGCGTCTGAAGAGACGACCCGTTGGACACTATGTGAAGGGTTTCCTGAACCTGGGTCCCAAACACTTGCAAGTGCGTGCCAAATTGAAGTAAAGCATTCAATTCGGATCCCCATGGAATCGAGTTCGTCTTTGAGTAATCGTCCTGGGATATCCGGAACAGCCATCATCGCGGCTCGCGAACCTGTCGATGTCTCATCAGGATTCAAAGGCTCGTAGCTCAGCTCCATCGGTAAATTGGGGAATCGCTCACTGACCCCTGAATGAGTTGGCACATCGAGTTCATCCAAGTCTTGATGAATCGCGCCTCCTGAGATTGTCGCGTCAAGAAGTGTCGGATCTGCATCCTCGGGTTTGACCCATGAACATACAGCACCATCTGCGTCGAGACAAAGCACATCGAGATTCTTGGATGAAGATCCAGATCCACTTGCGAGTCGATCACGGATCCAAATCGCAGCTTCATGAATAGACTGTGCGACTAAAGTGGGATCTACGCGATCTCCTGCTTGCCAAGAATCGTCTGTATGGGAACCGATAAGACGAACCCCTTTGAGGGCAGCGCCACGATCAGTTCTTCGGATATAACACACGCGATTACTCAATGATCGTCCTGTCCTGGTTTAATCTATAACCGATTCACATGCTGTTGAATGTACAGCTTGGTATGGTTGTTAATTGTTTCTGGTTGTGAATCCGCCGCGATATTCACGCTGTGGCTTCGGTGTCGGTTTTCTGTTTTCGTTTTCAGGAGGAAGTCCGCGCCGCTCTCTTTCGAGTCGACGTCGTGCCATCGGTTGTTGGCGAGCAGGCATAGCAGCGATTCGTGCTTCGTCTTCCTCAGTGAGTCCTGTACTATTTTCATTTGAAGAGACAACTTCAACAGGAGCGCCGCCGGCCATCGTGATCGACTGATCACTTCTCTTCGCTAATGGAACACGGCCTCGACGCTCTCCGTCATTGAGCACAATCGCGTCTGGAGTGATTCGTTCAATAATTAAATCTGGAAAATCTTCGTTTCCAGATCGAGCGGTGCCGCCGAGAGCAACGATCCGTTGTTTGCCATCGATTCGGATGAATGCGTGTTGAGTGATGGGATCATTGATAAACCCGACATAGCGGACACGCTTAGCAATCTCGCCGTCGTCTGTTGGTTCAGGATTCGGGTCTGGATCTGTGTTTGTTTCGACAGGCTCTTTGTTGACGAGAACTGGAGCGTTATCGAGCAATGCGAGTCGCTCTGCGAGCCCCAGTGTATCAATCGACATCAAGTCATCGAATCCTGCAACGGATGGGTTATTCGATGAGTTTGCATTGATTTGGGTGTTGTCTGCAATAAATGGTTGATTGGTTTGATCAACAGCGACACTCGTCTTGGGTTCTGGGAGCCCGATGATGCCTAAGGCTACTGCTGAGAGAACAAACACAACAGATGCGAGCTGCGCGGCGAGTGTCCATGACTTAGCTTGTGTTCGCGTGATACTGTTGCTCATTGCTCGTGTGTCCTTGCTGCACTTTTCCGTACTTTCATCGATGCTGTCGGCAAATCAAGAAAGAATCAATCTCATCATTTTATCGGCCTGTTGAATCCGATTCATTCATATATCTCACGGATCGGTTCGTGTGTTCAATCGGTCCATTTTTCGCGAGATTCAATCAAATCATAGACCGATCAGTCTCATTATCGTGCTTCATCCGCCTCAACACTAGTATAACTCAGCGAGATTGACTTCACGATCATCGATTCCGATGTCGTTCCATGTTATAAACGCACCAAGTTCCATTGGATTGCCTGATCCTTGATTTCTTGAGTTCACACGAATTCGGGTAATTCCGCCGTATCGAGAGATGAGACGGCCTTGGCTCATGCCTCGTCCGGCGCGGACTTCGATGATCACTGCCCAGAGTTCAATATCTGTCGCAAAAATCTGTAGGGCCGCTGCTCGTTGCTCGCTTGAAAGCCCAGCGTTTGATGCAGATCGAGTCAGCTCGGTTCGCGTGATTGCGGTGCCGTTATTACGAAGAGTCTCAAGCTCTGTGAGATACTGATCTGAGAACTGTCCTGCAACAACTCGACACGCTGCATCGAGTACACGCAGAGGCGCCGAGTTTACGCTAATGTTCATCGGCCCAAACGGGCGAGTGAACTCCAGGTACTCAGCTTGTGTCGAGTTGAGAGTCAAGTTACGAAGGATCGCTCCGCCGTCTTCAATCTGACGATCTGTTTTTCCAGACAAGTTGCTCAGTGCTGCTCCTTGAGCATCGAGCAGGTATGCAGAAACCTGTGAACCATCCGCGAGGATGATGTCCATCGCATGTCCAGTTTCAGGTTCGAGCACTTCAGTGAGTTCGCGTCCGTTTTGTTGACGAAGCCAAGCTCCGATCGCTTCTTGGAGTCCGCGGCCTAGATGATGGTTCTGATAGCTTTGGACCTGTCTCGAAACGCTCTTTGTTTGAGCGCTAAATCGAGTAAGTGCAACTCCAATACCGAGTCCAACAACAACCATGAGTAGTACAACCATCGCGATCGCAAACCCACGACGATTGGAATATCGTCGGAGAGTTTGGTTCCGAGTTGAAGTTGTATCAATGCTCATTACTTAGTTCGGTTGTTTAGGAATCTGAGAAGTTCAGCGTACGAGTTGCGTCTGGATCAGGTTGTCCGTTAGGTCTGGTGGGTCGACCGGTGTCGTCGCCGGTATCTGCATCTTGGTCGTCTAGAGAATCATCCGTAGCGATCTCGCTCTCAGTGCTTGTGCTTGGGTCGTCTCCAAGAACCCAATCAATCTCGAACATCCATGATGCGTATTGCTCGTTCGTTAAGATCATTTCGAACTGTGAAAACGCCGGAAGATCTCCGATTTCGACCGCAAAATGCGAGTCGATAAACTCGTCGCCTTTGAACAGTTCCCAGATGCAGCGTTCCACATTGTGGACGAGTGGAACAGCGCCTGCGAGTCGAGCGCGGATTTCATCAGCAGTTCCATAGCTGTCGCGGAAAGGTTCTGCACCGTAGAGGAGCTGTTCACCTTCGTAAGACAAGATTGGACGCCACCAGAGCGTCCAGTTTGGAGGCTCAGAAGAAAGATCAACATCCTCCTCAGGGATCGTTCCAATAAGCGGATCCCCTGATTGGATTAATCCGAGCTGTTGCATGATCCGCTCGCGTTGACCGCGAGGACGAAGCTCGAATACACTTCGCATAACTCCCTGGGATCCGTCCATTGCAGAGAAATCGAGAGTCCCGTCTTTGTCTTGAGCGGTATACCAGCCCGCGGCTTGCGTCGCGAGTCCTGCAGGAACCGGAGGAGTTGCAGTCACAATCTCAAATCTTTGTGGAATCCAACCTGTGGAATCTGGAGCAACACTCGGATCAGTCTCAAGAATAATTCGTGCTCGCGGATCGGGTTCAACGTTTTCATCAATCTCTGTGTCTGTGTCCGCATCGTCAGAACGCGTAATCGGGGTCGAACTGGTTTCTTCCATCTGCAAACTGAGCATGGAGCGAGAAATTGCAGAGTGCGTGATATCGAGCTCGCTTGTCATCTCAAACTGAGTTGCAAACGTTGTTTCCATGTTGTTGAGAGCCATGAATACGCCGAGACAACCTGTTAGGACCATTGATCCCAAAACCATCGCGAGCACGGTTTCCATCAGCGTAAAACCACTTCGGCCACGAACGGATCTTGAGATTACGGACGAGCGAGATTGAGTGTGATGAGCCATTACGGTCCCTCCTCAAGTTCGAGTAGAGATTCAAAGAGCTGCTCGATTCCGCCGGGCTTTTGCAGCAGCGTATTGAGCGAATCAGGATTGTTGAATGCAAGCGGATCAATGAGCCGAGTCACAACAGCATTGGGGACATTGCTTGTGAATGAGCGTGATCCGCCGGAATCGGATGCGAGCCAAACTTTGATCGTGATTAGTTTGATTCGATCAAGACTAACTCCGCCGCCGACATTGTTGCCTGCTTCTGCAACAACCTTGTCATCAAACTCAAACTTGACAGGCTGCTCTTCGAGCGTCCATCGATAGAGATCGACATCATATTCAATCGGAAGCGCCTTATCAGGTAACGAGTCTCGTTCATCGATGTACTGAAGAATCAATCGATTCGCAAGCTCCGCGGCCCCGAGCTTTTGAGACATGCGTCTCTGCGATTGACTCATAAAAGAAACGGCGCTCGATAGCGAGATTGCAACCATTGAGAGCAGGACTACCGCGAGGATTGCTTCAAGAAAGGTCAACCCACTTCGGCTCTGAAGCTTCCGACGATTGAGTGTGTTCGCTTTCTGAGCAGATCTCGTCACTAAACGATCCTTTCGATTAAACAATCGGGTCATCCCGAAGGTTTAATTGCCAGACTTGATATCCATCTTCCAGAGATCAATATCGTCTGGTGTTTGAAACTCTTTGTCGTTACCTGATGAGATCAACTCGAATGGATGAGCAGTTCCTGGAGTTGCGATGTAGTAATACTGTTGATCCCATGCATCAATCTCAGATCCCTGCTCAACGTATTGAGGGATCAACTCAGCGAGAGTAGCTGGCGCATCACCCGCGTGATCAGCCATATAGGTATTGATCGATGTTTTGATTGTTGTCATTGATGTCTTGGTCACACGGATTCGAGCTCTTTTGATCTGATTAGGTACTGCAATCGCAGCGCCGGCCATCAGCAAGCCGAGGATGACAAGCACTGCAGTCAGTTCGATCAATGAGAAACCAGGGCGAACGAAGCGTTTAGTCGTGCGACGAGCGATTTGTGAGTCAAGGAATGGGGTCGACATTGGAGAGTCTCCTGTTTTCTTCTTGCAAGTGCTTATTTGTTCAACGCTTAAACGCATTGTATGTTGCATACTTTGTTACAGATTAGTTGATTACGAATGGGAATGATAATAATGACGAATGATGTTTAATCGTTAGTTTACATCGCTCCGCTCGTCATATTGAGCATCGGGAGCATGATCGCGAGGATGATTGTGCCCACGATCAAGAACAGGATCACGATCAGCAATGGTTCGAGGATCGCCATCAGACGAGCGGTTTTCTTATCAACTTCCTCAGCATGATCGCGTGCGAGTCCGTCGAAGGCGCTCTCAAGATCTCCTGCTTGATCCGCCGCGATGAGCAATCGACGCGTAGGGAGTGGCAGAGATTCGACCTTTGAAATCAATGATCGAAAGACGCCGCCTTCGATAAGTCGTTGACGAAGCTTCTTGAGATCGCTGTTGAGCTTTGGATGCGAGATCACCGCGGAGCTTACTTGCAGCGCGTCGCTTAGCGGGATCCCTGATTTCGTCATGGAGCTAATGACAGAGAAGAATCGAGTGAGTTCTTGCTCCATAACCACATCGCGGACAAATGGAGCATTGCGCGTAAGCTTGATCGCGAGTTTGGATAGTGCGCCTCGAAAGAGAATCGCGCCGACAATGATCAAGATCAAACTTCCTGTGAAGTAGAGAATGTATGCTCGAAGGAAGTTACCCACGTTCACAAGTATTTGAGTAAACAGCGGAACTTCGATTCCGGATTTGCTCATCGCGTTGCCGATTGTCGGCACAACAAGCACAAGCATGATGGCCGCCGCGATAAACGCGATCGAGAGAACAATCGCTGGATAGATCATCAATGTCGCTGCTTTGCCAGAAACTGCTAGTCGTCGCCGTGCGCCGTGTGCAAGTTGTAAACACGCACCAGCGAGATCACCAGTCTTCTCAGCCGCTTGATACACCGCAACTGTGACGCTATCGAAACTTCCAACTTGTCGACACGCATCTGCGAAGCTGGTTCCTTGGGAAACGGAGTGGCGTAAACGATCGATCCGATCTTTATTGCCTGAAGAGACAACCGTAGATGCAATTTCGAGAGCTTCAGTGAGTGGAACTCCTCGCGAGACAAGTTGAGCGATCTGAGAATCAAACTCTGCGTGATCCTTGAGTGACATCTCAGGAGAGTTCGTTGCCCAGCTGGGGAGCTTCCATGTCCGGATGAGGACTTGCTTTTCACTTCGTAGAGAATCTGCGAGTGCTCGCTGTGAGCGAGCATTTCGGATACCCATCGCCTTGCCGCCACTGGATTTGTTTGCGAGGTAGAAGAAAGAACGGGTTGTTTGTACGGCTCGGCTCATAGATAAAATCGACTGTCTCTAAGAATGAAAAACGCTCATTTGTGGTCCCGACTGAGAGGTATTGTAACTATCGGACATGAAGCCATGCAATATCCCCTCGATTCTACGATTCTGAACGGTATTTGGACCATATCATCGTCGTGATATGAGCAGATTTTGCCTCTAGAGAGGTTCTCAGCAACGAATCCGCTCGAATCATCCAGTTCTGGGGACGATCCGTTGATCTCACGCCCCCAAGATGGGACAATATCATCGATCCATCCACAGCCCATTGGCTCAACGACCCAACGACTCGCGGATTGCCAGTGCAGACATCAATTGATTCATTAACGATAGTTTTCCTCCGTTAAGAAAGCCTTATATGACCATGACCTCGACTGATGATTCAACTCGCCCGACGGCTGACACACAAACGGGAACGATGCGATGCCTTACTAAGCATCACGCTGGCGCAGGTCTCGCATTCAGTGATCATCATCCAATCCCACAGGTTGGACCGCGCGATGTGCGAATCAAAGTGAAGAAAGTTGGAATCTGCGGCACAGATCGTCATATCTGGGAATGGGACGAGTGGGCATCAAACCGAATTCCAATCGGGCTCGTCACCGGACACGAGTTCGTAGGAATCATCGAATCCGTCGGATCTGCAGTGACGAAATACGAAGTAGGACAACGAGTGAGTGCAGAAGGGCACATGTCCGCAGGTGTTGATTACAACTCAAGGACGGGCAACGCGCATATCGCAGCGGACACAACGATATTCGGAATTGATCGTGACGGGTGTTTCGCAGATTACATTGTTGTTCCTGAAGAAAATGTTTGGCCGCTACATAAAGACATCCCAGATAAGTACGCCGCGATCTTGGACCCATTGGGGAACGCAGTTCATACAGTGATGTCAGCAGGAGTCAGCGCTAAGACCGTATTGATTTCCGGTGTTGGGATCATCGGACTGATGGCAGTGACAGTCGCAAAAGCAGCAGGCGCATCGAAAATCTACTGTACCGATATCAATCCTCCAAGACTTGAGCTCGCGAAAAAACTGGGTGCTACAGAAGCATTCGATGCTCGTGATAGCGGATGGATTCAAAAGGTTCGCGCTGAGACATACGAAGGAGTTGACGTGCTCCTTGAAATGTCAGGCGCTCCTGCAGCAATGGATCAAGGGTTTCGTGCACTCCGCAACGGAGGAACCGCAGCGCTCTTGGGTCTTCCTGCTCGATCGGTGGACTTTGATTTCAACGCGCACATCATTTTTAAGGGTTGCACGGTACTCGGGATCAACGGCCGAAAGATGTGGGATACCTGGTATCAGATGGAGAAGCTTCTCCTATCAGGCAAGCTCGAACTCGATGACATCATCACTCACGAGTTCCCTATCGAAGAGTTTGAAAAAGCCTTTGAGACGATGATCTCAGGCGAAGGAATCAAGGTTCTGATGAATCTAGAATGAGATGATTCATGTCTGATAAAGAACAACCAAGACTTGCACCTGCGATGGAAATCAGCAATTTCATAACTCAAGCGTTGAGCACAAGTGGAAAAGCTGATGAAATCGCGATGGATATCGCATTCCACATGACAGATTGGTATGAAGATCTCCAGGAACTTATCCGTTTCTATCAGAATCCAAGTGAGTATTCCGCAGAGCAGATTGATGATTTGCTCATGGATTTTTTAATTCACGCTCCTCACCATCTCGCGGCGGCAAAAGTATTACATACATGTGCACCAGTACGCGATGTCTTTGAAGTCGGAGCAGTGGAGTAGTTAATCCCTGAATCGTGAATGACATTCCACGCAGGATTCAGTGAGTTTTTCCATAGAGATCAGCGCCCCATCTGGATCTTGGTTCGTGATTGATTGTTCAACTTGCGACGCGAGCACGATTGAATCTTTGAGATACTCTTCGAAAATAAACCCTTCAGTTTGAGTTGTTTCATCATGAGTTAATGATCTCAGCATGTCATGAATCTGTCCTGCAAGCGAGCTCGCTGAGAGGTCCGGATGATCTTCGGGTGCTTTCAGTTTGTTTTCGATGCAGAGCCAGAGTTGCTCATTTGCTCGATCAATTTCAGCCATTGATTCTGCGAATCCCTCAAGGTTCACCTTTTCTGTGAGCGTTACAGGTTTGATAGAATCGAGCTTGCGTGTTTGTTTAACCGAGTCCCAGAGACCTGGGTAATGTATAGAAGTGCCTGCCTTAGTCATGAACGAAAGCGCAATGTCTTGATCAATATCTCCGGTTGCGATTGCTCCAGCGCAGAGTGCCGCGGGGCCGCGATGCTTTCCGTGATGACAGTGGACATAGATGGGTTTGAAAGTGCTCTGGATTGCAAACGCGAGTTCTTTCACTCGTGACTTGTTGATCCCGTCATAACTGGTTGGGAGATGGATAACACGGATGTTGTATTCTCCTGCGAGTGCCGCGTCAGGCGCAATCGCGTCCACACTAATCACGGTTCGTATTCCGAGTGATGCAAGTTGCTCATATGCTGCTCGGTTCTTTGGTTCGCCGCCGCTGTAGAATCCTTCTTGGAGTTGATAGAGATTCTCGATCGGACCATCTTGGAAAGCCTGAAACGATTGGTTGGACTCATTCGTGATAAGTGGGGGCGTGCAGTTTGATTTGCACCCGCTAGTACAAAGGGTTGCGAGTAACGGAATGAATATCAGATTTCGGATTGTAAATGCTTTCATATTGGTCATCTTACAAAAAACACGCTCGCATGTTGCGAGCGTGATGTGTGTTTAGAGTTTTCAGTATCGAAATTAATCTTCTGGAACATTGTCCGAAGTGACAATCTCACGGAACTTCAAACGAAGCTTGTTCGTGATCGGTCCTTCGCCTGCAGAAATCGTGTGTGTCGCTTTGAGTTTGAGATTGTCATGCTCGAGCACTTCGCGGACCGCGATCATTTCTGCAGCTGATCCTGTCAAGAACACTTCATCTGCATCATACACATCTTCGATCGTGAAGTATTTTTCTTCAACGCTGAGTCCGAGCATCGGACAGAGCTCGTCCTTTACAAATCGGCGGGTAATCCCTTCGAGAATACCAACTTCAGAAGGCGGAGTGAACAACTTTCCATCCTTGATGATAAAGATGTTGTCCCCTGATCCTTCAGCAACTTTCCCATCAGTGCTGAGCATGATGCATTCGAGCAACTGATCTTCAGGCTTAGTAATCCCGAGTTCTCTGCTCAAGTGGATTGCTTCACACTTTGCCATGATGTTGTTGAGGTAGTTGAGTGTTTTGACTCGAGGATCGAGACAATCAATCGGAGTCTTGGGGCGATTCGCAAGGACAACGCGCATCCCTGTTTCGTACATTACTGGTTTGAACAGGGAGATCGTGTCTGCGATGCAGATCACGCCGGCCTTGGGGCATTGGTAAGGATTGAGTCCAAGTGATCCTTCGCCGCGAGTAATCACAAGACGGATGTATCCATTTGTGATGTTGTTTGCTTCAACGCATTGGCGCTGGATACGGATCATTTCTTCTCGAGAAACACCGATATCGAGGAAGATTTTGTCAGCACAGTCGTACAGACGATCCATGTGCTGTTCGAGCTTGAAGATTTTGCCGTTGTAGATTCGGATACCTTCGAAGATTCCGTCGCCGTAGAGCAAGCCATGATCGAATACGGATACGGTTGCTTGGGACTTGGGTACCATCTTTCCGTTTACCCAAATCATGGGTTCGGATGAATCAGTCGCGGGGGATGTTGTTTGAGGCTTTTCGGCCATGTCGATTCCAGTATTGCTTGATATTGATGTCATGTTGTCCTCCATGATGCACTCCAATGAGTGTGTGTATTCTAGCTTTCGATTCGATGTTGCGAGGGAATGATCGCTTCGTGAAGGCACGATTATGCGATCATATACCATACAAACCGAGATTAATCAGTGATCCGAGCCCGATATCGTATACCTGCTGAGGATCAAAATGTTTCGAAATGATGTCGAATATGCTTCGATCATGCACGAAACCACTTACTACTTCGGCGATCTGCGACTATTGAGTTCACAATACGCCTTGGATGTTTCAGGGGTTCATCCAATTTTGAGACTCGAAGGCTTAGCTTCGGATTTCTGCTCCAAGCAGTTCCTTTGCCTTGTTCGCGAATAGTTCGATCTGTGGATCGACTTCTTCGTGCCTGAGTGTTCTTTGAGCATCTCGGAAATGGAGTCTGACAGTGACGGACTTCTTCCCATCTCCGAGTTGTTTGCCTCGAAAGATATCTACGAGTTCTTTGCCTGTGCATCGATCTAGTTGTAAATCGTCAGCGGTTGTTGAGATTTGATCCCATCGGATGGATTCATTGACGATCAGCGAGAGATCTCGATCGATTCCAGGGAATGCTGGAAGATGCTCAGCGCGGGACATCGGGGGATACGCCTCGATCAACGGTTTGAGCACGAGCTCTGCGCCCACGAGTGGACGATCCAAATCGTGAGCTTTCAAAGCTGTGTCTGAGATGAGCCCGAAGGAACCGATCTGTGTTTCTTTTCCATCTTGAACAACGCAGATAGTTGCGTGCCCGTTTGTATCAAATCCTTGATGACTCGGTTTCACAGGAGTAATCCGAGTCGTCGCGTTTGTTCCAAATGTCGCAGACACGATTGCATCTACCGATCCACGCATAGTGCGGATCGCTCGTTGAATGTCATCTTGCTTTGGTTTCTTCCCAGCGAACTCGACATCAAGCAACATCGCAATTTCGCGTTGTTCACTTGAGTTTGTGGTTCCTTCGTCTTGCGCAAAAGTTTGTGCGACTTCATAGAGTCGGACTCCTCCAGGGACTTGGACCCGAGAGCTTTGGTTCGTATGACGACACGCAAGGAGTCCGAGGAGCACGCTTGGACGAAGTGTTGGTTCTGCTTTTCTTCGATCGTCATCAACCGCGACGAGATCCGTTCCGGATCGTTTGAAAAGCTCTCCAAGCTTTGGAGAAGTGAACGAGAAGGTGATGGTCTCGAAGAATCCGAGCCCTGTGAGTGACTTTGCAATCACACTCATCGCGCGTTCTTCAACCTGTGGTTCCTTGATCGTCACAGGGAGTGTCGATTGGATCGGGATTACTCCAAGAGAACGAGCACGAGCAACTTCTTCGATCAGATCAATCTCGCGAGTCACATCATGACTTCGATGTGGAGGGATCGTGCATTGAAGCAAACCCTCTGCGTCAATGATTGTTTTGAACGAGAGCGAGTTGAGTAGATCAGCCATCTCATTCGGGTTCGTTGGGATTCCTAAAATTCGATCGCAACGAGTCGGACGCACAGTAATGACAGTATCTTCAGGGAGCTGAGCGCCTTGAGAAAGGACACCTTGTGCGAGTTCGCCGCCGGAGACTTCGCAGATGAGTTGCGCAGCACGCTGAGCAGCGTAATCGATTGATCTCGGATCAATCCCGCGTTCGAATCGATAAGCAGCATCCGTACGGATCTGGAGCTTGCGTCCTGTATTGCGAACGCTCATTGTGTCCCAGGTTGCCATTTCGAAGACAACTGTTGTTGTGTTTTCATCGACCTGCGAGTCGTTGCCTCCGATGATCCCAGCCAACGATTGGGGGCCATTTGCGTCTGCAACTACGAGATCATCTTCGTTGAGCTTGTGTTCACCAGCGTAGAGGGTGCTGACGACTTCGTCTTTGGACGCAGGACGAACAATCAGGTGGCCGCCTGCAAGTTTCGCATGATCAAAGACATGACAAGGATTGCCAAGTTCTAGTGTAATGAAGTTTGTGACATCGACAACATTGTTGATCGAGCGTTGCCCTAAAGATTCGATTGCTTGCTTGAGCCAATCAGGTGATGGGCCAACCTTTACATTCCGAATCAATCGTGCAGTGAAGAGCGGGCATTTGTCCGGTACTCGGTTTTCGAGAGTCAACTCGTCACCGATCGGAGCGCCAAGAGTCATGTTCTTGATTTCAGGTATTTTCAACTCGCGCGGTTTGTCAGCATATTGAGCAGCCGCGATCTCGCGAGCGCATCCGACATGTCCGAGACAATCGCCGCGGTTCGAGGTTACTTCAACATCGAGAACGACATCGCCGTCGATCCCGGTTTTGAACTCCTCAATGGGCATTCCGGCCTGCGTGAGGATGTGATCCACCTGCTCGGCGGTTACATCCGAAGGTGAAAGGTACTGATTGAGCCAGCGAAGTGAAATATCCATGGGAAGCAAGGATAGCCCGGTTGTGCCTCTAAGTGTGTTACGCGATAGACTCTATAGATGATGAAATGTGCTCAAAACCGTATATTGATCCTGATCTCGCTCGCTGCAATCCTGCAATTGCTTGTCGGCTGTGTTTCTCACAGCTCTATAAGTAAGATTGCGCTCCCTGATCGCAGACCTGCGGATTTCACGCTCGGAGTTGTCGTATTCGGAGAAGAAGGAGCGAGAGATGTTTCGCTTCGATCTGCGAGATACATCGTAGATGCGGATGGAAACTTGCGGGCCTCAGTAGGAAACGGTTCGGATTCTGGAACTTTTCCCAAGATCACTCGAAGACTCAGTAGTGATGATCTCGATCGGATTTGGATTAACTTAGAAAAGCTCGATCTTGGAGAACCCATCATTTATGAAGGATCTCTCGATGATGGATATCTAATCGAAATCCGATCACAGCAGACAACCCGAGTATGGGCATCAAATAAGAAATCCACGGCGGAGTTCGTAACCATGCTCGCAGATCTCGCGTGGATAGGAGAGTGATCGTTCTGGATGAGAATCGTTCTCATTGGTCCTATCCTTCCTGAATGACCTCTACTGAACCCATCATCGGGATAGATCTCGGAACGACCAACTCACTTGTCGCATTTGCAGATACGGACGGGGCGCGGATTCTCGGAAGCGATGATGTGCAGCTCATGCCTTCAGTGGTTCGCATCGATGCGGATGGAACTATCGTTGTCGGAAACGCAGCCGCAGATCAGATTGTCGATCATCCAGATCGAACAATCAACTCCGTCAAGCGACTCATGGGTCGTTCACTCGACGACGCGACTCCAGATCTGAAGTACCTTGGATACGAAGTTATCGCAGGTGAATACAATACTGCGCGCGTTCAGATTCAAACAAACGATGGAGTGAAAGTGCTCTCTCCTGAAGAGGTGTCTGCTCATATTCTCCTAGAGCTCAAGAAGCAGGCCGAGGAATCTCTTGGGTTACAGATCAATAAAGCTGTTGTCACAGTACCAGCTTACTTTGATGACGCGCAAAGACAAGCGACTCGCAACGCAGGTCGACTCGCGGGTCTGGAAGTAGTTCGGATTGTAAATGAGCCCACCGCCGCGGCGTTAGCGTATGGGATCGGCGCACGAGACGACGGAAATGTTGAAAGCAAAGTCATCGCCGTCTACGACCTGGGTGGCGGAACCTTCGATATCTCGATTCTAAAACTCATTCCTAGGAACGATGAGAACACAACAGAGTTCTTCCAGGTTATTGCGACAGCTGGCGATACCCATCTCGGCGGCGATGATGTAGATCATCTCATCGTTGAGTTATTTATGAACGAGATCGGAAATCAGCTCGGACTCAAAACAGATCACGCGATTGATTCATTCGATGCATCGACTCGCAAAGCACTCATCGGGTTTGCAAGATCCGTCAAACATCGACTCTCGACACACGCATCCGCGGCTGTCTCTATTCAACTCGGAGACGGACAGCAGTTTGATCGAACATTAACTCGCGAAGAGTTCAATTCGATGATCAAGGAATGGGTTGATCGTTCGATTCAAGCATGCAAGCGAGCGTTGCGTGACGCATTCGGATCTGGAGCGAATGCAAGTTCTTCTATTGATGCAGTTGTGATGGTAGGGGGATCCACGCGAATTCCGCTCGTGCGAGATCGTGTAGGCGAGTTCTTCGGGGTTGAGCCTTACACTGCGATTGATCCAGATCGGGTTGTTGCAATGGGCGCGGCGCTCCAAGCATCAATCATCGCGGGGACTATGCCCGGATCATTGCTGCTTGATGTGATTCCACTCTCGCTTGGGATTGAAACAGCAGGGGGTGCAGTCGCAAAGCTTATCATGCGAAACACGACGGTCCCTGCTCGTGCGATCGAACGATTTAGCACAAGCGTGGATGGACAAGTGAATGTCAAGATTCAAATCGCTCAAGGAGAGCGAGAGATGATCGCGGACTGTCGATCACTCGGTACCTTTGAGTTGCGAGGGATCCCTCCGATGCCGGCCGGGGTCCCAAAGCTTGTCGTAGAGTTTCTTGTTGACGCCAATGGTGTACTCAATGTATCTGCGATCGAAGAGCGATCAGGGAAACGAGCAGCAATTCAAATAATCCCAAATCATGGACTGACTCCTGATGAGGTAGATCAGATCGAAGCAGAGAGTTTCAAACACGCACGCGATGATATGACGCAACATCAGATCGTCGATTTGGTAACGAACTCATCGCTTGATTATAAATGGATCAGTGAGCGTGTAGAACGATTTGAATCGTTGCTTGATGATGATTACAAAGTAGAGCTTCGATCGAAGCTGGAAGAGTTGAAGAGTTTTATCGATCGTGCAAAAGCGGATTGGAGATCTGTTGAACCAAACAGTTTTCATCATGCGAAAGAAGAACTCGATCGTGCGAGCATGCGTCTCCAAGAGATTGGGATCGCAGAGTCATTGAGGACCGACAAAGAGAGCTAGGTCAATATGCATGAGAACGAAGACATCCGGCCGATCATCGCGCCAAAGACTCGGACGCATGACTATGGACTGATCATCGGACCCATACTCGCAGTTGGTGTTTACTTCGCACTCGGAAGTTCAACAGGTATCAGCGAAGAAGCGAGAAGACTCGCAAGTATCACAATACTCATGGCTACATGGTGGGTTACCGAAGCGATCCCGCTCTCTGCGACTGCTCTGCTTCCGATCGTTTGCTTTCCGTTGTTGAATATATTACCGATCGAAGAAACGACTGCTCGATACGCTCACAAACTTATCTTCCTATTTATGGGCGGATTGATGTTGGGCAAAGGACTCGAACGATGGGGCGCACACAAACGATTGGCGCTCCTGATCATCTTACTTGTAGGCACAGAACCCAGAAGAATTGTTGCAGGAATCATGCTCTCCGCTGCGATTCTCAGTGCGTTTGTCTCGAACACCGCGACGGCGATGATGATGCTTCCCATCGTGCTTTCGATAAGCGTGCTTGCTGCTGGAGATGACTACGAATCGAAAGCCGCAAATCGGTTCAGTGTGTGTTTGCTCCTTGCGCTTGCGTACGGCGCTTCAATCGGAGGAATCGCAACACTCACTGGGACACCTCCAAACGGATTCTTAGCTGGATATCTTACGCAAGAGATGGGGATCGAGATGTCGTACGCACGATGGCTCTGGATGGGAGTTCCACTGTCTGCAGTCATGCTCCCAGTGAGCTGGGCATATTTAGTGTTCATTGCGATGCCCGTCAAGATCGATGGGATTCCCGGCGGCCGAACATACATCCGCGGACGATATGACGCACTCGGAAAAATGAGCAGTGGAGAAAAACTGTCCATACTCATCTTTGGATTGACTGCATTCATGTGGATCACGCACGGATGGGTCGAGGATATTTTCGAGCTTAACAAAATTGACGATGCAACGATCGCGATCGGGGGAGCGATTCTGATGTTCATCATTCCTGCAGATCGAACGCTCCAGACTCGGGTACTGCTGTGGAAACAAGCTCGAGATATCCCTTGGGGTATTTTGATCTTGTTCGGCGGCGGACTCGCGCTCGCAAAGGCAGTGACGCATACTGGTCTTGATTCGTGGATCGGTCAACAAATCGGATCAATGGGGAACCCTGGAGAGCTCCCGCTTCTTGGAGGCGTAACAACGTTGATTGTATTCCTCACAGAAATTACATCGAATACCGCAACGACAAGCACCATGCTCCCAGTGCTCGCAGCGGTAGGAGAAGGAATGGGGCTTGATCCAACACTGATCATCATCGCAGCTGCGGTTTCAGCATCGTGTGCGTTTATGTTGCCGGTCGCGACGCCTCCAAATGCGATTGTCTTCGCGTCTGGGAGAATCAGTATCAGGCAGATGGCAATGGCCGGGTTCGGATTAAATCTCATCTGTATTGTGATTATTTCTTTAATGGTGTGGGGTCTAGCGCCCAAACTGCTGAATCTTGAACCTGCAGAGACAAATATGATTGAATTCGAGACGATCACACACAGTGTCGTGCCGACAGATGAAGGCGTGATAACCAAATGAGTTGATCGTGATCAGATAAGATGCGAGGGGTTTCTTAACCCAGATGCTACAAGTGATTACAGTGAAGGTTGTAATAAACACCTTCTTTGTCCTGTGCTTAATTTGGGGATATAGACATTCGATATTTTGCGTATGACGCTCAAACAACACTCTGCGCCGATCTGCTCGTCTTTACTTCTCATCGCATTCGCTGGAACAATTGCGTCTGCTTCGGAGCCCATCATTGTCGGATACTGGTTGCTTGATGAGGATGAACATCCTTCATCGGTCATCGATGAGATAGGAACAAGTCACGGGCAAGAGTATGAGGAAGTCGAATTTGGTGGCAGCGGTGCATTTACCGGTTCAACTTCTGCTAAGTTCGAGGAGAGAAAATATATTGTGATCCCGCATCACGATGATTTCTTGCTTGATTCTGGAACAGTTTCATTTTGGATTTGTCCGAGTAAGACTTCAAAACGGATGGGATTGTTTAGCAAAGACTCCACGAACTACGATACCGGTGGACATCTCACATTCTTCCAAGAATCGAGTAACAAGATCAAAGTTCGATTGCAGAGCCAGAACACGAGTTACTATGTCGATTCAACTTCATCTATTTCGTTAAACGAATGGCATCACATCGCACTCGTCTTTGGGCCTGGAGGGATGGAGCTGTACTTCGACGGATTGCTTGAAGATACGAATCCCTATGAAGGTGGACTCGGATCAACCTCAGGAGGCTCAGGCAACTTCGAACCAATCGTGCTCGATGGAAACTCATGGAAGTCAAACGATCTTGGAGCGACTCCGCTATACGACTATTATTATGGAAAACTCGATGACGTTTCGATAATTGACGGGCAACTCAGCGCTAGCGCAATCGCAAGAATCTCAGGTGTCGAACTTACCGAAGCGCTCTTTACTGATATCTCAGTCACATCAGGGTTTAATGTCAGTCTTGGTTCAGGCGCCAATGGAATCCATTGGGCCGACATGGACAACGACGGAGATCTTGATCCAATTCTCACTGGGTCAAGCGCCAAGCTTCTTTGGAACACTGCGAGTTCTGAAACTTTTAGTCCAAGATCGATTGGGAATATGTCTCGACAGGGTGCGATCGGAGATATGGACAATGACGGGGATCTCGATTTCTGGCACAGAAACTTAGACCTCTGGGAGAATGTTGGATTAGGTGCAATGATTGATCGAGGATCATTGGGTTTTATCTCCCCTTACAACACTGAAAATGTTGCATTGATTGATGTCAATACTGATGGCCGTCTTGATGTCGTGATGGCGTCTCAAGATGGGAACTGGATCGCACTTAACTCAGATCCAGGCGAAGATGAAACAACACGGATTGTGCTTTCAGAATCAAAGAACACATCCGATGGGATGCATGTCTCAGGTGCATACGGAAACGGTGATTTTAGTTCGACAGCAGATTTCAACAATGATGGACATCTCGACATGTTCTATCACTACGGAGACGGCGAGCTGTTTTTGTCCGATGGAGACGGAACATTTACACATCAATCCACTGCTATTCAGATTGTGACAGGTAACTCTGACAAGATGGGATCAGCAGCTGGAGACTTCGATAATGATGGAGACATGGATCTCTTCGTGAGTCGATATGATTCAGGACAACCTGGGTACCTGTGGCGTAACGACGGCAACGCCGTGTTCACGAATATCCCATCTTCCGCAGGTATTGCTGATACTGGAAACCAACGAGGTTGCGCCTGGGGAGATTACGACAACGATGGAAATCTTGATCTTGCGATCGCTCGTCAGGGTCAAGGATTGGTTGTCTATAAGAATAACGGCGATGGAACATTTACAAAATCCACTGACTTTCCATCAGTAACTGGAGCAACAACAGATGTTTGCTTTGTTGATTTTAACAACGACGGAAATCTCGATCTGAGTATTACTCGTGAAGGAGAGAGTGCAGTGATTCTCCGCAATGATGCTGAATCTACAGATTATCTGATGATGCGTTACCAAGGAACATCACAAGTGAACGGAGCAGGGATCGGAGTTCGGATGGAACTCTGGGACTCGAGTGATACGACATTTGTCGCTCGCAGAGAGATCGGGCTCGCTCGTGGGTATGGAGGTCAAGAACCGCTCTGGCTTCATTTCGGCGGCGTCACTCCATCGAATACCTATACCTTACGAGTCTATGAGCCAGGTTCGATCAACCCGCGGAGAGTTACTGTGACTCCAGCAACGGCTTCCACAAGTTTTACGAACCAATCGATTTCACAGTTCCTAACTGTGACTGAGGGCAATAGCCGAGTTCGCGTAGTTCAGTGGAAAGAAGTGGGCGCTGAAGGAAACAGATAACCAAGCTTCTGCGTCAAACTTATCGGCCGTACTTCGATTGAAAAAAACTTCGCAGATAGTACAGTTGTAGCAGAGTCATAGTTCACTGTTTGTTATTTATATTCTAGGGCGATCCCCCCCAGAGCAAGGCTCCGATGAATGAGATAAGCATTCATCGGAGATCTAAACATGCGATTCGCGACTCTGTTTTTCATTTTAGCATCGATCCTAAATTCAACGATAGCATATGGATCAGATCCAGTAGGGTCGACTCCTGGATTGCGCGCTTACTGGAATACCAATGCACGCTCTGCAGATCGCGCTGGACATGTGGATTGGGAGCTGTACGACTTAGTCACCCAAGTCGACCAAATAAACTATGCTGCAACAAGTGGATCATTTGATCCTCAAGTTCCATCAGATTACTTCGCGCTCAGACTCGTCGGACAAGTAGAGATTCCAACAGATGGAATCTGGACTTTCCGTCTTGAGAGCGATCAAAGCGTCATGCTCTTTATTGACGGCGAAGCTGTGATCGTTGATGATTACGGACACTCATATCGATCAAAATCAGCAATACTCGGATTAACTCCTGGTAAACATGATATCGAAATCAGATACTGGGAAGGTTGGTCGAACGCAGGACTTGTTCTCTATTGGGACGGTCCAGGAATGGACAGCGAAGAAGTGATCCCTGCATCCGCGTTTTCATCGACTGCAACTGAACCTGTATACGATCCCGGCGGTGAAGGACTCTGGGCATATTGGTATCACAATGTTCGTCACGCGAGCAACGTTGGACAGATCGATTGGGCAAACTCAGATCGTGTTGAAACCGTCCAGCGCCCGAGTTATCGCTTAACGAGCGGAAGCTTTGAAGTTGATGGACCTACGGATTACTTTGCGGCGAGATTTGTAGGCGTAATAAACACCCCTGATTCTGGATTATGGCGATTTGATCTAGGAAGTGATCAATCCGCACTCTTGTTTATCGATGGCGAACCTGTCGTCAGCGATCCATCCGGACATTCTTATCGGTGGAAGAGCGGGACAGTACAGCTTGCTGCAGGAGATCACACGATCGAAGTGCGATACTGGGAAGGGTGGTCAAGCGCCGGCCTCCATGTCGCATGGGAAGGTCCCAATGACGATTACACAGAGATCATACCTTCAAGTGCATTTCGGCCTGGTACTGGCGCAGTAAACCTCCCATCAGGTGGTGGCCTACGAGCATATCGATACGACAATGCGAGACACGCGGACGGCGTAGGTGGTATGAACTGGGTCAATCATGATTCAACTGAGACAGTTCAGAATGTCTATTGGCCGCTATCAAGCGGCGCAATGTATACCGGGGGCCCGACAGACTATCACGCAACTCGTTTAGTTGGAAAAATTAATTTTCCTAGTGCAGGACAATGGACCATAGGAATCGGATCTGATCAGTCTTCACGAGTTTATCTTGCTGGGAATATGATTGTCGATGATACATCAGGTCATTCATTCCGGTGGAAGTACGGGACCAAGACTGTATCAGAAGGCGAGATGCCAATAGAAATCCAGTTCTGGGAAGGCTCGTCAAGCTCCGGTTTAGTGCTGACATGGAAAGGTCCTGGAGATGAGTTCGAATCGGTAATTCCCGCGAGCGCATTTTCAATGAACGAAGTTGACCCGGCGCTTGGGAGTAGTGGAGAAGGTCTCTTAGTCTACTGGGTTGACAACGCTCGTCATGCATCAAAGGTTGGGCACATCGATTGGCAAAACTATGATCGAACAACTTTCGAAGCAAATATTGCATGGGAACTCACGAACGGTGTATTCCCGGGCACAACAATTACAGACAACACAGGAGAGTCATCCACATCTTTGGGAGGCCTACAAACAGATTACTTTGGACTTCGAGCAGTTGGGTACCTTGAAGTTCCATCTGACGGCGTTTGGAAGTTTAAACTCGGATCTGATCAATCTGCGCAACTCTTAATAGATGGACAGATGGTAATCAACGATGATTCTGGACACTCTCATCGATGGAAGAGCGGCGAGATTGAACTCGAAGCTGGACAACATGATTTTGAAGTTCGCTATTGGGAAGGTTGGTCAACCGCAGGTTTAACAGTTACCTGGACACCACCAGGAGGGGTAGAGGTTGTGATTCCTCCAAGCGCGTTCTCACACGCTGAGATCCAGCCTGATTATGATTCCGGTGGCGGTGGCCTACGCGCATATTGGAATACAAGTGCGAATCACGCATCAAACGCAGGGCAGATTGATTATGCAGAGCATGATTATGCAACAACGGTTCCAAACATCGCATGGAGATTAACCTCTGGACGCTTTGAGAATGATGCACCGACTGATTATTTCGGAGTTCGTCTGCTCGGACAGGTAGATGTTCCAGCAACAGGATCATGGACATTCTCGCTCGGATCTGATCAGAGCGCTGTATTATTCATCGACGGCGAGCCGATAGTTACGGATACTTCTGGACATTCCTATCGATGGAAGAGCGGAACAGTTCAACTCGATGAGGGAATGCATGACATAGAGGTTCGTTATTGGGAAGGCTGGTCACAAGCAGGGCTACATCTTGCATGGAGAGGTCCAACGGTTCCAGCAGATATCATTATCCCACGAACCGCATTCTCATTACAAGAAACTGAAACCCCATTTGATCCAGGGGGAGGCGTTCGCGCCTATTGGACGACTAACGCTAGACACGCATCAAACGCAGGGCAGATTGACTACGCGGAACATACGAGTTCAAGTGTTGTAGACAATGTTTCATGGCGTTTAACTTATGGTGCGTTCAATCTTGATGGACCAACAGACTATTTTGGATTGCGGCTGATTAGTCAGTTGATCGTTCCTGAGTCTGGAGTTTGGACATTTAATCTTGGATCTGATCAGAGTGCGATTCTGTTGATTGACGATGAGCCTGTTGTAGTTGATACATCTGGACACAGCTATCGATGGAAATCGGGAACAGTTGATTTGACTGAGGGTGTACACAAGTTCGAAGTTCGTTATTGGGAAGGTTGGTCCGCCGCAGGATTGAATGTGACTTGGAAGGCGCCAGGAGCCTCATTCGAAGAGATTATCCCTGCGAATGCGTTTGAAATGTATGACCCTGAACCGACCTTTGATCCTGGAGAAGCAGCGTTGACTGCGAGTTGGTATAACGACACAAGAGATTATAGTTTGGACACACTCGATTGGGATAATCCAACTCTTACAACAACAGAACCTCGAGTGAGTTGGAATATCACTCGCAGCGCATTTGAATCTGGAGTATCTTCCGATTACTTCGCTCTACGAGTTACTGGAAAGCTCACTGTTCCTCAAAGTGGGACTTGGACATTCGGAGTAGGCTCAGACCAATACGCAAAGCTCATTCTCAACGGGAATGAAGTTGTCAGAGATACATCCGGACATTCCTATCGATGGAAAAGCGGAACGATCGAGCTGACTCAAGGAGAGCATGATCTTGAACTCTTGTTCATGGAAGGCTGGTCAGACGCGGGGCTCTTCTTAACATGGAAAGGGCCGAATGATTCATTTGAATCAGTCATCCCTGCGAGCGCTTTTGTGCCTCGGAATTCACGAGTGAAGATTGTGCAATGGCGAGAAATTGGCGCCGAGCATAACCGATAACACTTTAAAATACAGTTGAGATTGATTAAGCAGCGACAAGTTCGAGTTCTTCAGCAGCGATCCGATGTGCTCCGGCGCCTGCGATGAAGAAGTACTCGGTATTGCGGAGTTTGCCAACTTTTCCGACTCGCTTACCTTGCTGATTGTGAATTCCGATCTTGCAACCCACATAACGAGGATGTTCACGATCGAGCACTACGACAGGTCCTCGCTTCGAGAGCATGCCTTCGATTTGATCGCGAGAGAGATACCCTTCATCGTTGAATGAGACGATCATCGTGTCGCAATCAACTGCTTGAATCACTTCATCGAGCGCATCAGCGATTTTCACCTTTGAGTTGTACGCGCTTTTTCGTTCTCTACAGTCAATCCTTTTGCAAGCGATGCCGTAGGTTTCTGGATGATCCCAGCGAACGATGGTTTCCCAGATATGGTAGTTACCAAGGTACGAATGTTGATTGTAAGGTGGATCAAGATACGCAATGTCAGCGCGAAGAGTGCGAGCAGCAGCGATCGCGTCGAGCTGATGAGCGCTGCAAGGACGATCCTTGGGATGTGCGAGTATGTTTGGAAGTCGAAGTGAAATCGGTTTGTGAGCTCTTGGCGCCCACGCTTTGAGATAGGCCATCTGCACGCCGGTTGTTGAATCAACACGATCAGCAGCCTCGATTAAGCTTGTCAGAACGACAGCTTTGAGTTCTGGAGAAAGTGAAAGATTTTCGATCCGATCTCGCATCGCATCGATCCGTTGCCCATTGTCTGGATGGAAAAAGCGAGAGTTGATGCAATATGTTTGGGTGACATACCCCGGTTTACCTTCGATCGTATTGAGCTCATCAATGATCTTTGTCGCTTGTTTTGCGATTTTCGGTTCATCCGATTGGATGTAGCAAAGCGCAAGATTATGTGCATATGCGTTGTGATCGTTTGCGAGGACACCAAATCCTGCGCTTTTGAGCGCATGACCTACGCGAGAGGTGCCGCTGAACAAGTCTATTACGCTCCCCCCGTTTGGCTTGGCAAGGGTGCACAAAGAGACGATTTGATCGACGAGAAGACGCTTTGAACCTATGTATTTAATCACCCGTTCCCTATCGGCGACGTGAGGCGTTTCCATCCAGAGTTCTTTTCGGTATGCCTACAATGCTGGTCGACGATGCATACATCGGGAGGATGCGTCTCGCCCCGCATTTTTATAGAGGATCGACCTTGCAATCCAACTCAAAATCAGACCAAGTAAAGTCAATCATGATGGTTTTTCTACCAAGATTTATTGTGTGTGTTGTCATACTTATTGTCGCGTCCGGAGTTGCCATCGTCATGTTTACGTCGAAGGGCAAGAGCGAGAAGAAGCCGCCTCAGTCGAATGCGATCTTGATAAACACAATTGAATCGGTTCATCGTCCATCGAATCGTCTCTGGTCCGGGTACGGCACAGTGAGAACCATGTCGAGCGCCGATATCGTCGCAGAGGTTGCTGGCCGAGTCATCGATCGTCCGAGCGAGATCGAAGTCGGTCACGATGTCAAAGCAAATGATTTGATTGTTCGTCTGGACGATTCTGATTACATCAATGCGTTCGATGCTGCTCGCCAAGCGGTCAAATCACTCGAAGCACAGATCGATGGGATAAAAGTCGAAGAAGAGCAGATGCAGCTGCAAGTGCAATACGCTTCTCAAGAGATCCAAGCTGCGAAGCGAGATCTTGATCGTACAGATGAAGCGATCGCTGCAGGCGCAGGCTCGGCCGGCGAACGTGATGTGAAACTTGCATCGTATCTTCGTTCTCAGCGTGAGCTGTCCGTGTTGCAGCAGCAGCTTGATCTGATTCCATCTCGACGAACTCGACTCGAAGCGGATCTCTCCTTACAAAACGCGAATATGCGAATCGCAAATGAGCAGGTAGAGCGATCTTCAATCCGTGCTCCTTTCCAAGGCGAGCTTCAAAGAGTCGATTTCCGTGTCGGCGACTGGGTCGGAGTTGGTACACGCGTTGCTCGCGTGGTTGATTTATCTCGTTTGGAAATCCCACTCAAGATTCCTGCATCTGCTTCGACATGGATTAAAATGGGCGATGAAGTCCGACTCTGGGTCAAAGCACCAGGAGGCCAACCAGATCAGATCGGGAAAGTGATGCGGATCGCGCCAGAGGCGGATAGCTCCAGTCGATCTATCACGATATATGTCGAAGTGTCCCAAGACGCGAATGACATTAATCGTTTGCTTCCAGGACAGTTTGTACATGGACGCGTAGTGACCTCTGATCCGCACGATCGGGTGATTTTGCCCAGAAGAGCGGTCCAATCTGATCATGTGTATGCAGCGGTTATGAATGATCAGGGCGCACGAGTGATCCAGGTAATGCCTGTCAAAGTTGCATACAGCTTTGAATCACAGATGCCTGAACTTGATCCGATGGAATCTCAGTGGGTCGCACTCGAAGTAGGATACGAACCAGTCGAGAACTCATTGATTGCGGTATCGTTGCTCGATCAGATCATCGAAGGAATGAATGTCAGAGTTGAAGGGGATCCTGTCAAAGAGGTGATCACAGATGAAAACGAAGGGGTGAACCCATGAGTTTAGCACGATTCGGAGTTCGCAAACCTGTAGTTGCGAATCTGGTAATGTTTGCGATCATCGGCGCTGGGTTGATCTTTGGTACTGGACTCAGACGCGAGTTCTTTCCTTTTGTTGAGTCAAGGATCATCACGATCATGGCGCCATACCCAGGCGCGGCGCCTGAGGAAGTGGAAACCGCACTCGCAACCAAGATCGAAGACACTGTCGCGGACTTGACAAATGTCAAGGAAATCACTTCGACTGTGAGCGAAGGAGTAGCGAGCGTAGTCGTTGAGTTTGAAGAAGGGATGCCTATCCAGCAGGCGCTCGCGGATGTGAAGCGAGAGATTGATTCGATCCAAGATCTTCCTGACGCAGTCGACAACATTGTTGTTGATATTCTCGAACCCAATATGCCCGCGATTATCGTTGCGTTGTACGGCGAGGCCGACGAACGAACAATGAAAGATTTCATCATCCAGACACGAGATGATCTGCTCTCATTACCCGAAATTACAGATGTTTCAATGGGTGGAGTTCGTGCAGATGAACTTCGCGTAGAAGTTTCTCCTGAAAGCGCGATCGAGTATGGGGTTTCATTGCCCACGATTTCCGACAAGATTCGATCTGCAATGATTGAACTTCCAGGAGGTTCAGTACGGACAGCAACGAGCACGATCTCAATACGATCCGTTGGAGTTGAAGAACGCGCCGATACAGTCCGTGATATCGTCATCAAAGCTGACGGCGACGGCGGAGTTGTCCGAACAGGAGATGTCGCTCAGGTCTATGACGGATTCGTCGATACCGATCTGATTACACGATATGAAGGGCATCCAACAGTTACCTTGACTGTGTTCAGAGTCGGAGATCAAGATGTGATCCGAATCTCTGAGTTTGTCAAAGCATATGTAAAAGGGCGCAACGGCGAAGAACTCGATCTCTCAGGTTCCGAGAAAATGAAAGCTTCAATGGCCGCGCCTGGATCTGATCCTTCGAGCGTTTCTCAACGATACGCCGCTTGGAAGTTGGGCTTTGATCGATTTGAGATCGCATCGCCTCCAGGTACGCTTGTTACGACTACTGATCTTGCCCGATTCGTTGAAGGCCGACTCGATCTGCTATTGCGGAATGCAAAGTTTGGTGGATTGCTCGTATTCGTTACCTTGGTCTTGTTACTCAACTGGAGAATCTCGTTCTGGGTTGCGATGGGTCTCGTTGTCTCGTTATTGGGAACACTCGCGCTGATGTCGCTCATGGACATCTCGCTTAACTTCCTGACCATGTTCGGTTTAATTATCGTGATCGGTATTCTTGTAGATGATGCGATTGTCGTCGCGGAGAATATCACGACGCGCCATGAGCAAGGAGAACCTGCGTTGGTCGCTGCTGTGAAAGGCGCCGATCAGGTTTCTTGGCCTGTGGTTTCTACAGTGCTCACAACGATCTTCGCGTTCCTTCCGCTCGCACTTATGAACGGCCAGATCGGTGACTTCATGAGTGTGATGCCGGTTGTTGTTGGATGTGCGCTGGGTGTCTCGTTAATCGAGTCACTCTTTATTCTACCGATGCACATGGGACACTCTCTTCGCTCAGTCGACCGGATCCGAGCGAACGGTAAAAAGAAGCATCGCTTCGCTTTATTCGCTGCGATTGCAAGGATCGAGTCGAAATACGACGAGGGTCGAGATCACATAATCTCAGGTCGAATCATCCCCGCATATGCGAAGCTGCTTCGTGTTTCGATGACCTATCGCTATGTCACACTGTCTGTTGTGATTGGGATACTGATCGTTTCATTGGGTATGGTCGCATCTGGTAGATTGCAGTTCATCCTCTTCGAAACAGATGATGCAGAAACAGTCAATATCAGTGTCACGATGCCTATCGGAACTCCTGTGCATCAGACAGATGAGATCGTGCGTCGATATGAGCGTATATGTATCGAGTTGCCTGAAGTGAAGTCGACCTTCGCGATGGCCGGCGCTGTCTCTGATCTCGAAGGCGCAGGCGGAGACTCTTCATCTTCACATGTTGGTCAAGTTATCGTTGAACTGATAAGCGCAGAATCTCGTGATCGATCAAGCGCAACGATTATCGAAGAGATTCGTGAACGAGTCGGTGATGTATCTATCGCGAAAAATGTACGCATCGAAGGTGTTTCCGGCGGACCAAGCGGTCCTGCGCTCAACTTTACTGTCGCAGGAGACTCTATCGATCAGCTCGATATCGCTGTTGGACGAATCAAGAAAATCCTCTCGGAATACGAAGCTGTACATACGATTTCAGATGACTCAGATCGCGGTCAACGCGAACTTCGATTCACACTACGAGACGGTGCATCAGAGCTTGGATTCACACGCGCAGATGTCGGACGGCAAATCCAAGCAGCAGTATTCGGGCTCGAAGCATTTACCTTTGCAGGAAATCGTGAAGATATAGATGTACGCGTGACAGTTCCTGATCGCATCAGGAAATCCACGGTCAATGTTGAAGACATGTTTGTATTCACTCCTGATGGAATACCTGTTGCGCTAGGAGAAGTCGCGGACATAGAAGAGTCTCAAGCGTATGCGACTATCCGTCGACTGAATCGCGAACGTTCGATCTCAATCCAAGCAGATGTGTATCGTCAGCTTGCAAACCCGGACTCATTTGCTCGTGAAGTGAAACCTAGTTTGATCGAAGCGATCTCCGATTTACACAGCGTGAATCTTGTTGAGCGAGGACGACAGAAGGACTTTGCGGATTCGATGAAATCACTCCCAGTGGGAATGATGGTTGCTTCTGGATTGATTTATGTTGTACTTGCTTGGTTGTTCTCGAGCTTTACGCAGCCGTTGGTTGTGATGCTTGCGATTCCGTTTGCAATGATTGGAATGATCTGGGGTCATATTCTCATGGGTAACTCGATGACCTTCTTGTCGATGATTGGATTCATCGCACTTGCAGGGATTGTCGTCAACGACTCGTTGATCTTCATGGAGTTCTTCAATGAACGAAGGAGTCAAGGGATGAGCGTCTACGACGCGGGGGTTGCAACAGGGCAAGCTCGATTCCGTGCGATCATGCTGACAACAATCACGACAGTGTTCGGGATTCTCCCATTGATGCTCGAGCAAAGTTTCCAAGCGAAGTTCTTGATCCCGATGGCGATCACGATCGCATTCGGACTCATGAGCGCGACTTTTATCATCTTGCTTGTACTACCAAGCTTGTTGATGATTCTTGACGATGTTGTTCATGTGATCAGAGTTGCGTGGACAGGTAATATTCATCTTGAGCGCAAAAATCCGAAGATCATCGATCCTGAAATCGCGATGCTCTGAGAAGTTTGGAAGTTGATCGAATCAGCTTTAATCTGTGAGTTCAGAGTCTGCATCGAGAACAACAAACATTGGTTTGTTGCCACGATAGAACTGAATCCGGATGGGTTCATATCGTCCGACATCACTGATGTAGGTTTCGATATCTTTCGCGGATTCAAAGGTTCGGCCGTCAACTTGATAAATGAAGTCGTTGGATTCGATTCCTCGATTATCTGCTTCGGAGTTTGGTTCAATTCCGACAACTACGAATCCTGGTAATGTCCCAACAGGGCGCCGGCCGCGATATCTCGTCAGCACGCTGGGCGAAATCTTTGCGCCCAGCTCCTCGATATGCACTCCAGGTTTCGTGACATAAATCTCTTCGTCACGATCAGTCACGACTGCAGAAGCGGACATTTGCTTTCCGTTGCGGATGAACTCGATCTGTACTGGTTCATCGGGTTTGATAAGCATAATTGCGTTTGAGAGTCGAACGACACTTTCCGTGCTTCGGCCTCCGAATGCGACGATGATGTCGCCAGCTCGCAAGCCTGCTCGTTCAGCAGGTCCGTCTTCGACAATTCTTTGGATGAGGACGCCGCCATCGATTCCGAGCTCGTGAGCTTCAATAGCAGGGAGCGGCTGCATGTTGATACCGAGATATCCTCGTTCGACGCGCCCGATGTCGATGATTTGCTCCATCACTGACTTTGCGATATCTGAAGGGATTGCGAATCCGAGTCCGTTGTTTTCGCCTGTTCTTGTGATGATCGCGGAGTTGATTCCCACGATGTTCCCATGGAGATCAACGAGCGGTCCTCCTGAGTTTCCTGGATTAATCGCGGCATCTGTCTGGATGAACTCTTGGAGACGAGCAGAAGATCCTGGTCCATTCGCAGCTGCGAACTGCGGACTTGTTGATCCTCGTCCTTTCGCGCTGACGATTCCAGCAGTGACTGTTTGTTCAAATCCAAATGGAGATCCAACCGCGAGAACCCATTGGCCAACACGGACAGCTTCCGAATCCGCAAACTGGGCAGCTTGAATATCTTCAGCTTCTATCTTGAGAACCGCGATGTCCGTTTCTTCAAAGGTCCCGACAAGACGAGCGCTGAGTTCGCGTCCATCTGCGAGTCTGACTGAGATGAATCGACCCGTTTCAATCACATGATTATTCGTCAGGATGTAACCTCTTGGGTCGACGATAACCCCGGATCCGAGCCCTTCTCCAGTTCGTTTGGTTGTTCGTTCATTTCGAACGGTAATGTGAACAACGGACGGTTCTATTTTTTCGGCGGCGTATTCAAATGCGTCAGAGATGTTGAAGGCCATATCCATCGCGTGGCGCTGAGTTGAATCTGGTTCTGATATCTCGATTCCTTGATCATTGATGCTGGCGAATGATGGGGTTGAAATCCCAGTCGCGAGTCCGACGATGGCAAGGAGCGCGACAGATAGCTTTGATTGAGCATTTCTCATAGAATAAATCTCCAATTTGAGAGCTGAGCCCTGCAAGTTTGGCTAAATGATCTTCATCAGATCACTCCAACACAAGTTAGTGGGATTCGGGGAGCCCGTATTCCGCCCAGCTTGAGCTGGTTTCAGTTACTCGTACGCGTTCGAGCTTCAAATGGGTCGGAAGCACAAACTGATTCCCGTTAGGGTCAGTAAATGAGCCTCCAGCTTGAATCTGAGCAGATACGAACTCATAGATCTTTCTCGCGAGAACTTCCGTAGTGGGGTCCTCGTTCTCAAGAACGATCAAGCGGGCTTTATATTGCTCAGGTAGCGTCTCTAAAAACACATCTTGCGAGTTCACCATCAATGCATGATCGAACTGATCGAGATAATCCTCGACCGCGAGCTTGAGAGCTTTAAAGTCGCAAACCATGTCATTGTTATCAAGATGATCAGAAGCGATCACTAGATCGACCCTTCGAGAGTGCCCGTGAGGGAGCTTGCAGCGTCCGGGGTGCTTGGAGAGCATGTGCCCGTTTTCAATTTCGAAAGATTTGCAGACGCGGTAGATCATGAGCAATGGTAGGACAAGAGATCGGAGAGATCAGGTGCCTCGGGTGTCCCCGAATAGAGCAATATGGAGTCTCGGGCAGTATGTCCAACCTCGGTTGAGACATTCATCGAGCACCCATTGGATAGATTCTCGGTCAGGGACCGCCACTCCCTCAGGCATCAGCATGATGTCCGAAGGTTGATACCCATTGAGCTGCGCCAGAACTTGATCAATCTCATCTAAGTCTGAAGGGTTGGAAACAACAAACTTGATCTGCCGATCTGGGCTCGACGCGATGAGTTCATTCATGACTTCAAAGTTGAGTCTTCGTTCTTCGTGTCGCTTTGCCCAGGCGCCCTTGAGATCTCGCGCGTCATTGTTTGGAGTGGAGTTCGCAAGCTTTGGAGAGATACTCATCAAATGACACGACACTCCGGGAAGTGTGAGTGTTCCTGCAGTTTCGATTGTGATGTGAATTCCGAGATCTTTGAGTTGATTCGATAGTTCTACGAGTTGGGGGAACATCATTGGTTCGCCCCCCGTGAGGACTGCGTGCTTTACGCCGGACGCTTTGAGTTCATCGACGAGAGAAGTATTTGAGCGATTTGAAAACTCAGGGTTCCAACTCGCATACGGCGTGTCACACCAAGTGCAGCGCAGATTACATCCACTTACACGACAGAACCAGCTTGGTACGCCGGTAAGCTTTCCTTCTCCTTGAATAGAGACGAAGGTCTCTGAGATTGGTAATGAGTCACTCATGAGAAAAATTGCTTGGTTTACGCGTACACAGTTGGGTCGGGGATGTTCGCTTGTTCAAATCCTGCTTTGCGAAGTATGCACGAATCGCAACTGCCGCATGCGCCCCCAGCTTGAGATGGATCGTAGCAAGAA
>Ga0209344_10000246_pt1 | contig 107126 bp, 87 predicted proteins | sample Cruoilmetagenom6_FD_187293 | JGI IMG/M metagenome (GOLD analysis project Ga0209344, IMG submission 187293) | Oil polluted marine microbial communities from Coal Oil Point, Santa Barbara, California, USA - Santa Barbara Oil Seep Sample 6 (SPAdes)... | ecosystem: Environmental > Aquatic > Marine...
GTAATTTTATCAGTATAAATCATAAGCAGAATTTTAGTTAACTATTTAAATTTCAGATACTTAAATATACTAATTTTCTGTTTTTTCTACAATATATAACTAACTTTTCTTAAGTCGAACTCACGTTAAATTAATACAAGACACTCCTTCCTTAGGAGAAAAAATTCACCCAAATCTAGAATTTTTACAGGCAGAAGTAGTTTGGGCCGCCAGAAACGAAATGGCAAGAACCATTGAAGATGTCTTAGCAAGACGGGTACGTATCCTATTTTTAGACGCTAAAGCAGCCATAGAAGTTTCTCCTCTAGTTGCCCGTATTTTAGCAGAAGAATTAAACAAAGATGATGCTTGGGCACAACAACAGCTACAAGAATTTAAAACTATTGCAGAAAACTATATGCTATAAAAAAATCCTTTTTACTCTTGCAGTAAAAAGGATTTTCTAATCTTCAAAAAAGAGTTTTTCTATCGAATACCGTGCATCATTTTTATTAATGTTTTATTCAAAATTAACATTAGTATTCCAGCTCCGATAGGTATTAAAGTAAATATCATAAAGAAAAAGGCCAGCCCTTTTTCTTCAAGAATTGGATCCATATAACTTCCTGTAATACCAGCAGCTGTATTTGCAATAAAATTTGCGACAAACCACACTCCAAACATTAAACCTACAAGTTTAATAGGAGCAAGCTTACTCACATAAGAAAGTCCTACTGGAGACACACAAAGCTCACCTAGCGTATGAAATAAATACGCAAAAACCAAGAACATCATACTCACTGAAGCTGTTTTAGCCCCTAATGGTATTGTTGTTGATCCATAAGCTAAAATCCCAAAACCTAGTCCTAGCAAAATAAGACCAATTGCAAACTTCACTGGTCCTGTAGGATTGTATTTACTTTGCCATAATTTTGAAAATAACGGTGCAAATGCGATTATAAAGAAGGAGTTTAAAATACCAAACCATGATGCTTTTACCTCTGCAACATCTGCATTAAATTCTCTTACTAACATCCAAATCACAATTCCCCATATAATTACAAAACTAGTTCCTAGTAAGATATTGGAAAGTGAATATTTTGAAAAGGTTTGTTTAAATAACATTCCTAGAACCCAAGTAATAATTAACATTGGCACTATGGTAAGTATGGTATTAAACACTTTAAACACCATAGCTCCGTCACCTACTAATAATCTGTCCGTATAATCTGCAGCAAAAATGGTCATAGATCCACCTGCCTGCTCAAATGCCCACCAAAAGAAGATGGTAAAAAAGGCGAGCACGCCTATTACAACCAAACGATCTCTAGTTACCTTGGAAGATTGTGCTTCTTCTACAACCTTCTTAGTATCTTCTAAAGAATTCTCTATGGCATTATCAAAATCTTTGGTTTTAATTGGCGAAAGTCCTATTCGTCCAAAAATCTCCTGAGCGAAATAGAATTGTAACATCCCAAAGAACATAAAGATACCTGCCAATCCAAATCCGTAATGCCAACCTAAAGATTCTCCGATATACCCGCATAATAAAATTCCTAAAAAAGCCCCTGCATTTATCCCCATATAAAATATAGTATACCCAGCATCCTTTTCTTTTCCTTGGTTTTTATATAATTGACCAACCATAGAAGAAATATTCGGCTTAAATAATCCATTACCTATAATCAATAGCCCTAGTCCTACAAAGAAAAACGGATCTGAAAACACTTCTAATGCCATAGAAGCGTGCCCTAAGGTCATTAACAAGGCACCTAACACTACCGCGTTACGATATCCCATAAGCTTGTCAGCAATTAATCCTCCAAAAATAGGTGTAATATATACTAGCCCTGTATACCAACCATACAAAACTAAGGCCTCGGCCCTTTCCCATCCCCAACCTTCATCTAAAACTGAAGAAACTAAGAATAATACTAATAAGGCACGCATTCCGTAGTAAGAAAAGCGCTCCCACATTTCAGTAAAAAACAACACGAACAATCCAGATGGATGGCCTAGCACAGTTTTTTGGTTGATTTCAGATCCTCCGTATTTAAATTCCATAATTAAGTTTGGTTTAATATTTTTAATTAATATTTTTTTTGTAAAAGTGTTTTTAGCATAAATATGCTTACACCAACGTGTTTGAAAGTTTCAAATACTTACTATTACACTAAACTTCCAAGTTTACTAATATTTTTGCTAAAATAGCAAACTTTTTGTCTAAAATACTGAAATTAACCAACCAACTATAGTACGAACTCCAAACCAAAAACATTAATGCATTATGTTTATCTTTGAAACTTGAAACAAACCATATATGATTCCCCCTATTGAAGGATTCTCTAAACGCACCAAAGAAGAAAAAATAAACTGGATCGCAGAGAATTACACTACTAATCCCAAAAACACCAAAGCCTTACTCAAGGCCTATTGGAATAGTGATATGCAATTGCAAAAACTGCATGATGAGTTTATTGAAAACACCATTTCCAATTATTATTTACCACTCGGAATTGCTCCTAATTTTTTAATAAATAACAAGCTGTACGCCATCCCAATGGCCATTGAAGAAAGCTCTGTAGTTGCTGCTGCCAGTAAATCCGCTAAGTTTTGGTTATCGCGTGGCGGATTTAAAACTACGGTACTAGGAACAGAAAAAGTAGGGCAAGTACATTTTATGTATTCTGGGGATACTGCCAAACTAGAACGATTTTTCACCTCTATAAAACCACTACTTTTTAGTGAGTCGTTTGAGCTTACGGCAAGTATGAAAAAGCGTGGAGGCGGAATTACCAACATTGAACTACGAAGCAAAACAAAAGAACTAGCTAATTATTATCAACTACACTGCACTTTTGAAACATTAGATGCAATGGGTGCCAATTTTATAAATTCTTGCTTAGAACAATTTGCCAAAACTTTTAAAAAAGCGGCTTTACTTTTTTCTGAATTCAATGAATCTGAAAGAAATATAGAAATTGTAATGAGCATTTTATCCAACTATGTTCCCAATTGCATTGTTAGAGCAGAGGTAAGCTGTAAAATTGAAGAATTAGAGGAAGACTCAAAAAATTCTTCTGAGAAGTTGGCACAAAAATTAGTGCAGGCTGTCACAATAGCTAAAATAGAGCCCTACAGAGCAGTAACACACAACAAAGGTATCATGAATGGCATTGATGCTGTTATATTAGCTACAGGGAACGATTTTAGAGCCATTGAGGCTGGCATACATGCCTATGCAAGTAAAACGGGCTCCTATACGAGCTTAACTGATGCTAGTATTGAAAATGGTATGTTTAAATTCTGGATAGAAATTCCTTTGGCATTAGGTACGGTAGGCGGTTTAACCAATCTACACCCTTTAGTTAAGATAGCTTTAGAGATATTACAAAAACCAACAGCAGCGGAGTTGATGCAAATAGTGGCTGTGGCCGGTTTGGCCCAAAATTTTGCAGCATTGAGATCTCTGGTAACCACCGGTATTCAAGAAGGACATATGAAAATGCACCTGCTCAACATATTAAACCAATTAGGAGCGACTGAAACCGAGAAAAAAAAGCTCACCACCTATTTTAAAACGAATACAGTTACCCATAATGCTGTGGTTTCTGCCTACAACAACTTAAAAAATGAGTAAGGAGTTTTACAGCAACGGAAAGTTATTACTCACAGGAGAATATGCTGTTTTGGATGGTGCTTTAGGTTTGGCAGTACCTACAAAATACGGCCAGTATTTGACGGTTGCAAAAACCAGCAGCAACATAATGGCATGGAAAAGTTATGACGCAAAAAACGCCCTTTGGTTTGAGGCCAGTTTTGAAGGTGAATTCCTAGGGTTATTAAATCAAAACAAGCAGTCCGATATTTGGCTTAAAACAGCAAAAACCCTTCAATCCATATTAAAAGTAGCTAAAAAATTAAATCCACATTTTTTAAACGAATCCCAAGGATATACTATAGACACCAAACTAAGCTTCCCTAGAAATTGGGGACTAGGGTCTTCCTCTACGCTTATCAACAATATTGCACAGTGGGCAAAAGTGGATGCCTTTGCTTTGCTTAAAAACACTATGGGAGGTAGCGGGTATGATATTGCTTGCGCGCAAAATAATACGCCTATTTTTTACCAAAAGCAAGAAGACAAACCCAGTATAGAAACTGTTGTTTTTAAGCCTGTATTTGCCCCCAATCTTTTCTTTGTACATCTTAACCAAAAACAAAACAGTAGGGATGCTATTGCAGCCTATCGCAATTGCTTGTTTGACAAAGATAAGCTTCTGGAGACTATAACAGATTTAACACAAAAAATTGCTATTTCACGAAGCCTAACAGATTTTGAACAGCTAATAACTACCCATGAGGAAATTCTTTCTGAGGTGTTGCAAACTCCAACCGCAAAAGACAGGCTGTTTTCTGATTATGAAGGAAGCATAAAAAGTCTTGGCGCTTGGGGAGGCGACTTTATATTAGCTACAGGTACCACAGAGGCAACTGCTTATTTTAAAGGCAAAGGCTACCCTACTGTACTTAGTTATGCTGATATGATTAAATAAAAAAGGCCCCACTTAGTGAGGCCCTTTTTTATTTAATCTTTAACGCTATCAATTAGTAAAATATAGCTCTATTATCTTCAATGGTTGCTGCATCTTTTAATGCAGTATACACATCACCATTTACTCTACTTGCAGCGGTTGACTGTACCATATTTGCATAGGTACTATAGTTCTCTAACTTAGGAGCCTCCAACTTCTTTGTTACGGTCACAATAAATACACCTGTTTCACCCTCTAACAAACCGGTTGATTCACCTTCATTCAAACCAAAAGCATTTCCAATAACAAAAGCCTCTCTACCTGCACCAGGTATCGTTGGCGATTTCATTGTTAGTGCACTTGCCGATGAAGCTGAAACCTTATTATCAGTAGCAAAAGCGTCTAATGATTTTCCGTTATTTGCCGCTATAATCTGTGCTGCTTTTTTCTGCTTTCTTATTTTAGGCAATACTAAAACTGAAGCATCTTCAGCTGACATAACCCCTGCTGCATACTTCCCTGTTAATTGCACAACTGCATACCCATTATTCACAGAAAAACGCTTGATGTCACCAACCTTAGAATCATCATTAAAAGCCCATTGTACAATTGCTCTCTGTGCTGATAAACCAGGAAGGCTTTCGTCCAATTCCTTAATCTTATTTACAGGTCTTGCTATATAATTTCTCTCCTTTGATAATTCTAAAAATGACTTATCCGCAGCTTTTGCATCTACTTCAAATTTAGAAGCGTCCGTAAACAATGAATTAATCGTTTCTTCAGAAGCGTCTATCTCTCTAGCCAATGTTGCCAATTGCACCACATCTTGCTTGGCATCTACTTTTACAATGTGATATCCAAATTCTGTTTCTATTAAACCGATATGCCCTACTTTATTTCCAAAAGCAAAATCGTTGAACTTAGGAGTCATTGTCCCTTCTTCAAAATATCCCAAATCTCCACCTCTTGATGCCGAAGGTCCATCAGAATTTTCACGAGCCAAAACAACAAAATCAGTTCCTGTTTTCTTTGCCTCTTTAAACAAATCATCTGCTACTTTCTTCGCTTCTTCCTTAGTTCTTGTTACTTTAGGATCTACTCTTTCTGCACCTTCCCATGCAATTAAAATATGGCTAGCCTTTACAGAGCCATTTTCCTTTTTGTTGACCATTTTTGAAACCTTAAAATAATCACCATCTCTATATGGCCCATAAACTTCACCTACACCCAAGGTCATTAGGGTATCTGCATATTTAGCGGGTAAGCTATTTTTTGCTTTATAAATAGAATCAAATTTTATATCTGAATTGCGATCTAAAAAGGCAGCAACATCTGTTGTATTTTTAAACCCTAAAATAGTATCATTGTATTCTACTTTATCATTCAAAAGACTTACAACCATATCTTTTACAGCATTTTCATCTTCTAAAGATGCCTTTTCTTCAAAGTAAACAAATTGAAAATCTCTAGCCTTATCTTGCTTGTATTCATCTTTATGCTCATTAATAAATGCTGTAATTTCACTTTTACTTACTGCAATAGAACTATCTGCAATAGAAGTATAAGGCACTCTTGCATATTTAATGTCTATTTTATCATTTGCCAATTTGTAATCTAGCTCTCCTTCTTTTAAGGTAGCGCCTAAACCAGCCTTAACTAAATTAAAATAAGTCTGTTCCTTTGCCATTTGCATAATAGCGTCCTCTTGTTGCAACCACAAAGCATATTGACCGGGACTATTGTCTTTTAAGGTACTAATAAATTCTCTAAATCTAAATTCATCAAAAACCCCATTTTCATTTTGGTATTGTGGGTTTTGAGCAAAATTAGGATTAGATGCAATAAAGTTGATAATTTGATCTTGCTCTATACCAATGCCCAACTCATCAAATTCTTCGCTTAAAATAGCACTTCTTACCTCTTGATCCCAAACACTATTAACAACCTGCATAGAAGTTGCTCCAGACCCAAATCGATTCGAGGCACTTTCTACCTTTCGTCTAAAATCGTCTATAGAAATATCGGTGCCATTAACTTCGGCCACGGTAGATCCTGTTTTTGCACCAGAAAAACCATCTGCTGTAAATATCCCAGATACAACAAATGCAAATAATGCCATCCCAATAATTAAAATAAGTATTGTTGTTCTTTTTCTTATGTTCTCTAAAATCGCCATTCTATAAAAGGTTTAAAATCAGTGCGCAAAATTACCATTTCTTTTTGGGAATTAAAATTTAAATTTTATCGAATTTTAATTCCCCGAAAAACTACTCTTTTTCAAGTATATGTAGGCTTACCAAATCTATTTTGGTATTGGACACTTCTAGTATTTTAAAATTGAAGTTTTCTATTTTAATTTCTGAATCTTTTTCAGGTATTTTTCCGGTTTCATTAACGATTAAGCCACCAAGCGTCTCATATTCATCACTTTCTGGAAGTTCTAATTTATAGTTTTCATTAATGTAATCTACATCCAAACGCGCTGAAAATTTATAGGTAGTTTCATCAATTTGATGCTCTACTAAATCCGTAGAATCATGTTCATCTTCTATCTCTCCAAACAATTCTTCTACAATATCTTCTACGGTCATTATCCCAGAAGTACCTCCGTACTCATCTAAAACTACAGCTACACTTTTTCTTTTTTTAATTAAAATATCTAAAATATTACTAACCAACATCGTCTCTGGAACAAATTCTAAGGGCAATAAGATACTTTTAATGGTTTTTGGCTTTTTAAAAAGTTCAAAAGAATGTACATATCCAATAATATCATCAACGGTATCTTTGTAGACCATTATTTTAGACAATCCTGTTTCTGTAAATAATTTTGTCAGACTTTTTGGCGTTTCATGCAATTCCACAGCCACAATTTCTGTTCTTGGCACCATAACTTCCCTTGCCTTTACCGCAGCAAACTCTAATGCGTTTTGAAAAATCTGAATTTCAGAATCAACTTCATCTTCAATGGTAACCGTTTCTAGTTGTTCTGTAATATAATCTCCCAACTCTACTTTACTAAATACTAGCTGACTATGATCACCATCTGTTTTAAAGAATACTTTTAATACAAAATCTGATACTCTTATTACAAAATTTGAGATCCAAGAAAAAATGATATAGAAAAAATATGCCGGTATTGCCAATGCTTTTAAAAAAGAATTTGCGTAAATCTGAAAAAGTACTTTTGGCAAAAACTCTGCTGTAATTAAAATTACTAGTGTAGAAACTATTGTTTGAGATACTAGTCCAAAATCTGTTAATAAGACATCTAAAAAACCGCTCCCAGTTGGCACCATCCCTGTGAACCAAGTCATCAGCAAATCTCCCATATACATCCCGTATACTACTAAAGCTATATTATTACCAATAAGCATCGTAGCAATAAACTTTGAAGGCTTATTTGTTAATTTGGATAAAACCGTAGATAAAAAACCTTCTTGTTTTTTCTCTATTTCTAAATGAATTCTGTTCGCTGAAATAAAAGCAATCTCCATTCCTGAAAAAAATGCAGAAAATAGTAATGATAAAACGATAATAACAATAGAGATACCCACTATTACGAGTTATTGTCTTGTTTTCTTTTTTCAAATTTTTTCCTGTAATGTCTACGAAAAGCAAACATCCCAATAGAAACCACTGCAAAGAAAACAAAGGTATAAAATTCTTCACCAGCACTCCACAATGCATAAATTTGATATAGGGATATAATAGCTACTGCTAAATATAAAAACTCCGTATACTTTAATATTTTCATCATAATTCCTCGTTATCTTTAAATATTTTTACTCCCGTTGTTTTATGGGCATTTACTTTGGTTAACTTTTCATCCGAATCGAAGCCCGTACCCAGCATGACAGATTCATCTTCAGGATTTACAAACTCAAACTTTTCTTGTGTAAATATCCATTTATTTATTTGATCATAATACAATTGTGGCGTTTTAAATTGTTTTCCATCATAGGTATTAATAACCACATTGCCATGCAAACTTATCAATTTTGTGGAAGTATAACTAATACCATAATCGGCCGTAATTACACTTTTTTTATTTTTTTCATCGTAGATATCTACTTGCAGCCCTTTTGGAAAAACGTTTCTGGGAAAACTAAGATTGTCATAATCCTCCATAACTGCCGCTGTTAAAACCGCCTGTACCTTAGTCACTGTTGCTTCTGCATTTTTAACGGGTTCTTGGGCTTCTGTATAGGTAAACACCAAATCTTTAGCGACCCCCTGGGGATACACCACTTTTTGCGCCTCATCACCCACGCGCTTATAGTTATCCTTGCACGAAAAAAGCATTGCCATACAAAATATGACAATGCTTTTAAATAAACTATATGTTTTTCTAATTCTCATCTTATAGGTTAGGCACCTTTACACTACCACCAACCCAACAGTTAAACTTAACTGTTTTGCCTTGCATATTGTTTGAAAAGATATCTGTTCTAGATGGTGCTCTATCGTTGTATGCCTTAGCTGTTGCTGCTGCCTTATAACTTAAAGATGGATCTACCCTACCTGCTTTTCTTGCCAACTCTGCTGCTTTCCAGTTAATCGCCAATTTCTCAAACTTTGTAGCACCACACTCATTTGCACTAGAACCAACAGCACTAGCCATTAACAAGTACGCATTACCGTTCGCTGGGTCAAGATTTAAAGACTGCTGTGCGTATTTATACGAAGTCGCTTTATTTATTTTACTATAACTAGCCGCTATTTTATATAGTATTTTAGATTTTTTATAGGCATCTGTCTCTAGCTCACTGGCCTTGGTGAAGTCTTGCAAGGCTCCACTTTTGTCTCCATCTTTTAATTTTAAAGCAGCAGAATATACATAAGCATTAGCAGAAGGCTCCATAGCCAATTGTCTTTCAAACAATTTTTTAAACATCTCAGAATCTAAACATTCCTTATTAAACATTCTACTTACTGCTCTTTTTACCCAGTCTAAGTCATTTTGTTTAGAATCAAAGTTTTTCTCGTACAAGGGAATCAAGTTCTCACAATCTGCTAAACTTCCTAGTTTAACATCCATATTATTTGCAACAATACCGTACTTTTCAGAATTTTGAGTATCCGCATCCAATTGGTTTTTCTCAGCTTTTGTAATGGTCCCTGCATCTTCTTTAACCAACAATTTCGCTATTCTATCTGTAAGTTCTTTGTTTACTTCTTCTATTTTCTGTGTTAAATCATCATACAAATCAAAAACGGTTTGCAACTCTTGCTTTCCTTCTTTGTGCAATTGCACCAAACTTTCAAAATACAAATAAAATGCCGATGTATTTTTAAAATCATCAGGGTATTGTGTATAAGCCTTATGCAAATCACTATACGTTTGTTCCGTAGTGGCCAAACCTTCTTTAGACTCAAGCAGAGCCTTATCTATAAGTAGAGCTACTGGAGTAGTATGCTTTGTAGGAAAATATTTTCCCCAGTTGTCATACAATCCCAAAAGGGTATTTACAAAGGCAGTTCTTTCTGCTCCAGTAGTTTCATCTATCTTATGTTTTAAGATACGCTCACCCCATACATAATTTGCATAATGAAAATCTGGACAAGTTTCATACACCATTTTCCAAGGGGCATAAGCAGCATCATAATTTTTCACCTTGGCGTGTTCGTTATAAATAGAAAGATTATTTCTACATTCTGTAACATCTACCTCAGCAGAGGCGCCTTCTTGTGCATGACTTACACTCATAACGCTTATAAAAGCAATCGCTATATAGTAAAGTTTCTTTTTCATCTTAAATTGGTTTTTATATTATAATGGTTATTACTATTTTTTTTTAATCTATTGTTCGCTTATGGAACCATTTTGAATTTAATGATAATCCTATGTTTATCTTAATATAATTTTCTTTTATTAAGTCAGCATTCGTGGTTCCTCTTTGCCCGAGCTCAAATCCAATATTAATATTAGAGAAAGGATCGTTTGGCGTATTCATCGGTAAACCAACTCCAAAAGTTATGCCAAAGTCTTTAATACTCTCATTATTAACAACTAAACCAGAATTTCCAAACTTAGCACCTGCTCTATAAGTCATTCTTTTATAATAATCCGTAAAGGATGTATAGTCTGGGATATAAAAACCACCAAAAGCAAATCTTGTTGCATTTTCGTAATCCAAATTATCAACAGTAAAAAACGGCGCACTATACTCTTCTAATCCTTGAAAGCTAGTCTCAGTACCAACAAACCATTTTCTATCTTGTCCAAATCCTATACCTACAGTTGTATTTGTAGGTACCATGATTCCTCTATCTTTTAGCCCAATACGATCTAAATTTACATCAATATTCTCAATCTCTTGCCCTGTACTCGCAGAAAAAGAACCTACAGACTTCGTATTCCTAGAAGACATATTAACCTGTGTATCTATACCCAGATACGCATTCATTCTAACTTTATCCGTAATCATTGGCGTATAATTAGCTGATAATTTAAAATTACCTCCACTAATATTAGACTTTCTAAAATCAAACGTTCCAAATTGCACATTTTCTACAGTTTGTACTCTTCTACTTTCTATAGTACCAAAATTTAAGTTCGCTGTAGCTCCTATATTTAAATTTTTAGTCAATTTATAACCAAGAGATAAATAAGCTGTATTTAAGCCTCCTTCACCACTATATTCGTTACGTATGACTCCTGCATCTGGATCAGTAAACTCCGAATTTATTCCGTAACCAACAGAACTAAATGGTCTTAACCCAAAACCAACCCCCAACACATTGTCTATCAGCGGAAATCCAATAGCTAAATACTCTAGATTTGTAACTGAAGCATTTTGTTTTTCGTCTCCTCCTTTTAATCCTATTTCCTTTCTAGAAATGGATGCCGTGTATGTCATTTGCCGTAGATTGGCATACCCTGCAGGGTTATTTAAGTTTATATGTATGCTATCTGTAAACATACTTATACCACCCATCATTTGGTTTTCCACAGAATTTACACCTCTTAAATCCCCTACTCCAAAGTATGAATATGGTGAAACCGTGCCGTTTTGCGCGTAAATAGCACCTGCCATACAGCATACTATTGCAATCGTAATTTTTCTTATCATTTAGTCTTTGTTGTATTCCAGCAAACAGTTAAGTCCTTCTACAAGGAAATTGGAATGCGCAAATATGGTATTTTTTAATCGTTTTGACAAGAATTGAGCGTCGCCGCCTGTTAAAATAACTGTTAAATCCGCAAATTTATCTTTATATCGGCTAATTACACCATCTATTTCGAAACAAATACCGTTAACAACACCACTTTGCATCCCTGTTTTTGTAGAATTTCCAATAAGCTCAAAATCACCTTCTTTTTCTACTAATGGCAAATTTGCAGTTTGGTTGTGCATTGCATGGAAACGCATGGAAATTCCAGGCGAAATTGCGCCTCCTAAGTATTCTCCCCTACTGTTAATTAGATCATAAGTAATACAACTACCTGCATCTACAACCAAGGTATTTCCGTTTTTGTTATGGTAAAAAGCAGCGGCAGCCAATGCAATTCTATCCACACCCAAGGTTTTAGGCGTACCATATTTGTTTTTAAATGGTATTTTGGTTGCGGCACTTAGCACATAAACTTTACAATAAACAGATAGTTGTTTCACATCTTCTTCGCCTAAAGTTCGTACAGAGGAAACAATAGCATTTTTTATATGTGGAAACTCATTAAAAATATTTTTTAAGTAATTTAAAAAATTTAATGGTAGTATAGAAGCAAAAGAAACAAGCACTTTTCCCTTATAAACCGCCATTTTTATTGAGGTATTACCCGCATCTACAATTAAATTCATTTTACAAAGATTATAAAATGTAAAAAAACTACAACCTTTTTTTGCATTTTTGTTTGGATATCGAAAATTAGAAATTATATTTGCACCCGCTTAACGGTATGGTGCCTTAGCTCAGTTGGTAGAGCAATGGACTGAAAATCCATGTGTCCCTGGTTCGATTCCTGGAGGCACCACTTTAAAAACCCGAACAGAAATGTTCGGGTTTTTTTATTTTCTTTACTGTATGAACCCGCACTTTCTCTATATTATTTTTAGCAAAACCATTAACCGATTTTATATTGGAGAAACTAATAATCTTAAAAATAGAATAATCCAACATCAAGAACATTATTTTAAATCTAATTTCTCTAAAGCTGCAACAGATTGGGTAGTTGTACTCTCTAAAGTATGTAATTCTAAAGAAGATGCATTATTCTTAGAAAAATTTATCAAAAGAATGAAAAGTAAAAAATTCATCTTTAAAATAATTGAAAGCCCTGAGATTTTGGATGACATCTTAAACAGCAAATAGTCCATGGTTCTCCCGAAGCGTCGGGACTGGAGGCATCACTTTAAGAACCCGAACAGAAATGTTCGGGTTTTTTTATTTTCTTTACTGTATGAACCCGCACTTTTAAAGGCAAGAACAACAACTATCTTCCAAAGCTTCAGAACAAGTGCGACTAAAGAAAAGAACCTCCTCAATTCATAAACTCTACTTCACGCTGAAAATAAATCAACAAACTTGTATCTTTACACAAACTTGAAGCCAATAGAAAAAACAGATTAACTACCATTGAAAAAATCAAACAACAACCTCCTTCTTATTTTTACACGTAATCCAGAACTTGGAAAGTGCAAAACACGTTTAGCCACAAAAGTTGGCGATCAAAACGCATTGGATATTTATAAATTTTTATTAGCACACACTGTTGATATTACAAAAGATTTGAATGCAACCAAACAAGTGCATTACTCCGCTTCTATTTGGGAAAATGACATATGGGAAACTTCTATTTTTGATAAAAAACTACAATTAGGAAAAGATTTAGGCATACGGATGCAAAATGCTTTTAAACAAGGTTTTGAAGATGGCTATGATAATATTATCGTTATTGGTAGCGATATGTATGATATGAATACTATTGATTTAGAAAATGCCTTTCAACAATTATCAGAGCATGATTTTGTGATTGGCCCTGCTGAAGATGGTGGTTATTATTTATTGGGAATGCGTATTTTTAACACTGCTGTTTTTAAAAATAAAGAATGGGGGACGGAAACAGTCCTCAATGACACTTTAAACGATTTAAAAAACAATACATTAAAACTGCTGCCTCCTAAAAACGATATTGACTATTATGAAGACATCAAAGATATAGAGGTGTTTCAGCCCTATTTAAAAAATACACAAGAATGATAAAAAAACAAATAGATGAATCTGTTGCATACCTAAAAAACAAAGGTTTTGATGCTCCAGAACTAGGAATTGTATTAGGCACAGGGTTGAGCAAATTAGCTAATGAAATAGAAAACCCAATTGAAGCACATTACAACCACATTCCCTTTTTTCCTCTTGCCACGGTTGAGTTTCATTCCGGTAAACTAATTTATGGTACACTAGAAGGCAAAAAAGTAGTAGTTATGCAAGGCAGGCTCCATATTTATGAAGGCTATGATCTTCTAGATGTCACCTACCCCATACGTATAATGCATCAGTTAGGTATAAAAAACCTGTTTATTTCTAATGCTGCTGGAGCCATTAATTTAAATTTTAAAAAAGGAGACATCATGCTCATTGAAGACCACATTAACCTTCAAGGTGGCTCTCCTCTTGCCTTTAAAAATGTTTCACTCTTTGGTGATCGCTTTGTAAATATGAACGAACCTTATGATCTTAATATGCGCAATAATATAAAAGCGATAGCAAAAAAAGAAGGTATTTCATTACAAACCGGAGTTTACGCATCTGTCGTTGGTCCACAATTAGAAACGAAAGCAGAATACCGGATGCTTAAAATTATTGGCGCAGATGCTGTTGGGATGAGCACCGTCCCAGAGGTAATTGTTGCCAATCACTTAAAATTACCCATACTCGCTGTTTCTGTATTAACAGATGAATGCGATCCAGACAACTTACAAGCTGTAGATATCGCTGAGATTATAGAAATTGCTGGAAAAACCGAACCTAAAATGATACTACTATTTAGAGAGTTACTAAAAAGTATATGATATTAAAAAGTAAAACTAATTAATTGCTTTGTTCATTCCCTTTCAAAAAAAAACACATATATGCTTGTTAGTTTTGTACAAATAGACAGACTCATATATTAAAAAATAATGAAAATGAGTTTTAAAATAGGCATTATATTAATCTTGATAACAATTGTAGGTTTTTTATACCTAGATACCTCTAAGAAAGTAAACGAAGTGGCTTTTAGCGAAGCTCCAAGTCACCAAAAATGGAATGTATTACTACAAAAACATGTAAACGAAAATGGTGATGTTCACTACAAGGGTTTTCAAAAAGACATTGTTCATCTGAAAGAGTACCTTACGCTATTGCAAAACAATGTCCCTGCAAAAAATTGGTCTAAAAATGAAAAGCTAGCGTATTATATTAATTTATACAACGCAGGCACTGTTAAACTAATTATAGACAACTACCCTACCAAAAGCATTAAAGACATTAGTTCTCCTTGGGATAAAAAAGTAATTGCTATTGGTGGTGACACATTTTCACTGGGAGCTATAGAGCACAAAATTTTAAGAAAAATGGACGAACCTCGTATTCATTTTGCCATAAACTGTGCTTCCTATTCTTGCCCTAAGCTACTCAACAACGCATTTTTGTCGGATACTATGGAGGAGCAACTAGAAGCTGCTACAAAAGATTTTATAAGAGATGCTACAAGAAATAAAATTACATCGAATAAGGTACAGTTGTCCGAAATTTTTAAATGGTTTAAGTCGGATTTCACCCAGAACAGATCCTTATTAGATTTCATCAATAAATATTCAACTACAAAGATAGCATCAGACGCAAAAATTAAATATATAGCTTATAATTGGGGCCTTAATGAAGCAAAGTAAGAACCATACGCTAAGTATCATTATCCCAGTTTTAAACGAGGAAACTGCAATAGAACAACTTGTTCATTCTATTTGGCAGCGATGCCAAGCTAAGAATATAAAAGAAATAATTGTAGTAGATGGAGGCAGTATGGACAAAACTATTCTCATTGCCACTAAACTAAAAACCACCATTCTACATTCTGAAAAAGGAAGGGCTAAACAAATGAATTTTGGCGCAAATTACGCTACAGGTGATATCCTATACTTTTTACATGCAGATACCATACCTCCGTATCATTTTGATACATCTATTTTAAATGCCATTGCCAAAAAACAATTTGCTGGGTCTTTTAGATTACAATTTGACGACAACAGTTTATTTTTAAAGTTTTTTGCATGGTTTACCCGTATAAATCATAAAACTTGTAGGGGAGGCGACCAATCTCTTTTTATAACAAAAAGTTTATTTACAAAACTAAATGGTTATAATGAAAATTATATTATTTATGAAGATGGTGAGTTTATTGACAGACTATACAAAGAAGAAAAATTTATTATACTACATGACAAAGTAATTACCTCCGCCAGAAAGTATCAAGAAATAGGGATATTAAAACTACAATATCATTTTGGAATGATTCACCTAAAAAAAAGCATAGGAAATAGTCCAGAAGAACTATACAATTACTACAAAAAGAACATCGTTCATTAGTTATTTATTTTCAAAATCTAACAAAACACCTTCACTAATCCATTTTGCCAGTGCTTGCCTATTCTCTGGAACCAAAATACGCTTTTGATCTTTTTTATTTTGGATGTTCCCAATTTCTACATAAGCCATTGCTGGCATTGTATTTTTAACCAAATAGAGACCACTTCTATCTAAAAAAGTCCCCGTATAATCTCTACTAGGTTGATATTTTTTATATTTTGCATGAAACATTTTATGTATGCTTTCTGCCAAACGTTTACCATTTGTACTTTTTTCATGATGGTAAAAGAAAACATCTATATTTTGACCTACACTTCTACTATCTATATGTGTAACTAGTAGTCTTTGATACATTCCTTTATTTTGTACATAAAGGTCATTTACAGCATCAACTCTTTGTTTTAACCTTGCCAATTGGCTTAACGGAATGGGCTTATTAGGATAACATACCTCATCATAATCTATAGGTAACATTCTAGTATCCCTAATACCATCATTATCATCCCGTATGATAATATAAACCAAAGCTCCATGAGAAATTAATTCCTTACCTAAACGCAATGTTATATCATAGGCATATTCATCTTCAGAGATTAATTTTTTTCCATAATTTGTTGTCGCTCCAGGATCTGGTCCTCCATGACCTGATATTAAATAATAAACAGCCCCTTCTAATTTACTGCTCTTTTTCTCTACAGTAGCATATTTTTTTCCAAAAATAGGATAACCATTTACGATTGTTGTTGGGTGCTCTTTTGTTACTAATTCAGAAATCTCTTTGGGTATTTTATATGTTTTACCCTCGTACAAATGTTTTCCATTTCTTAAATTACCCTCATTTAACGCAATAAAATCTGAGTAATATTCAGAGGGACTCATTCCAAAATTTTTCAATAAGGTATAAATACCATCTCCTTTTTTAGCAACCACAGTTTTTACCTCCTCTTGTGCAAAACCCGAAGTCCCTATAAAAAATAAAACTAAATATAGTACTCGTATCTTTTTCATCATCTTTCTCAGTTCTTTACTACAAATATTATCAAAAATACTGTCCAATTCCAAAAACTAAGCCTTTTGATGCATTTTTTGTGACACCATAGCCATAATCTATCCTAAAAATGGCATTAAAAATACGCTTGTGTATAAATCTAATTCCTATTCCTGGGTATATCCTTACATTTTCATTCTTTATTAAATCATCATAGCCACCACCGGGATTACGCCAAGTACCCCCATCTATAAACGTATTTCCTTGTAACACAAACCAATTTTCATCTAGTAATGTATGCCTGTATTCTGTATTTATAACAATGGTACCAGTACCCCTATCTATAAGGTTGCCTACGCCTCTTAAATTAACATTATTATCCACAGAAAACGGCGCAAATGGTGTTTCATCATTCGTCGCTAATCCCAATCGCAATCTATTTGCCCAGTTACCTCGAATACCAACTCTTTTATAGTATATTAAATCAGTAAACCCAAGTAAAAAGTGATTTGAATTCTCATTGGAGCTATTCACATATTGCAGATTTAAAACACTTTTAAAACCAGATAAATATTGATAATCATATGTTATATTATCGTAATTGTATAGCGCCTTATAAGAAAATTTATTTACATCTAACAGCTGTGGAACAGATGGGTTTGTTGCCCCTCTTAAGTAATTGTAATTCTCTGTAAAAAAACTCATTCCTAGGCCAATACTATTTTTTGGGTTAAATTGATACAGACCCATAACCTCAAAAGAAGAATTGTGATATTTATACTCTGCAGATGTACCATCAAAAAAAACGGGCTCTTGCGTTTTAAGATTATTATAACTTAGTGCTACTCCTGTTTTAGAATTAAAAAGGTAAGGAGCTCGTAGCGCTACCCCATAAGAGTCAAAAACATCTTTTTGATAAAAGCCTCCAATGATAATATTTCGCCCCGTTAAATTAAACTCTTGAAGCCCTATTCTAAAGGCAAATTCATCATTAGAAGAAGTATATACATTTGCGAATGGAATTAGTGTGAAATTTTCTTCTATTGTAAAAACAACGACATAAGAAGTAGTAGCATTAGACTGTAAAACATATGTTGCATTAGCGATGGAAGGTAATTTCTTTAATTGATTTATATCAGTTTCCAATACTAAGGAATCTACCATTTTCCCTGCTTTCACTGATACTATTTTTTCTAAAAAGGAAACTTTTGTATTTTTTGTTCCAATGAAGTTTACTTGGTCTATTTTATATTCCTGTGAAAACCCTACAGCATAAAAAACAAACAAAACAATACTAAAACCATACTGTTTTAGTTTACTTATCCCCATAAAACGCTCTTAAAACTTGTTCTGCGGGTTTGTTTTGTGGTGTAAAGCGATTGTCCTTTTCCCCTCCTGCTCTTTCATGTTTGCCAAACCATTTCCAAACATAACCACCAGCAAACCAGTTTTCTTTCCAAAACATCTCTAATATTGCTTGGGTTGCATTTGCTTGTGCTTCCAAATTTACATTCGTTTCGTTTCTATCTACCAACCAAGGTTTATGCGCATTATAGTCCATACTTCGATACCCATATTCTGTAAAAAGCACTGGTTTATTTACGCTTTTAGATAAATTTTTTATCTTTTCTTTGTGTGTTTGCCACCCTGCTTTTAACTGTTCAATGGTGGGGTGTTGTTCTTGAGATAACGGAAAATAAGCATCTACACCAATATAATCAATGCTCTCCCAAAAAGGTACTCTATCGTACTCATCCCAATTTGCTGCATATGTTAATTTTCCCTTGTAAATAGTTCTAACTTCTTTTATAAGATTGTTCCAAAATATCGGCCTGTTTTTCACAAACTGTTCCAATTCAGTTCCAATACAAAAAATTTCTACATTAACCTCTTCCGCCAATGTTGCATAATTGATAATAAATTTGCGAAATGCTTCTTCTAGCTTCTTCCATGCTGCTTCAGTTTCCATTTTCATATCACCTGTAAACTCCCCTCTAGAAATCCAAATATGGGGTTTTAGCATTACTTTGATGTTGTTTTTATGTAAGATTTCAATATACTGTTTGGCACCAGCTTTTGTTTCTCCAAACCACTGCCTGTCTGTATCAAAAATTATTTCAGGAGATGTTATATCGCGTATAAAACCAAAAGGCATAACTGCCGCTGAATTGGCGTTTATAGCTAAAATTGGCGCTATACTTTCTTGGTTTATTTCTTCTCTAGAAGCTACAAAACTTACACCATTGAATTTCTCTGTAACCTGACTGGTACACGAAAACTGCAGGCAACACAACAACAGAAGTCCAAAATTTTTCATCCTAAAAAGTTTTATGACTCCTAAAATACATTATTTAATACGACTTTTTAAAAAATAGCGCGCAATCCTAAATTAAAGGTTTCTCCAAGTCCTGTATTACTACCCGAAACAAAACTAGTATACAGCAGTTCTAAATTTAATGCATTGGTTAATTGGTACTTTGCTCCACCTCCTAAAGCGGTATAATTCTGAGTAAAATCATTACCTAAATCTAACCGTTGTGAGTGTTGGGCCAAAGCAAGTAATGTGAATTTATAGGATGGAAAATAACTTAGAAAAACTCCTGGAGTTAAACTTAAGCTGTTATTCGCAAAACTCTCTAGCTTGTCTCCAAAATTTAGTTCAGTATTTAGCTCAGAAAATAACTGCCAATTATTCCCTGAAAAGGTATAATCATAAAAAAATTTGTTTTGCCAAACAAAGCTCTTTTGATCTAAAAAAACGTTATTTTCTGTTTCATTATCCACTAAAGGAATATAAAAAGAACTTTGTACAGAGAAATTACCAATAGCCTTAAAAGGCACAAACTTAACAGATGGTGCAAAAGCCGTTAAACCAGATCTAGATACACCATCTTCATTCGCAAACTTAAAAACATCCAATGTTTTACTATCGTCTACTGCATTAGAACGTATCTTAAGTATTACCCCTAAATTCCATCTTTTATTCTCACCCACCCCAGTATATGCCTCTACCGTAGATGTAAAATAACTAGCTCGTGGTATGTCTATCTTGCTTTCATACTTAGCCTTGGTTTCTGTATATAAATTATTAAACCATTTTATATCCCATTGTCCTTTTCCAATTAATTTTGAGGGAGTATATTGTTGAATATTACTCTTCGGGGTATCATTCTCTTGAGAATAGCCCAAGAAAGAAGTCAAAAAAATTAGTGTAACTACAAGACCTATAGGTTGTTTCATATTGAATATTTTATTGTTGGCACTATTCACTTATTAAAATAAATAGTAGTTTATTTATAGTATTACTACAAAAGTTAGTATAGCTTGTTTGTCGTTTGTATTTTTAAAAACCTACATCAACATAGTTTAGAAGCAAAGTAATGAGCTAAATATCACATTGCAATAACAAAACCTATTAAAATAATTCTTATTTAGATAAGGTACAAATAAAGCCAACACCTTAAGTTTATCTTTTTACATACGACAAACAAACTAACATTTTCACATTTATGGAGCATATAGTAATTATTGGTAATGGTATTGCAGGAGTTTCGGCAGCGAGGCATATTCGTAAATTATCCGATAAAAAAATCACACTAATTTCTGCTGAAACCGAATATTTCTTTTCTCGCACTGCACTTATGTATGTGTATATGGGACATATGAAATTTGAACATACCCAACCTTACGAAAATTGGTTTTGGAAGAAAAACAAAATCAATTTGACACAGGGGTATGTAATCCATATTGACACCTCCAAAAGAGAAGTGATTTTAGAAAATTCTACTATTTTTTATGACAAACTAATTATAGCCACAGGTTCAAAACCAAATAAATTTGGATGGCCCGGGCAAGATTTAAAAGGCGTACAAGGATTATACTCCAAGCAGGATTTAGATAAACTTGAACAAAATGCACCCAATAAAGAGGTGTGCAAAAGAGCAGTGATTGTAGGTGGCGGTTTAATTGGTATTGAAATGGCTGAAATGCTACGTAGTAGAAAAATACCAGTTACCTTTTTAGTGAGGGAAACTAGTTTTTGGAATGGTGTTTTACCAAAGGGCGAATCGGAACTTATTAACGAGCATATTTTAGAGCACCATATAGACTTACGTTTAGATACAAATTTAAAAGAAATAATTGCTGATGAAAATGGTTTTACCAAGGCTGTTGTAACAGACAAAGGCGATACCATAGCATGTACCGTTGTTGGTCTTACTGCAGGTGTATCGCCTAATGTAGATTTTTTAAAAGATACAGGAATTGAAATTGGTAGAGGCGTTAAGGTAAATCGGTTTTTAGAAACAAACAGTAAAGACATTTATGCCATCGGAGATTGTGCAGAACAACGAGAAGCTATTGGACAGCGCAGACCCATTGAAGCAGTTTGGTATACCGGTAGAATGATGGGGGAAACTGTTGCACAAACAATCTGTGGCAATCCAATAGAATATAAGCCAGGTCATTGGTTTAACTCTGCTAAATTTTTAGATATAGAATACCAAACCTATGGCTGGGTATTTAGTGATCGTATCAAACAAGAATATGAAGAACATTTTCATTGGCGCCACGCTAAAGAAAAAATATGTATTACGATAGCGTTTCATAAAGAAACCAAGCAATTCTTAGGCGTTAACACTTTTGGCATACGGATGCGTCATGAAATTTTTGATCGCTGGTTAACACAGGAAAAAAAAATTGATTATGTATTGGAGTATTTAAAAGATGCCAACTTTGATCCCGAATTTTACAAGCAATATGAGGTGCAAATTATATCCAAATACAATGCTGAATATGGAACAACTATTTCAGCAAAAAAGAAAAGTTGGAAACGAATTTTTAACAACGCTTAATTTTTAATATGAAAACAATAAAAAACATAGGCCTTGTTATTTTTCTAATAGGATTGGCAACTTTCACTTCTTTAACATTCATTGGCTCTTTTAAAGTAACTTCCGGTGTGTTTGATGACTATGTAACATCCAAAAACATACAAAGTGAAATTTTTATAAACGATATAAACACCAATCTTGTAGACAAGGAGTTCAACGGCATAGCCGGTTTAGCTTCTGTGGTGTCTGCTGCTTTAGAAAACGCCAATACGCAGCATAGAAAAAACAAAGAATACAAGAAAGTGATTTACACCAAGCCAAGTGATATGGCTGCCGAAATTGGCAAAAAATCTGGTATTGGTTTTATAGTCAATAATAAAGGTCTAATGTGGTTTCTTACTTTTGGATTAGGTATTATTGGTGCACTATTATTTATAGTTCCAGATGTTGTCTTACTCGGTAAAAAAGGCATTAAAAATGATGGCATTTATCACCAAAATTCTACAAATAGAGGTTGGATAGCTTGGCTTGTTTTTATCTTTTTAGTAAGCTTTTATATTCTACTGTACTTTTTTTCTGAATATACGGTAAACTGGACCTATTTGGTAGACCCAATTAGTGAAAGTTTAAGTGGAAACCCGGCAGGTCATTGGTTTGTCTACGGTTTTATGTATTGTGTAGTGATGACCATAATGGCAGTTAGAATGTACATAAAATACCGCCATAATACCTACCAAATGGTGCGCACAACATCGGTTCTGTTTTTTCAAATTGTGTTTGCATTTTTACTACCCGAAATTATGGTAAGACTACAAATGCCTTATTATGATTTTAAGAATGCTTTTCCGCTAGATTATGATTTCTTTTTTCAATGGAATTTAAAATCACTCATCAATACTGGTGGTATTGGATTATTTATCCTTGTTTGGGGCATTGTGTTGACCTTGGTAATAGTACCTGTTATGGTTTATTTCTTTGGCAAAAGATGGTATTGCTCTTGGGTATGTGGTTGCGGTGGACTAGCAGAAACTTTAGGAGACCCCTACAGACAACACTCAAGCAAATCTTTGTTTTCATGGAAAATAGAACGTTGGTTAGTTCACTTGGTATTGGTCTTTGCCGTGACAATGACTCTAATGACATTATATAGCTTTTTTACGGATGAAAATACGATACTAGGTATAAAAACACAAACAGTACAAAATAGTTATAGCGTGCTAATAGGTGCTATTTTTGCTGGGGTAATTGGCACGGGCTTTTACCCCATATTTGGAAACAGAGTTTGGTGTAGGTTTGGCTGCCCTTTAGCCGCCTATTTAGGATTTGTTCAACGTTTTAAATCTCGATTTAGAATTACAACAAATGGTGGCCAATGCATATCCTGTGGTAATTGCTCTACTTACTGTGAGCAAGGAATAGATGTACGTGCTTATGCTCAAAAAGGGGAAAATATTGTTCGGTCTAGCTGTGTAGGTTGTGGTGTTTGCTCAGCTGTTTGTCCACGTGGTGTATTAAAACTAGAAAACGGTCCAGAAAAAGGTCGTATAAACCCAACACAGGTATTATTAGGCAACGATGTAGATTTAATGGATTTGGTAAACAAAAAATAGAATATGTTGTATCGTATTTTACTTTTACTCGCCTTACTTCTTGCTACAGGTAAGGAAAGCGTTAAAAAAAACTACACAAAACAATAGTATTCTTCTGGAGAATTAAAAACTGAAGGGTGGTTGCAAAACAACACTAAAGAAGGATTTTGGAAATTCTATTACAAAAACAGTACATTATCAGAGCAAGGACATTTTAAAACGAATAAAAAAGAAAAGTATTGGTACTTTTACAGTCCAAATGGCATACCCTTAAAAGAAGGCCATTATGCTAATGGTGAAAAAATGGGTTGGTGGCTCTTTTATTCTAATAATGGTAGTATTAATCACAAATGTCAATTGTTGCATAATGTAAAAAATGGGTATTGCCTTACATACGAAAACGAAAAACTGACTTCTGCAGAAAAATATAAGAATGGAAAAAAAATTAAAGAATGGTTTAGTTTTCTCAAATTTAAAAAGGAAAACAAAATATCCGATTTAAAGTGATGACAATAATAAACGTAATTATTCCAGCTTATAATGAAGCAGATTCTATTGGTAAAGTAATTAAAGAAATTCCATCTTCTGTTTCTGAAATCATTGTTATTAATAATAACTCCACAGATCATACAGTTAAAAATGCAAAACAAGCAGGAGCTACTGTACTCACTGAAAGCCAAAAAGGATACGGTAACGCTTGCCTAAAGGGCCTAGATTATATTGCAAAAAAGGGGAACAAACCAGATATTATCGTATTTATGGATGGAGATTACTCTGATTATCCAGATGAATTAACTAAAATAGTAAAGCCAATTATTGAAGATAATATTGATTTTGTTATTGGTGCACGTACCAAAGAACTACGTGAAAATGGAAGTATGACGCCGCAACAAGTTTTTGGAAACAAATTAGCTACAGTGTTAATGAAACTGTTCTTCAACGCTAAGTTCACTGATCTTGGTCCTTTTAGAGCCATAAAATACAATCAGTTACTTGGTCTGGAAATGAAAGACAAAACGTACGGTTGGACGGTAGAAATGCAGTTAAAGGCGTTAAAACAAAGGCTAACATACGTCGAGGTTCCTGTACGTTATAAAAAAAGAATTGGTGTTTCTAAGGTATCAGGCACAGTAAAAGGTACTATCTTTGCCGGTATAAAAATCCTTGGTTGGATATTTAAATACAGCTTCAAATAGTTATGGAAATTGCACTAACATACATCATTATTGGTATTTACAGTTTAGCACTTATGCTTATTTTTTTTTATAGCTTGGCTCAACTTAATTTACTAGTGAATTATTTAGGGTATAAAAAACAAAATAAAGAAGCGCCAAAATTCAATTTATTAGATGCAAAAGAAGTTCCTTTTGTCACCATACAACTACCTATTTATAATGAAGAATACGTAGTAGAAAGGTTGTTAGAAAACATTGCAAAAATTGAATATCCTTACAATAAATTAGAAATTCAGGTTTTAGATGACTCAACAGACAGTTCTGTATTGGACACAGCTGAACAAATAAAAAAATTACAAGAAACGGGTTTAGACATACAACACACTAGAAGAACCAACAGACAAGGATTTAAAGCAGGAGCTTTAAAAGAGGGTTTAAAGACTGCAAAAGGTGATTATATTGCCATTTTTGATGCAGATTTTTTGCCAGGTGCAGACTGGTTAAAGAAAACCGTAATCTATTTTAAAGATAAGGAAATAGGGGTAGTACAAACCCGTTGGGGCCACATTAACAGAGACTACTCTATCCTTACTAAAATACAGGCTTTTGCCCTAGATGCGCATTTTACGCTAGAGCAAGTTGGCAGAAATGCAAAAGGGCATTTTATTAACTTTAATGGTACTGCCGGCATTTGGAGAAAAACATGTATTATTGATGCAGGTAATTGGGAAGGAGACACACTAACTGAAGATTTAGACTTAAGTTATAGAGCACAATTAAAAAATTGGAAGTTTAAATATTTAGAAAATGTAGAAACACCTGCAGAACTTCCTGTTGTTATCTCAGCGGCACGTTCGCAACAATTTCGTTGGAATAAAGGAGGAGCAGAGAACTTTAGAAAATCTATTTGGAGTGTACTTACAGCTAAAAACATTTCTTTTAAAACGAAATTTCACGGCGTTATGCATTTGCTAAACAGCTCTATGTTTTTATGTGTGTTTCTAGTAGCCTTTCTAAGCATCCCAATGCTCTACATAAAAAACAGAAACGAAACATTAGGTTGGCTTTTTGAAGTCACTAGCTTCTTTATTTTGAGCACCGTAATTTTGTTCGTATGTTATTGGTTTACCTTCAAAAGTATTCAAGGAAGCGGATTTAGTAAGTTTGTAGATTATATAAAGCTTTTCTTTACGTTCTTTTCTGTCGCTTTAGGCTTTTCGTTACACAATAGTGTTGCGGTATTAGAAGGTCATTTAGGAAAAAAAAGTGAGTTTGTACGCACTCCGAAATTCAATATCAATAGTATTTCAGATAGTTGGAAAGGAAAAAGATACCTCGCAAAAAAACTATCACCGCACGTTATTTTGGAATTTGGATTGATGGTCTATTTCCTATTTGGAATGTATTCTGCCATTCCTTTAAACGATTTTGGCCTTTTCCCTTTTCATTTGATGTTGTTTTTAGGATTTGGGTATGTCTTTTTTAAGTCACTATCGTCTAAAATTTAATTCAACAGTGTTATAATAAGCCAATATTTAAAAGTATTCTGGATATTAACAATTAGTAGTTTCCCTTTTTACTTATTCAAATATGTCTAGCTTATTCTCTTTTAATTTACCTTCTAAGTCATAGGAAATTTCAATTTTATATGCTGATGGTTGACTTTTATCATCTAATGAACTACCTATTTTTCTTAATTGTTGTTTTGCTTTTATATAATTTCCATAACTACAGCACTTTATGAATTAATATTTCCTCAATTTTATTACTATAAGTTGGATGTCCTGTTAAATGTAGATTCTCTAATAAAGGAATGCCATTTAAGGCCTCATTCATATGAAAGGCTTTTTCAGACTTTGCCGATTTTTGTACCATATCAAGGTTTCTTTTTGCCCAAGGAATTATATGATGGGCGTGCTTAGTAGGGTCTATTAAATTAATTACTTCCCTTAACTTTGAACCTGAAGACCCAAAATCAACAACACCATTTACAATTTTATAGGGTAAATTTATTGATTTCCCGTTTACTTTTAGAACTTTGGCGACTATATCTCCGTTTTTTGCAACTTTCATAACGGGCTTAACCACTTTTCCTGCACTACCTCCAGGGATAACACCCACTACTAGCCAAATTCCTGCTTCAAGTTTACTCTGCTCTACACCATCAAAATCTTTACCGTCTATTAATATTATCATATCTTCTAGCGGTGTGGCATACCTGGCCGTCACCTTCATGGCATCCCAAAAGGCAACCGCTAAAAATGGCTCGCTATATGGGAAACCCCAGTGGCTGGCAATAGCATTTCATGCCACCCATTAACACCAAATGCATCAGGGTCATGAACGTACTAAAATTTTCCATTAGGGTTTAAAGAAACATCAGCATTGGAGATCACCCACTGCAAAGACCTGTTATATATAGCCCTAACAAAGAAACCATCATTTTTTTATGTAAACTGTAACATGAAGATCAAGATTCCGTAGTTTCGGAATTTAGCTTAAGATACAAGTAGTAGTAAACCAATCGATTTAAAAAATTGCATTCTTACTAATTTTTGTTGTACTTCGTAAAAATTAGCAACGCAGTAATGGTGCCAAAATTCATTTCGTATTGGAGATTACACAAGATTCCTTTAGTACTGCTTGTACTTAGTTTCGCATTCTACTACACCTTTGCATACCATTTAGATCGTACAGATTTTTTAAAACTCATTAGTTTATCCGCCGCCCTATTCTTCCTGTGCTATAAATTAATTCAGTTCGAAAAATGGAACTTTAAATTATTATTAGCTGCGGGGATACTCTTTAGAGTGGTCTTCCTATTTACGGAACCAATGCTCTCCCAAGATTTTTACCGCTTTATTTGGGATGGAGAATTGCTTGCACAAGGCATAAACCCCTACCTCTATACGCCCGACAATATTATGCAAGAAGGCAAAATCATTATTGAAAATGCATCACAACTGTATGGTGATATGGGGGAAATAAGCGCAAAAAACTATAGCAACTACCCGCCTTTAAACCAGCTAATATTTGGCCTTGCAGCCCTTTTTTCAGGAAAAAGTGTCTTTGGCGGAGTACTTATAATGAGGCTCACAATTCTTTTAGCAGATATTGGCATTCTGTATTTTGGTAGAAAATTATTGGTAAAATTAAATGTATCCTCCCACCTTATCTTTTGGTATTTCTTAAACCCTCTAATTATTATCGAATTATCCGGAAACCTTCATTTTGAAGGGGTTATGTTGTTTTTCTTTATCTGGAGCATGTATTTAATTTCAGAAAAAAAGTGGGTTATGGCTGCTCCCATTTTCGCTTTCTCCATTGCTATTAAATTAGTACCCTTATTATTTCTACCACTTTTCCTAAGACATTTCGGATTAAAAAAAGCAATACAATTTTATGTGTTTGTAGGAGTAACATTAATCGCATTGTTTCTTCCATTTTTTTCAATAGAATTTATTTCAAACTACACACAAACCATAGGTTTGTGGTTTTCAAATTTTGAGTTTAATGCTAGCGTATATAATATCGTTAAGAAAACAGCTGAATTAAATGGTAGTAAAAACTGGGAAACCATTAAAGCTTTTGGTAAAATATCACCCTACATAACCATAGGTGTCGTCCTAATTTTTTCGTTTTTAAACAAAAACAAAAAACTAACCGGACTTTTCACGTCCATGTTATGGGTTTTATGTATTTATTATTTTATATCTACAACAGTACACCCTTGGTATGTGATATTTGTTGTGTTGCTAAGTATTTTTACTCAATATAGATTTGCCGTTGTATGGTCTTCCGCTGTATTCTTAAGTTATTGGGCCTACGCCAATCCCAACTATACCGAGCACTTGGGGATTTTATCTATTGAATATATTTCAGTATTTGGATTTATGATTTACGAAATACTCAGATTAAAAAGGCAAAATTCACTATTCCCAAAAAACATGGCCACCCGTTAGGTTACTTAAATTTTATTTGTACATTTGGCTTACTAATGAGTAACAACACAAACATATTATCTAGTTATAGGGTTTCTACACCCGCAACTGCGTTTACTCCTACACGCCGTCGCCCGTAAGGGTACAAACTTCTATTATGGAATTAGGTGAGTCCATTTCCGCATTTACAAAAAACATACGATATATTAACATTAAAGCAAAATTCAATGAAAATTGTTATTGCTAACGAATCGCATTTTAGATATGCGCAAATAATTTCAGATACGATTACAGAATCTGCAAAAGTACGTGGCACTGGTATTGCAAAACGTACTCCAGAATACATTCAAAAACGATTGCAAAATGGAAATGCCATTATTGCCTTGGATGGAGAGAAGTTTGCTGGATTTTGTTATATTGAAGTTTGGGACCACAATAAATTTGTTGCAAATTCTGGGCTTATAGTGCATCCTGATTACAGAAATCAAGGCCTTGCCAAAAAAATAAAAGAACGGATCTTTCAACTTTCAAGAGAAAAATTTCCAGATGCCAAGATTTTTGGTATCACTACGGGCTTGGCTGTAATGAAAATGAATTATGAATTGGGTTACAAACCGGTCACTTTTTCTGAGCTTACAACAGATCCAGAGTTTTGGAAAGGCTGCCAAACCTGCAAAAATTTTGATGTCTTAACGCGGACAGAACAAAAAATGTGTTTGTGTACAGGAATGTTGTATGACGCTGCCGCCAAGAAAAAAGAAGTCCATAAAAAAGAGGTAGATAGCAAGGTATTTAAAAGATTGAAAAATATAAAGGAACAATTGTTCTTAAAAAAGAAAAAGAAAAATGAGTAAATTAGTTTTAGCATATAGCGGAGGATTAGACACTTCGTATTGCGCAAAATATTTATCAAAAGACAAGGGGTTTGATGTACACGCAGTTAGTGTAAATACTGGGGGGTTTTCTAAAAAAGAGATTGCCAACATCAAAGAAAAAGCCATAGAATTAGGGGCAACGACTTACACTTCTATAGATGCCGTACAAACTTTTTATGATAAGGTTGTAAAATATTTAATTTTTGGAAATGTTTTAAAAAACAACACCTACCCTTTATCCGTAAGTGCTGAGCGTATTGTACAAGCGATTGAAATTGTGAACCACGCAAAAAAAATAGGTGCAAAATATATTGCACATGGTAGTACGGGTGCTGGGAATGATCAAGTTCGGTTCGATATGATTTTTCAAATCATTGCCCCTGAAATAGAAATCATAACTCCTATTAGAGACAACAAACTATCTAGAGAAGTAGAAATTGCTTACTTAAAAGAAAACGGTGTAGATTATCCATGGGAAAAAGCAAAGTATTCTATCAATAAAGGACTTTGGGGAACATCTGTTGGTGGTGATGAAACCTTAACTTCTAACCTTCCATTACCAGATACAGCATATCCAAGTCAATTACAGGAGAGAAACCCATTAGATATAAAGCTAACTTTTAACAAAGGAGAGTTAGTAGCCATCAATGGTGAAAAAGATAGCGCCATAAACAATATTACAGCATTAAATGACCTAGCTTCTAAATATGCTATAGGTAGAGACATACATGTTGGAGACACTATCATTGGTATTAAAGGTAGGGTTGGCTTTGAAGCTGCTGCATCTTTAATTATTATAAAGGCACACCATTTACTAGAAAAACACACGCTTAGCAAATGGCAACAATTTCAAAAAGAACAGCAGGGAAATTTTTATGGTATGCTACTACATGAGGGTAATTATTTAGATGAAGTAATGCGTAATATCGAAGCTTTTTTAACCGATACTCAGAAAAATGTTTCAGGTGATGTTTTTATAACCCTACACCCTTACAGATTTGAGCTAAACGGAATTTCATCTAAACATGATCTAATGAATGCCTCATTTGGTAGTTATGGTGAAATGAACAAGGGATGGAGTGCAGACGATGCTAAAGGATTTATTAAAATTCTATCTAATTCAGGGAAAATATACAACCACGTAAATAAAGAATAATGATTACTATTGGTATTATTGGAGGGTCTGGCTATACAGGTGGGGAGCTAATTAGACTACTATTAAATCATTCTAAAGCAAAAATAGAATTTATTTATAGTACCACCAGAACTGGTAAAAAAATAACAACGGCACATCCTGATTTATTAGGGCAAACGGAGCTTGAGTTTACAGCTGATGTTCATCTGAATGTAGACGTTGTATTTTTGTGCCTAGGTCATGGAAATTCAACAACATTTTTAAATGAAAATTCGTTTTCTACAAACACAAAAATTATTGATTTAAGCAATGATTTTCGGTTAAAAAATGATGCCGTTTTAAATGGAAAAGAGTTTATCTATGGTTTACCAGAAACCAATACAGCTGCTATAAAAACTGCCAATTATATTGCGAACCCTGGTTGTTTTGCAACTGCCATTCAATTGGCTCTGTTGCCATTGGCACAAGCAAATGCTTTGGAAAATGACGTGCATATTAACGCTGTTACTGGGAGTACGGGTGCTGGAGTAAAACCATCGGACACCACGCATTTTAGCTGGCGAAACAACAACGTTTCTTGGTATAAACCATTTACACACCAACATTTAGGTGAAATAGGCGAAAGTCTTAACGCCTACAACAACACCGTGGGTGAACTATTATTTCTTCCACAAAGAGGTAATTTTTCTAGAGGAATTTTCGCAACTGCTTATACCAATTATAGTGGCAGTTTAGAAGAAGCCTATACATTGTATAATAACTTTTATAGCGATGCTAAATTCACGACTATTTCTGATGCAGCAATTCACTTAAAACAAGTGGTAAACACCAATCAATGCCACATTCATTTACACAAGTATAATGATAAATTATTAATAACATCTGCCATAGACAACCTTTTAAAAGGAGCATCTGGACAGGCAGTTCAAAATATGAATTTAATGTTTGGCTTTAATGAAACCGAAGGGTTAAACTTAAAAGCAGGGGGGTTCTAAATTCTTAAATCAAAAACATCGGGATAAGCCCAAAAGGTATACATCGGAAAACGATTTTTAAATTTAAAGGTAAGCCTCCACGAATTAACCCCTCAATGAGGTATTAACTAAAAAACAAACCATACTATTATGAAACTAGCCATTATAGGTACAGGAAATTTAGGTTTATCCATAGCTAACGGAATTTTAAATTCGAACGGTGCTACAACAATGTATTTAACAAAAAGAAATACGGAAAGCATCAAAAAATATGAAAATTATGGTAATGTAACCGTAACTTCTGATAATAGGGAAGCTGTTAAAAACGCTGATATTTTAATTTTTGCAGTGCAACCCAGTCATTTTGAGGCTATTTTAAACGACATTAAAGATTTACTAACAGAAAAGCACATTGTTATTTCTACCATTACGGGCTTTAATATTCAAAAAATTGAATCTATCGTAGGGGAAGACACCTTCATCATAAGAAGTATGCCAAATACCGCTATTTCTGTTGGAAAATCAATGACATGTATCTGTAGTAATGAGGCTGGGAAAAAACGAATAGAATTAGCCAAGGCTATTTTTAACAGAATGGGGCATTCATTAGAAATTCCTGAAAGCCAAATGCAAGCTGCCACTGTTATTTGCGCAAGCGGAATTGCTTTCTGGATGCGTTTAATACGTGCAACCACTCAGGGTGCCATACAATTAGGTTTCGACTCTAAAGAAGCACAAGAATTAGCGATGTACACTTGTAATGGTGCCGCTAGTTTGTTGATAGAATCTGGCAACCATCCAGAAGAAGAAATAGACAGAGTTACCACTCCTATGGGCTGTACCATTAAAGGTTTAAATGAAATGGAACACCAAGGACTAAGTTCTTCTTTGATAAGAGGAATTGTAGCTTCATTTGATAAAATAAACGATATTAAAGTAAAAAACTAACCATGAATTTATTTGACGTTTACCCATTATATAATGTAACTCCAATCTCTGCCAAAGGCATTAAGGTTGTTGATGACAAAGGACAAGAATACTTAGATTTTTATGGAGGACATGCTGTTATTTCTATAGGACATGCACATCCCCACTATGTACGCAGGATTAAAGAACAATTAGATCTAATTGGATTTTACAGCAATGCCATTCAAAACCCATTACAGGGAGAATTGGCTGAAAAATTGGTGCAACAATCTAAATGTTATGATTATAATTTATTTTTATGTAATTCTGGAGCAGAAGCCAATGAAAATGCATTAAAATTAGCCTCTTTTCACACTAATAAATCGAGGGTCATTGCGTTTAAAAATGGATTTCATGGCAGAACATCTGCTGCTGTTGCAGCAACGGATAACGAAGCCATAAATGCCCCAATAAATAAACAGCAAAAAGTTACTTTTTTAGAATTCAATAATTTAAAATCTTTTCAAAAAGAAATTGAAAAAGGAGATGTTTGTGCCGTAATATTAGAAGCAGTACAAGGTGTTGGTGGTTTAGACGAGCCTACAACAGAATTCTATCAAGCAATGGCCAATTTATGTAAAGAAAATAATGTGGTTCTAATAGCAGATGAAGTACAGTCTGGTTACGGAAGAACGGGTAAATTCTTTGCCTTTCAACACCACGACATAAAGCCAGATATTATTACAATTGCCAAAGGTATGGGGAACGGCTTCCCTGTTGGCGGTGTATTAATACAAGAAGAAATAAGAGCATCTTATGGCCTTTTAGGAACTACATTTGGAGGTAACCACTTGGCTTGTGCAGCATCCTTAGCTGTTCTAGAGGTTATAGAGCAAGAAGATTTGGTACGTAACGCTGCAAAAATGCATACGTATTTTGTTGAAAAAGCAGCAACCATACCACAAATAAAAAAAGTAAAAGGTCGGGGTTTAATGTTGGGGTTACAATTTGATTTTGAAGTAGGTGAACTAAGAAGGAAACTTATTTACAACCAATTTGTATTTACTGGTGGTGCAAAAGATAAAACATTGTTGCGTATTTTACCAGCACTAAATATCACAACAACTCAAATTGATTTATTTTTTGATGCCCTAAAAGCAGAATTAAACTAATAAAGATGAAGAATTACCTCTCTGTAAAAGACATAGAATCGCTTCCCAAATGGGTAGAAGAAGCCAAAGCTTTAAAAGAAAACCCAAAGAAGTTTAAAACACTAGGTGAAGGAAAAACAATTGGACTTTTATTCTTCAACAACAGTCTAAGGACTCGATTAAGCACACAGAAAGCTGCTATAAATCTAGGTATGGATGTTATTGTTATGAATTTTGGAAGCGAAGGTTGGGCGCTGGAATATGAGGATGGTACAATTATGAATCAAGGTAAATCTGAACACGTTAAAGAAGCAGCGCAAGTTGTTTCCCAATATTGTGATATTATTGGCATTAGGGCATTTGCCGATTTAACTGACAAGGAGCAAGATGAAGCCGAAATAGTTTTAACTAGTTTTAAAAAATATGCAACGGTTCCCATTTTAAATATGGAAAGTTCTGTTGGACATCCTTTACAAGCACTGGCAGATGCCATCACTTTATCGGAACAAAATACGAAACCTAAACCAAAAGTTGTTCTGTCTTGGGCGCCACATCCCAAAGCATTGCCACATGCAGTTGCCAATTCTTTTGTAGAAATGATGCAGTTACAAGATGCTGAGTTTATCATTACACATCCAAAAGGATATGAGCTAAATCCAGAAATTACAAGAGGAGTTACCATAGAAAACGATCAAAATAAAGCTTTTAAAAATGCAGATTTCGTTTATGTAAAAAACTGGAGCAATTATCAAGATTACGGCAAAGTACGTAACCAAGATAAAAATTGGACCGTAACTTTAGATAAGTTAGGTAGCGCTAAATTTATGCATTGTTTGCCCGTACGTAGAAATATGATTGTTGCTGATGAAGTATTGGATAGCGAAAAATCTTTGGTAATCGAACAAGCCAATAATAGAACCTATGCCGCCCAAATAGTTTTGAAAAAAATATTAGAAAGCATTGTAAAATGAAACAGAAACTATCGATTATAAAAATTGGAGGGAATGTTATTGAAAACAAGAAAGATCTAACTAAGTTTTTACAAGCCTTTTCAAAAATTGAAGGCCTTAAAATATTAGTACATGGCGGTGGAAAACTAGCTACAAAACTAGGGGAGAAGTTAGGCATAGCATCTAAATTAGTAAACGGAAGACGTATCACAGATGCACAAAGTTTAGAAGTAATTACGATGGTGTATGGTGGCTTAGCAAACAAAAATATCGTTGCTGAATTACAGTCATTAGAATGCAATGCAATTGGACTTAGCGGTGCAGATGCCAATCTAATTCAAGCTAACAAACGCCCAGTTGCCGAAGTAGATTTTGGTTTTGTAGGAGATATTACAACTGTAAATTCTGATGCGCTACATAAAATCCTAGAAAACCAATGGATGCCTGTTTTTTGCGCCATTAGCCACAATAAAAAGGGGCAATTGCTAAACACCAACGCAGATACAATTGCTTCTGAAATTGCAATAGGAATGAGCGATATGTATGAAACCACGCTCTATTATTGCTTTGAAAAGAAAGGTGTTCTATTAGATGTTTCTGACAATAATTCTGTAGTTACACACATAAATACAAGCTCATATCAAGAGCTTTTAGCTAAAAAAATAATTGCTGACGGTATGCTTCCAAAATTGGAAAATTGCTTTAATGCATTACATAAAAAAGTTGCTAAAGTATGCATAGGAGATATTTCTATGCTAGACCAAAAATCTACTTTACACACAACCATAACCTTATAAAATGGAACAAAAACAGCTTACAGAAAAAGCCATAGATTTATTAAAACAATTAATCTCCATACAATCTTTTTCATCAGAAGAAGATAAAACGGCAGATGTTATTGAAAAATGGTTTACTAGTTTTAGCATTCCATTTACTAGAGACAATAACAATGTATACGCTAAAAGTAAATATTGGGATGACAACAAACCAACACTGTTATTAAATTCTCATCATGATACCGTAAAACCAAATTCAGCCTATACCAAAGATCCTTTTCATCCTCATGTGGAAGACGGAAAATTATATGGCCTGGGTAGTAATGATGCCGGTGGCTGTTTGGTGTCATTAATAGCCACATTCACCCATTTATACGCAGCACAAAACCTCAACCATAATATTCTTATGGTTGCTTCTATGGAGGAAGAATCAGCTGGTCCAAATAGTTTAAGGGGGTTGCTTCCAAGCTTACCAAAAATAGACGTTGCCATCGTTGGTGAGCCAACACTTATGCAGCTTGCAATTGCCGAAAAAGGATTAATTGTTTTTGATGCTGAAGTAAAAGGAACTCCTTCTCATGCAGCACACCCCAACAACGACAATTCTATTTACAATACCATAAAAGTACTGGAATGGTTCAAAAATTATTCGTTCCCCAAGGTGTCTGATGTATTAGGAAAAGTAAAACTAACGGTTACTCAGATAAACGCTGGCAAGCAACATAATGTAGTGCCTGCCAAGGTAGATTTGGTTATCGATGTAAGGGTAAATGATAAGTATACCAATCCGGAAATTGCAGAAATACTACAAAAAGAAGCACCATGTAAAATGACTCCCCGGGGATTAAACTTAAATTCATCGGCTATAGACAAAAAACACCCTTTAGTACAGGCTGGTATTGCATTAGGCAGGGATACTTATGGTTCACCAACATTATCAGACCAAGCGGCACTCACCTGTCAATCATTAAAACTAGGCCCCGGAGACAGCACTAGATCTCATTCTGCAAATGAATTTATTTATGTAAACGAGATTGAAGAAGGAATAGATTTGTATATTAAGATATTAAATGGGTTTTTAAAATAGAGTTGCGTATTGAGATATCAGCCATTAGAGCATCTCCTTAATACTCACGACTCTTATCTAACTACTACTAAATAAAAAAAACATGAAACTCTGGGACAAGGGATTTAGCACAGACAAAAAAATAGATCATTTTACCGTTGGAAATGATAGGGAATTAGACCTCTTATTAGCAAAGTATGATGTCATTGCTTCTAAGGCACATGCTAAAATGCTAGGTAAAATTGGGTTACTTACACAGGAAGAAACCAATGCCTTACTAAAAGAATTAAACACTATTGCAAAATCTATAGAAAAGGGAACTTTTACTATTGAAGATAGTTTTGAGGATATGCATTCTAAAATTGAATATATCTTAACCGACAAATTAGGCGATACTGGCAAGAAAATACACACTGCTCGCTCTAGAAACGATCAAGTATTAGTCGCAATGCATTTGTACCTAAAGGATGAGCTTACAGAAATTAAGTCTGAAGTTAAAATGCTTTTTGACTTGCTTTTAAATTTAGCAGATAAATACAAAACGGTACTGTTGCCTGGCTACACACATTTACAAATAGCAATGCCTTCTTCATTTGGCCTATGGTTTTCTGCTTATGCAGAAAGCTTAATAGACGATTTGTACTTTATTAATGCAGCCTATAAAGTTGCAGATCAAAATCCGTTAGGAAGTGCAGCTGGTTATGGAAGTTCTTTTCCTATAGACAGAAGTTTTACGACAGAAGAAATGGGCTTTAAAACCCAAAAGTTTAATGTTGTTGCTGCCCAAATGGGGCGTGGCAAAGTAGAGAAAGCTACTGCTTTTGGCATAAGTTCTATTGCTGCTACCTTATCTAAAATGGCAATGGACATTTGTTTGTATATGAGTCAGAATTTTAACTTTATTTCTTTTCCAGATGAGTTAACTACAGGTAGTAGTATTATGCCGCATAAAAAAAATCCAGATGTTTTTGAGCTTGTGCGGGGTAAATGCAATAAATTACAGTCTATTCCAAACCAGTTAATTTTAATAACCAATAATTTACCAAGTGGTTACCATAGAGATTTACAATTGGTTAAGGAAGTAATTGTACCTGCCATTCAAGATCTAAAAGCGTGTATAGAAATACTAACATTTAGTTTGAAAGAAGTTCGCGTAAACGAAACTATTCTAGAGGACCCAAAGTATGATTATATGTTTAGTGTGGATACACTAAATGAACTTGTTTTAAGCGGAATGCCATTTAGGGATGCTTATAAAAAAATGGGGCAAGAAATAAACGAAGGCACATTTAATCCAAAAAAAGACATTAAGCATACACATGAAGGTAGTTTAGGCAACTTATGCTTAAAGGAAATTAGAGACAAAATGGAAAAAAATTTACACTAATAAATTAATGTATAAAAACCCCTTTCTGACCGTAATAGAAGGGAGAACTGAAGCTCTAGTACTATCTGGTAGCTCTATGAAATTGAAGTATTGGTGCTGGATAACCAAATTAAAGATAGCGTAAATATGCTAAAGGGGGTATTGACATAAATGAAAAACTAGATCAACATTCTAAATGGTAACTAATAATTTAATCCTAAAAAAAATTCTCAATGAATACGATTCCATTAGGCAGTATACTCTTATAAAAAATAATAATTTTATTTAAACTTTTAATACAAATGAAAATATCCACAACAGTATTCATTTTAGTATCAACTATTTTTTTAGTCTTTTCGTGTGGAAGTAATAAAGAAACAAATACCCAAATTATACCAGAGGGGTATACCCTTTTTTGGGCGGATGAATTTAACACCAACGGAAAGCCAGACAAAGCCTTTTGGTCTTATGAAAATGGTTTTACCAGAAATGAAGAGTTGCAATGGTATCAAGAGGAAAATGCTAATAAAACAGACGGAATCTTGGTCATTGAGGGAAGAAGGGAAAGAGTTAAAAATACAAACTATGAACCTGATAGTAGGGATTGGAGAAAAAAGCGAGAATTTGCAAAATACACTGCATCAAGTATTCATACCAGAGGCAAGAAAGAATTTCAGTATGGTATAGTAGAAGTGCGGGCAAAAATAGATACTGCCAAGGGAATGTGGCCTGCTATTTGGACTTTGGGAGCCTCAAAAGGTTGGCCAGCCAATGGAGAAATAGATATTATGGAGTATTATTTAGTGAATAAAAAACCTGCTATTTTGGCCAATGCAGCTTGGGCCCACCCAAAGCTAAGAGCTGCTTGGGATGATATAAAAATTCCTTTCTCTACGTTTCTCGATAAAGATTCAGACTGGCCCGAAAAATTTCATATATGGAAAATGGATTGGAATAAAAACTACATCCGACTTTACTTGGATGATGAATTGCTTAATGAAATTGATCTTTCAAAAACCATCAACCCCGATGGCTTCAACCCATTTCATCAACCACATTATATTTTGCTTAATTTAGCTATAGGCTCAAAGGGAGGAGATCCCACAAACACAAAGTTTCCTAAAAAGTATGAAATCGACTATGTTCGTATTTACCAAAAGAAATAAAGTTCATTAATATGAGTCTTTATTCTGTAACAACACTTAACGAACAGCTGAAAAGAAATTAAATGTAGTTTAAGGAAAGTCGATTAGGGTTTTGTTTAGGAATAAATTTCTGCCAAAAAAAACTTACTCCATCCATCCTAAAAATAAAAAAATTCTAGTATTCGAAATTCTGATTACTGGTATAAGTGTGCTTTAGCTTAACTATTATCTGCCAATTCGATATAGATTTCTACGGGTTTACAATTTAGCTTATCTACTAATTCATTGGGTTAACATTACAAAAGCACAGGTTCACAACAAATAATTTTATCAACTACAATTCATCATCATATTTGATATAGATATTTATTTGTCTATAACACTGAACCTTATTATGCTAAAAAATATTTTCACTGTATTCATCTTACTTGTTAGTTATACTTCATTTGGTCAATCTTTTACGACTACTTGGCTCACAACTAATCCAGGCGTTTCTGCAAATAATGAGATAACCATTCCTACAGCTCCAGGCTTTACCTATAATTATACCGTAGCGTGGGGAGATGGAAGTACAGATACCAATATCACTGGAGACATTACACATCCATATGCAACTCCTGGAACTTATACTGTAACTATTAGTGGCAATTTCCCATCCATTTATTTTAACAATGCGGGGGATAAAGAAAAAATTATAGAAATTTTAGAATGGGGTACAATTCAATGGCAAAGTATGGAGAATGCTTTTTATGGTTGTACAAATATAAATTTTGATGCCATAGATTCTCCTGACTTATCCCAAGTAACCAGTTTAAAGAATATGTTTATGGGCTGTACAGCCTTTAATGGTATTGTTAATGATTGGGATGTTAGCAACATTACTGATATTTCTGGACTCTTTGCTGAGGCAGAAATTTTCAATAGACCTCTTGACACTTGGAACACGGCTGCAATAACAGATATGTCGTATACTTTCCACCGGACAAGACTATTTAATGAACCGCTGGACAATTGGAACACGGCCTCGGTGAATACAATGGAGTATATGTTTTCAGAAGCAAGCAATTTTAATCAAAATATTAACAATTGGGATGTTTCGCAAGTCACTACTATGTTTGGAACGTTTAGATACACTGGTGCATTTGACAAACCTTTGAACAATTGGAACCTTAGCAATGTAACGAATACAGCTAGTATGTTTCAAGGTTCTAGCTTTAATCAAGACATTAGTAATTGGGTTGTAAGTAACGTAACCACAATGTCTGCCATGTTTAGAGAAGCTAAATTTAACCACCCAATAAACAATTGGGATGTAGCTCAGGTAACCGATATGTCTTTTATGTTTCACAGACACAGAACGTACAACCAACCCTTAAATAATTGGAACGTTAGCAATGTAACTACTATGGCCAGTATGTTTGATGGTTGGATATGGGGAGCCATATATAATCAGCCACTAGATAATTGGGACGTAAGTGCTGTTACAGATATGAATTATATGTTTAGGGAGAACTCTGGTTTTAACCAAGATATTAGTAACTGGAATGTCAGTAATGTTACAAATATGCTAGGTATGTTTCAAGAAACTAGTAGCTTCAATCAAGATATTAGTGGATGGGATGTGAGTAATGTCACCAATATGAGCGCTATGTTTCAGGAATCTGAAGCGTTTAACCAAACCTTAAATAACTGGAATATTTCTAATGTTACTGACCTATCTAGTATGTTTTTTATGGCTGCTGTTTTTAATCAACCATTAAATAACTGGGATGTAAGCAAGGTTACTACTTTTGAAAAAATGTTTGGCGAATCTAATTTTAATCAAAATATAAGCAACTGGATTACAACAACTGCTACTACGATGAACTCCATGTTTTTGAATGCTTCTAATTTTAATCAAAACTTAGCATTATGGAACATTTCTAATATTACAAATATGACATTTATGCTATCCAATAGTGGAATGTCACAAGAAAATTACGATGATACATTAATTGGATGGGGAACACAAACTGTACAAGACGATATTAATTTGGGTGCTACAAGCCTAAACTACTGTGACGGCAGAATCGCTAGGCAAAATCTAATTGACAACCATAATTGGAGCTTTATAGCAGATATTATTAATTGTCCTTTTGTTTTGTGCACTACAATATCTTCTCCCATAGATGGAGATACAAATGTTCCTGCAAATTTTGACATTAGATGGGCCCCAGCTCCTAATGCTACTGGATACCTATTAAACGTAAGGGTAGAAAGATCTGGAAGCACTATTGTAATAGCAAATAACGAAGATGTTGGCAATGTTATTGGTGTAGATTTCACTGATGATTTTGTACCTGGAGATGTTGTTTACGCTACAGTAACCCCATATAATATAGAAGGACCTGCAATAGACTGTAATGAAATAAGTTTCACAATTGTAAAGGCCTGGAACAATAGTCCGGATGCTTTTATCTTAACCATAGACACAAGAATTTTGGATAGTAACTCTTCAGCTGACAGTCAACTTAGTCTTGAAATTAATTCCACTTTTTCTTCAGAATATGACTTTTCTATTGATTGGGGAGATCATCAATTTAACAATAACGTAACTAGCAACTTAACTCATAGCTATTTAACACCAGGAGTATATACGATTTCAATAATAGGAAATTACCCTGCACACTATTACTCATCACCAAATAGGGATAACGACAAACTAGTGTCTATTGACCAGTGGGGAACACAAGAGTGGAAATCGATGCGGCAAGCTTTTTATTATTGCGAGACGATGACCTATAATGCTACAGATATTCCAGACTTATCCGCGGTAACAAATATGGATAGTATGTTTGGTGTTGCAAGTAGCTTTAATGGGAACATTAATAATTGGGATGTAAGTAATGTAACAGATATGTCTTTCGTATTTATTTCAACTTCAGAATACGATCAACCTCTAGATAATTGGGACGTCAGTAATGTAACGAGCATGAGAGGGATGTTTCTCGGCACAAAAAAGTTCAATCAACCTATAGAAAATTGGGATGTGAGTAGCGTTACAACGATGTCTAGAATGTTTGAACAGGCGGCTGTATTTAATCAACCTTTAAACAATTGGGATGTAAGTAGTGTTACTAATATGTCTGATATGTTTGAAAGGGCCGTTGGTTTTAACCAGCCATTAAATAATTGGGATGTAAGTAATGTTACAAATATGGCCGAAATGTTCAATGGGTTTGTGACAAATCTAATATTCAACCAGCCTTTAGATAACTGGGATGTAAGTAATGTACTATCTATGAATTCTATGTTTGATCGCTGTATTGATTTTAACCAATCTTTAAATAATTGGGATGTTGGTAAAGTTAAGGATATGGGCTCTATGTTTGATGGTGCTAAAAGCTTTAACCAACCTTTAAACAATTGGGACGTCTCATCTGTAATACAAATGAACGCTATGTTCTCTAATGCTTCAACATTTAATCAAAATATAAATAGCTGGGATGTTACCAATGTCATAAATACAAGTTTTATGTTTTCTAGCGCTACAGCTTTTAACCAGCCTCTAAACAACTGGAATGTTAACTCTGTGGTTAATATGTCATCTATGTTTAATCGTGCAGAAGCTTTTAACCAGCCTTTAGATGCCTGGGAGGTGAGTGCTGTTGCTAATATGTCATCTACGTTTCAAGATGCTATTCTATTTAATCAACCCATAAACAGTTGGGATGTAAGCTCTGTAACACTAATGAATTCTATGTTTGACGGTGCTTTGGTTTTTAATCAAAATATAAATAATTGGAATGTTGCCGCTGTAACAACTATGGAAAGTATGTTTAAAGAAGCTTCAATTTTTAACCAACCCCTAGCTAATTGGGATACAGGGGAGGTTATTACAATGAGAGAAATGTTTACTGAAGCTTCTGCTTTTGACCAACCAATAGAAAATTGGGATACCTCATTTGTCTCAACAATGGAGGCTATGTTTAAAGATGCTACATCATTTAATCAACCTTTAAACTCTTGGAATGTTGCCTCTGTAACAACGATGCAAGGTATGTTTAACAACGCCACATCATTTAATGGTAGTATTGATGGATGGAATGTACGTAAGGTTACCACAATGCAAGATATGTTTAATACGGCTACCGCATTTAACCAAACCATTAATAGTTGGCGTGTAGCTGGCGTTTCAAATATGGATCGTATGTTCCAAAATGCTAGTAGTTACGACCAAAGTTTTGATCGTTGGGATATTGGCAATGTAAGTATGCGATCTATGTTTGAAAACGCATCGGTATTAAACCAATACTTTGGAGATTGGAATATTAGCAATGTTTCCAATATGAGTGATATGTTAGACAATACAGCTCTAATTAGAGAAAATTATGACAATACGTTAATTGCTTGGTCAAAGCAAGCATTATCAGCTGGTATTAATTTAGGAGCAGAAGGCTTATCATATTGCGACGCTTTAGAGGAAAGGCAATCTATGATCGCTAATTTTGGATGGATCATCACTGATGATATTTTAGATTGTCCAATTCCTGAATGTACACAACTTAGTGCTCCTTTAAATGGTGATACAGACATTCCAGTAAATACCAATTTAAATTGGGAGCCTGTACTTTTTGCTAGGGGATACTATTTAACTGTTCGTGTAGAGCCTGGAAACACTATTATAGTAAATAATGAAACGGTAAACAATACTTTCTATGAGTTTACTTCTGAATTCTCTGATGGTGATACCGTATATGTCACCCTAACTCCTTTTAATAACGAGGGTGATGCCGTTGGCTGTACAGAAGAAAGCTTTGCTATTATTTCTGGCAATCCAGCTACAGTACCTGAATGTACAAACTTAACCATTCCCTTAAATGCAGCTATTGATGTAGCTCTCGATACTGATTTGGAATGGAGTCCTGTTCCTGAAGCAGATGGTTACAGAATTACAGTAGGTACCACAACAGGCGGTACAGATATTTTAAATAACGAAGATGTAGGCAGCGTAACAACCTATGATCTTATCACTAACCTACCAGAAGACACTACAATATATATCACTGTTATCCCTTATAATGAAGAAGGTGATGCTACCGGATGTATAGAAGAAAGTTTTAAAACAGAATTAATACCTGTACCCCCAGCTTGTACTAATCTTACAAGTCCATTAAATGGAGCTACAAATATAGCTATAGATACTAATATAAGTTGGAACGCGATTGATGACGCTACAGGATACCTTGTAATAGTTGGCACTACACAAAATGGGATAGAAGTAGCGAACAACATAGACGTTGGAAATGTTACCTCTTATAACTTCCCTACTGATTTAAGGGAAAATAGAACGCATTACGTAACTATTATTCCATATAACGAGGTGGGTGATGCTATGAGTTGCACGGAAGAAAATTTTAGAACTGCAGCCTTAATTTCTCCACTTCCAAATTGTACAAGCTTGAGCGATCCTTTAAACGGGGCCATAAATATGGCCGTGGATACGGATCTAAGTTGGAACACTGCAACTGATGCCACGGGTTATAAAATAACGATGGGTACATCTACTGGTGGCACAGACATTTTAAGCAATGTAAATGTCGGGAATGTCACTACCTTAGATTTACCTTCTGACCTCCCTGAAAATACACAAATATTTGTAACCATTACGCCCTATAATGATACAGGGGATGCGTCTGGATGTGCAGAAGAATCGTTTACAACAGAAACAACAGCAACTGTGCCTAATTGCACAACTTTGAGCGGTCCACTAAACGCTGCTACAAATGTAGCAATTGATACGGATCTAAGCTGGAATACCATTGCTAATGCTACGGGCTATAGAATAACGGTGGGCACAACTGCTAGTGGTACAGATATTTTAAGCAATGTAAATGTCGGCAATGTCACTACCTTAGATTTAACTTCTGACCTCCCTGAAAATACACAAATATTTGTAACCATTACGCCATACAATGATATGGGGGATGCCTCTGGATGTGCAGAAGAATCATTTACAACAGAAACAACAGCAACTGTGCCTAATTGCACAACTTTGAGCAGTCCACTAAACGCTGCTACAAATGTAGCAATTGATACGGATCTAAGCTGGAATACCATTGCTAATGCTACGGGCTATAGAATAACGGTGGGCACAACTGCTAGTGGTACAGATATTTTAAATGATACAAATGTTGGAAATGTTACAACCTTAGATTTACCTTCTGATCTCCCTGAAAATACACAAATATTTGTAACCATTACGCCATACAATGATATGGGGGATGCCTCTGGATGTGTAGAAGAATCATTTACAACAGAAGCCCCAGAAACGGTTCCTAATTGCACAACATTGAGCAATCCACTAATCGGTGCTACAAATGTGGCTATTGATACAGATTTAAGCTGGAATACCGTTACCAATGCTACAGGCTATAGAATTACTATAGGTACAACTGCTGGTGGTACAGATATTTTAAACGATGAAGATGTAGCCATTTTAACAAGCTACAATCCAGTAGCCAACTTACCTCTGGGAACTACCATTTATGTAAACATAACCCCATACAATGATTTTGGAGATGCCTCTGGCTGTTCTGAAGCGTCATTTACAACTGTAAACGAAAATAAAAATAAAGTGAAGTATGGTTTTTCTCCTGATGGTGATGGCATTAATGAATACTGGCATATTGAAGGTATTGAACAAAACCCAGATAATATTGTGACTATTTATAACCGTTGGGGAGATATGGTCTTCCAAATACAAGGGTATAATAATGCTTCTAGAGTGTTTAGAGGTATTGCCAACAAAAAAACTAAAATAGGAGCCAATGTACTTCCAGACGGAACCTATTTCTTCAACTTTAGTATTAGTGGTACCCACAATTTTGAAAAACTACAAGGCTACCTTGTTTTAAAAAGATAATTAGATGATTACAAGAAAAAATGCAATAGCCTTAGGTATTCTTATGGTCCTTTCTGTATATAATTTCAACCTAATTTACGGGCAACAAACGCCCGTATTTGCAGAGTATAATTATAATGCATTTATTATAAATTCGGCCTATGCAGGTTTTCAAGAAGACACCGAAATTACGATAAGCAATTCGGGTTTCTCTAAACAATTTGAAGGAAGCCCAAAAAACTTCACCCTCAGTTTTAACACCGCCATAAATGATGGAAAAATTGGTATTGGCGCAGGGTTTATTCAAGATAATATTGGAGTAACCTCCTCCACAAACATTTTTGGTGCATACTCTTATAAGATTTTTTTTGATTTTAAAAGCAATAGACCTTATTGGCAGCATTTTACACCAACTGTACTTTCTTTTGGCATCACCGGCGGCCTACAAGTGTTTAAAGACAATCTTTTAGAGTTAGGTATTACCGATGATCCTAGATTTCAGGAAAATGTAAATGCTACTATACCTACAGTTGGACTTGGTATTATGTTTAATCACGACACCTTTTATATCGGGGCATCATCACCAAATATACTAGGAGATAAGCTTGCATCTGAAGACAATGTTAATCTAGAGAGTGTGTATTATGCTTATTTAGGATATCGATTTTATACCGACTTTTTTGAACATACTATGATTAAGCCAAACGCACTTATAAAACAAGAAAAAGGGGCCCCGTTACAAGCCGATTTTAATGTAGCTGGAAGTTTCAATTCTAAATTTGAACTGGGTGTTGGTTACAGAACCAACGCTTCCTTAAACTTTTTAGCTGGTTTTTATGCGTTACAAAACCTCCGGTTTATTTACAACTATAATAGTAGCAACGCTAAAGATGCTCCAATTGCAAACACCCATGGCATTGCAGTAACCTATAAATTTGGAAAAGGGTATTCTGACTAGGAAAAATAGCACAAAATTATGCTTACATTCATTTTTTATTTAACCATCCCTAAATTAATAACCTCTTGTTTGGTTAAATAACGCCAGTGACCACGCGGTAAATCTTTTTTTGTAAGTCCGCCATAAATAACTCGATCTAACTTAGCAACTTCATAACCTAAGTGTTCAAAAATTTTGGTTACAATATTACTTCTACTGCTAAAAAGCTCAATCCCTATCTGATTTTTAGGTGCATTATCTACATAACTAATATCCTGTACATTTACTACATTTTCATCAATAGCAACACCGTTTTGTATTTTTTTAAGATCAGCACTTTGTAAAGGCTTCGTTAATTCTATATGGTATATTTTACGGATACCATTTTTTGGAGTGGCTAAGCGTTTTGTTAGTTCACCATCATTGGTAAACAATAATAAACCCGTAGATGCTTTGGCCATTTTATCAACGGGCAATAGGGTAGACTTAGAAGCACTTGAAATTAAGCCTGCAACATTTCTTTTACCATGCTCATTTCTTACGGTTGTACTAAAATCTTTGGGTTTGTTTAGTAATACGTATTCTTTCTTTTCTGGGTTTAAATGGCGACCATCAAACTTTACAACGTCATCAAGTTTAACCTTATACCCCATTTCTGATACTACTTTGCCATTAACGGTAACACTACCTGCGGCAATAAATACATCTGCCTCTCTTCTAGAACAAACTCCAGAATTCGCAACATATTTATTTAATCTTATAGCATTAGGATCTGATGGCTTTTGAGGAGTTATATTTTTTGGTTTTGGCGTACCTGAACCCGCAAAATTCCTCTTTTTTATTCCTCCATTATCCTTTCCCGAAGATTTTCTGTCCTTGTTATAGTCAGGTTTGCCCATTGTAGTCTTGTTTTTTTTGCAAAGGTAGCAAAGGAATTTGGATGTAATACTATAGTACTCTATAATATAGCGACTATTCTTATAAAATTCTATTAAGGACTAAGTCTATATCAATCAACAAAATACTAAAAACTCCAACGATGATGATAAATTTTAGAATATTGTGCAATGTATTGTATTGCTTTTTGGTTTGTGATCTCCATAAAAAGAACACAAAGACTATGAGCAATAAAATTGCCATTTTAAAATAAAAGTGCATATGACCCACATCAAAATTATAAATCAACAACAAGGATGGTATTAAGCTTAATAACACCAGTAAAGTAATGCCTATTTTAGAGTACTTTACTCCATATAAAACTGGTATTGTTTTATAATTCTGCGCTAAATCTCCTGCTATATTTTCCAAATCTTTTATCATTTCTCGTGCTAAAATGAGCAAGAATAAAAATATGGCATGCACAAAAATTACAGTTTCAAAATTCCTGTAATACACAAAAACAACAAAAAATGGCGCAATTGCCAAAGTAGCGGATACAAAATTCCCTAAGAATGGGATTTTTTTCAAGCGATGCGAATAATACCAAATTCCAAAAATATAAGAAGAAAAAAACAAAACAGCCTTAAATGAAACATAACTGGCACAGAAAACAGCTAGAAAATTTAACACAAAATAGGTCGTTAGCTTTGTGCGCTGACTTACCAACCGATCTAGCATGCTTTTTTTGGGCTTATTTATGAGATCTTTCTCTGAATCGTAAAAATTATTGATAATATAGCCTGATGCAATTACCATTGCAGATACCAAAACTATAATAAAAAGGTTAATATCAAAAACAACGGTACGGAGTGGAAGCTGAGGTGCAAGTATATAAATAGATGCTAAATATTGTGCTAGTGCTATTACTAAAATATTGTACCCTCTAACCACCGAAAACAGGCTAAAGAACTTTAAAATTATAAGTCTTTTCTTCCTGCTAAGCATAATTAAAGTAACGTTTAAAAGTTATAAACTACTTCTAAATTGTAATCCTTTAGTTCTTTACGCGCATGCTCAATATCTTCGGTAAAACCAAGAATATAGCCACCCCCTCCAGAACCACATAATTTTAAATAATACTTATTTGTATCTATACCGTGTTTCCATAATTTATGAAATTGTGAAGGGATCATTGGTTTAAAATGATCCAAAACCACATGCGATAATTGCTTTATGTTCCCAAATAAGGATTTTACGTTGCCATTTACAAAATCTTCAACGCAAGCATCTGTATGTTTTATAAATTGATCTTTAAGCATATGCCTAAAGCCATCCTCTTTCATACGTTCCATAAACAATTGTACCATTGGCGCTGTTTCACCGATGATACCACTATCCAATAAGAAAACAGCCCCTTTACCTTCATTATTTTGAGATGGAATGCTAGTAGACTCTATATTATCTTTAGAATTTATAAGAATTGGTAAACTTAAATAACTATTTAATGGGTCTAAACCTGATGATTTTCCATGGAAAAAAGATTCCATTTTACTAAATACAGTTTTTAAGGTAAGTAACTTTTCTTTTGTTAAATTTTCTAGAATGGTTATTTTATTAAAAGCATACTTATCATAAATAGCTGCAACAAGCGCACCACTACTCCCCACACCATAGCCTTGTGGTATAGAACTATCAAAATACATCCCGCCTTCTACATCACTCTTTAGTGCTTCTATATCAAAAGTAAAACTATGATCTTCTGCAGCTATTTTTTCTAAATAAGTTGCAAATTTCTGTAAACTAAGGTTAGACTCTGCAGCTTCTACTGATAATTCATCTGACGTTTTTAATGCACCCTTGAAGAAATTATAAGGTATGGAAAGCCCCTTAGAGTCTTTTATGATTCCATATTCTCCAAAAAGCAGAATTTTTGAGTAAAATAAAGGTCCTTTCATTCTTAATTGTATAATTGTTTCGCTCCTAATCCAATTCTGTCGCAAAGATACTGCTCGTTTTCACAATATGCAATAAGCTGATCTTTAATAAATTGAAATGCTTGTTCTTTTTCACTTTCAGGATAAAGCACATGCACATTAGCGCCTGCATCTAAGGTAAAACAAATATTTGACTTTGTTATTGCCCTAAACTCCCATATTTTGTTAATGATTTCTAAGGTATTTGGTTTCATTAATATAAAATACGGCAAACTCGTCATCATCATAGCATGCAGCGTTAAGGCTTCACTCTCCACTATTTCTATAAATTTCTTAAGATCTCCTTCCTCAAAAACTGTTTGTAAATCATCTAAATTAGTGTGTGCCTGAGCAAACCTTTGTGCGGCATAGGGGTGCTTGTGCATTAAATTATGCCCAACAGTACTACTCACCTGTTTTTGCCCTTTATCAACGAGTAAAATAGTGTCCTGATAGTTATTAAAAACAGGATGTACCTTATGCGGGTATTTTATTCCAATTAAATCCGTGCTTCCGTTTGTATGCTTATGCTTTCCCCATTGCACTAACGGTCCTTCTATACTCCTACAAGCACTACCAGATCCTAATCGCGCTAAAAAAGAAGCCTTATTTTTAAAATAATTGGCGCTCATTTCTGGGTTTAATTCTTTCTCCAAACTCATAAAACACAATGCTAAGGCAGACATACCACTAGCAGATGAAGCAATTCCACTGCTATGCGGAAATGAATTTGAAGTTGCAATGATAAAATGATATGCTTTTAAAAAAGGAAGGTACTTTTCTATTCTTGCTAAAAAAATTTCAATCTTTGGTTTAAAATCTTCTTTAGGTTTTCCTTCAAAAAACAGATCGAAAGAAAAGTTTGTTCCTTTTTCTTTTAATTTTTTATAGGCAACAGAAGTTGTTGTTGCACAGGCATCTAATGTAAAACTGATGGATGGATTTGCTGGGATCTGGTTTTCTTTCTTTCCCCAATACTTAACCAAAGCAATATTACTGGGCGATTTCCATTCTACTGTTCCTTCTAAAACAATCGTTGGATAAGTAGAAGGTATAAAATCGGTTTCGGTCATTCTTTTCTAAATTAATTATGACAAATATACTAAAGATACCTGACCGATAGAATCAAGAATTTGGAATTAGAACTTTTTAGGATACAAATGTTTGAGACCTTACTCCTTGCTGATTTCTATTTCAACAACATAGTCATCCAAATTTATAGCTTTGTCTTTTTCAGGATATGGATGCACTTCTAACAACTTAATTCTATATCCGCTAATCAAAGTATCATTTATAAAACCATTCCCCAAATGTGTATTTAAACTAAAACCTGAGTCAACACCTAACCTATTTTCATAAATAAATGCAACCTCAGCATTCCCAGCCCAAACACAGGTTACACCTATGGGACACCTTGAGTCTGATTTTACCGAAAAAAAGGTTACTACAAAACCATTTCCGTTATGAAATTCCCCCAATTCAAGTTCAATTACTTTAGGGATTTCTTCAGATTCACAATTGAGGTTCACAAAACCTATTAGGCAGAATAGAAGGAGTGTTACGGATATGCTTTTTTTCATAGGTTCATTTTAAGATTACCTATATCAAGGTATTTGCAAGAAGATGCTTTTGTTTACTATTGGTTGCGTAATCTTTCTTGTATTAGCTTAAGAAACACTCATCTCCAATAACTTTACCATCGTATTATAATTACGTGTTGTTGCCTGAACTTTCAATTTACGTTCAAAAAAATTATTGTTGCATTTTGCTTTTCCAAACCCATTTAAACAATACAAATACACACAATTGGGAGTCACTTTAAAAAACTCATTGGGATACGTTACTTTACCTAGTTCACCAATTAAATGCTGTTCTGGTGTTTCTTTTAACAATACAAAACAAACAGCCTTAGCGTCTTTATCTTCATATGGATTATTCTTGAAAATTTGAGTTAAGGTTGATGCTTTACAAACCAATATTGGAACATCAAATCCAAAGGTATTCAAAATTCCTTTTCCAATTTTTTCTGATAACACCTCAACATTTTCAACAGCACTTTTAAAAACAACATTGCCACTTTGAATGTAAGTTTCTACATTAGAAAGCTTCATTTTTTCTAGCATCTCACGTAATTCTGCCATTAAAATTTTCTTTTGCCCGCTAACGTTAATCCCCCTTAAAAGTGCTATGTATGTGATCATTCCTTAGAAATTTCCTGTGCTGCTATATACCCACTTGTCCATGCATTCTGAAAATTAAACCCTCCTGTTATGGCATCAACATTTATAACTTCTCCCGCAAAATACAAATTTGGCACAATCTTACTCTGGTAGGTTTTAAAGTTAATCTCTTTTAAATCTATCCCTCCCGCAGTGACAAATTCTTCTTTAAATGTACTTTTTCCATTGACGGAAAATTTACATTGGGTAAGTTGATTAGATAATTCCTGCAATTGTTTTTTAGTTATTTCTGCCCATTTTACCGTTTCGTCTATTCCAGAAGCACGCACCAAACTTGTCCACAATCTTCTTGGCAGCTCTAAAACTTTGGTTCGCAACACCGTTTTTTTAGGTTCTGCTTCTTTAACGTCTTGTAAATAATCTATAACTGAACCCGGAACCATATCTGGCAACCAATTAATATGTATCGTAAATTGATATCCTATTTCATTTAAGACAGTAGCTCCCCATGCAGAAAGCTTTAAAATAGCAGGACCACTCATTCCCCAATGTGTTACCAACAAAGGTCCATCCGCTTCTAATAATGGTTTTTTGGCTGTTTTCCCATTCAATTTAATCGTAATCTGAGTGTTCGTTGCCGCTTTTGAATAAATAGTTACTCTCGCCATAGTACTTACTCCTGGTATTCCATTGATACGTTCGTCATCTATGTTAAATGTAAAAAGTGATGGCACTGGAGAAATTATAGTGTGACCTAAACCTTCCATTAACTTCCATATTTTTGGATTACTACCTGTTGCCAGCACTATTTTTTTAGCTTGATATTCCTTTTTAGATGTATTGATATTCCAGCCCAACTCTGGGTTCCGCTTATCTATATAATCTATAGCAGAAACAGGGCTAAGTCTTATGACTTTTACCCCTAACCGCTCTATCTCTTTTAAAAAACAATCAATAATACTTTGAGAAGAATTACTAACTGGAAAAATTCTTCCATCATCTTCAATCTTTAAAGGAATTCCCCGTTCTTCAAAAAAAGCCATTGTATCTCCTGTGCAATATGTATGAAAAGGACCTAAGAGCTCTTTTTCTCCTCTTGGGTAATTTAGCACTAAATCTACTGGATTAAACTCAGCGTGTGTAACATTACACCGTCCTCCTCCAGATACTTTAACCTTTGTTAAAACATCTTTACCTCGTTCTAAAATAACAATTTTTAAATGGGGAGCATTTTCTGCAATATGAATGGCTGTAAAAAAACCAGCGGCGCCACCGCCTATTATAATAACATCAAACATTAATAAACACGTTCTGGATAATTTGTAAAGATACCATCTACTCCCAAGCTTTTCATTTTTAGTATTTCTTGCGGCTCATTTACCGTCCATGTATATATTCTAAAACCTGCCTTTTTTATGGCTTTTACATGTGCTGCAGTTAAGCTAGCTGCATTCGGATTTATTGCAACTGCTCCTAACTCCAGAGCCTTTGGTATGGCTAATTGCGGATCTTTCCCTGTGAGTACGGCTATGGCAACATCTTTGTTCGTTTGCCGCATTATTGTAAGCTCGTCCCAATTAAAACTAGAAATCAAAAAGTTGTCTAAAGTCCACTTTTTATCTTTAACAACCCCTTTTATTATAGTATCTACATCTTTGGCTGTATGGGCTCCCTTCAACTCTATATTTAAATCTACCTTAGCATCAATTGTTTGTAACACATCTGTTAACAATGGTATTTTATGATTCCCAATTAGGTTTATTTTTTGTAATTCTTGCCAAGTGTATTCTTCTATAGAACCAACTCCATCTGTTAAGCGCTCTACTTTGCTGTCATGAAAAACAACTAGCTCCCCGCTTTTAATTTTAAATACATCAATCTCTATCATATCTACCCCCAAATCTATAGCCTTCTGAATGGACGCCAGCGTATTTTCTGTTTCATGCCCCATAGCACCCCTATGTCCAATTACCAGTACTTTTTTATTCATTTGGCTACAACTTTGAAGTAAAAATAAACAAAGTATTATTGCTATAAATTTAAATCTTGTATTCATTCTATTTCTATTTTTAAGCACGTTATACACTATAATTTATTCGAAAATTCACCTTTAAATCTTCGAAATAAAATAAAAAAAGAAACATATAAAATATATATGCTCCCTTTTTAACTATTCCTTATCCTTAATTTAAAGTTGATTCTCTTTCTATCAGCGTCGATTGTAATACCTCTGTTCTATAGGTTTCCTCATCTTTATCACTTTCTATCTTTTCAATTAACATTTCTGAGGCGATCTCTCCCATTTTTTCGCCATGCTGCGCTATTGCTGTAAGGCTAGGGTATGCATATTTTGAAAGAATTCCATCTGTAAACCCAATAAACTCAACATCTTCAGGAACTTTAAGTCCTTTTTTTAAGGCAACACGCATACTATACATCGCAAATATTTCATGTACACACAAAACAGCATCTACCTCTTCCCTGTCATAAAAGGCACTAATTGCATTTTCATCCATACGCATTTGCGGTAGACTTAAAATCAAATTCTCATTTACGTCTACACCACAATCTCTTAAAGCATCACGATACCCATCTGTACGTTCTTTACCTATGCTTAAATAATTATCGGTTGTAATTAATGCAATTTTTTTTCGCCCGTTTTCAACCAACTTTTTAACTGCCATGTAAGCGCCTTCTCGATCGTTAATTATAACTTTATCACATTCTATTTCATCTGTAACCCTATCAAATAAAACCAAAGGAATTCCCTGTTCTGTTATTTCTTTTAAATGGTTGTAATCATTCTTCAATTGGGTTTCCATTGCCAATGACATTATAAAACCATCTATACTTCCATTGGCCAGCATTTCCATATTAATAACTTCTTTGTCAAAAGACTCGTCAGACAAACAAACAATAACATTATACCCTTTAGAGTTGGCGTAATTTTCTATCCCCCGTACTACTGTTGTAAAGAAATGATGTACAATATCTGGCACAATTACACCTATATTTTTTGTCCGCTTATTTTTTAAACTTACGGCAATATTATTAGGCCTGTAATTATACAGCTTAGCATAAGCCTGGATTCGTTCTTTTGTTTCTCTACTTATTTCTTCACTATTTTTTAAAGCTTTGGAAACCGTAGAAATAGACACTTCTAATTCTCTTGCAATATGTTTTAGTGTGATAACTTTTTTCAAAATAAGACCCTTTTTAATAACTGATGAAATTACGCATAAAAAACAATACTCAAAAATTTAACTGAAGCTTAAAAATTTAACGATTACAACTATTTACGTTAATACGCACATATTCAATTATTCTTTTGCATTCCTCTCTTGCTCATTTTTAAGAAAAACAATATCTTTCACAAACATATAACACAGCTATTTTAATGTACTACATTGGTTATGATATTGGCAGCTCTTCGGTTAAAGCTGCTTTAGTGAATGCTACAACTGGCAAACAATTGGATGTTTGTAATGAGCCTGAGAGCGAAATGGAAATGATTGCATTGAAAAACGGTTGGGCAGAACAAAACCCTGACGACTGGTGGACACACGTTTGTAAGGCAACACATAACCTAATGGCCAAAAATAAGATTAACCCAACTGATATAAAGGGAATTGGGATTTCTTATCAAATGCACGGCCTTGTTGTTGTGGATAAAGCTGGGAATCCATTGCGAGATTCTATAATTTGGTGCGATAGTCGCGCTGTAGAAATAGGCGAAAAAGCATTTTATGAATTGGGAAACGACAAATGTGCGACACAATTGCTAAATTCACCCGCTAATTTTACAGCTTCTAAACTAAAATGGGTTCAAGAAAACGAGCCTGAAATTTATGCTAAGATTTATAAATTTATGCTCCCTGGCGATTATATCGCCTTCAAACTTAGTAACACTATCAATACGACAATATCTGGATTATCAGAAGGAATTTTATGGGATTTTACAACCAATGAGCCTGCACAATGGGTACTGGACTACTATAAAATAAGCGCGGATTTACTACCTAATCTAGTGCCTACTTTTTCTGCTCAAGGAACCGTTTCTAAATCAGGAGCTAGTGCTTCTGGTCTAACAGAAGGCACTCCTATTTTGTACCGGGCAGGCGACCAACCAAACAATGCATTATCACTAAACGTCTTTAATGTTGGTGAGGTGGCTGCTACAGGAGGTACCTCTGGAGTTGTTTATGCAATTACAGACCAATTGGAAATAAAAGAAAGCGCAAGACTAAATCATTTTGCCCATGTAAATCATACCAAAGAGGCGTTGAAAATTGGAAAAATGCTTTGTATTAACGGCGCTGGAATTCAATACCGTTGGTTACTAAACAATTTAGATATAGCGTCTTATGATGAAATGAACACCTTAGCTAACAGTGTTGATATTGGTTCTAATGGAGTCACTATAATCCCTTTTGGCAATGGTGCAGAGCGGATGCTTAACAATACATCTTTGGGCACATCTGTAAGCAATCTAAACTTAAACATTCATAACAAAGCCCATTTGTGTAGGGCTGCTTTGGAAGGTATCGCATTTTCATTTGTGTATGGTATGGAAATTATGAAGGCAGACGGTTTGGCTTCTGGAGTTATAAGGGCTGGCAATGATAATTTATTTCAATCAGAAATTTTTTCCAAAACTATTGCTACTTTAGTAGACCAAGACATAGAAATTTACAATACAACGGGAGCTATTGGCGCAGCTAGGGCCTGTGTGTTACATACCGGAGATTTTAAAACTTTTGGAGATCAAATAATGAACAACGATCACATACTTACATATACACCAGATACGGCTAGAAAAAATGACTATTACAAAGCGTATAGCATCTGGAAAAACGAATTAGAACAACTTTTAAATAAAAAATAAAATGGCATTGATAGGAGACAAAGAATACTTTAAAGGTATCGGAGATGTTAAATTTGAAGGCAAGGAATCTGACAACCCTTTAGCTTTTAAGTACTACAACCCAACGCAAGTGGTTGCTGGAAAAACGATGGCAGAACATTTTAAATTTGCCATTGCTTATTGGCATACATTCTGCGGACAAGGGTCAGATCCATTTGGACCAGGAACACAAAGTTTTGAATGGGACAAATCAGCTAACGTTATTACTGCCGCAAAAGAAAAAGCAGATGCAGCTTTTGAGTTTATCACCAAAATGGGCTTTAATTACTTCTGTTTCCATGATTATGATTTAATACAAGAGGGCAGCACTTTTGCCGAATCTGAAAGTCGTTTGGCCACTATAGTTGATTATATCAAGGAGAAGAAAACGGCTTCTGGCGTGAACCTATTGTGGGGAACAGCCAATTGTTTTTCAAACCCAAGGTATATGAACGGGGCAGCTACCAATCCAGATTTTAATGTATTAGCTAGAGCAGGCGGACAAATAAAGTTAGCCTTAGATGCTACCATTGCATTAAATGGAGAAAACTATGTGTTTTGGGGTGGTCGCGAAGGCTATATGAGTTTACTAAACACAGATATGAAACGCGAGTTAGACCATATGGGGCGCTTTTTAGGAATGGCTAGAGACTATGCACGTGCGCAAGGTTTTAAAGGAAACTTCTTTATAGAGCCAAAGCCAATGGAACCTATGAAGCACCAATATGATTTTGATTCAGCTACTGTTATTGGCTTTTTAAATGAATATGGTTTACAAGACGATTTTAAAATAAATATAGAGGTCAATCACGCTACACTAGCAAACCATACCATGCAACACGAATTAGAAGTTGCTGCAGCACACGGTATGTTGGGTAGTATCGATGCCAACCGTGGCGATTACCAAAACGGATGGGATACAGATCAGTTTCCTAACAATATTACTGAAGTTACAGAAACTATGTTAACCTTTTTAAAAGCTGGCGGATTGCAGGGTGGCGGTGTGAATTTTGACGCAAAAATAAGACGTAATTCTACGGATTTGGAAGATGTTTTTTATGCCCATATTGGTGGCGCAGATACTTTTGCAAGAGCTTTATTAATTGCAGATAAAATTATCACTTCTTCTCCTTATGATAAACTTAGATCAGAGCGATATAGCTCTTTTGATGCTGGTAAAGGAGCCGATTTTGAAGCAGGAAAATTAGACTTTAACGATTTGTACAAGTTAGCCAAGGAAAATGGCGAATTAAAACTACAGAGTGGCAAACAAGAATTGTTTGAGAATATTGTGAATCAGTATATCTAGTTTTTTACACACCCCTTAATCCCCTCTTTTTAGAGGGGATAACCCAATAACAAACATTCCTATTAACTTGGATGTGCTAGACAGTCAATGAATTTAGTTTTTTAGATTTCATTTTTAACTAAAACACCTCCCTCCTAATAAGGAGGGAATGAGGGAGGTGTATTGCTATTCGCTTCAAAAGTTAGAATATAATCTTCAATAGCTAGTAATACATTCTCAAGATCATTCACTACTTGATAATCGGAAAATCGTAGAACGGTTATCCCCAACTCATTTAGACGTTTTGATTTCTTCACATCTTTCTCCCACACTTCCAATACTTCATGTGAATACCCATCTAATTCCAAGGCCAATTGTAGTTTATTACAAAAGAAATCCACGATATATTCATCAATTGGTTTTTGCCTATGAAAATCATAACCATACATTTGATCCTTTCGCAAACGCGCCCATAATCGGATTTCAGATTTAGTGACATTGTTGCGTAATTGTCTTGCGAATTCTTTCAAGATTGGGTTGTATTTTATTTTCATAACAATAGGTTTGTGAAACCAACTCCAATATGGACATAGTTAAAGATAAGCTAAAATTTACACACCCCTTAGTCCCCTCTTTTTAGAGGGGATAACCCAACAACAATAAGTTAGGATTAATTAAATGAAATTTAGTGATTTTAAGAATGAGGGCTTTTTATTCACTAAAAACACCTCCCTCCTAACAAGGAGAGAATGAGGGAGGTGTATTGTCATATCTTGAAAATACAACCTGATTGAAAATAAATTGAATGTATGTCCATTTTTTTACACACCCCCTAGTCCCCTCTTTGTAGAGGGGATAACCCAACAACAATAAGTTAGGATTAATTAAATGAAATTTAGTGAATTTAATTATTTACGAAAAGTACCTCCCTCCTAACAAGGAGGGAATGAGGGAGGTGTATTATCATATCCAGAAAATACAACCTGATTGAAAATAAATTGAATGTATGTCCATTTTTTCACACACCCCTTTGTCCCCTCTTTGTAGAGGGGAAGTCTAAACAACAATACACTAACCCCCGTTTGCAGAAATTTGGCTTTTTAGTTCTTCAATACGTTTGTCTGCCATTGCAGTAAAATACGAACTTCGGTTGGTGTTCTTAATTTGTTTTTTAAGATCTTCGTAACATTTCAAATTAAGCTTTACATCTTTGTAATAAGCTTCACCAACTGCACAAACTTGATACGCATACATAATTTGTTCAGGAGCTTCATGTGCTGCCAATCTATAATATTTTAAGGCTTCCCCTAGCTGGTTTTGCTCACGGGCAATACCGGCCAACATACCGTACTCTGTATCCAAAACCACCACCAACTCATCAATGGCCTTTTGCACATACACTTTAGCACTATCTAATTGCCTGTCTTTTCTAAAAACTTCAGCCATTTTAGTGTAGGTTGTTGGATCTGGATTTAATACTTGTAGTTTTAAAACATTACGGTAACTCTCCAACGCTTTTTCAAACTCATAAAGTTTATAATAAGAATACGCCAACTTATTATGAATATGTGCTTTGTTGGCTTCACCCAAGGCTATTAAACGTTTAAAAAGGGAAACTGATTCTGTATACTGATAATTATTAAAAAACGCCAATGCCTTTAAATTAATAAGCGACACATCATTTTCATAAAACCGAAGCCCTTTGTCTACATATTTAAAAACAGAATCTACCTCTTTACGGGCTACGTAATACCTGCCAATTCTAAAAAGGCTGCGCAAATGTGTGCTATCAATGATTACCGCTTTTTTATAATCTCTAAGTGCTGTATCAAAATAGCCCAGATCTTCAGAAGCCCTGCCTGCATAATAAAAATACTCTGGATTCTTAGGATTGTTTTCTATCAATGCCATAAATTCGGAGAGCGCTAAGGAATCTTTATTCACTTTAGACAACAGCTTACCTAACTCAAAACGTGGCAGTTCAGAAGTATTCTTTTTGACAAGTACATTCTTGTATTCCACAATAGCCTTGTCGTAATTTCCAATAGCATTATATGCTCTAGCAATCTGCAAACTAGCATTGGTGGTACCTAATTTTGCATATTTATTTATGGCTGCCGTATAATTCCCCGAGGCATACAAACTATCTGCAAGGTTTAAAACTGAAGACTGTGCTCCGGTTTTAGCTACTATTAATACTACAATTAGAACTAAATACAGCTTCATATATACCTTATTGCAACCTAAAGGTAATAGGCAATGAAAAAGGCACTCTTACATTATCACCTCGTTGCATACCAGGTGTCATTTTTGGCAATAAACTTATAATACGTGCGGCTTCTTTTTCTAAGTTCTTATCTGGCCCCCGCATTTGAACTTGCCCAATGGAGCCATCCTTTTGAATTACAAAACGAATGTTAACTTTTCCCTGCACTCCTTCTTGCTGCGCTATTTCTGGGTACCTGAAGTTTTTACGAATATGTTTGTTCATTTGCTCATTGAAACATGCACGAACATCTTCTGCATTCTCGCAACCCGGAAAAATAGGTGGGTTTTCAATTTTTGAAAAAGCGACCTCTACACCTTCTATAATACTCTTTTTTACTACTTCAGTCTCTACCTCCTCAATGACAGCCTTATCTGAAGCTAACGTAATCTCACCAGATTTTGCTCCGTATCCCACAATAACAATCTCTTCTAATGGCTCCACCTCCGCCTTTGATGTTGATTGCACTTCTTCTGTCTCACAAGACGTATAAAATAACATCCCCGTTATAAGGGGCACAAGTGCCAAATACTTAAACTTTAATACCGTACTCGATTTTGATTTCTGTAACATAACTATTCGTTTTTTGATTAATGATGATTTATAAAAATGATTGATGAATGAAATATTTTTGGTCTGAAAAATTTGAGACAATAACAATTCGTATTGTTCGCTTCTATTGTCTTTGCCTGCGTGGGCATCTGCAATAAACTCATGCAGTTCTGCGATCCTATTTTGATAGACATAAACCAACGGATTAAACCAAAAGACAATACGTAATATCTCAAAAAACAATAAGTCCAAACTGTGTTTTTGCCGAATATGTACCAATTCATGTTCTAAAATTCCTTTTTCACTTGTTTTATCTACAGCATCGCCCAAAAAAATAGTATCGTAAAATGAAAAGGCAATAGCACTCTTTGGCACTATTACTTTTTTGTAATCTGAGAATTTTTGCAGTTGGCCTTGTCTCCTTAGGCTTACTATTTGGTAGATTTTATAACCAAATAGTAGGAAAGAAATTGCCATTCCTGCGTAGAATAAAAGCTGAAAAATTGATAAACTATTGGCTACATCCGTATTGTTTGGCGTTAGTATAATTTCTTGGAGCACAATGACTGAAAATTGTTCTGGAACAACCGTGGCAAAGGCGGCTAATTTTACAAAGGGCAAGAATAAAGAAACTAGAAATGTACCTATAAGGTAGACCCTATTCCATTGAAAAAATGTTTCGCGCTTTAAGAACACATCATAAATGACCAAAAACAACAACTGAAACGTTACAAACAATAAAATATACTGTGCCATAATTCTATTTTTTATCTTTCTTAATATCCTTTAATATAGACTCCAATTCTTGCAAACTCATGTCGTTCTTTTTCATAAAAAACGACACCATGCTTTTAAAGGAGCCTTGAAAATACCCATCCATAAGTTTATTTATAGACTGGTTGCTATAATCCGACTTTTTTACCAGTGGAAAATACAAATAACCCCTACCTTCTTTTTCATGCCCCACAAAACCTTTATTCTCTAAAATACGCACAATGGTAGACACCGTGTTATACGCGGGCTTAGGTTCTGGAAGTCCATCTATAATAGCTGCTACACTTGTTTTCTCTAACTGCCACAATTGTTGCATGATCTCTTCCTCTGCCTTTGTTAATTGCTTCATATATCTCGCTTTTCCTTCAATTCTTTTGCTAATATAACTAATTTTTTAGTTTAACCTAAGTTTTTAGTTGAAAAAAATGTAACAAATTGTAATTATATTCGTCAAACAAGAAAACAAAGTATGGATATTGCGCTTTTAATACTTGGGTTTCTATTAATGCTGACTGGTATTCTAGGAAGTTTTTTACCGGTTTTGCCTGGCCCACCTATAAGTTGGTTGGGGCTATTACTACTCTATCTTACCAAGGCCATACCAACCGACTGGATATTTTTAGGCATAACCCTAGCTGTAGCGCTACTAGTTTTTACTTTGGATTATATTATTCCAGCCCTTGGCACCAAAAAATTTGGGGGCACAAAGGCGGGTATGATAGGGACTACGGTCGGATTGTTAGTCGCTATATTTTTTCCTGTTTTAGGAATATTTGGCATTGTAATTTGGCCCTTTGTAGGTGCTTTGGTTGGAGAACTTCTGAATAAGGCGGATAAAAAAACAGCCCTAACGGCTGCTTTTGGTTCCTTTATTGGTTTCTTAACCGGGACCTTTTTAAAGTTTATGGTAGCTATAATTTACCTCGGTTTATTTATTGTTACCGTTTGGGAGTACAGTGCATCTTTGTTTCCGTTCTTTTATAAATCATAGGTATACAACCAAAATTGCACAGCCTAGACTTTAACACACTACAACCAAACCGTTTTATCTTCAATGGGTGTTCTAACCCCTGTTGTTGGTTCATCATCCGTATAACCCATATAGAAAAATCCAAGGCACTTTTCACCTTCTGCCATTGCGAAAAATTCATCCATATGCTTTATCAGACCTGGAGAACTCCAGTAACTGCCAATACCTAATGCTGTACAACACAACCACATGTTCTGTACCGCCATTGCGGTAGCAGCAATTTCTTCCCATTCGGGAATACTTTCGTTAGGGTCTCGCTGCATGCATATGGCAATAATAGCTCCTGCCTTTTTGGGGTTACTGATTAACTTTTCTATCTTAAACTGCTTTGGTTTGGGATCGGTTTCCATATACTTTAAAGACAAAAACAATCCTAATCTTGCCTTTGTTTCTCCTTGTATTACCTTAAATCGCCAAGGTTCTGTTTTTTTATGTGTCGGCGCCCAATTGGCAGCTTCCAATACTTTTTGTATCGCCTCTTTGGGAATGGGTTTGTCATTATATTGAACAGGAAAAACAGATCTCCTCTTTTTTATTAGGTCAAAAATCATAGTTAATTTCTTAAATAAGCGACACAAAGATAGGAAGCATAAGCTTATTATTATAAGCTGGTTTCATTCTTTTTCTTTAGAACTAATTTTGTTTTAGACAATACATCATGTGTTCCTTGTACGCGTCCAAACAAATATGAAATTCCATCCAGGGGGTTTAGGCGCATAGCGTTCGTATTGCAATTCTTTTGGCGCTAGGCTTTCCATTTTCTAAATCGACCACAAAGGTGTTTGTAATTAGCTTCCCTGGGGTTCTGCCCGTGAAAAATTCAAAAACAAAATAATAAGTCATCCATACACTGATGAAAATAAATGGAGAACTTACCATATTATCCAAAATCAACAAAAGTATGGGCGATATAAAACCCACTGCGATCATATCAATCAAGTAATTTACCAATCTAGTACCTTATTGATTTCTTTCATATTAATTTATTAAGAAAACTAAAGCTAGTAGTTTTAATGAGAATATTTCAGAACATCACTACAATACCTTATGCTGCCTTATAATTTCTACCTGCTTTAAACCCACTATACGCCAGTAAAAACAAGACTATTATTTGAATTACATATAAAACATTAGAAAACATATTAAATAAATTTTCAACTGGGCTGACTTTATCCAAGGTTGCATAACTTTCGCTATCAATCTTTATGTTACTCATGACATTTACAATGCTGTTTATTTTAAACAGAGCCAATACAAATAAAATGTTAGTGAAAATAAAGATTACGTTTACAGTGCTATTTTTAAAGCCTCCTTTTAACATCCTAAAAAAATAAATACTAAAAAAGATGAATAGTATAAACGCTACTGTTGGAGGTCGGTTTGAAAACACAAAATAGGAATCATGTATATTAATATCAAAGGCTGCATCTGTTTTAAGCGCTTCAAATCCAAAAACAACAAGAGAAGAAACCAATGTAAGCAGTAGCACACCAAAAAACCAAAAGACTTCTTTTTTATTAAATTTCATAAATTACTAGTACCCTTAGTTAAACTTGTCGTCATAAATATACTTCTTTTTGATAAACCATTGATTCCTAAAGCGCTTCCTATAGTGCTTCCAATAGTAACTGCAAGCAATGATGCAAGACCGGATTTCTATTGTCTTCTTTCCAAATCACGGATAAAACAGCTCGTTGAGGTATATTTTTTAACTCAATGAACTTCACATTCATATTAAACCCTTGCTGTAAAGAGGTGGGCACTATCGCTATTCCTAAATTATTTTCTACCAAGGTAAAAATGGTTTGCGCATGCACAGATTTATGAGACACCTTGGGCGTAAAGCCAGCATCTTCGCAAATACTCATCACCGTGTCGTAATACAGCGGACTATAATTCTGAGAAAACAAAATAAAACTCTCTTCCTTAAACTGTTGCATCCCTTTAAAATTAGCCGCAGAAACGGTATAGTCAGCAGGCATAACCACTGAGAAAGTATCATTAAACACTGGATGTATCCCAAGCCCCTTGGGTACCCTTGTCATACGTACAAACCCAATATCCAAGCCATCTTTCAAAATTGCATTCAATTGAGCATTGTTAGATAATTCTTCTAAACTGGTATTAATTTTAGGGAATTTATCCTTTAGTTTTAAAAGTAATTCTGGTATAACAGTTTGCATGGCCGACCCCAAAAAACCTATGTTTAGTTCACCAAATTTACCCTGGCTCACTAATTTTATATGCCTTTTGGTTAACTCCAAATGGTTTAAAATAAACTCTATTTCATCCTTTAGATATTCACCAGCTGCTGTAAGGGTCACTTTTTTCTTATTTCTTACAAAGAGTTGGGTTTCTAAAATTTCTTCCATTTGTTTTATCTGCCTACTTAAACCGGGTTGTGATATAAATAGTCGTTCTGCAGCCTTTCTAAAGTGTAATTCTTCCGCTACAGCTAAAAAATAATGGAAATGACGTAGTTCAATTTGATAACCCATAGTTATTACTAGTTGATAAAAATGATATTGGTAATTATCAAACTTAATCAATAATTTTAGACTATTAAAAATTAAGCTATGGTTTCAGCACTTAAAACATTTAATTATGGAGAAGATCACTTAACTGCAGGTATTGCACTTTTAATCGCTAAAGGCAAAATCCAAGGCTTAATTTCAAATGCTTCTCGTATAAAAATCAGAAACAGCAGCAAAACTGTTGCTGCTATTGTAGAAAAAGGAGATCCTGTATATGGTATAAACACTGGGTTTGGACCTTTGTGTACGACTAAAATATCTAAGGAGGAAACCAAAATTTTACAGGCTAACATTTTAAAAAGTCACAGTGTTGGCGTAGGCAAGCCTATTGATACCGAAATAGCCAAATTAATGCTGATCCTAAAAATGAATAGTCTATCTCAAGGCTATTCTGGTATTGCAGAAACTACCTTAGATCGTATTATCTGGCATATTGATAACGATGCCATTCCCGTTGTGCCCTCACAAGGATCTGTAGGTGCTTCCGGAGATTTGGCGCCTCTTTCTCATTTATTTTTACCCTTAATCGGTTTGGGGAAAGTTGAATTCAAGGGAGAAACGCTAGAAACCTCAGAACTCTTTAATATCACAGGAGTAAACGCTATTGATTTAGGCCCTAAAGAAGGGTTGGCTCTTATTAACGGAACGCAGTTTATTGCAGCGCATGCGGTACAAGTGATTGAAAAATTACACAACTGTTTATCGCAAGCCGATGTTATAGGCGCTATGATGGTGGAAGGCTTACAAGGTTCTGTAAAACCATTTTATAACGAATTACATGCCTTACGCCCATTTAAAGGAAATCTCTATGTGGCCAAAAAAGTAAAACGCTTGCTCAAAGGGTCAGAAATAATGGAAGACCACATCAATTGTGATCGCGTACAAGATCCGTATTCGTTACGCTGTATTCCACAGGTACATGGGGCCTCTAGAAATGCCTGGTTGCATTTGAAAGAATTACTAGAAATAGAACTAAATTCGGTTACAGACAATCCTATAATTATAGATAAAGAACTCACCATTAGTGGCGGTAATTTTCACGGGCAGCCTTTGGCTATGGCATTAGATTATGCGTGCTTGGCAGCCTCAGAAATTGGAAATATATCAGACCGAAGAATATATTTAGCCTTGGAAGGCAACAGTCCTGGAGTACCTAAATTACTAATGAACGAAACGGGTATAAATTCGGGTTACATGATTTTACAATACACAACTGCCGCCTTAGCCAGTGAAAACAAAGGGCTATGTTTCCCGTCTAGTGCAGACAGCATACCAACTTCCTTGGGGCAAGAAGACCATGTAAGTATGGGGTCTATTAGCGGACGGAAAGCATTACAGGTTATCGGAAATGTGGAAAAAATATTAGCCATAGAAATGCTAACAGCAGCCCAAGCCTCCGAGTTTAGGAAACCAATGAAATCTGGCGTATTTTTAGAAGCAGTACATTGTGAAATCCGTAAAAAAGTAGCTTTTGCAGACAAAGACCGTGTTTTTGCCACGGATATTGAAGCCGGAATTGCAATGATCCAAAACCAAACTATTTTAAAAGCGATAGAACAGGTAAAAGAACGCGAGCAACTAACCATGAAAATTCCGTTTGCTAAAGAATTTGAAACCTATTAATATGAAACAAACACTCATAGGCCCTTTTACACAAATCTTACCCATGACAGGGATTCTTGTTAAAGGAGCCGTAAAAGACGAGCAATTAAGAATCATTGAAAATGGCGGAATTTTAATTGAAAATAATGTCATAATTGCTATTGACAAGTACAAGGACTTATTACAGCAAATTGATATAAGAAACACCTCACTTGAAGAAGTAATAGGCGATTATGTATGTCTTCCGGGCTTTATAGATTCGCACACCCATATTTGCTTTGGCGGTTCTAGAGCCAATGATTACGCCATGCGCAATGCTGGAAAAACTTACTTAGAAATTTCTAAATCCGGTGGTGGCATTTGGGATACAGTAACCCAAACGCGAAAATCGAGTCAGGAAGAATTAGAAGAAGGTATTGCAAAAAGAGCAAATCAACATTTTAAAAATGGAGTTACCACAATTGAAGTTAAAAGTGGATATGGCTTATCAGTTTCTGAAGAACTAAAAATGCTCCGCGCCATTAAAAATGGTAATGCCCAAAGTAAAGCCGATTTAATTGCAACCTGCCTAGCAGCACATATGCATCCCAAAGATTATGACGGCACAGCAAGTGAATATTTGGAAGAAATAAGCACCAATCTCTTTCCTATTTTAAAAGCAGAAAACTTAACCAATAGAATTGATGCCTTTATTGAAGAAGGGGCATTCTCACCCCAAGTAATTGCGCCTTACTTTAAAAAAGCGACAGAAATGGGCTTTACCATTACGGTACATGCAGATCAGTTTTCAACCGGTGGTAGCAAAGTAGCGGTAGATTTTAATGCCATCAGTGCTGATCATTTAGAAGCGAGTACAGCTAAAGAAATAGAAATTTTAGCCAACAGCAATTGTATTTCTACTGCATTACCCGGCGCAAGTATTGGACTTGGCTGTGCGTTTACCCCTGCTCGTAAATTATTAGATGCCGGGGCAGCAGTTGCTATTGCCAGCGACCATAACCCGGGTTCTGCCCCTATGGGCGATTTACTTACGCAAGCTGCTATTCTAGGGACTTTTCAAAAATTAAGCAATGCGGAGGTTTTATCGGGGATAACATTTAGGGCTGCTGCGGCTTTAAACCTAAAGGACAGAGGGCAATTACAACAAGGCTTTTTGGCCGATTTTAGTGCCTTTCCAACAGCAAACTATAAAGAAATATTATACCAACAAGGGCAGTTAAAACCAGCAATGGTTTGGAAAAACGGCAAGCACTTCTAGGTTGATGGTTGCTAACCTATTCTTTTTTATCACTAGAAAAAGAATAGAAATTAAGGCGGGAGGCAAAAGCTTTAGCCTAGGCTTAAAAAATAAATTCCTTTGTCAATAAGGAAACGCTTAAATTTAAAAAAACAATACAATGGATTTTAAATCGCAAATTCTTCAAGGAATTCCATCGCAATTGCCTTCAAAAAAAGCATATGTGTTGGATGCAAATCACGCTCCAAAAAGAAAAGACATTCTTTCCAAAGACGAAAAAAAATTGGCCTTAAAAAATGCATTGCGTTATTTTCCTGCCGCTTGGCATCAAGAATTAGGGAAAGAGTTTGCTGCCGAATTACAAAATTACGGTCGCATTTATATGTTTCGGTTTAAACCATCCTATAAAATTTATGCGCGACCCATATCAGAATATCCTGCAAAAACACCTCAAGTTGCTGCCATAATGCTTATGATTCAGAATAATTTAGATCCCGCTGTTGCGCAACATCCTGAGGAATTAATTACCTATGGTGGCAATGGATCTGTTTTCCAAAACTGGGCACAATACCTGTTAACTATGCAGTATTTGGCAATAATGACAGACGAACAAACCTTACATATTTATTCTGGGCATCCTATGGGACTTTTCCCCTCTACCAAAGAAGCCCCAAGGGTTGTGGTGACCAACGGAATGATGATTCCCAACTATTCTAAACCAGACGATTGGGAAAAATACAATGCACTTGGTGTTACCCAGTACGGACAAATGACTGCTGGCTCCTATATGTATATTGGACCTCAAGGCATTGTACATGGCACTACAATTACGGTTATGAATGCCTTTAGAAAAGTATTGCAACCGCATGAAAATTCGGCTGGAAAAATATTTCTAACTGCTGGCTTGGGTGGTATGAGTGGGGCACAACCAAAGGCAGGAAACATTGCGGGTTGTATTACGGTTTGTGCCGAAGTTAATGCTGCTGCTGCTACAAAACGACACGCTCAAGGCTGGGTAGATGTATTAATCAATTCTATGGAGGAACTAATTATAAGAACAAAACAAGCACAAGACCAAAAAGAAGTGATCTCTATAGCCTACATTGGAAATATTGTAGAAGTTTGGGAGCAGTTTTATGAAGAAAAAATATTCATTCATTTGGGGTCAGATCAAACTTCCTTACACAATCCTTGGGCTGGTGGTTACTATCCCGTCGGACTAAGTTTTGAAGCAGCCAATACATTAATGAGCACCAAGCCTGATGCCTTTAAAGAGAAAGTACAAGTATCATTACAAAGACAGGTAACCGCTATAAATAAGCACGCCGCAAAAGGGACATACTTTTTTGATTATGGCAACGCTTTCTTATTAGAAGCATCACGTGCAGGGGCAGCTGTAATGGCGGCAAATAATATCGATTTTAAATACCCCTCCTATGTGCAAGATATTCTTGGCCCCATGTGTTTTGATTATGGTTTTGGGCCTTTCCGATGGGTTTGCACTTCTGGAAATCCAATAGACTTACAAAAAACAGATGCAATTGCTCTAAAAATAATGGAAGAAATTAAGGCTACTGCTCCAGATGAGATTCAGCAACAAATGCAGGACAATATTATTTGGATTAGAGAGGCCGAAAAAAACAAATTGGTTGTTGGTTCACAAGCTCGTATTTTATATGCCGACGCTGAAGGTAGAGCCAAAATTGCAGAAGCTTTTAATAGCGCCATACAAAGGGGAGAACTTTCTGCTCCTGTGGTTTTAGGCAGGGATCACCATGATGTAAGTGGCACTGACTCTCCCTATAGAGAGACCAGCAATATTTACGATGGAAGTAAATTTACGGCAGATATGGCCATACACAATGTTATTGGCGATAGTTTTAGAGGCGCCACTTGGGTATCAATACACAATGGTGGTGGCGTTGGCTGGGGAGAAGTAATTAACGGTGGTTTTGGAATGGTTTTAGACGGTACTATTGAAGCTTCAAAGAAGTTGAAAAACATGCTTTTTTACGATGTAAATAACGGTATTTCTAGACGTAGTTGGGCGCGTAACAAGGAAGCTATTTTTGCCATAGAAAGAGAAATGGAGAGAACACCCACCTTAAAGGTCACCATACCTCATTTGGTTGAAACTAATTTAATAGATGATTTATTTGCTTAAAGTAACGATATCCTATATTTTTAATAAAATTTCTATAATATTTACCAATACTACAATAGAGAATAGGTATAAGTCGTTGTTAAGGAAATAGGAATTTAATTGACTAACTTTGTATAATATTAAAAAATAGAAAATATGGCATTAGAAATAACAGATGCTACTTTTGACGAAGTAGTACTAAAAAGCGATAAACCAGTTGTTGTTGATTTTTGGGCTGCTTGGTGTGGTCCTTGTAGAATGGTTGGTCCAATCATTGACGAGGTTAGCAACGAATATGAAGGAAAAGCTATTGTTGGTAAAGTAGATGTAGATGCAAATCAAGAATTTGCAGCGAAATACGGTGTACGTAACATTCCAACAGTATTGGTTTTTAAAAATGGTGAAATGGTTAGCAGACAAGTTGGTGTTTCTCCAAAACAAGTTTACACAGATGCTATAGACGCCTTATTATAGGCTACAGCTTACTATTATAAAAAAGGGTTTGGCATTTGTCAGGCCCTTTTTATTTTTACGACCTACCCTAAAAAACAACAGCTTACAGCAACACTGCTATTCCAAGAAACACAGCAGAATTATAGCCCCATAGAAAGGAAGGTTACCTTAGAAAAAAACCTAACTTTAGTCCTACACTAATAAAAATGAATGCAGGCACAGCTAATATAGAAAAAGAAGAAATTTTTAAAATGTAAGTTATGAACTTAAAGGACAATTTAAATGCACAGCCACTATTACACCTAGATCTTTTAGCAAAACAAGTGGTGGAAGGGTTTATTAGTGGCATCCACAAAAGTCCGTTTCATGGTTTTTCAGCTGAATTTGCGGAACATAAAATTTATAACAATGGGGAAAGCACCAAGCATATAGATTGGAAACTCTATGCCAGAACAGACAAACTTTACACCAAAAGGTATGAAGAAGAGACCAATTTAAGGTGTCATATGATTTTGGATAGCTCGGCATCCATGTACTATCCTGAAGTTAAAAGTCTCAATGTAAATAACCTCAACAAAGTTGGCTTTGGTGTATTGGCAATTGCAGCTTTAATGAATATTTTAAAACGACAAAGGGATGCTGTTGGTTTAAGTGTGTATTCTGACGCGTACAACTTCTATGCTTCAGAAAAAAGTAGCGAACGTCATCATCAAATGTTGCTTGCTAAATTGAGTGAAATTAGTGTAGATAAGGCACCCGCCAAACAAACGGAAAGCTACACCTATTTGCATCAAATAGCAGAAAAAATGCACAGACGTAGTTTAATTTTTCTGTTTACTGATATGTTTCAGACAACAACAGCTAACGAAAAACTGTTTGATGCTTTGCAACATTTAAAGCATAATAAACACGAAGTTGTACTTTTTCACCTCTTAGACACCCAAAAAGAGGTTCATTTTAATTTTGACAACACTCCTAAGCGTTTTATAGATGTAGAGACCAATAAACAAATAGATGTCTACCCAGATCATATAAAAGAAGCCTATCACAAAGAGTTAAACAGTTATTTTTCAGCACTTAAATTAAAATGCGCACAATATAAAATTAAGTATGTAGCTGTAGATATACATGAAAATTTTGCTGCTATATTTAACACGTATATGGTAGAGCGACAAAAGTTTTTATAATTTTTGTTTTTTTTAGTGAAATTGTTTTGTGCAATTAAATAACCGATGTATATTTGCAACCGCTAAACGCCACGGTCTGGTAGTTCAGTTGGTTAGAATACCTGCCTGTCACGCAGGGGGTCGCGGGTTCGAGTCCCGTCCAGACCGCTAAAAGCCTTCAACTTTGTTGAAGGCTTTTTTGGTTTTATACCCTTTATAAAAAAAGAAAAATATTACCTTTGGGGCTTTTAAACGAAATAAATATATGGCTTCAGGTTTTTTTGCATTACTAGATGATATCGCAGCCCTAATGGATGATGTTGCCGTAATGAGTAAGGTTGCTGCAAAAAAAACAGCAGGCATCCTTGGTGATGATTTAGCCGTAAATGCCGAAAAAGCCTCTGGATTTATTTCAGACAGAGAACTACCTGTGCTTTGGGCTATTACCAAAGGTTCCTTTTTAAATAAACTTATTATTTTACCCATTGCCTTTTTACTTAGTGCGTTTATCCCCATTGCAGTGATTGTTATTCTGGTACTAGGCGGACTTTATTTAGCCTACGAGGGAGCAGAAAAAATATATGAATTTTTAGCAGGACACAAACACAAAAGTGAAGCAATTTTAGATCCAAACATTTCTATTGAAGAACTTCAAGTGATAGAAAAACAACGTATCAAATCTGCTATCCTTACAGATTTTATTCTATCCATAGAAATTGTAATCATTGCCTTAGGCACCGTTACAAAAGAACCTATTTCTACTCAAATTATGGTGGTTTCTGTAATTGCAATTTTAGCCACCATTGGTGTTTATGGCATTGTTGCTTTAATTGTTAGAATGGACGAATTTGGTCTAAAACTAATCAATCTTAACGAACGTGATGATAGCTTTTCTGACAAGGTTGGCAACTTATTAGTAAATGCTTTGCCATGGGTTATTAAAGGTTTAGCAGTTATTGGTACCTTAGCATTGTTATCTGTAGCTGGTGGTGTATTTGCACATAACGTTCCATTTTTCCATCATTTTACTGAAAAAATTCCGTTACCAGGTATGCTCGTTGAATTTCTTCTTGGCCTTATTATTGGGCTTCTCACATTACCTATCGTTGGCCTATTTAAAAAAATATTTGGGAAGAAAACTGCGGTTGATCATTAATAATAAAAAAGCTATTTTATTTTTTCCGCTTCTTTTTAGAACGATAAATTTTAAAACCTGTTAGATAGAGTGTAATGGGGATAAATCCAGAGATAAAAACCAAAATTCTTCCAAACAAACCTGCAATTTCTCCAATATGAACGGGATAAAATTGGGATGCAATACGATTGCTAACCGTATCAAACCTGTAATCTGAAAAAGCCGTAATATTTTCACTTGTACTTAGTTGCATTTCTTTAGTTCTTCTAAGTCCAGCAGTTATAAACCTATTTTCAACATACCTAAACTTATAATCCTCAGCACTATTTGTTGGAAAGTAAATAGCCCGTAACGCATAGTCATTATCAGCATTTGCTAAAGCAGCCTTAAAAGATAAGCGATGGCCTATCCTTGACTTTTTCGAAATAGGCGCCTTTGCATCTAACACTGATAATCCCTTCTTGTAATACGAATTATAAGTAAAATAGGCGCCAGTAAATGCCATTATAAATAGCGGGATAAAAAAACCAACCCCTAGCACCTTATGAAGGTCATAATTAAACTTCTTTTTTTTCTTCTTCTTAAATTTAATTTTAAAACCATCCTTTAGGCTAGTTCCATATGCTTTCCACCACATAAAAATACCCGAAAAGAGTATCATTAAAAAGAAAATGATAGCACTCGTCCCCATAACATACTTTCCTATTACTGGGATTCCTAAGGTACGGTGTAACTGTAATAAATTTTCAAAAAAGAGAATAGAGCTAGATTTACCTCCTAAAAACACGCCATTGCTGGGGTTATAATAGGCGGTTTCACCATTTTTAAAAAGTATAGAAATCGTTTGTTGTTCCCTGTACGGCAAATACACTTTAGCTATACTGTCTTGATGTATTTCTATAAGATTTGCAGCTGTTTTCGAAAAATCAATCGCCTCTAAATCGGTCTTATTTTCTACTTGCAGCAATTCAGGGTTAAGTGCTGCTGTTATTTCTGGCTGCCAAATATACAAGGCACCCGTAAGCCCCGAAAAAGAGGCTAGGAGCCCACAGCTGAGTCCTAGCCAAAGGTGTATTTTTCGAATTATTTTGTTGCCCTGAATCACAATTTTTTAAAAAGTATACTGTACACTTAATTTGGTATTTACACCTTCACCCGCACCCGTAAATGTTTTTAATGGAGATGCCCATTGAGCCCTTGCAGGGAGATAATATTCATTCAATAAATTGTTTACCGCCAAAGAAACAGAAATATTAGGTTGCAATTGATAAGCCATTGACAAATTTACCAAGGTATAGCCACTTACAGGAAACTGTGTATGACTGTATTCATAGTTGGTTGTAGTTTCGTTTAAAAACGGATCAAACCGTTCTCTATTTCCCAGATTTGTCATTCTAACTGAAGTACTCAACTTCGTAATGGGCTTCCAAGTTACATAGGTTGTCCATTTTGGTGCAGAAATTACATCACCACCAATGTATGTTAAGTTATTTTCATCACCAACATTGTGTTTAGTTCCTTCTACATAGGAATATGAAGTCCCTATTTGCCACTTATTGTCTAGTGTAAAATAATCTAGAGATACTTCACCTCCATAAATATTTTGTGGCTGATTAGACGGTTGAAAAGTATTGAGCACATCATCAAAAACAACACCAGTACCCAAATTTGAGGTGCTGTAATACCCTACAGCTTCAAATTTTAGCGTATTAAATTTTGAAAGAAAACCAAACTCATAATTTTTTGTCACTGCTGGCTCCAATTGAATATCATTAATGTTGCTAGCCACCGCAGAACGTAACACAGATCCTAAATCTGCAATAGAAAACCCTTGTGAGTAACTTACATAGGGTATAAATTCTTGATGCCTTATATAACGAGCTCCCAAATTAAAGGCTAGGTTATTAAAACCTAATGTACCCCCTTCTACAGCTACAGAAGGACTAAAATTACCATCCCCTTTTCCTGAATATGGTAAGGTGCTATAATCCACAATATCCAAATTAATATCATCATAACGCAACCCTGCTTTCACAACCCAACTATCATTAAATTTTAAGGTTGATTGCGCATAGGGTGCCCAGCTATTCATTTTAATATTTGGCACCCACAATCTGCCGTCTAAAAGCCCTTGATTGGTTTTATCTTTTAGCACATCTAAACCATAAGTTAAGGTGATGTCTGTAGTGTTATCCGGTCTTAAACTAGTGATGAAATTAGGTCTAACTCCGTATTTTTCTGCATTAATTACAGATTGTCCACCGTTTTCAAACTTATCAGAATAAAAGAAAATATTCTCTGTATTTTGATAATAGACGTCGGTTTGAAAATCTGTAGTCCCTGAAAATATATTGTTTAGCGTATATTTCAACTGCCCGTTTATAAGTGTAGAACCCGTAGGTTTTTCTCCAGGAATAGATCCTTTTTCTCCATAACCAGCGGTAATATTATAATCGCCTTCCTCATTGAAAACTTCCACAACGGCAGCCACAGGAACAAATGGAGTATCTTGTGCTGATTTGTATAAATTCCCACCCAATAGTATTTTTTGATTGCCAGAAAGTTGGTATTCAATTTTCCCCAAAGTGGTATAAATTTTGGTATTGTCAAACCCATAAGTAGGCAAAATAGGAATCCCATCAGCATCGTATTTATTTCCTGTTTGTTCATAGCCTCCACTAATATAGTAGCTAAACTTATCCAAATTTCCTTTAAAAGATTGATTGACCCCAAAACCTAAAGCTTCATTGGTTTTTGCCAAGTTAGAGGTTCCCCAAACATTGGTAGAACCTTCTAATTTTTCTATCGCATTTGGCTTTTTTGTAATATAATTGATAAAACCACCATTACCACCATTACCAAATATGGAAGTAGCTCCCTTTATCACTTCTACTCTGCTAATATCATTCGGGCTTATCGATTTAATACCCAATTGCCCATTTCGCAAGGGGGTAGATTGTGGAATACCGTCTACCATAACCAACAAAGATCGTCCCCTTAAAGTTTGTCCCCAATTAGAAAAAGTTCCTGTTGACACTGCTAAGCCAGGCACTGTAAATTCTAATATTTCACTAATATTGGTCGTTGAATTTGCAAACTCGGCTAGTTTAGCTTCACCAACAACAGTAACTGAGGCTGGAATTTCCGAAAGGTATTCTGAATGACGACTGGCCGAAACCACTACCTCATCCAAACTATTTAAATCCTCTTGTAAAATAACATCTAATTGGTTGATGGCTCCCGTATTGAATGTAATCTTTTTGGATACCAATTGATACCCCAACATCCGATACGTCACTATATAAGAACCATTTTCTACAATCCTAAGATTATAGTTACCATTTAGATCTGTGGTTGTCCCCTTACCCAATGTTTCAATATAAATTGTAGCACCTGAAATTGGTTGATTTCTTTCGTCTGTGATTTTACCTTGTAAATTAGATTGTGAAAATGACTGAATTGACAGCAGCAAGGTAGCAACCCATATAATAAATTTCATTTTTATGTTTATTTAGATTTGTTAAAAATAAGATGCAAATATAAAATCCTTCTTGAGAACAGGAAACAATTATTGAATTTATTTTAACAAAGAAAATAATGGGGACTAGTGTTACTATTAAGAATAAAAATTTAACTCAGCTCAACAACTTCACCCCCATGTAGTTGTAGAATTCTATCTGCTAGTTTATCTGCTTCAAATTTGGAATGAGAAACGTGAAGTATCGTAAACTATTTTTTAAGTGAAGTAACAAATTAGGTTGCAACAACTACTCCATTACCATATAGGCCAGATTAGACTTTACGTTAGCTGTGTTTATATGCCGATGTTCTTTTTTAATAACTCTCCTATTATTACTAATTGCTAATATGCTGGATATCCAAACTTTTTAAAAGTATTTGCTCCTTTATCTTTTGCTGATAAATACACTAGAAACCGACTTGCCTCTTCGGGTTGGGTTGAAGATTTTAAAACTCCAGCAGTTACATTCCTTGTATATGTATTAAAAAAATCTATAGGCACCACCTCTAATTCTTTGTATTGGTTGGCCGTAACATTCCAGACCACCCCAATATCTATGGTTTTTAATTTTAATGCATTGGCAACATCAGTAACTGTTGGCATTTGCACAAATACATTCGCCTTTATTATTTCCCAATCTCCATTATTGACAAACATTTGCTTTGTCAACCTTCCAATAGACGCAGCATCTGGGTTTGCAATACCCAATTTGTAATCTTTGTGATACAAATCTTTTAGCATCGTAATATTTTTAGGATTTCCTTTTATAACGGCAACTACAGGGGTAATTGGAACCAACGATTTGCTTTCAGCAATCAACCCAAAACCGAAAGCTTCTTCCATATAGCTTTCATCGGCAGGAATATACAAATCCCCCTGTTGAGAAACTCTTATATTAGCTAGTAATGTACCTGAGCCACCGTATTGCACATCTACTTGTACGCCATATTCTATGTAATACTCTTTTATGACTTGTTCTACTGCTGGCTTTACAACTGCTGCGCAATACAACAAAAGTGCATCCTTTTTTGCTTTTGTCTTACAACCAACAGCAAAAAACAACAAGAGTAACAGTAGTATAATTTTACACTTCATTTAGATGTATTGCTAGATTACTAATCATACGTTTTAGCTTGACTAAATTAAAAGTTTTATAGTAAAACAGGACAGTTTATACCGTATTTATATTTTTAAGGATAAACTACTACAGGATATAAAAGGAACTGCTTATTTTTGTTAGCATACACTCCCGTTATGAACAACCTAAAAGAAACAAACCCAAACCTATGGCAAGGAAGACTATCTGGCCAGTTACTGTATCTACATGAAAAAATTTTGTGTACAGCTCATATACCAAAGACAACCAACAAAACAATTGCCCTTGTAAGTTATGTATGTGACGAAGGTGTAAAACGAAACCATGGTAGGATTGGTGCTCTTATGGGACCAGATGCCATTAAACAGCAGTTGGCAAAAATGCCCAATCACCTAGCAAAGGAAACAAAACTACTAGATGTAGGTGCTGTGGAATGCCTCGATAATGATATGGAAAATACACAACAAACCCTATCTAAAACAATTACAGAATTGTTGCAAAACAACATTTTTCCAGTTGTTTTAGGTGGAGGACATGATATTGCCTACGGACATTACAACGGCATAAAAAACTACTTGGGGGTCACTAAAACTATAGGAATACTAAATTTTGATGCTCATTTTGATTTGCGCTCCAATACAAACGGAAACAATTCTGGTACTCCTTTTTATCAAATAGCTGAAGATTGTAAAACTTACGACACTAATTTTCAGTATTTATGTTTGGGAATTCGGGAAGACGCCAATGACAGTCAACTTTTTAAAACAGCAAAAGAATTGGGTGTGCAATATATCAAAAATGAAAAATTTAACCTCCAAAATTCAAAAAACATACAAGAGAAAATTTCAGAATTTATACATAAAGTAGATTACATTTATACCACCATAGATTTAGATGGATTCTCTTCTGCCTACGCAGCAGGAGTAAGTGCCCCGTCGCCAATGGGTTTTTCACCAGACATTGTTTTAGCGTGTTTGCGAACCATTATACATTCTGGTAAATTGATAAGTCTCGATATTGCTGAGATGAATCCGAAATATGATCAAGACAAGCAAACGGCTAAATTAGCCGCTTCCTTGGTTCATTACATAATTCATAATTTAGACGCAACCTTTGCTGTAAAAAGCATCTAAATAGAAACGGTAATCAATGAAAAAAAGCATCTTATTATTAATTGTTGTGGTACTTTCCGTTTTTTATGCTTGCAATAAAAATGAAGATGAGCTTTTGGATTTAGAATACGTCCCGACGGATGTTATCATAAAAACAAAAAACAAATACCCCATAAATGAAGTGTTTGATTTTATTAATTTATTTCAGCACAAAGTTGAAAGTATTAAATACGGCTTCTATACAGCTAAATTCCCTGTAGATAGCCTGCCCTATATTTTAAACTATTTGGAATCAAAATCATATGTTACGACAACCGCATATATACATACCAAAACAAACAAAATCAAAGTATTTCCAAAATTATCTGAGATGGACAATAAGGTATTTCAAACTGATTGGCTCGCAACCTTATCCGAATTACAAATGTTTGAAATTGACAACGACAACTCTGGCGGAAACACCCTTCTTATTCATATTCCCATAGGCAAAGAAAAGGAATGGAAAAATAGGTTTGAAAAATATGATCTTATTGAATGGGCGCAATTAAATTATAGCGCTGATATAGCGCTTCAAAACTAAAACCTAATCAACTATTCCATCCAACTCTGGTAATACTTTCCATCATCTATATCTAAGGCCTGTTGGGTAACTTGTAATGGCTTAAAGGTATCTATCATCACCGCTAATTCTTCGGTTTTAGTTTTTCCGATACTCGCCTCATACGTACCCGGATGCGGTCCGTGTGGAATGCCAGCAGGATGTAAAGAAACATACCCTTTATCTATATTGTTACGGCTCATAAAATCCCCATCTACATAATACAATACCTCATCAGAATCTATATTGGAATGGTTGTAAGGCGCCGGGATAGAATCTGGATGATAATCGTACAATCTGGGTACAAAAGAACAGACTACAAAAGCACTAGTTTCAAAAGTTTGATGCACTGGTGGCGGTTGATGTACACGACCTGTAATAGGCTCAAAATTATGTATAGAAAAAGCATAGGGATAATTGTAACCGTCCCACCCAACAACATCAAAAGGATGTGACCCATAGGTTAACTGATGTAACTGCCCTTGCTTTTTAATTTTCATTAAAAATTCACCTTTTTCATCGTGTGTCTTTAGATTCTGCGGCAGTTTAAAATCGCGCTCACAAAAAGGAGAATGCTCTAAGTGCTGACCAAACCAATTGCGGTATCTTTTTGGAGTATAGATAGGGTGGTAAGACTCTGTAATTAACAATCGGTTATCTTCTGTATCAAACTCTATTTGATAGATAATTCCCCGTGGAATAAGAATATAATCCCCGTATTCAAACGGAATTTCCCCCAACATTGTTTTTAAAGTACCCGTGCCTTTATGCACAAAAAGCAACTCATCTGCATCTGCATTTTTATAAAAATAATCCGTAACCGATTTTTTTGGAGCCGCCAATCCTATATACACATCGTTATTAAACAAAATCGTTTTTCTGCTCTCTAAATAATCGTCCTCGGATTTAATATGGAACCCTTTTAACAACCGAGATTTAATATTATGAGATATCGCAGCTTTGGGAGAAACATCTATGGCCTTCCCTACCTCTTTAACCATTGTAGGTCTATGCAAATGGTACATTAATGACGACATACCATCAAAACCAATAGTACCAAACAGTTGTTCGTAATGTAATGTGCCATCCTCTTTCTTAAAAACAGTATGTCTTTTAGATGGGATTTTTCCTAGTTTATGATATAAAGGCATAATTTTTATTCTTGATAAATCTTTACTAAAAGTACACTATTTTGAACTTTTAGTAAAATATAACCTCAAAAATAAACTGTTATAGAAAGATGCATAATGGTAATAAAAAAAGCCTTCCAATAGGAAAGCCTTTCATTGGTTGAAACCATATAAACTGGTTTTCAACTTTTGTCTCAAAATTAATTGAGACACAACACAACCTTGCAAAGATAGTAAAGGTTTTTAATATTTAAACGCTTATATATAAAAACCACTCTTTTAAAAAAAGAGTGGTTTAACAATACCTAAAAATTTCAGTATACTATTTCTGCTTTTGTAAAAACGTAACTAGTGATGCCATTTCTTCAAAGCTTAAAGAATTAGCAAGTCCTGCCGGCATCATCGATGTTTCCAATTCTTTCCTAGTTTCTATATCAGATTTCTTTACTGAAGTTGCGGTTCCAACAATATTTCTAATGGTTAAAGCATCTGCAGATTCTTCTGTAACAAATCCAACGAAACTTTTACCTTCTTTGGTTTTTATTTGTACTGTTGAAAACCCTTGAGAAATAGAGGCATTTGGTTTTAAAATAGATTCCGCAATTTGCTCCCTATTGAGTATAGATCCTACTTGCCCCATAAAAGGCCCTTTCATAACTTGATCCTTTGTAATACTATGACAAGCAAAACAACCCTGGCTAGCAAATAAAGCTTGCCCTTTTTCTGCATCTCCTTTTATTTTACCTAATGCTAGCATAACATCTTCAATAGAAGATTCTCCTATTTGTCCTTTTTTGTTCTTAATCTTTTCAAAATTAACAACTGGCATATCTTCTTTTGGTTTCTCTATTTTAACTTCTCCAAAATCATCGATACCTAATCTATATTTACTATTCAATTCAGCAAAAAATCCTGCATTCTCTTTTCCTATTGCTTTAAATTGATTTACTAGAAAAGAACGAATTACTGGAGATTGATCCCATTCCATCGTTTTATAATATGGCCCATGTGTATCTGGACGTGTACTCCACCACCAAGAGGTATCATATGGCTGTTCTTTGTAATATATTCTAGATAAATTATTTAATACTTTTAATTTAAATGCTTTATCGGTAGCACTTTCATATGCTTTAATTAAGCCTTCAACAACTTTATCATCATGCATATAACGCATAGCCCACATCGCCATATCTTTTTGCTCTGTTTGTAATGCAGCAACACAAGCATCAACTGCATTTAGCGCTACCAATGCTTTAACTGCCAAATGTGGTAGCACAATTTCTGAGTTTGGTGTAGCATGTGGCCCTTCGGTATTAATTACAGGCGAGACAAAAGAATTAGGAACTTGTATTTTCAACAACTCTTCAACAGCCGCTGTATTTTCTAACCTTCCCAAACCAACTATTGAAGCTGCCTTTACACGAACAGATGAAGATTGCAAACCATCAACATACAAACTCATTGGCACTTTTTTAATTAATGCTTTTCGATCTGCCATTGCGCGTAGTGCAAATTCTTGTACTGCGGCATCTTTAGTTAATTCTGTTAAACCTTCTATACCTTCTTCTCCTGCAATTTGTGCATATGTAAATATTGCTGCTGTACGTGTTTCCAAAGATGCATCTTTATCATTTGCCAATTTTAATACTTTAGAAGCTGTCTTCCCTTTCGGTCGTTGCAACAATTCATATTGTGCACTTAATCTCGTTTTTGCACTTCCAGATTTTAATTCATTTACCAATGTATTTACTGAAGCATCCTGTACATCTAGAAAGGCTTCATAGGCAAAATCTTTTGGCGTAACGCGTACCACATAACCTTTATCTGGATTCCCAGAATAACCTGCACCATCCCAAGCAGCTAAATACATTGCTCCTGCAGCATCAACATCTACATCTGTTATTTGCGGCATTTGAATAAACTTCTCTTCTTTTTGTGTAAAACTTGGACCGTCTTTTTCAACCCTATGAAGGTATAAATGACTTCTTCCCCAATCTGCCATCATTGGCACATTGTTATATTTCGCTGGCCATCTGTGATCATTCATAAATAAAGCACCGGTACCAGAACCACCACCAACATCTACTAAAGCTGGTAAAGTTTCTTCTGTAAAATGTTTAAACAAGATTGGGTACCCATATTCACCTGACTGAATCTGGTGAATAAATCGAATATTCCATCCGCCGCCATCATTGGTATTTCCTCTCGTAAAAATATTCATAAATGGATCTATTGCAACATCATAAATATTACGCAGTCCGTGGGTATACTCTTCCATTTCTGTACCATCTGGGCGCACTCTTACAATACCACCACCTAGCATTGTCATTTGTTTTCCACTTGCGTCTGTCGCATTATAAAAACCAAAATCACCCACGGCAATATAAATCCACCCGTCTATACCCATTTGTATCCCGTTTGTTGCGTGGTCTGTTCCTCTTTCTCTTAAATATTTAGGATTACTTATGTTTTTTATCAACACTTTCGCTGGCCCATCTGCTATGCCATCTTTGTCTAAATCATCAAAAACCACCAAATCCATATTATCAGCTTTCTTGGTTTCATTAGAAAACGTTGTGTGCAATACATACACTTGATCTCCTATGGCTAAAATTCCCCGAGGATTGTCTAATTGTACAAATTCAGTATAGGAATCCATAATTCCATCATGATCACAATCAACTAATTTCTTTATAAAGCCTTTCCCCATATCTTTTCCTAAAGAGCCAATCATATCAACCCCTACAAAGACATCACCATTAGGGGCTACAGCCATACATGCAGGACTGGGATTTAATTCTGGTCCAGAAAAACCTTTAACAACCAAATCTTTTGGCCAATTAAGGGCATTAACGATAGAGTCTGTTGGGTAAACAACTATATCTGAACTAGATATACATTCTACTTTCTCTTTACAACTAGTGATAGCCAGTAGCGCCAACACAAAAAATCCAATCCTTTTAAGCATATTAAATTTATTATAATTATTTGTATTTAATTCAAATTCAAATTTAGCTAAATTTAGGCTAAATTCTATGATTTATTGATTTTGATACATATTCTATTTTTGATGTGATAAGTTTTTACCTTAGAATATTAGAATATTTTTTATCAATGCCTTACTTTTACAGCTCTAAAACAGAAAAATGACGTTATTATTGATGGCTGCTGGTAGTGGTAGCAGGTATGGAAAATTAAAACAGTTTGATGACTTAGGTCCTAACGAAGAATTTTTAATGGAATTTGGCATTTATGATGCCATTAAATATGGCTTTACACACATCGTCGCCATTACAAAAAAAGACAATGTTGATTTTCTTCAAAAACATTTAGCGGAACGATTACCCAGTGGTATAAAGTTAGATGTCTTAGCACAAGAAATAACAGATGTTCCTCCAGGAACTAGCTATACCTCTGAGCGAAAAAAACCATGGGGAACTGCGCATGCTGTATGGACCGCAAGAAACGTAATCAAAGGATCTTTTGCCGTTATAAATGCGGATGACTTTTATGGAGAGTTAGCCTTTAAAAATGCTGCGAAAATTATGACATCTGGAAATGAAGACGATAAATTTGGCCTTATTTCCTACACATTAAAAGACACATTATCCACGTACGGATCTGTTTCTAGAGGAGTTTGCCAAATTAATGACAGTGTTTTAACCGTAGTGGAAGAGCGGTTAAAAATTCAAGAACAAGAAAATAAAATCATCGATTTAGATTCTGGAATAGAATTTACAGGAAACGAAGAAGTGAGTATGAATTTCTGGATTTGTGGTACCTCTATTTTTGATTATATAGAACATTCTTTTACTGCGTTCTTAAAAGACGAAAACAAGATTAGTACTAGTGAAATATACCTCCCTTTTGTAATCCAAGAAATGATAACAGAAAAAGGAATAACTGTTCCTGTATTGAATTCTGAAAGTAATTGGTTTGGTGTTACCTATGCCGATGACAAAGCTATGGCTGTTTCAAAATTAGCAGAAATGACTAAAAATGGGGACTACCCACTCAATTTATGGGCTAAAAATTAACTTTGATGAAGACAAATCCTGAAGTTATTTTAAGCAATTTTGTTGTTCCTGCTAAGCCCTATACTTTTCAACCCATAAACAATGGACTTATAAACGACACTTATTTGGTCATAAATAATGCTAAGTCGGTTTATATCCTTCAGCGTATTAACCACAATGTGTTTACCAACATTGAAGGTTTAATGCAAAATATTGATGCTGCTTTGTCACTTTTAAAAAGCGATGCGTATAACCACATAGCATTGGTAAAAACCAAAACGAACAAAACCTATCATACAGAAGATGGGTATTGGCGATTAATGAGTTTTATTGACGAAAGCACTACATATAACACCACAACAAATACTAAAATTGCTTTTGAAGCAGGGAAGATTGTTGGGGAATTTCACAAATTATTAAGCCCTGCAGAAACAGATACGTATACAGATACTATACCTCAGTTTCACGATTTAAGACTCCGTAAAGATCAGTTTGAAGAAGCGTTAGAAAATGCGAATGAAACGAGGCTAGCTACGGCTACCAGTGCTATTCAATTTGCCCAAAGCTTATTGCCCAAACTAATTGAATTTAGCAGCCAGGAATTACCGGTACGTGTTTGCCATAATGACACCAAACTAAATAACATCCTTTTTTCTAAAAGCACAGAGAAGGCTTTGTGCTTAATAGATTTAGACACCCTTATGAAGGGGTATTTCTATTATGATTTTGGGGATGCTGTACGTACCATTGCAAATACTGCCGATGAAGATGAAAGAGATCTAAGCAAAATTACTTTTAATAAGAATCTTTTTGAAGCCTTTATTGATGGCTTAACGATAAATGCAACCCAATTAACGAAAGAAGAGATTGCCTCCTTACCACTTGGTGCTGTTTTTATGCCTTTTATACACGGGTTACGAGCGTTGACAGACTATTTGGAAAATGATAAGTATTACAAAACTGCATACGAAAACCAGAATATAGACCGATGCATTAGTCTTTTTGATTTCTCTAAAAAGGCCTTAAAAGAAGAAAGTTTTATGCAGTATGTATTGGCTGAAAAATTTAGCGAAACACTACATACCCTATAAAAAAAGTGAGTTTAAGAATCTTAAACTCACTTTTTTATTTATATCCTATTGTACTTTTATTCCTCAAACAACAATCCATTTTCAATTACTGGAATTCGAAACCTTTCCACGGCTGAATTTCTATGCTGTTCCTTAAATATTGCAGCAGCCTTTTCTATAATTTCTGGATGCTGTGCCGCTACATTATGCTCTTCTCTAATATCATCTTTTAAATTGTACAACGCTAAGGTTGGCTCCTTGTTTTTGTTTTTTAAATTCATCCTGATTAATTTCCAATCGCCCATACGTATGGCAACTTGTCCCCCGTACTCTGGATATTCCCAAAATAAAAATTCATGTTCTTTCTGACCTTCTGCACCCATTAGTGTTGGCAAAAAGCTTATTCCATCAGTAGTCTCAGGGATTTCTTGATTGGTTATTTCACACAAGGTTGCCATAACATCATAATGTGCAGAAATTAAATCTGTTGTGGATCCTGCCTTGATCTTACCTGGCCAAGAAGCAATCATAGGAATTCGAATACCGCCTTCATACACATGCCCTTTTCCATAACCGTATTCACTTCTAAAAGGTTTAGCACTATCAAACCAAGGGGAATCTGTGCCACCATTAAACGTAGGGCCATTATCTGATGTAAAAATAATTAAGGTATTCTCATACAAGCCTTCTTTCTTTAACTGTGCTACTAATTTGCCTACATTCTCATCTAAATATGAAACCATAGCGGCATAAGCAGCCCTAGGGTTTTTATGAGGAAAATACCCTTTGTTCCCTAAATAGGGTTCTTCGTCCCCAAACTTTTTAATATAATAATCTACCCAACGCTGTGGTGCTTGCAAAGCAGCATGCGGAATTGGGTCTGCCCAATACATAAAGAATGGTTTTTCTTTATGATCATCTACAAACTGTGTGATTTTTTGAAACATCATTTCTGATGCGTAATCATTTAAAGTATACTTAACATAGCTAGCAGGGTCGTTAGGGTCTGCCCCTTTATCTAATTTTGTATTCGGTGCAATGGTGTCGTTATTTAAATGCACTCTATGCTTATTTTCATACAAGTGTACTGGATAATACGTATGTGCTTGGCGCTGGCAGTTAAAACCATAGAAATAATCGAACCCAAAATTATTAGGAATAGATGCTGTATGTGGCGCTCCTAAACCCCATTTACCAACCATACCCGTAGCATAACCTGCTGTTTTTAATTTATTTGCAATTGTGATTGTATTGCCTGGTATTGGTCGCTGTCCTTCCAAGGTAGAATCTAAAATTGCCGCTTTGTAATCCCATACCTCTCCACGATCTGCCCATTCATCATTGCCACGAACATAGGCACGACCAGAGTGTGTACCAGTTAACAAATCATAGCGAGCCGGTGCACAAACAGGCGCTCCTGTATAATGCTGTGTAAATAGCATCCCCCCTTTGGCGAGTGCATCTATATTTGGTGTTTCTATCTTTTCTTGTCCATAAACACCTAACTCTGCATACCCTAAATCATCCGCTAAAATATAGATGATATTAGGTTTTGGGCTTTGGCTTGACTCCGCCTTAGCTTTCTTTTCGGCACAAGAAGACACCGCAATTAATAAAACGCCTAATACAGCAATATTTAAAACAATTCTTTTCATAGTTACTCTTTCATTTAAAACTTACTTTATTCATTACCCTTGAATTCTTGATTCAAGGCTGTTGGAATTGGGGCATTGGTGAGTTTTCTCCAGTTAGCTAACATTTGAAATAATTCTTCTACTTTATCTGGGTATACATCAACCAAATTATTTTTTTCACTAATATCCGCATCTAAATCATACAATTCCAAGGCATCATCTTCAAAGTAATGATGCAATTTCCATTTGCCATACCGAACTACAGAACCAGGCCTTGTTCTAAATGTAGCATCCCTGTTTTCATTATCCTTGGCATTATACGCCTGAAGATAAATAGGAAAATGCCAATAAAGCGGTCTATCTAAGCTTGTCATCTCATTTTTTAAAATTGGCACTAGGTTTTCTCCATCTAGCAGTTCATCTTTTGGTTTCTTTATTTTTGCTACCTTTAAAAAGGTTGGAAACAAATCTATATTTGAAATGGATTCATCTGATGTTGTATGCTCCTTAATCTCACCTTTCCAAACAAAAAAGAAGGGCACTCTAATACCGCCTTCATAATAACTTCCTTTACCTGCACGCAAGGGTTTTTGCTTTGTAATTCCATACAGACCTCCATTATCTGAAGTAAAAACAATAAAAGTATTTTCTAGTTTCCCCGCCTCTTTTAAGGCCTGCATTAACCGACCTACATTCGCATCCATATTCTCTACCATAGAAGCATATTCTGCATTGTCTTGTCCAATTGTAGATGATTTTCCCTCATATTTTCCAACCAATTCTTTTACAGGCTGTATTGGTGTATGCACTGCATAAGGGGAGTAGTTTAGGAAAAAAGGTGTTTTGGTATTGGTGACAAATTCAATGGTTTTGTCCATAATTAAATCTGTAAGCCGCTTCCCTTCCTCTGCTTCTAAATCCACGTTTTTATAAGGTGGATAATAGCTACGAGGATGACCAGCATGACTACCACCTATATTTACATCAAAACCCTTTGTAAGTGGGTCATCTGTTAGATGCCATTTTCCTGCATGCACAGTTTTATACCCATTTTTTTGAAGTATTTGAGGAATAACTGTAAAGTTAGCTGCCAAAGATGTTGTATTTTCTATGGGAATTAACTTTCTATCCTTTGCCTTGCCTCGATCTGAATTTTGAACCGTATAAATGCCATGGCGTTGCGCCCATTTCCCGGTCATTAGAACAGCTCTACTTGGTGCACAGTTAGCAGCACCTGCATACCCATTAGTAAACACCATTCCTTTTTTAGAAAGTGCATCTAAATTTGGCGTCTCGTAATAATCACTTCCCTGAAACCCTAGATCTTTCCAGCCCAAATCGTCTATGTTTATTAGAATGATATTGGGAAGACTATCACTGTCTTTATTTACTTGTGACGCTTTTTCATTACAAGACAAAACAGAAAGAATTGCAACTACGTAAACAAAGGTTTTTTTAACTAAATTTTTCATTCGCCTAATATAATAAAACTTCAATTTGAAACCTTATAAAGGTAAGGGACGCCTTCAAATAGCATCCCTTATTAGTACTAATTATTTAAGTATTCAATTTATTGTTCCCAATCAGGGTTTTGTTCCAATTGTTTGTTTAAAACAAGTTGGTTAGATGGTATTGGATATAAATAATAATGGTCTGGAAATGCCGGTGGATTTGGCCAAAAAGAAATATAGCCTTCATCACCCCCTCCATCAACAGGCAATCTGTTATTAACATCGGCCCTAACAATCCATCTACCCAGTTTTTTCTCAGCTGCATAATCCATTTTTTTCCAGCGTCTTAAATCTTTCCAACGATAATCACCTTCAAACATTAACTCAACGGCCCGTTCACGTCTAATTTCCCATAACACAGGGTCAACAGTAGGATCCCTTCTTGGATCTGGGGTAATACTACCTAAATCAAGTGGAGCTACATTGCCCCTTGCCCGTAACAATGAAATGGTTTCGGTTGCAATTTGCTGGGTAAATTCTCCCAATTCAAACTTAGCCTCAGCATAATTCAACAATACTTCCCCCAACCTAAATACTGGTGCATCTGAATAATCTTGATTTTGAATACCTGTGTTTAATGTCTCAAAATATTTAAAGCTTTTATAGCCCGTACGCGTAACATTATAACCTTGACCATTGTTAAAATTCCTGTAATGAGGTGCCTCTCCAACAATAAACCCTCTCCAGTTAGAGGTTGGTAATTGTTTGGTTGTATTGCCTACTAAACCATTTACAACATCTATATACTCTCTGTCTGCAGAATCACCGGTATGTTCCCAATTTAAGGTATTGGATCCTCCTATCCTATTTACCTTAAATGGAGGCACCACTGTAACCAGGAGTCTTTCGTCTCTATCCCTAAATTCTGTATAAGGATCCCTTTCCAACATTGCTCCACCCACAAAATCTGGATTTGCACCAACTGGAGTTCCATCTTTATAAAGGTACATATCTGCTGCTTTTTTTGTTAAATCCCAATTTCCTGCAGAATTTCTATGTCTAGAGGCCAATACATGCGTAAATACATTTTCCACATGTTCCCTATATAGGATTACGCCGTTTTTACCCTTTAGGGAAGCACTATTAAACATTTCAATATAATTAGGATTTAAGGAATTTCCATCCATTACCGCTTCACTAGCCAAGGCAGATGCTCTTAAATACGTATCTTGATCTCCTAAACCATGGTACTTTCTCCAGGTACCCTCAAAAAGGGCAAACCTAGATATAAAGGCATTTACCACGTCTGTATCAATACTATTATCAACAGAACCATCTGGGTTAATATTATCTCTGGCATATGTTAAATCACGTAAAATATTTGCCGCTACCAAGTCCCTAGAGTCTCTTGGTCCTTCTAGAATATCAGTATCCACGTCAGACAACACGTTCTCTACCCATGGCACACCACCATATTTACTCAATAAATCAAAATAGGCCACTGACCTAAAAAACAAGCCCACACTTCGCCAGTGATTTTGCTGAGATTCTGTTAAACTAGGGCTATCTACATTTTCCAACATAATGTTTGCCCTCCTTATGGTTGCATATGGATTGGTCCAATCTCCTGAGTTTGTAGGAACTGTTACTCTGCCATGCAACCAAGCTTGTCCATTGTTATTATTAGAACTTACTAGTACGTCTGAGTTAAAATCTTGACCTACATTGCCTGTGGTGTACGGGTTAAACACATCATAAAACCGCCAGGCATATGTGGCAAAATTAGCATTGGTCGTAAAGGTCGTATCTTCCACCAAGGCATCAAGTGGAAGCCTGTCTAAGCTATCTGAGCATCCTATGGTAAAAAGGACAATACAAATGCTTGCTATATTTCTAATCTTTTTCATGTTGTTTTTTTTTAAAATTGTAAGTTAAAACCTAAAGCAAATTGTCTCTGATAAGGGTAAGTACTACCTCCTCCTAAATTTGAAAATTCTGGGTTTAAGCCTGAGGGCAACTTATCATTACTAAATAAGTTTTCTCCAGACAAGGATATTTTAACGCTTGTGAAAAACACATTATCAAGTGTACTTGCAGGTAAAGAGTACCCTATGGTCACATTTTTTAACATCCAAAATGAAGCATCTTGTAGGAACTTAGTTTGCGTCCTTCTACTTACTCCGTAATTTGTTCCTCCATTCTCATAGTTTCTAGGATAATACGAATCTGTATTTGTTGGCGTCCAGTAATTGGTTTGGTGTGCAAATACATTGTTAAACTCCCCAACATACGGAAAGAATACTTGATTGTTTATATAAAGATCCCTTTTGCCTACACCTGTTGCTATATTTGCCTACACCTGTTGCTATAAATGACAGGTTGAAGTTTTTATAGCCCATGGACCCATTTATTCCAAATCTTAAATGTCTATTACTATTTCCAATTATTTTTCGGTCGCCTGGTCCCGTTAATGGAATAATTTCACCAGTAACTGGGTCTATTTCTGGAGCTAATGTACTATTACCTGAGTTTATTTCACCATCACCATCCAAATCTACATATTTTGTATCACCAGGGTTTACATTTACTCCCCTAATACCAACAACACCATCTTTTAAGGTGCCCCCCATTAAATCTGCATTTAAGGTACCGTCAACAAAATCATTTGCGGTATAAAAACCATCTGAAACATACCCCCAGATATCACCTAATTCTTGACCCACAAAATACTGACTTAACAAACCTTCTTCATTATCAAACTTTGTAATGGTTGATTGATTGTCATTCATATTTACTCCTATACGATACCTAAAATGGTCTCCTATCCTGTCATTCCAAGAAAGTTGTGCTTCCCAGCCTTTCGTCTCTAAATCTGCGTTATTAGCTAAAGGTGCTGAAGCACCAAGAACCGCTGGAAGCTCAGCTCCTGCAACCAACATGTCTAAAGTTTCCCTGGTATAAATATCAAATTCGGCTCCCAATTTATTATTAAAGAACTTGGCGTCTACACCAAAATTTAACGTTTTCACCCTTTCCCAAGTAAAATTATCACTTACTAGGCCAAACGACCCCAAAGTAGTATACCTAACAGAAGAATTAGGGTTTACCCAGTTGGCGTTACCCCCTGCAACGGTTGGAAGAAATGGATAGTTGCCCACATCTTGGTTTCCAATTTCTCCATAAGACCCCCTAAATTTCAATTGGGAAATTACAGGTTTAAGTGGTTCAAAAAATCCTTCTTTAGAAACTGTCCATCCAGCAGAAAACGATGGAAAGAAACCAAATCTGTTGTTTTTTGGGAATTTAGAAGAACCATCATATCTTCCGTTTGCTTCAATAAAGTATTTTTCTTTATAGTTGTATTTAAATCGCCCAAAAACACCTTGAACGGCCCATTCTCCAAAACTATCACTAACACGTGGGTTTTCCGTTCCCAAATCCAATGAAGGCAAATCCACACTAATTAAATTATCTATGATTGCCGTAAAACTTTCAAAATGGTTTTCCTCATCGTTAAAACCAGCCAAAAATGAAAAGTTATGGTCTTTAATGCTTTTTTCGTAATTGGCATAAACGTTTAATGCCTTATAGATTGTACTTCCGTTGTACCTATTATAATTAGATAAGGCTACGGCATCCGGAGTTAAACGAAACGGAGAAACCGTTTCAATACTATTGTTACTGGACTTTTGATTTGTCCCCCTATTTTCATAAGTGTATTCTGCGGTAATCTTAAGATCCTTAATAGGGGTATAATCCATGGTCCCCGTCATACGAATATTGTTTACGTCAGTAGCCGTAGGCGTTCTTAATGTCGCCAAATTAGCTGGGGTTGAAAAAGGCAAACTAGTACCGTCTTCAAAAACATAATCACCAATCCCAGAGAAAGATCTTAACTGTACCGCATCTGTATAACTTGTAATAGGGGTCAAGGTAGTACTTGCCCTATAGTTGGCAGTAAAGCTTGCTGATAAATTATTACTTAAATCAGAACGAAAGGTAGCATTGACATTATAACGTTCAAAGCTATCATTATCCGATACCATGATACCATTCTCATCTGCATACCCTAAAGACAAACGGTACGAAGAATTTTCTGAGCCACCACTAAAGCCCAAATTATGAATTTGTGTATACCCAGTTCTATCAATAAAATCTCCAATAATATCATTGTTCCTTAATGGATAAGGCTGACCATTACTGGGGTCGTAATATACACCATCCCTTGTTTCCAAACTACTCGGGTTTGCATTGTATTGCACAAGTAAATCCCTCCATGTCTCTAAATTTTGCCCCGTAAAATAATTTGCAGTTCCTGCATCCAACAATGTTGTTACAAATTGCAAGGGAGAGGCTATTTCAGCCAATTCAGTTGCTGTGCTAACCGCTATATTGGAGGAATACGTAAACTTAGGCATGCGTTGTTTTTTTCCTTTTTTTGTTGTAATCAATACCACACCAAAAGCAGCACGGCCACCATAAATTGAAGCAGCAGCCGCATCTTTTAGCACAGATACACTTGCAATATCATCTGGATTAATATCACCTATACTTACAGGAACATTATCCATTAAAATTAAAGGCGAACCACCATTAATAGATTCAAAACCACGAATATTAATTGTAGTATTAGTAGCCCCTGGTCTCCCTGAGCCTGAATTAATTTGCAACCCTGGAATTGCTCCCTGTAATGCTACCACGGAATTTGTTACTGGTCTTTCTCCCAATACATCATCAAATTGTACTGTGGACGTAGCACCAGTTACATTTTCTTTTTTCTGGGTTCCAAAACCTACAACAACAACTTCATCTAACTTTGAAGCATCTTCTTCCAGAACTACATTTATCACAGTTTTGTTGTTTACAGGAACTTCTAAAGTTTTAAAACCTATATAACTAAATACCAAAGTTGCAGTTGCAGGTGTATTAATTACATATTTACCATCAAAATCTGTTGTGGTTCCTGTTACTGTATTTTTTACAACTACATTGGCCCCTAAAATTGGAGTACCCTTTGAATCCGTAACTGTTCCTTCTACCCTAGATTGTATTGCATCCTCTAAAATTACATTTAATGCTTTAGGAGCAATTGATACAGGAACGGCTCTTAGTTGCTTATTTAACAACACCTCTATTTTTGCTTTTATTTCAGGGTTGTTTTTAGGAAATAAAATTATTTGATTCCGAACAAACTCATAATCAATTTCTGTTTCAGAAAATAACAATGCTAAAACATCATTTACAGAAGCATCTTTTACCCTTAATGATTTTCTTTTGTGGACATCTATAATTGTATTGTTATAAAAGAAACTGAAATCACTCTTACGCTCTATTTCAGTTAAAATCTTTTTTAATTTAACATTGTCCTCGTTTAATGATATGCTTTGCCCGTATGCATCAGATGCAAACATTTTGGTAAAAGCGATCACTGTTATTACTAAATAAATTTTCATAATCCTTAGAATAGGGATTTTTGAAAAAAAATGTCCTTTTTTTTCCATAATTTTGAATTGGTTTTAATTGTTTATTTACAAATTGTAGCTAAATAATTAGCTTAAGGGAGGTGTTACAGCACCTTCCTTATTTTTTTATACCTAATGTTACTTGCTTACTATTGAGTTGATATGTAATTGGCGATGAAATCTCAAATAAATCGAGAACTTCTTCTATAGTTAAATTATCAAAAACACCTGTGTACTTATAATTTTCAATACTTGGCGATGAAATCTCAACAGAAATATCATATGTTCTCTTTAAGTCACTAATTACCTGACTCATAGGTGTTTCATCATATACAAGAATCCCTTCTTTCCAAGCAGTAAAATTTCCTGTCTTAACGTTATCAACTATTAATTTATCTGCTTTCTTTATAAATGTGGCTCTTTGTGAGGGTTTTAAGACAACCTCTTTATTGTCTTTTTTCTCTATGACTCTTACCTTTCCAGAAACCAATATTGCTTCAATATTATCATCATCGGGATATGCTTTTACATTAAAACTTGTCCCCAGCACTCGTATTCTTAAATCATTATCGGTATTTACTATAAATGGTTTGGCCTTATTTTCTGCTACATCAAAAAATGCTTCTCCTTTTAATACAACCGACCTTATGCCACCAACAAACTTACTTGGATAAGACAATATGCTATTCGCATTTAAAACCACCAAAGTACCATCTGGCAGTTCTATTTTCTTGTTTTCACCTATAGCTGTAGTAGCTAGGAGTATTGAAGCGTTAGTATCCTTTTCAAGGCCATCAATTTGTTGCCATACCACAAAAGATAAAACCAATAACAAAACAATAATAGAAGCATATTTATATACGCTTCTCTTTTGTCTTTTTATGCTTTTAGGGGTACTCGTAGTTTTAGAATCAGCTAAGGATTTAGCCACATATTGGGCCTTAAGAATTTGATAATATTCTTGTTCTTTAGGGTTTTTAAGAAGCCAATCTATGACTGCCTCTTTTTTATCACCCGTAAGTTGGCCTTCAACCAACTTTATAGTATCCCTTTTATTCATTTGTACAATCGTCCTTTACTAGTAAGACGACAAAAATGAGGCTATCCCCTAGTTGAAATCAAATTATTTTTAAAAGAGGGAAAGAAATTCTCGTAATGATACTTTCAAAAGCTTATTTGCCTTTGTGATATGGTTTTCAACAGTCTTAGTAGAAATACTCATATCTTGAGAAATCTCCTTGTGATTTAACCTATGATATCTACTCTTAATAAAGACTTTTCTACACTTTTCTGGGAGCTTAGCTATGCTTTCTTCTATTATTTTTTCTAACTCTTTTTCAATAATATTAGATGCAGCATCATTTGCTAATGCATTGTAGTTTAATATATTCTCTTTATAAACACCATATGATTCTATATGAATCACATTTCTTTTATGCTTTAAAACGTCTAAACAAGCATTTCTTGTCATTTTATATAAATACCCTGTAATATTAGATTCTATTTTCAAGTAATCTTTCTTCTTCCATAATTTTAGAAAAACATCTTGCACCACCTCTTCTGCATCTTCTTTAGCTGGCAAATAATTTAAAGCAATACCTAAAAGTTTAGCGCTATAGAGCTTAAATAACAGGTCATAGGTATTTTTATCAATAGCATTGATATCTGATGTATTTTTATCTTGATCTGAAAACTTTAAAGACATATAGTAATAGTATAATCCTAACTATAGGCACGGATTATTTTTAGCTTCACACACTATGTTATAAAAACATTTTAATAGCTAAGGAATTTATGATTTTCGCAGTATGCCAGTACGATAATTACAAATATAGCAAAATATACATACTAAAAATGTTACAGGGCAAGTTAAGTTCAACTTACCCTGTGTATTTCACATTACAAAAAAATTACTTTTTAGGCAATTTTGAAAAATCTATTTCTGGTGCAACACCATTTGCTGTCCGTTCAAAAACAGAATCTATGGTTGTGGTTTCACTAAAAAACCCACAGTTTTCCATAAAAAAAACATTTCCTTCTACGCCACCAGCATAATCTAAACGAGATCCTTTTCTCGCTGTGGCATCTGCCGTAAACTTCGCTTTTGTAAGCTCATGCCATACCCCTTTTGTATCATGCACCCATTGATTGGAATAGATTCCTTTTCTAGATTTAAATCCGGTTGAAGTCACAAAATTTTCTAAAAAAGAATGCTGCCTTTTTAAGTAGGTACTTGTATGCGGTCTTCTAAAACTCGCGATCAATTTCCATTCATTTTCTTCTGGCGCAAAAAAGTAAGCCGTATAATCTGTGGAATTATTTACGGAAGGCTTCCCTTTTAATAAAAACTTATAGGTGTTCCCTGCCTTCCAGTTAAACACTTTATAACTTTGTCCGCCAGATCCTTCATTGCCAAACTCTCCGGTTGTAACTCCTGCTCCCTTTCCTAATAAAATAATCTTATAATCATCAGGAATATCATTGGGGTTTTGTGTTTCATACGGACTCCAAACAGAGAAAAGAACTCTGCGTTCTGTATCTGAGTTTACTTGCATTCCAAAATAACCCTCGCCAAAACCATTTGCCATAAAATAAGAACCAATCACATCTTCTTTTTCTGGAACCGTTATTTCATTATAAAACCACACAACATCTATATCTTTTGGAGCTTCATAACTTAAATGAACCGAAGGACCTCTTCTTCCCCAGTAAAAGTCTTCTTTTACAAATGCCACCTCTTTTTGTGTAGCAGGACCACCAAGCAAAACCTCTTTAATGTTTGCAATTGTAGTCGCAGACTTTTCAAGACCCTGAATTTCTATAAAATGATACCCAGGAGTTTCCAATATAAAAGTACCCACCTCAATTTTCTGAAAATCAGTTCCAGACAATTCAACTTCTTTACTCTTATTTCCTATAGTAAGTCTTATTTTAGATTTTCCTTCTGGAACGCTAGCGGTAAGTCCAACATGTATCTCCCCAGCAGCATTGGTTTTAAAATAAGTCCGAATTATACTTTCTGTATTGTTCCAAGATTGTATCCCCTCTTTAGAAATAACCTTTCTATTTTCATTTAAATTATTTACAATCCAGCTATTACCTCCTGGTGGCACTGCAATAGTAAGTTCTAATTCTTTTCCAGTTTTATCAGCTTCTGTACCCGACTTACATGCTGTTAGTAAAAGAATACTTATTAAGTATATGATGTTTTGCGTACGCATTGTTTAAAATTTTTATGTTGAATATTATCTATTTATCTTGACTGCTTATTATTTAACAATTTTGTTGTGCCTATAGCGGAAGAGTTTCACTTAAAAAACTGTTCTCGATTCAATTTTCTATGATTTCGACTGCGCTCCATCTGATAGAAAATCAAATTAATTAAAAGGCATTTTAGCAATAACCGTTTCTCCTTTACCTTGAGGACTCGTGATACTTTGTATGGTCCATAAATCCATTAGATTATCTCCATCTACCGTGCTACCACTATAGTCTCCCCATGCAACGCCATCGGTAGCTCCTTTTCCTTCTCCCAAACTAATAATCTCTCGGGTAGTCCCTAATTTATCTTTAGCGTAACGAAAAGTCATTCGTGGGCTAATAAACATCTCTTTATTGGTTTCCTGAAATCCAATAATGACATCATTTTTCTTGTTAACACCTATAGTGGTTTGTATAAAATTAGAATTTTCTTTCTTAATTAACCCTGTTTGTACAATTTTACCATCCAATTTAATTTGATGCCATTGCACTGCTGAATTCCCTTTGTAATTAATGGCTTGTGAAAACCAAATGGAACCACTTTGTAAAATTAAGTTTTTAGGATTCCGATCGCCAGAAGAGGTAACTTGTTCCGTTCCCTTTTGTGGTGATTTCGGAGGATAATTTATATATTCTAATCCGTGTTTTTTATCACTAACCACTTCACAAACAGGAGAACCATTTTCATCTTCAGTTACTCGCGTAATTATAAAATTATCCTTTTCAATTTTAAAGAAATACAAATCATCTATAGCATCTTGTGTAAAAACTGGATGTCCTAAAGTACCTTCAAAATGATATACTGTAGCCGTTTTACCTGCCTTAGCCTGACTCATTTTTAACACAAATGTTCTATCATCTCCGCCTGGAAAGGAATACCCAATCCATTTTTTGCTATAGCCAATGCCGCCACCATCTCTTCCGCCTGGTGCTGGTACAGGGTAAATGTTCCACGCTCCTCTAGGATCGTTGGTTTCTGAAATTGCAATATTTACCGGTTTCTTTTTTTCATCATCCCATGGATTCCACAAATCGAACCCAAAAACTTTATTGTGTACATCATAAAACAACTTAGGATCTATGCCTTTATTAAAGCAGTTTTGAGAAACCCCATTTATATAATTGCCTGCTTTATCATAAATGGTCAATCCTAAATTTGTTCCGTGAAAAACAAACCCTCCACCTACAGCTATTTGGGGATCAACCTGCCTGTTCCCATCCATAGCACCATCAAATTGTAAATATCCATTTACAACTCTTGGATTACCACCTTGCACTCTTTGCTTGCAGGCATCATCTCTAAATTGTTCCTTTTTTATAGGAATAATTACCTCTGTTCTTGATGGTTTAACATAAGAACTTGTTTCTTCTTTTTTCTGTGCACTACCAAAACTTACTGTTAAAGAAAGTATGAGTATTAAAAAGTGTTTCATCTGCTTTTATTTTTTGTTGTTTAAAAAAATTTATTCCTAAATCCGTTCTCGAAATCCCAAAGCATTTAGATTTAGGATTCTCGATACAATTTTCTATAATTTTCACTCCGCTCAATCCTATAGAAAATCACTCGAACTGACATTTGGTTTCTTTTTAGATTATAATTTTGTTGTCACTTAGAGTGAATTCTTTTGTAGGCTAGTGGATAACGAATTTGTATTAAGAAGCTTTTAAGTGCTTTCCAAAAATTTATTCTCGATATAAATTTTACTTATAAAATGAATAAAATTTACTCGTTCCAACGCTTCGGAAGACAATTTATTTTTAAAACATCCGCGAATACATTTAAAAAATTCAGGCTAAAAAAAAGTTTCCTAACACCACTAAAAAAGAGCGTTAGGAAACATAAAAAAACTAACTCAAAATTTTAATGTTTTTTACTCTTTAACGTTGGTATATGGAATTCTCATTTTAAGCTCCCAAGTACCTGAATCATTAATTTTTATTCCCCAACGGATATACGCACTATTGTTAATGTTACCTGTATCTGGATCTGTGTAAGGAGCCCAATCTTTAGGTCCATTCTCAGCTTCCCAAGCAGCAGTATCTACTGTAAATGCATCTGCAGTACTTAAATAATACATTAAATAAGAACTAGTCCCGGTATATGATCTACTGTACTGTGGAAACGGTGGTGCAGGCAATGAAAATGTTGTAGACGTAGCATCTGATACAGTCTCCACTGAATTATCATGATAGTTTTGTAAATAAGTAGCTCCAGAAGGATAAAAAACAACCTTTTCTGGATTCAATGGCACATCATGACTATCTGTGATAATCATTTTTGCCTTAAGACCTAATGCTGGTTCATCACTGATTTTAGTTACCGTTATATACGGATGCGTTCCATCTAAAACACTGGGTACTTCATCATCAAAACCATTACTGATTGTTGACGTATATAAAATATCATTACCACCTGAATTTTTAGTTAGGTTTAATCTTGAACGCATTTCTGTAGGAAATTCTACGGGTTCAAAAGGAGATAGTTTTACTACCACAAAATCATCCAATTGACGTTCTCCTTTTACATTAGACGCATTTACGTTAAGGTGGAAGATATCACCAGAAACAAATTTAGTTGCTTGCGTAAAAGCGATTTCACCACTTGATTCACTAATTAACATAGATGGTTCGTAGGACAATTCTAATTTAGCCTCTGCAAGGACCAAGGTTGTATCTGTATCTCCATTAAAGGCCTCTTTCCAAATTAAAATTTCTTCCTCTTCTGCCAACTCAGTTGTTGGGTTACGATCAGCGTCTGTAACACCGGTTAATTCCCAATGCAAAGGGTAGGTTGATCCTTCTACAGCTGGTGGGGCAGACAAGGTAAACCCACCTCTAGGCACAAAAATGGTATCTTGTAGGGCATGGATGTTATCGCTAATGTAACCAACCTCCGGCGGGGTACAAGATGTAACCGCTATAGCTGCAATTAGCAAAGAATATAGTATGTTTTTCATTTGTTTATTTTTAAATTTATTTCGTTTTTGAGAAAAAAAGATTAGTCCCTAGTATAATTAAACAGTGAATGATTACCCTGTATTACATGAATTATACCATTATTAGATTCAATATTTGAAGTTCTAATTAAAAATTTATCATCCTTTTCATTAAGATCTGTAATATTAGTATCCCAAACATCCCAATCCGTTCCTACTTTATACGTAAAATACACATATTCTGGATACTCTTCCAATTCATCATTATATTGCTCAACTGGCTCTAAAGACAAACGTCTTTCTTCTCCATTTTTAGCGGTATATATTTGTCCCTCTTTGGTCATATTTTCTCTTTTGATTTTGCCATCAAAAACATAACTTCCCATATACTTAGTTAGGGTGTCCATAGGAATATCATCTAGCCCAAACTCCGCTATAGGATCTGTTTCTCTCAATTCTGCCAAATTTCGCAATATATAAGTCCTTATGGAAAGGTTGTTTGGTGCAAATACAGTATTACTGCCATTAAACACGTCTTCCATACCCGCTTTTTCTATCAATATGGCCAAGGTATCTAATTGCTCATGCGATCTAAAAAAGTCTACGGTAGACATATCTACCTTGGCGACACTTAGTCCACCATCTTCCAAGTATTGATTATCACTATCACAAGATGATAAAAAGACAAGGGTTAGTAGTATTAACAATGTGTTTTTCATACTATTATATTTTTTTAATGTTTTCATATCTTAATTATAATGCACCTCTCCAGTATTCTGGTTGTACAATAAGAGGGTTAATAGAAATTATTCCGGGAGATATTGGCCAGAAGTATCCTTCTTTTTGATTTCTTGCTTGATTAGCCCAAGGAACCCCTTCATAGTAATTCATACGAATACGATCATAGGCAGATTGCCCTTCGGCAACAAATTCAATAGCACGCTCATCAAAAATAGCTTTCATTACATTGTCTTCATCTAAGGTTCCTGCATAATCTAAAGACCCAGCTTTGCTTCTAATTTCATTAACATCATCAATAGCCAATCCAAACAATCCTTTTCTGGCATTTGCTTCAGCACGTAATAAATACATATCTGCCAAACGGAAAATTAAGATATTAGATTCTGAGAATTGTGCATATGCATCATCAGCATTTGGATCTGGAGAAGTATGAGAGTACTTTAATGGGAATGAATTTTCTGTACTTTCATAGTCGTAAAAGAATAAGTCTTTACGCACATCATTGTCTCTAGTAATATCAGAATCCATAAACTGTTTTCCGTAAAAATCTGGATCTATAATTGGCGCCACATTTGTGTTCTCTGTTTGCCAGATAGGATAGTTTAAGGTTAAGCCTGTATAATAAGCATCTCCAGAATTCATTCTAAAAGATTCCCCCATGGCTTGACTGTTGTTAATTTCAAAAAGACCTGTTTTAGATTGTCCTAGACACATCGCATCAAAGCCAGCAACACCCTCAGCAACGTAATCGATTAATTCTGCATTACTATTGTTAATGACAGAAGTTGTAGCTTCAATAGCTTGCGCTATCATATCTGCATTGTTATTATCTCTACTCGCATACCACAGCGTAATGTGCGCTTTTAAGGCTTCTGCACTAGCTTTGTTTGCTGTAATAGCCCAAGCTGGTGCTCCAGGATTAGAATACTGCAATAAACTTATTGCCTTATTAGCTGCTTCTAAGGCATGGTCCAAAACTTTCAACTCATTAGATTGCGGTACACTTACCACAAAACCATCTTCTGTAATTAATTGATCTGATGATTCTATAGATTCTGTTATAATAGGTACATCGCCCCACAAACGAGCCATATAGAAATAAGAGATTGCTCTCACAAAAGCAGCTTCACCAATAATTCTATTTTTCTCTGCTGGAGTATCAAACAAATCTACATCCATACCGTCTACATAGCCTTCAATGGTATTGGCCCAGTTGGCAGCTCTATAAAAACCTTTCCAGTCTATAGATTTATCTCTGTATGCCAATACGTAGTTTCCACTACCTTCTATATAATCGGAAATCCAGTTACGACTGTTCATAAACGTCATCCCAGGCAACTCACCCCAGTAAATAAAATTAGCTTGATAAGTTATCGTCTCTTTAAACAAAGCATAGGAACCTGCTAAGGCTTGCTCCGCATTACTTTGATTTACCCAAAAAACATCTGGGTGTGTGATACTTACTGGTTCCTGATCTAACAGATCGGAACAACTTACTGTACCCAAAAAGCACAGTAGCGATGCAGCAATCATTTTTATATTTATAGTTTTCATATAACTTTAATTTTTTAATATTAATATCCTAAAATCTAGCATCAAATCCTAGTGTGATTGTCTTAGATTGTGGGTACCCATTACCATAAGTATACCCTTTAGCATCTACCATAGAAGCATCTGGAACTGCTTTCGATTTTTGCCATTGGTATGGGTTTAAAACCGATGCATACACACGCAAACGCGATAAACCTGTACCCCTTAATTGTTTTTGCTGATCAAAGGTATAACCCACAGATGCATTGGTTACTTTCCAATAATCACCACTTTCTATCCATAACGTTTGAGCTCCTCTAAATCCGTAAAAAGGACCACCAATACTACCCGTAGTGGGGTATAAAGCAGGGTAACGCACACCGGAAGCTCCATCTCCAGGTTGCTCCCAGAAACTATAGTTACTTAAATCTACCAACCCTCTAGTTGCCCAAGAATCACCTGTTCTATCATACGAATCTAAATAACTATTGGTTGCCGTATCTATAATATCAGCACCAAATGAGAACTGACTGTAGGCTTGAAAATACCAATTCTTAAATTTAAGGTTGATGTTAAACGACCCCGTGATGTCTGGCACTGGAGAATACTCACGCACCAAATTCAAATCTGGGTTTTCATTTAACTCAAAATCAGAATTTAAATCTTTCCAGATTGGAAATCCTGGACGAATAGCCGCCCAAGCACTCTTACCGGTTAAGGCTAGCCCTGTATAAGGGTTTACTGGTAATTGTGATAAATCATCTATGATATAATCGTTGATAAACAATTTATACAAGTTAATTGGTCTACCTACAACATAACCATAGTTACCACCTATGTAATCTTGATTACCATTAGGCAACTTATTAATATAGTTTTCATTTTTACTCAAACCAAAACCTAGTTCTAAACGCAAATCATTTTCTCTAGGAAAAACATGATAAGTCACAAAAGTCTCCCAACCATAGTTAAGAATACCTGCAATATTTGCTTTCGCTGAATTATAACCTGAATATGCAGGGAAGTTTACATCAAAAAACAATTTATCTGTCAACTTATGGTAGGCATCAAACGTAATATTAAACCTTCTGTTAAACATATCTAAATCTAAACCTAAGTTCCATTGTTCAGAATTTTCCCAAGACAATTTATCATTACCTATGGCATTGTAATTTGGCACAATACCCGTAACACCAGCATAGGTAGACACATCTAATTGGTTAGAACCATAAACTCCACCACCAAACCCTAAATCATAGGCATTGTATCTTAGGTAATTTTCCGTAAACTGCTTTCCATTAATACCCCAAGTGGCTCTAAATTTACCGTAATCCAAAAAGCTAGATAAGGATTCTAAAAAAGGTTCTTTAGAAAATTCCCAACCAAAATTGGCGGAAGAAAATTCTGCCCAACGCACATCTTTACCAAATCTTGAAGAACCATCTCTACTATAGGTACCACCTACAATATAGCGGTCTTTGTATTTGTAACTAGCACGTCCAAAATAAGACACCAAGGCATTGGCACTAATATCCGTTGCTCCAAATACTTGATCTTGTGTATAACGCCCATTAATTACTTGAATGGCATCGCTACCAAATCCTACGGCTGACATATACATAGATTCATATTGGTTGTAATCTACTTTATTACCTACTACCGCCGTTATTTCATGATCATCCCCAATGTTCTTAAAATAACTGAAGTACAAATCTGAAGATAAGTTGTTTCTATTGTACAACGAATAACTTGCAAAGCCATTACCCGCAGAACGCGTTGTTGAAGGCTCGTAAAAATTCTTTTTATTACTAGAATACGAATAGGTTAACTGCGAATTAAGCGTAAGACCAGTAAACAAATCTAAGGTTGCAAAGTTGGTAAAGGTTGTTTGTATTGCCCTGTCTGTATTTAACTTTTCATCTAATTCTCCTTTTAAACCAGCAATTCTTGCTGGGCTAACATAAAACAAGGAAGAGTTCATATCCGCTGGGTTAACAGGCAATGAATTGTTTAAATCAAAATTATTATCATACCAAGGATTTCCTTGTCCTGTTTTAGTGTCTGTGAACGCCAAATTAATTCTTAAATCATTTCTAAATTTAGAACCTACCTTAGAATTAATATTGGTATTTAAGGTATATCTATCAAAACCTGTGTTTTGTATAACACCATCATTTTTAGAATACCCTAAAGAAATTCTGTAGTTCGTCTCATCTGAACCACCACGCACACTTAAATTGTACTGTTGCGAGATCCCTGTTTTGTAAAACAAACCTTGGTAATCTAAATTGTTATTAAAGGCTGGGTTTAAACTATCAGAAAGTACCATTGGTGTACCACCACTATCTGACTTTGTTCCACCAGATTGCATCTCATAAGGAGCCCACCATGTTCGTAACATATTCCATTTTGCATTTCTTTCTGCGGCACCAGCATACATCCCCGTTAAATCTGGTTGTACCATAACACCCAAACTAGAAGAAAAAGTAAATTCTGGTTTATCTAGTGCCTTACCCCCTTTGGTTTTAATGATAATTACACCATTAGCACCACGAGAACCGTAAATTGCAGCAGCAGAAGCATCCTTTAAAATATCGATACTTTCAATATCACTAGGACTTAATGACGCTAAGAAATCTACGTTAGATACATTGTATCCCGCCAAATCTTCCAAAGATGTTTGTACACCATCCACTACATATAAAGGATTACTAAAGGCTGTATTGGCATCAATATTTCCACCAATAGAGGTATTACCACGTATTACCAAACCACCTCTAGCACCTGCAGCACCACTTAAGGTAGACACTTGCAAACCTGTAGCCTGTGTTGCTAGTAATGCAGAAACACTAACTACTGGAATACCTTCAATAGCCTCACTATTAATACTAGATACAGCACCGGTAACATCACTCCTCTTTACAGACTGATACCCAATAAGTACCACATCATCTAATTGTGTTACATCGGGCTGTAGGGTAACTTTAATTTCTTTTTGAGTCCCTACAATAACCTCTGAAGGCACATATCCTACATAAGTAACCACCAAAACAGAAGTTGAACCCGCTACATTTAAGGTAAAATTACCATCAAAGTCGGTTTGCGTTCCGTTATTTGTTCCTTTTTCCATCACTGAAGCACCCAATAAAGGACCTCCATTTTCATCGTAAACTGTCCCTGTAACAATTTCGCTTTGCGCATGCACAAATTGTATGATGCTAAGCATTAGCGTTATTAAACAAATAAATTGTTTTTTCATAAATTTAGTTTAAGTTAGTTATTAATTGAGTTATATTTAGTTAGTATGCATCCTTCATCCAGTTGTATGGCTTTCTTTTTATCCAATTTCCTCTTGTAAAATCTGGAAAATCTTGTGGCTCCCCATTATTCTCTATCGAAAGTTCTGAAAGTGGAGTAATCGCACTCCAGGCTGCCGCATCATACGCATCCATTGGTGGCGCAATATTTTCTTTTGCCGATTCTATAAATGCATTCATTACAAAAAAGTCCATCCCACCATGGCCTGCACCCATAGCGTGCTCTCCATATTTCTTCCATAAAGGGTGGTCATATTTTTTTAACCATTCCTCTGCTTCGTCCCAAGCATGTGGTTTTTTTGATTGTCCTTCAATATATATTCTATCACCGTCTTTTTCCCAAAGTCCTTTTGTCCCTTGTACTCTAAAGCCTAATGAATACGGTCTTGGCAAGTGCACATCATGTGTTACAATAATGGTTTCTCCGTTTGCAGTTTCTATGGTTGATGTAATTACATCTCCCATTTTAAAATTAACCTTTGCATTTGGATGATTGGCACCACCATTTTCAACAATATAATTATGCATTCCCCTACTCTTTGTAGCATGAGAAGTCATCGATAAAAATCTATTCCCTCTGTTTACATCACACATTGCCGCCATTGGCCCTACACCATGAGTGGGATACACATCTGCATTACGCAACACAGAATGTTGTGTTCTCCAAACCGATTCTGATATCCCTTTTTCTCCAAACTCAACGCCTTTGCCATAGGCAGTTTTCCCATCATTTAAGGTTACAAAACGCAAATCATGTTGATAACCACATCTAAAATGTATCATTTCACCAAAAACATTTTGCTTCACCATATTTAATACAGCCAAAACATCTCTCCTATAGTTTACATTCTCTAAAATCATTAAATGCGAACCTGTCTCTTCATGGGTATTTACTAAATCCCAACATTCTTCCAACGTATTGGCAGCAGAAACTTCTATACCTGTATATTTTCCTGCTTTCATAGAATCAACCGCCATACGTGTATGCCACAACCAAGGCGTAGCAATTACCACTGCATCAACATCGGCTAACTCAAGTAGGTTTAAATAATCTTTGTCATTTTTTCCAAAAACCTTCGGTTTCTTTTTTCCTGCTTTATCAATTTTCTTAAGTGCTATATCTATTCTATTGGAATCTATATCACATATAGCAGTAACGACTACATCATCTCTTTGTAATAAGTTACTCAAGTGGTTGGTACCTCTTAAACCAACACCAATTACACCAACTCTTATTAACGTGAGTTCGATATAAGGCTTACCCTATTCTTTGGAGGTTGTCGATATTGATGTTGGGTTTTGTGGGATAAAAAGCATAAGCAATAAGACCTGAGATCATATTGGTAATAAAGTTTCCAAAGCT